>Ga0224502_10000630_pt1 | contig 11939 bp, 11 predicted proteins | sample SF_Oct11_sed_USG_5_FD_169104 | JGI IMG/M metagenome (GOLD analysis project Ga0224502, IMG submission 169104) | Sediment microbial communities from San Francisco Bay, California, United States - SF_Oct11_sed_USGS_13 | ecosystem: Environmental > Aquatic > Marine > Sediment | place: USA... | reverse complement strand
AAGGGGGTTACGATTCCGCCCCAGGGCCCGGAATCTTTTATAAAATACGAAAGCGGAAAGATGCGGCTGGATGGCAAACCCGGATTTGCAACGCCCAGCGCCAAAATCGAAGCGGTCTCACTGGTCCTGGAAAAGCACGGCTACCCGGCTCTCTGTGAATACAAAGAACCGATGGCGGTCACCGAGGAATTTCCGCTGGTATTGATTTCCGGTGGCAGAGTCCCTTACATTACGCACAGCAAATGGCGCGAAGATTCTCCCTGGTTGTTTGAATTGCAACGGCATGCGCTTTTGACGATCAACCCTCGGGATGCCGCTGCTCGCAAGATTGAAATGGATGACGACGTAATTTTACAAACGCCGTGGGGCCGGATGACCGTGACGGCCAAACCGACGATTTTAGTTCCGGCCGGTATTGTGGGCGTCGAACATGGATGGAAAGATGCCAACGTAAATGAATTGATACCGCGGAAATTCGACCCCATCTCCGGATTTCCGCCCTATAAAGAAATTATATGCGAAGTTGTAAAAACCTAAATACGATTTCACTATAAGCTATCTCAAAATTAGCAGTTCATCTCGGGAGACAGCGAAAAAAAGTTCCAAAGGTGGTCTAAAGTTAGAAGTGCCTATAATGCCTAAAATGAGCTAAAATGCCTAAAGTTGAGGAATTCTTCCCTTTTTATTATAAAAGATGGAGCGCAGCGAAACCATAATTTTAGGCATTTTAGATCATTTTTAATTTTAGCTCATTTGTGGTTGTAAGCACTTTTTATAGGTTTAAAACTGTACCATCGGGTGTTAATCCGCCTGAGGCGGATTGAGATAGCTTCCAGTAAATAAGGAATGTAAGTGATGGCCAAATATGGAATCATCGTTGATCTGGACCGCTGCTCGGGTTGTATGACATGTGTCATTGCCTGCAAGCATGAGAATCTGACCCGGCCGGGCGTATGGTGGAACAAGATTTTGGAACTGGAAAATGAAACCCTGGATCGCATTACCTATCTGCGGCATGCCTGCATGCATTGCGAAGAGCCGCCATGCCTGGCAGCCTGTTCGCGCGCTGCCATCTACCGGCGGCCGGACGGTATTGTCCTGATCGACCATGATAAATGTGAGGGGGCCGGAGATTGTGCCGGCGCCTGTCCGTATGGGGCCATCGATATTAATCCCGCAACAGATTATTTTCCGGATCAGAAGCTGCCCTTCGAAGAAGAAGCGGCGCCCCACCGGCAACACCCGCCGGGTAAGGCCGGCACCTGCACGCTTTGCGTGCATCGCATCGAAGCCGGACGCGAGCCGCTTTGCGTGGAAAGCTGTACCGCCCAAGCCATGATTTTTGGTGACCTCGACGATCCCGGCAGTTTGATTCATAAAAAACTTGGCAAATCAGTCCCGTTACTGACCGCTGAAGGAACCCATCCGAAGGTAGGTTACATTTGCAGTGACAATTTGCTGGAGGAGCTGGAAACACGGGTCAGAAAAAATCCCAAAATGGCGAGATATTGAAATATCCTTTATCAAAGCGGATAGAGCGCCAGAAGGCGGTCGGGCAGTTTATTTCCAAAAGACTGATATGTTTGCAGCCACAGCAGGGACTTTCCGGAAACATAGATGTAATGCATCGCCCCCATTCCCAGGGTTATATAGACCTTTTTGTCGTATTGACCCAGCGGCATTAAATGGAAGAACGGGCCCTTTTTCGCAGCGGCCATTTTTTCAATCATTAGATCAAAGGCTTTGTGCGCCTCGGTTTCATCGCTGTACCCGGATATAAACAAAAGATCCTTCCTGTCGCGGCCATATTCGGCAATCACATTGGCATGCGTGGCTACGGAAAGACCATGCATTTTATCGACCACCTGGGCGGCCTGTTTTCCGGTAATTTCTCTGACCCGTTCTTTTTCTCCGATCCTCTCGGGCGTGGGCAAATCCGGTGACCGCGAACATCCGAGAATTAAGATTATAAAACCAAAGCCGATAATTTTTAGGCAAGATTTTAAGCTCATAAATTCAACCGAACCTATCACGAAGCAGTGCCTCAATTATGGAAGCAACCTCATCGGCCGAAAAACGTTCAATGTGACCTTTGGCTATGCGGGATAACTCTGCGCTGACGGCTGCGATCTTTGCGCCAACAAAATCCATCTTCTCTTTAAGGATCTCAAAATTTCCTGTTTCCCAGTAGGCCCCTTCGTCTTGAACCTCTAAATCCGAAAGATGAAACTTTTCTAAATATTTTAATAGCCCGATAATCCAAATATGGGTTTCGGGACCGGCATATTGCGTCTTTACGGAGATCCAGTAATCTTCTGGTTTCAGAGCACCTTCGCTGATATTTACCATGCTGATTGGATCACGCAGGTTGCCGTTGGAATCAAACAAAAATCCCAAGGTCTCGCATTTTGGGTTTAGCGTCAAAACGATACCCTTTAGCGGCAGGTGCCCGGTGATCTGTGAACCCTGCTCCGTAACTTCAATGGTTGCATCAGCCGCTTGAGACCAGTCCTCATCCAGACAGGTGTACTGCCAGTTCATTTTATCTGCAATTGCGGCCAATTCATCACAAATGGTTTTTATGTTTTGTATATCAACCACTCGGCCGCGGTAATGTATCGAAACTCCCATAATCTAAATAAAAGGGGGACGTCTATGATTTTATTCAAATAGTAGTTAACCTACCTTTTTATAAATGAAATTCATTTTCGCTGGCTATTTTTTCACCCCATCGCGAGGCTCGGCTCACTGTTGATTGGGAAATTTTTAAGCTGTGTGCAATCTCAATAGTGGTCATACCCAGTTCTTGATTTGCCCAGTAACAAAGCAACCTGCGTGCTTTGACCGTCTGCGGGTCTTTACTACGGCTTAAAACAACCCGATATTCAATGTTTAACACTGCGGCCACTCTCGCAACAACCTTCTCAAAATCATATCCTTTTACCTCAATGGCATACCGTCGCTCCAAATGATCCTCTGCGGCCTTTAATACCTGCTCGACAAATTCACTGTCGCCTAAGATACGCTCATCTCCCTTAAATCGAATTCCGGTCTTGCGCAGGGCCTTCACCTGCTGCCAGCCCCCCAAGCTGCGAATCAACCCGCCGCCCGCCAGTTCAGGTCGCCTTCCCGCGGCAATGCCTTTTTGAACAAATGCTCGATAGTTTCGGCGTGCGTCGGATACCTTGGTACCAAATATTTTCAACACGTATTCGCTGCTTTGCCAGTTTCGTCTTATTTTCCCCATAGTCGCGCTGTGACCGCACCATGGGTATTTATCCAATGCTTTCATATCCGATACCAATTTTGCCCGCAGAGGATTCAAATGAATGTAACGAACCAACTCCTTTAAATACATATCTTCTTGGCATAAAATGGACTTGTATCGGTTTTGAAATAATTGCCCGTGACGACGGTATTTACGGTTAAATGAAACTGCGTATCCTGTCAAAAGCCGGCGCATGACAGTTGCAATGGGCGCTAAGCCGGTTCGCACAAGCAAATGAACATGATTAGGGATCAAGGCCCACGCAAAGCAGGCGGTTTGGGTCTCAGAAATAACCGTGCCAAAGCGCTCTAAAAAGCTGTGCCTATCAGCATCGGAGCGAAATATTTTCTTTCGCTCGATTCCCCGAATAATAATGTGCTGAATTGCACCGGCTGCATCTATCCTGGCTTTTCTTGGCATGCCTGGGGATTAACACCAATGGAAGACATAGTAAAGCATAAAATCATAGACGTCCCCTTATTTTGTAACGGCAATCTGAAAATTAAAAAGGGCACTCCACTTCGGGAATTCCCCTGTCATCCATATTGCTTTTGTTGCAATTGTATTAGGCGCGAATTTCTTCTTTTACCGAAACGGCAATTTTAAACAGCGCGGTCATCACCAGAAACCCCATGGCCCAGACCCCCAGGGCAATCCCGATCTCCGGCAACGAAGGAATGTATTCATTGATCTCATGCAGCGGCGACGGGGTAAAGCCGCCGGCAATCATACCCAGTCCCTTATCGATCCAGGTTCCTAAAAAAATCAGCACACAGGCCACGGCCAGCACGCCTTCATTTTTACGGGTGATGGGGTTTACCGTCAGGATAATGCCGATCAGCATAAAAACCATAGAGGCCCACATCCAGGGCACGTAGGCCCCATGGCCGTGCAGGCCCACAAACAGGTATTTGATGTGATCCATGTGTTCGGGAATATTGCTGTAAAAAGCCACGAATACTTCACACAGAAAGAAAAACACATTGATGCAGATCGCGTAGGCCACGATTTTGGCCAGGGATTGAATCTGCTCCCGGCCGGGATCAAAGTTGCTCACCCGCCGGATAATCAGGCAGCATAAAATCAGCAGGGCCGGGCCGGCTGCAAAAGCCGATGACAAAAAGCGCGGCGCCAAAATAGCGGTCATCCAGAAGCCTCTGCCCGGCAGGCCGCAGTAAAGGTAGGCGGTCACGGTGTGGATGCTGACGGCCCAGGGAATCGAGATATAAATCAGCGGCTTTAACCATTTTTGGTAATGAACGCCGTTGCGCTCGGCCTCCAGCACGTTCCAGCCGATAATAATATTCAAAAACAGGTAGCCGTTTAAAACGACGGTGTCCCAGAACAGCACCGAATTGGGCGTCGGATACAAAAAGACATTCAGAACCCTCGAGGGCTGTCCCAGATCGACGAGGATAAAGGTCACACACATAACAACCGAAGCGATGGCCAGAAACTCGCCCAAGATGGTGACTTTGCCAAAGGCTTTGTAATCATGCAGGTAATAGGGCAGCACCACCATAACGCCCCCGGCGGCCACGCCCACCAGAAAGGTAAAGTTGGCGATGTAAAATCCCCAGGACACATCCCGGCTCAAGCCGGTAATTCCCAGTCCGAAGTCGAGCTGTCTCAAATAGAGCAGAAAGCCGATTCCGACAATGACCATTAATAAGGTCATCCAGCCATAATATTTTTTGCCGCCTTTAATCGCTAATTCAAGCATTATTCACCTCACACGATGTAGTAAACACTGGGCTCGGTTCCCAGAGTCTGTTTACGACGAATGGTGTAATTGGTTCGGATCAGTTTGCGAACGTCCGACTTCGGATTGTATAAATCCCCGAAGGCCAGCGCGCCCTTGGAGATCTCCACACAGGCCGGTAATTGACCGAGCGCCAGTCGTTCGGCACAAAAATTACATTTTTCGACCACACCTTTCATGCGCGTCGGAAATTCTTTATTGGTTTCGGCAATAAACGGCCGCGGATCCCGAAAGTTGAAACTTCTGGCACCGAACGGGCAGGCCGCCATGCAAAAGCGGCATCCGATGCAGCGGTGGAAATCCATAAACACGATGCCGTCGGATTCGCGTTTAAAGGTGGCTTTGGTCGGACAGGCGCGCACGCAGGGCGGGTTCTCACAATGGTTGCACAAGACCAGAAACGGGCGCTGCTCAACCTTTTCGGCTAAAAACTGTGCGGCTTTGCCCGGAAAGGCATTGTGGTAATGAACGCCCCAGATCCATTTAATTTCATGGCGCTTGTTCTGCAAACGCGGAACATTGTGAATCTTATGGCAGGCTTCAATCAGAGGTTCCAGATCCGCTTCAGATTTAAACTTACGGGTATCGATGACCATGGCCCACTGTTTGGCCTTCAGCGATTTTGCCCCCGCTTTGATCACGGATTCAGCCTCGGCAGCCACCTCCTCCTTGGCGAACGCATTGAAGACCGGTCTGGTGGTCAACGCCAGAGCAGAAACTCCCAGCAACTGTAATATGCGTCTTCTGCTGCTATCCATTATGTTTTCTCCTTCGGGTTATCAATATGGCAACTCCAGCAGTAGGGCCTGACGGAAGCGTAGTTGTGACAGCGGTCACAAAATTCGGCTTTGTTGGAATGACAGTCCAGGCAGGTGTTGCTCAGGCTCATGTTAAATTCTTTTCCTTGAGGATTGACATAAATTCGATTGCCGTCGCGCACCACTGAATCCCGCCAGACATCGAGCAACAGCATGTGCTCGGATCGCATGTATTCTGTGGATCGGACGCACGCCTGGGCCGCCTGGGCCTTGGGCGTCAGTACCGGCTCAGGAGCGGGCGCGGCTTTTCCGCGCATGTACCAGAACGGAAACAATACAATGATCAAAAATATGACCAACCCCGTGATGATCAGCTTTTTATTATTCATCAGCTTGTTCCTCCGACTCACCCTCTGATTCACCTTCTTCAACTTCTTCGACGACTTCACGACCCGGTATGTCTTCGCCCCGCAAGTCCGTGGTCCGTTCGTTCTCTCCGGGCATGATCAGGGCATTGGCCACCAGTTCATGCAGCCCGGTGACGTCAACCTCGGGCACCCAGTACTCCATCAGCGGCGGCAGGGCCGCGCGGTCGATGGCGCATATGCACGCCAGCATGTTGACGCCGTGTTTTTCATGAACATATTTGACGGCATTGGCCCGGGGCAGGCCGCCGGCCATGCGCAGTTCCATGTCCTCACCGGCGTTCAAACCCGCACCGCTGCCGCAGCAGAACGTATTTTCGCGGATGGTATTGGCGGGCATGTCATAAAAATGATTGCACACATTATTGATGATATAGCGGGGTTCTTCAAATATACCCATACCCCGCGCCGGATTGCAGGAATCGTGAAAGGTCACCTTCAAATGATCATTGCGGCTGGGATCCAGCTCGAGCTTGCCGTGTTTTATTAAATCGGCTGTAAACTCGGCGATGTGCACCATCTTGTTGGATCTGGCATTTTCAAACTTTGTCCCGGTAATGGGTGACACCGGCTCTTCGAGAAAATCGGTCGGACCGTTCATGGTATCCATATACTGATTGATCACCCGCCACATGTGGCCGCATTCGCCACCCAGGATCCATTTAACCCCCAGGCGTTTGGCTTCGGCATACATCTTGGAGTTGAGCCGTTTCATGGTCTCATGGGAGGTAAAAAATCCGAAATTGCCGCCCTCCGAACCATAGGTGCTCCAGGTGACATCGAGTCCGTACTTCTCCTTTAAATAATGAAACAGCATCAAATAGCCCATGGCGGTATAGGTGCCCGGATCGGCAAACACATCACCGGATGGCGTAATAAAAAGAATATCGGCGCCTTTTTTATTAAGGTTGTAGTCGAGCTGCACGCCGGTGATCTCTTCGATGTCTTCCACAAAAAAGTCGAGCATGTCCTTGAAGGCATGGGGCTGGATTCCCAGGTGGTTTCCGGTGCGGTAGCAGTTGGCCACCGGGGTGGCAATCCAGTCTATATTCAAACCGATTAAATTCAGCAGCTCGCGACCCATCATGGTAATTTCGGCCGTATCGATCCCGTAAGGGCAAAACACCGAGCAGCGCCGGCACTCGGAGCACTGAAACAGATAGTACCACCACTCTTTGAGCACATCGACGGTCAGGGGCCGGGCGCCGTTTGCTTTTCCCAGGATTTTGCCCATGCGGGTAAAGTCGTTCCGGTAAACGGATCTCAGCAGCTCGGCGCGCAGCACCGGCATGTTTTTGGGATCACCGGTTCCGATAAAGTAATGGCACTTGTCGGCGCAGGCCCCGCAGCGCACGCAAATATCCATGAACACCTTAAAGGATCGAAATTTTTCCAGGCGCTCCTTGAAGCCTTCATGCAGGATCTCCTGCCAGTTTTCCGGCAGTTTCCAGTCGTCATCCAGGGGGTTCCATTCCCTGGCATGGGGAAGTCCGACGTATTCAACGCTTTTGGGGTTGGAGGCATAACAATACATCCCCTTGCGGATATTGACCGGAACTTCCATCCAGTCCGTTTTAGGCGGAGCATGATCGATCCGGATCAGTTCTTCAGGTTTGGGTGTTTCATCTGCCATAGTTTACTCCTTTTCCTCTTCTGGCTCTGGCTCTGAATCTGAGGCCGGCGCTTCCGCGGGTGCGGGTTCCGGCATTTTTTCAACCGCTATCCCGACTTCTACCATTTTTTCCCGGAATTCATCTTCATACTCATCATAGGTATGCACCGGTACCGGATAGTTCCAGGGATTGATGTGCCGCCGGGCACGGGTGTCGGTGGTCATATTGCGGGTCGGGCTCAGGAAAACCCCGCCCAGGTGCATCAGTTTGCTGAACGGAAAATAGGCCAGCAGGACGCTGACAAAAAAGATATGAACAAAAAACACCGCATCGACTCCGGCCGGAATCGTCGGCTGAAAGGTGATCAGTCCCATGGTGAGCTCTTTGACGGCGGTGACATCCACTTTGGTCACATAACGCATGAAGATTCCGCTGAAGGCAATGCCGAAGATCAGAAAAAGCGGGAAATAATCGGATGCGATCGAAATATATTTGACCTGGCGCACAAAAAGCCTTCTTAAAAACAGGTAGCTCACCGCGGCCAGCAGCAAAAATCCGGAAATAAAAACACCGGGCAGCCCGAACTTAAAAACCGGATAGATGATCTCCATCCGGAAAAAACTGTCGACATTTTCGACAAGCTGGACCACAAACGGCACCGGCTCGATAAAAAACCGCAAATGCCGGATCAACACCACCAGAAACGCATAGTGAAAGGCCAGCGCCCCCGCCCATAAAAAAAGCTCCAGCTGGTAAGAAATTCGTCCGCCTTCCTTTAATTTCATACGCGTGTTACGGAACAGCGATCGAAACGTCAGAATTTCCAGTGCCATTCGTACCACCACCTGCCACGTATTCACCGGACAATCAAATTTGGAATGTTCGACCCAGGGCAGCGATTTCTGCTGACCGCCGGTGGTGGGAATTTTGAACGGCACCGCTGAACGCGACCAGCCGATCACCCGATAGGCAAACCCGAGGACAAAGGTGATCAGCGCCAGATAGGGAATTACGACCCCGAACACATACTGGAGTCCCGACACCTGCGCGCCCAGGTAGGCTATTAAAAAAAGAACGATAACGGCAATCAGTGGGATGATGTACCTTAAATTCATTGAAGAGCACCTCACTCTGAGGTCCCGGGCAGCCGGTTTCACCGACTAACGGCAACCTCCATCAAATAAATTAATGGTTAACGCCTTTTATCTTTTTTGGCTGCGACGACACATCGGTAATTAAACCGGCCCGCTCAAATGCCCTGAAGGTCCGGTTGCGCGTCTCGTTGGCCGAAAGCTCATATATTTTTTCTTTACAATCCATATACAGATCAAAAGCCAGCAGGCACAGCTGATCGATTTTGGATTCAAATTCCAACAATTGCAAGGCATTGGCGTCATTTTGGAGTTCGTTTGCCAGATTATCACGCAGAACTTTTTTTAAAAATAGAATGAATCCGGTGGCTTGAGAAGGGCTAAAATCCTGGATGGCACGGATCCGGATAATGGGATCCAGGTATGCTTTGACGGCTTCCGGATCCCAGGGATCGAGGAGTTGATCCAGCAAAAAGGCAATCCCTTTGGATGTAATGCTGCCGACAGGATTGCCGAATTGATCCTTCTGACCTTTAAAAAATTGGGCGGTATCAGGAGCATAGGTTCGAATGGTGGCTTCAAACCAGTTTTTAATGATTTCGCTTTTTTTCTTTTGAATATGTCCTTTCAAACCGGTTCCCATATAAGCTCCCGAAGGCCGTCTATCTGGCAAATCTGTTCAGAATTATTGAAGATAAGGCCGAAGGGGATACGTATAAACAACTTGCAGATTTCTGTCAAGAATAAATGGAAAGCTAGAGCCGCCCACCTTGACAATTTGGACGGAACATAACACCAACGCCCTCATCCAAACCCCACGGGAAGAATTTGCCTATTCATCGCCTTCCAGCCGCAACCTGATTTCCATTCAACTATCTGCAATTATTTATAAATTTCTACCAACAAATTTGGCATGATTCCTGCTAAATTAGTTGCGGCACAGATACATAGTCTTTTGCTGTTCCTCGGAAACGGATTACCAGCTATTGTCACTGGACACAGGGATAATTAATGCCTGATATCTATACCATTCTGATCGTAGAAGATGACCCCGGAATGACGAGCTATCTGAAGCGTTTGCTGCGCCCTAAGACCCTGAAGTTAATAACTGCGGACAGCGGCCGACAGGCGATTCAATATTTAAGTCAAAACACGGTTGATCTTGTTTTGCTGGACATCGGACTGCCGGACATGGACGGCTATCAGGTCATGGATCACATCTGTAAGAAACTGCCCCAGATCCTGGTAATCGTCATGACCGGGGATGTTACCGTTGAATCGGCCGTTAAAGCCTTGCGCAAAGGCGCCTATGATTATCTCAGGAAACCCTTTGAATCGACGGAATTGCTGAACACGATCGAAAATGCGCTGGATCGCATAAGGCTGGAAAAAGAGCACCACAAGGCCGAGCGAAAACTCGCGAAAGTGAAGAGAAGTATCACCAGCTCTTTGAGAGCGAATCCGATGCGATCGTGGTAGTAGATGCTGTGACCAAGCGTTTCGAAGAGGTCAACCGGGCGGCGCAATTGCTGTATGGATATTCACGTGAAGAATTTTTAACATTACTGCTCGAAGATATCTCCGCTGAACAAGATAAAACACGCGCCAAATTGGAAAGCATTCGAAACGGAGAAATGGGCGGCAGCATTGTGTATTATCGATATTTTAAAAAGAAAGACGGCACCGTTTTCCCGGGCGAATTGAGCCTGGCGACATATGCTTCCATGGGGCGCCAAAAGATTATCGGTGCTGTGCGCGATATCACGGAGCGGCACCAAAAGGAAGTAGAGCTGAGACAGACCAAACAGCGGCTGCAACATATCCTGGCTTCCAACCCGGCCGTCATCTACTCACGCAATCCAGCCGGTGATGGCACCACAACGTTTATCAGCAAAAATGTCAAAACCGAACTGGGCTATGATCCTGAGGATTTCGTCAAGGACCGGCACTTCTGGTTCGATCACATCCATCCGGACGATCTCCATTATGTAAAAGATGAATTTTCCACACTGGAGGATCGGGGAAGCCGCGTTCTCGAATACCGTTTTCGGCATAAAGACGGCAGTTACCGCTGGATGCGCGATGCGCAGCGTTTGCTTTTTGAAGAGCAAAGCAATGCGGTTGAAGTTGTGGGTTCCTGCACCGACATCACCGACATGAAGGAGACCGAAGAAGCGCTGCGCGCAAGCGAGCAGCAATTTCGGGATCTGATTGAAAATTCGCCCATCGGAATTTCCATTTTTCAGGATGCCCGCGCTGTTTACCAGAATCCTGAACAAATGAAAATCAATGGACCTTCCTCTGAAAAAAACATTTTCCAGGGCCTTGAAAAAATCTTTCCTGACGATCTGGATAAAGTCAAAACTGCATATCGACGGATTCTTAAAGGAGAGGTTTCAACAATAGAAGTTGATTTTAGATTTTTCCGGTCAGGCCCCCAAGACGTTAAAGCCGATATGCGCTGGGTGTGGTGCCGGGCGATCGCCTTCAGTTACTACGGCAAGGATGCGGTCCTGATTAATGCCATTGACATTACCAAAGCCAAGCAGCTCGAGCAGCAATTGCTGATCAAAAATAAAATGCTTTCCCTGGGACGGGTGGCGGCCGGCATCGCCCATGAAATTCGCAACCCCCTGACCGGTATCAATACCTATCTGTACACCATCGAGGATCTCTGCGATTCAGATTGTCTGGACCCGGAGGATATGGAAGTCATCCGACAAATTGTCACCCAGATCCAGGTGGCCTCCAATAAGATCGAATCGGTCATCAAACGCGTCATGGATTTTTCCAAACCCGGCGCGCCCAAAATGAGTCGCACCAATATTAACGAATCTCTGGAAGAGGCCATCGAGCTTTCGTCGGTAACCATGCGCAAAAACGGTGTTAAGATTGAGAAATCCCTGGCGCCTGATTTGCCCCAATGCTATGCCGACCCGCACCTGATCGAGCAGGTGGTCCTCAACCTGATTACCAATGCCGCCCGTGCAATGGAAAAGTCCAATGGCACCAAATTTGTGGA
>Ga0224502_10000629_pt1 | contig 11940 bp, 6 predicted proteins | sample SF_Oct11_sed_USG_5_FD_169104 | JGI IMG/M metagenome (GOLD analysis project Ga0224502, IMG submission 169104) | Sediment microbial communities from San Francisco Bay, California, United States - SF_Oct11_sed_USGS_13 | ecosystem: Environmental > Aquatic > Marine > Sediment | place: USA: California... | reverse complement strand
CGTACGACCTGCTGGTCGTCGAGTTCGGCCTGCTTGCGGACCGCACCGGCGCGGATTTCGTCCGCCAGGTATTCATCGTGGATGCGGCGTCCGACGCTGACCAGTTCACCGCCTTTCTGGTCCAGCCACTTTTCAGCCTCGGCCAGCAGCTCCTCCGGGCCCAGAGGGTAATCCATCTGCAGTTGGTACTTGAGGTCGTACAGCTCGCGGCCAAGTCGCCATTCGCCGTTGTCACGCGGCAGGATGTTCTCTTCCAGCCAGGACGCAAAGCGGCCGACCCCCTCACTCGCTTTCCCGCACTGCTCGAGGATGGCAGCTTGCTGCGGCTCGTCGAGGCCCGATGATTTGAGCAGTTCCGGCAGGGTCTTGCTGTACAGCGACCCGTCCTGGCCCATCGCCTGGAGACGGCCCAGGGCTTGCGCCTTGTCCAGCTCGCTGGGCTGGACGTAAGGAGGCAACAGGGCTGCCCTGGTCTGTTCGAGGTAGACGGGCGTGCCTGCGCAGCGGGCGCCGAAGCTCAGCAGTCTTTCCTCCAGTGGAGCGTAGTCGCGCAGCACCAGCCCCGACATGGCCGTCCCGAGGGTGGTGACGTAATTCAGTGGGCTGGTCAGCGCATCCAGCCGCGTCACCTGAAGCTGGTCGAGGGCGACACGGTTCTTCAGGATGTGCAGATCGATCTGGTCCGCCCGGGCCAGCGGTTCCGGTTCCATGGCGTCCAGGCGCTGTAGCAGTTGCTTGCGGGCCGTTGAGAACCGCGCAGCAGCCTCCGGGGAGGCGTCAGGCAGGCGCCGGTCGTACCAGGACGCATCGCCCTCCTTGCCGTGAATGCCGAACTGCACGCCTCTGACCGGGTTTTCCTCCATCAGAAGCTCCAGGTAGAGGCGTCCGAGCCGGTCGATGCTGTTTTCGGAGGCCACGCGCTGCTCCCAGGCATCGATTGAAAATACATCGGCCGCTGCGGGCGAAGCGTGGGCCAGGGCGATGATGCAGCTCAGCAGGGCTGCAGTGCTTGCAAGACGGAATTTCATCGATCACTCCTCGCTGGGGGGGGGGCGAAGTATAAACCACGCCGATGAAGAATTCGGCCACATTACCGTCCTGAGGCCCGCTGACCTTCCCGTATTTGTCCCGGGAAGGCTTGAATGGCTGGTGGCCCAAGGCAAGGTGCGGGGTCAGTCCTGGTCGAAGCCGCCATGGGCGGTCATAATGGCAGTAATCTCCCGGTTACGGACGTGCTCGCGGTAAATCAGGAACAGACCACTCATCACGATCAGGCTGGCGCCTAGCGCCATCCAGACGTCGGGCACGGTACTGAAGATCACGATGCCGAAGAGGGTGCCCCAGAGCAGCTGCACGTAATGAAAGGGGGCGACCAGGGCAGTGGAGTAGGGTGGTGGCGTCGCACCTGCCGCCATGCTTCCCGGTAGAATAGCGGAACCCGCATCGTGAATATCTGGTCAGGCCATGCAGAAAATACCCCTGGTTTTGCTTGCTGCCCTCTTCCTCCCACTTTCAGGATGCGCCGTCAATGCGGTGACCGGGGAACGCAACTTCCAGTTGATGGGCAGCGAGTGGGAACAGCAGGTGGGCAGCCAGATGTACGCCCCCATGAAGCAGTCCCAGGGGGGCGATTTCATCCTCGACCCGGAGTTGACGGCCTATGTGCAGGAGGTCGGCAACAGCCTGGCCGAGCGCGCTCGGCGCAGGGATGAGCTGGACTTCGAGTTCAGCGTGTTGAATGACTCGGTGCCGAATGCCTGGGCCCTGCCGGGCGGCAAAATCGTGGTGAACCGCGGCTTGCTGACTGAATTGGACTCGGAGGCTGAGTTGGCCGCCGTGCTCGGCCACGAGATTGTGCATGCCGACGCCGCCCACGGCGCCCGCGCCCAGTCCAAGGGCATGCTGGTGCAGCTCGGCGCGGTGGCCACCATGGTCGTGCTCGGCAGCACCATCAGCGACCCCACGGCCCGGGAAATGGGCATGATGGTGCCGGCCCTGGGGGCGCAGCTGCTGACCCAGAAGTACGGCCGTGACGCCGAACGCGAATCGGACGAATACGGCATGCTCTACATGTCCGAAGCCGGCTATGACCCGCAGGGCGCGGTGCAGCTTCAGGAAACCTTCCTGAAGCTGTCCGAGGGCCGCGACAGCGATTGGCTGTCAGGCCTGTTCGCCTCGCATCCACCGTCGCGCGAACGCCTCGAGAACAACCGGAGGACGGCGCGGAAGCTGCCCAAGGGCGGCGAAGCGGGCCGTGAGCGCTACCGGCAGAAAACCGGTTACCTGCGCCGTATCCAACCGGCATACGACGCTTTCGACGAAGCCAACGAGGCCATCGGCGAGGAGCAGCTGGGACTCGCCCAGGAGAAACTCGACGAGGCGCTGGCGCTGGAGCCACGCGAGTCACTCTTTCATGCGTTGCAGGGCGATATCCACGCACTGAACGACCAGCCGGAGCGGGCGCTCGAATCCTATTCCCACGCCGTCGAAGCCAATGACCAGCTGTTCTACGGTTATCTGCGCCGCGGCCAGGTGAGCTACAAGTTGCAGCGCGGCGAGGCGGCCCGGCCGGACCTGGAGAAAAGCCTCGGCCTGATGCCGACGGCCGAGGCGCACTTCCTGCTCGGCATGCTCGACAAGCAGGCCAGCCGGTTCGACGATGCGCTGAAGCATTTCCAGACCGCGGCGCAATCGGATTCTTCTGCCGGCCAGAACGCCAGGGTCGAAATGGTGCGTCTCGATGCGCCGCAGAATCCGTCCCGCTACGTCGCAACGCAGGCGGCCGTCGACGAAGCCAACGAGGTCTGGGCGCTGATCGGCAACCGGACGTCCGTGCCGTTGCGGGATATCGAAGTCAGCTATGCCTGGCTGGACAGCCAGGACCAGGCCCGTTCCGGCAAGGTCAGCTATCCGGGGCCGCTGGCCGGCGGCGAACAGGACCGGTTGAAATTGGGCATCCGCCTCGATAATCCACGCAAGCTGGACCAGCGGGTGCGCGTCGAGATCACGGCGGCGCGCATCGCCGAGTAGGGCCGGTTGCGGGCTGTCGCCGGCCCTCCTGCCTACTCGGGCTGCTTGTAGACCGCTCCGTCCTTCATGACGAAATCGACCCGCTCCAGCAGTGAAATATCCGCGAGTGGATCGCCGGACACCGCAATGATGTCGGCGAATTTACCGGCTTCGACCGAGCCGACCCGGTCTTCCCAGCCGAGCAGGGTGGCAGCCTCGACGGTGGCGCTTCGAAGGGCCTGCCAAGGCGTCATGCCGGCGCTGACGTAGGTTCGAAACAGCCTGGCGTTCTTCCCGTGAGGGATCACGGCCGCATCGGTTCCGTAGGCGATGCGCACGTCCAGTTCGATCGCCCGGCGCAACACCCTCAGGTAGCCCTCGTAACTGATCTTTTCCTTTTCGACGAACTCGGGTGGGTAGCCGTCAGGCGCGTTGTCCGGCGTCCCGCCCGGCCAGAAATCCCAGGAAGCGAGGGCGTCGCACATCAGGAAGGTGCCGTGTTCCTTCATCAGCCGCAGCGCTTCGTCATTGAGCAGTGAGCCGTGTTCGATCGAGGCCACGCCGGCCCGCACCGCATCCATCGCACCCTCGGGGCTGTGCGCGTGGGCAGCCACTTTCAGACCGTTCTTCTCCGCTTCCTCGACGGCCGCGCGTAATTCTTCGTAGGTAAATTCCTGGCCGCCTGGCCGGCTGCCGAGGGTCAGGATCGCGCCGGTGGCCAGCACCTTGATCACGCCCGCCCCGCGGCGCGCGATCTCGCGCACCCGCTGGCGCACCTGGTCCGGGCCGTCGGCTTGGCCGAAACGCAGCTCGAGGGGCAGTTCCACGTCGGCGGCAAATCCGGTCAGCGCGCCCGCGCCGCCCGAAATCGTCACGTACGCACCGGACGGCTGCATGCGCGGCCCGGGCGCGGTGCCGCGGTCGATGGCGTCGCGCAGCGCAACGTCGACGAAAGCGCGGTAGGTGCCCATGTCGCGCACGGTGGTGAAGCCGGCCAGCAGCGTCTTGCGGGCGTTGGGCAGGCTCCACAGCGCCATCTCGGCGCCGCTGGTCATCAGGGGGTTGGCCCAGTTGTAGGAATCGCCGTCGCTGCGGTCGACCAGGTGGGTGTGCGCGTCGATCAGGCCCGGCAGGCAGGTGAGCCCGGCCAGCGCGATCGTCTCCGCGCCGTCCGGTGCGCGCGTCTTCTCCGCCGGCCCGATCGACGTGATGCGGTTGCCGGCCACGATGACCGCCTGGTCCTTCAGGACCCTCTCGTCGACCACGTCCAGCACGCTGCCGCAGCGCAGCACGCGAACGGTTGCGGAATCGACCGCCTCGGCGAACGCCGCCGGAGCGAATCCGCCGGCGAGCGCGAGGAGGGCGGGAAGCAAGGGGCAGCGGCGCGAGGTTTTCATGGGCGGGCAGTCTAGCAAAGGCTCGCCAGAGGGGATAGCCGGCCCGCTCGATCGTCGCTGCGCCGGGGGTGGCCCGCGTGCTAATCTGCCGCGGTCGAAACCACGAGGACGGACTCTTGAAGCGATTCCTGCAACCCTGCCTGGCGGCGCTGGCGCTGGCGGCCTGCAGCGAGCAGCCCGGCGCGCCGGGATCGGCCCCTGCGCCGGACGGCGCTGACCTGGTGATCCGCAATGCGCGGATCTGGACCGGTGTGCCGGAGTCGCCCTGGGCCTCGGCCCTCGCCATTCGCGGTGACCGCATCGTCGCTGTGGGCGATGCAGCGGCGGTCGACCCGTTGATCGGCGCCGCCACCGAGGTGATCGATTCGCCCTCCGGAATGGTGCTGCCCGGCTTCATCGACAGTCACGTGCACCTGCTGTCCAGCGGCTTCGAGCTGTCGTCGATCCAATTGCGCGACGCACGGACGCCAGCGGAGTTCGCGCGCCGCATCGGCGAGTTCGCGGCGACCCTGGCCCCGGGCCAATGGATCGAAGGCGGCAGTTGGGACCACCAGAACTGGGGCGGCGAGCTGCCGCGGCGCGAGTGGATCGACGCGGTCACGCCTGACCGACCCGTTTTCGTGACGCGGCTGGATGGGCACATGGCGCTGGCCAACAGCAGGGCGCTGGAACTGGCCGGCATCGACCGCGACACCCCGGACGTGGAAGGCGGCGAGATCGTCCGCGACCCCGACGGCGAGCCCACCGGCATCCTCAAGGACAATGCCATGGAGCGCGTGCAGCAGGTGTTGCCCGAGCCAACGGCCGCACAACAGGACCAGGCTTTGGAACAGGCCATGGATTACCTGCTGGCGCAGGGCGTCACGACGGTCCACACCATGGGCTACGACTGGAGCGAACGGGAAGTCCTGCGCCGGGCGCACGACGCGGGGCGCCTGCGCACGCGTATCTACGCGGTGGTGCCGATCGCGGACTGGCAGCGGCTGGCGGCGGAAGTGCAGGCGCATGGCCTGGGTGACGACTGGCTGCGCATCGGCGGGCTGAAGGGCTTCATGGACGGCTCGCTCGGCTCGCACACGGCCGCCTTCTTCGAGCCGTTCACCGATGCGCCGGACGACCGTGGCCTGTTCGTCACGCCGCCGGAACAGATGCGGGCGTGGGCCATCGCGGCCGACGCCGCCGGGCTGCAATTGCTGATCCACGCCATCGGCGACCGCGCCAACGCCGAACTGCTGGACATATTCAATGCCGCGGCCGAGCGCAACAGTCCGCGCGACCGGCGCTTCCGCATCGAGCACGCCCAGCACCTGCGTCCGACGGAGATCCGGCGCATGGCGGAGCTCGGCGTCATCCCGAGCATGCAGCCCTACCACGCGGCCGACGACGGCCGCTGGGCCGATTCGGTCATCGGCCCGGAGCGCTCGCGCTACACGTATGCCTTCCGCTCCCTGCTCGATGCGGGTGCGACGCTGGCCTTCGGCAGCGACTGGTCGGTGGCGCCGGCGAGTCCTGTCCTCGGCATCCATGCATCGGTTACCCGGCAGACCCTGGACGGCGCTCACCCGCAAGGCTGGGTGCCGGAGCAGAAGATCGGCGTCGAGGAAGCGCTGGCCGCATACACGCGCAACGGCGCCTACGCGTCGTTCGAGGAAGGCCGCAAGGGCAGGCTGGCGCCCGGCCTGCTGGCGGACCTGGTCATTCTCGATCGCGACATCACCAGCGTCCCGACCGGTCAGATCAGGGACACCCGCGTGCTGCGCACGCTCGTGGGCGGCAAGACGCTGTACCGAAATGACTGACCTGTTCGACACCGCGCAAGATCCCGGGTCGCCGCCCGACCGCCCGCTGCCGGATCGCCTGCGCCCGGGCAGCCTCGACGAAATCGTCGGCCAGGACCACCTGGTCGGCCCGGGCGCGCCGCTGCGCCAGATGATCGACAGCGGGCGCCTGGCCTCGATGATCCTGTGGGGGCCGCCCGGCTGCGGCAAGACCACCCTGGCCCGCATCCTGTCAGAGCACACCGAACTGCACTTCGAGCAGCTGTCGGCCATCTTTTCCGGCGTGCAGGACCTGCGCAAGGTGTTCGAGGCCGCCAAGGTACGCAAGCGGAACGGGCAGGGCACGCTGCTGTTCGTCGACGAAATCCACCGCTTCAACCGCTCGCAGCAGGACGCCTTCCTGCCGGTGGTCGAGGACGGCACCATCGTGCTGATCGGCGCGACCACCGAGAACCCGTCCTTCGAGCTCAACGCAGCGCTGCTTTCGCGTGCGCAGGTCTACGTGCTCAAGCGGCTCGACGACGAGGCGCTGGAAACCCTGCTCGCGCGGGCCGAACGGGATGCGGGACGCAGCTTGCCGGTCGATGGGCAGGCGCGGGCGACATTGAAAGCGATGGCCGATGGCGACGGCCGCTACGTATTGTCCATGGCCGAGCAGATCCTGGCCCAGCGCGAAACCCTCGGCACCGACGACCTGCTCAGGATCGTCCAGCGTCGCGCGCCGCTCTACGACAAGGGCGACGACGCCCATTTCAACCTGATTTCCGCGCTGCACAAGTCGGTGCGCGGCTCCGACGCCGACGCGGCACTGTACTGGTTCGCCCGCATGCTGGCCGGCGGCGAGCACCCCGAATACATTGCGCGGCGCATGGTTCGCATGGCCGTGGAGGACATCGGCTTGGCCGATCCGCAGGCGCTGCCCACCTGCGTCGCGGCCTGGCAGGCCTACGAGCGGATGGGCAGCCCGGAAGGCGAACTGGCGCTGGCGCAGGCGCTGATCTACCTGGCCACCGCGCCCAAGTCCAACGCCGCCTACAGCGCGTATGGCGCCGCCCGCCGGGCGGCCGGGGAAACCGGTTCACTGATGCCCCCCAGGCACATACTCAACGCGCCGACGACGCTGATGCAAAAGGAAGGCTATGGCAGCGGCTATCAATACGATCACGACACCGCCGAGGGCTTTTCCGGCCAGGATTACTTTCCGGACGAAATGGAGCGCAGGCGATTCTACGATCCGCCCGAACGCGGCTTCGAGCGGGAAATCAGGAAGCGCCTGGAGTACTGGGAGAAGCTGCGCCGGAAAGCCGGCCGGGCCGACCGCCAGGGATCGTGAGTATCCCCTCCGCCGCGGCGGGAGCCGTCCGCGCTTACCAGATCCGGCAGACCTCTTCGATGGGCTTGACCATGGCGGCGCCGTCGGGACAGTCGAACGCCGCCTTGAACTCCGGCATGTTCACGACCACGCCATTGATCCGGTAGCGCGGCGGCGAGTGCGGATCGGTCGCCGCATGCAGGCGCAGCGACTCGGGGCGCTCGGCGGAACAGGCCCACTGCGCGAAACCGACGAAAAAGCGCTGGTCCGGCTCGAGGCCATCGAGCGGTGACAGGCGAACGTTCTCCGTTTCCTTCCGCCACGCCTGCCAGGCCAGCACCAGGCCGCCGAGGTCGGCGATGTCCTCGCCCGACGTGAGGTCGGCGTTGATGAAAATGTCGTCGATGACCCGGTAACTCGCGTACTGGTCACGGATGCACTGGGCACGTTCCTCGAAAGCAGCGGCGTCTTCGGCGGTCCACCAGTCACGCAGGTTACCGTCGCCGTCGAACTGCCGCCCCTGGTCGTCGAAACCATGCACCAGCTCGTGCCCGATGGTGCCCCCCGTGTTGCCATAATTGGGCGCATCGTCCATTTTCGGGTCGTACAGCGGCGGCATTAGCACCCCGGCCGGGAAGTTCATGTCGTTCATCGACGGGTTGTAATAGGCGTTGACCGTGGCCGGCGTCATGAACCATTCGTCGCGGTCAACCGGGCGGCCGATCCGATTCATCTGCCGCTTCAGATCGAATTCCGTCGCCCGAGTGACGTTGCCGAACCAGTCGCCGCGTGCGATCCGGATCGGCGAATAGTCCCGCCATTGGTCGGGGTAGCCGATCTTGTCGCGCATTTTCGCGAGCTTTTGCCGCGCCTGCTCGCGGGTGGCGGGGCTCATCCAACCCAGCGTGCCGATGCGTTCCGCCATGGCCTGCTGGATTTGCAGGCTCATGCGGCGCGCTTCGTCCCGCACCGCCGGCGGAAAGTTGCGTTCCACGAACTCGCGGCCGAGCGCCTCGCCCAGCTGGTCGTCGACCATGGACACGCAGCGGCGCCAGCGCGGCTCCTGCTCGTCGATACCCTCGAGATAGGCCGAGTAGAACGCAAAATCCTGGTCGCGGAAGGGCTTCGAGAGCTGCTGCGCACGGGCGTTGACCAGGCCCCACCGGAGGTAGGTCCTGAGATTCTGCAGCGATTCCTCTCCGACCAGCTTCTGCACTTCCTGCATGAACGCCGGTTCGGTAATGTTCAGCCAGGGCGACGGCTGCAGGCCGGCGCTTTCGAACAGCGCGTCCCAGTCGACCGCGGGCACCAGGGCCTCCAGTTCAGCAAGCGAGGTCCGGTTGTAGACCTTGTAGGGATCCCGTTTCTCGACCTGCGTCAGTGACGCGCCGGCAAGCCGCATCTCGATGCGCATCACGGTCGCGGCGCTGGCCGCGGCCGCCGCGGCGGATTCCCCCAGCAGCCGGAACATGGCGGCCAGGTGCTCGACGTATTTCTCGCGGTTTTCCTGTTTCATGGCGTCATCCGCCAGGTAGTAGTCGCGGTCCGGCAAGCCGAGGCCGGCCGCGATGACCGTCCCGATCATGATGTCGGACTGTCGCGCATCCTGCTCCGAACCGAGCGCGAAGAAGAAGGCGCTCGAATCGGTCCGGGCGATCAGCCTGCCGATGACGGCGCCGAGCTGACCGGCGTTGTCGAGCATGTCGATCTCCGCCAGCAGCGGCTGCAGCGGGCCGATTCCGGCGCGGTCGATGGTCTCGAGATCCATGCACGAGGCAAAGTAATCGCCGATCAGCCGCTGGGTGGGGCTGCGTTGGGGTTCGTCGCGGGCTACCTCTTCGAGCAGCCCCCACAGGTAGCGCTGGCTGTCCGTGTAAAGCTTGCCGTAGGTGCTGATGCGCGAGCGGTCGGCCGGAATCGGGTTGTTGCGGATCCAGCCGCCGCAGGCGTACTGGTAAAAATCCTCGCAGGGGTCCGCCGCGCGGTCCATCGACGGCAGGTTCAGGCTGGGGGAGTAGGGCAGGCTGGTGGTCGGTTTGTCGTCGTCGGCGAAAGCCAGCCCAACCAGCAGGCTGAGTGTTGCGATGAGACAAACCGCCATCCAGCGGCGGCCGTTGTAGCGGGGCAGTTCGAGCATTCAATTCTCTCCGCGCAGAAGCATCCGGCCGGGGCGCGCCGGTTCGCCAGGCGCTATCCTAGCGAAAATTGGCCGCGGGAGCTCAACTGCGGCCTGGCCGCGAACTGCAGGGCTTGCCGATGGGTGTCAGTATCGCACCTGCCCAGCGGCCGGGGAGAGCCCTTACCTGGAATCGATTGAGCGGAATCTGGCGACGATCCGTGAGCGGATCGCCGGGTTGGACCGGGACGCTTGATGGCGTTCAATTGGAGCTCGTTTTCGCCGCTGAAGTGGGGCCGCTAAGGGGCCAAAAGAGCGATTGCGGTCCCAAGTTTTTACGATTTATCAGGGGATTGAGTTGCTCCTGGCGTGGCCCGACCCCTTGCTAGTCTCCCGGCCCCTTTACCCTCAATGGGTTGAATTGCTCCTTTGTGTGGCCTGAACCCAAACTGTCGTGACGCCTCGGCGACCCCGCTCCGGCAAGCATGACCCGCTCGTATGCATCTTAGTCGGGGCATTCGGGCTCTGATTTTCTGCACCGGCCCTCCGGCGGTGCCCAAGTTACTTCGAGCTGCCAGTCTATTAACCCCCCAATGAGTGAGCCTATGGCTATTCCACCCTCGAAAGCAATTGACAAAAGCACGGTGTTGACGATGGATGTTCCAAGTGCGGAGTAGAACGCCACCGCTTCCAGGCTTCCGACTGTCGTCAAACTCCCCGTTGCGGCTTTGAACGTTTGCCATGCAGCGCTCAATAGAGTGTGAGACCCAAGGTTGTTGCCAACGACTCCAGCCGTCAGCAGCCCCATTCCGGTGGGTGCAAAGAGTCCAGGAATGAATTTGTTAGTTTCAATGAATCGATCCTTGATTGCTTCCCAGAGAAAGGAGAAGCACCCTAGCCCTAGTGGATCAATGAGGTTTACTGGATCGCTATGAACATATGAGTAAAGATTGGAAGCGCCGCCTACAAACCCAACCGGGTCCATGGCTGTCCATCGCCCTGCGATGGAGTCGTAATCGCGAGTTCCAAATCTAACCAACGCACTATCGGGGTCAAATGTCCCTCCGGCGAAGCCGAAAGGCTGGAATCCGGGATTGCTATCATTGAGCACGTTGCCGAAGCTGTCGTAGTCGATCCGTTGCGCGATCGCACCTGTGCTCGAATTGATCACCAACCGCACGCTGCCGACCTGGTCGGTGACGATCCGATAATTCACGCCGCCCTTGATCATGTAGGCCGGCACGTGACCGCCGGCGTAAACGAACTGGGCCACCACGTTCCCCAATTCGTCCAGTTCCGCCACCGGCAATATGCCGTCGTACAGCCAGCGGTGCGTGATGGTGCCGTCCACGGCGCGCTGCACGCGGCGGTCGGGGCCGTCGAGGCCGTAGGCGATCTCGGTGGCATCCGGCAGGGTCACGCCGCGCAGGTTACCGACCACGTCGTAGTCGTAAGCGGTGACCTGGCCGCCCTCGGTCTTCGTCAGCAGCCGGCCGGCCGGCGTGTAGGTGTAGCTGATGCCGCCGTAGGTCAGTAGCCGGTCCTGGTCGTCGTAGCTGGCGGTGACCGGGTTGCCGTAGACCTCGGCGCTGCTGCGGTTGCCGTTGTCGTCGTAGACATAGCTCTCCACCACCACGCTGTTCTTCCGCACCTCGATCAGCTGACCGCGCTGGTCGTAGTCGTAGTCATACGTGTCGGTGATGCCTTCGATGGTTTCGATCTTCTGGGTGATGCGGCCGAGCGCATCGCGGGTGTAGCTGACGGCGTACACCTCGACGGCATTGGCGGTGACGGCATTGCCGGCCACTTCGCCGAAGCTGCTGTAGGTCCACGTATCGCTGACCAGGCCGAGCGCAGTGCTCTCGGCCAATCCGTTGAGCGCGTTACGGGTGATGGCGAGGTCCCCGGCCCCTATCAGCAGATCGTCGTCGTCGTAGGTGAACGGCACGGTGGCGCCGCCACCGACGCTCTCGCTGACCACGCGGAAGGCGTTGTCGTAGTCCCAGCTGACGCTGCCGCTGACCACTCCGCCCCAGGTGATGCCGCTGACGAGGTCGCCGAGGTAGTCGTACTGCACCGTCTGCGCACCCGGACCGGTGATGGTGTCGAGTTGATTCGCCACCACGTAAGTCATCGTGTAGGTGGCGGCGGTGGACCCCCCTTCCTTGAGCAGGATGCTCGATGTTCGTCCGGCGGAGTCGTAGTTGAACACGACTTGCTCGTCGCCGGGGCGGCTGATCGAGGTCAGTTGGCGGTCGGCGTTGTAAGCGAACGTCGTCGGGCCGCTGTCGACCAGCGCCGGCGGCGTGATGCTGGCCAGCTGGCCGT
>Ga0224502_10000628_pt1 | contig 11943 bp, 13 predicted proteins | sample SF_Oct11_sed_USG_5_FD_169104 | JGI IMG/M metagenome (GOLD analysis project Ga0224502, IMG submission 169104) | Sediment microbial communities from San Francisco Bay, California, United States - SF_Oct11_sed_USGS_13 | ecosystem: Environmental > Aquatic > Marine > Sediment | place: USA... | reverse complement strand
TGGCAGGCATGGGCTACACGGCAGCAGCCCTGCAGCTGCGCCGGGTGGGAGACGACGAACTGCCAGACCTGCTCGGCACATTGCCCGGCACGGCCGGACGCCAGCCGGCGGGGTTTGCTGCGCTTGACGAGAAACGCACTGTGATACGACTGGCGGTGGATCACCTGCATGCACAGGCGCCGGCGCCGCGGCCGCTGGTGTCGTTGCCAGCCGGGGCGCCCTTTGGCGAAGTCCTTCTCGATCGATCGCGTTGCACCCTGTGCATGGCCTGTGTCTCGCAATGTCCTGCCCGTGCGCTTGCCGCGGGTGATGACAGACCGCAGCTGGTCTTTTTCGAGGCCAATTGTGTTCAATGTGGCCTGTGCTGCCGGACCTGCCCCGAGGATGCGATCGCGGTCACCCCGCGCTACCTCTATGATTCACAGCAACGCAACAAACGCCGGGTGCTGGGCGAGGCGGAGCCGTTCCTGTGTGTCAGCTGCGGCAAGCCGTTTGCCACCCGCCAGGTGATCGAGAAGATTATGTCAAAAATGAAGGGGCACGCGATGTTTCAGGGCAAGGCGCTCGAGCGGTTGAAGATGTGTGAAGACTGCCGGGTGAAGGCCATGTTCGCCAGCGAGGGCACGGGTGGGGACAAGCCGGTCTCACCGGGGGGTCTGTCATGACCGACGGCTCGCAGCCGGCCGGCCGGGCACTCGATCCGGGCGAACAGGCGCGGGCTGATGTTTATCGCCTGCTGGGTGCGTTGCTGTCGGGGCCGCCGCCAGCGCCGCTGATTGACATGCTGTGCACAATCACCCCGGCTGCGGCCGAAAACGGGGCCGCCATGACGGAAGCCTGGCAGGCGCTGCAGGCAGCCGCGGAGCGTGCCGATCCGGCCGCCCTGGAAGACGAATATTTCAATCTATTCATAGGCTTGGGGCGTGGTGAACTGGTGCCGTATGCCTCGTTTTATATCCATGGTTTTCTTATGGAAAAGGTGCTAGCCTCATTGCGAGACGAGCTGGCAGCGCTTGGTATCACGCGCCGCAGCGGTGTTGCCGAGCCGGAAGACCACGTGGCGGCCGTATGTGAGATCATGGGGATGATAATTGCTGGACCTGGTCTACAATTAAAACAATCGGTGTTTTTTGAGCGCTACATCGATTCGTGGATGGGGCAACTTTTTGAGGATCTCGGCAAGGCCGAGACAGCGGGGTTCTACAGGGCTGTTGCGCTACTCGGCCAGCAGTTTCTGGCGGTGGAAAGGCAGTATTTCACCTTACCGGAATAGTGCGGGGGCACGCTCAGCAGAAGCAAACCGGAACCGTTGGAGGATCTAATGAAAATGAAAAAGCATCATGCAGGTCAAGCGGCCGAGCGTCGCAAATTTCTCAAAGGGGTCGCCGCCGCTGGTGGTGCCACGGCGCTGACAACCGTATTCGCTTCCCGGCTCATGGCTGCCGACACGGGCGGCACGGCGGCCAGGAAAATCCAGCAACCCGAATCCCGCGGTTACCACGAGACTGACCATATCAGGGACTACTACCGGACACTCAGGACGTGATCCGGTTTTTTTTGCCCTGATTTTTTCACCCGACACCCAGCAACAAGCAGGGGTGGTGCTCCAGATCGAGTACGTTGCACAACAAGGCGCAGTGGTATTTGAGTAATTCAGGAGGCTGGACTATGAAACTGGTCAAGAAACACCGTACAGAACAATCACCGGCGCGCGCCGCACTCAACCTGACCACCATGGACCGCAGAACGTTTCTCAAGCGGTCCGGCATCAGTGCCGGTGGCATAGCCGCGGCCAGCTCCCTTTCCCTGTCCATGATGCACCAGGCTCAAGCAACTGTTGAGCCGGCAGCAGGGGCTGGCGAGGCCACCCAGATCCGCTCCATCTGTACCCACTGCTCGGTCGGCTGCGGTATCTATGCCGAGGTGGAAAACGGCGTCTGGACCGGGCAGGAACCGGCCTTCGACCATCCGTTCAATCGTGGGGCCCACTGTGCCAAGGGCGCCTCGGTGCGAGAGCACGGCCACGGTGAACGCCGCCTGAAATATCCCACCAAGCTGGTGAATGGCAAGTGGACCAAGGTCACCTGGGAGCAGGCTATCACCGAGATCGGCGACCAGATGCTGGCGATTCGCGAGCAGTCCGGCCCGGATTCTGTCTATTGGCTGGGCTCGGCCAAGCACAACAACGAGCAGGCCTACCTGTTCCGCAAGTTTGCCGCGCTCTGGGGTACCAATAACGTCGACCACCAGGCGCGCATCTGTCATTCCACCACGGTTGCCGGTGTTGCCAACACCTGGGGCTACGGTGCCATGACCAATTCCTACAACGACATTCACAACAGCCAGTCGATCCTGATTATAGGCGGCAACCCGGCCGAGGCGCATCCGGTGTCGTTGCAGCACATCTTCCAGGCCACGGAGCGTAACAATGCACCGCTGATCGTCATCGACCCGCGTTTTACCCGCACTGCGGCGCATGCCGATCTCTACATGCGGATCCGCCCCGGTACCGATGTGGCGGTGGTGTGGGGCATGCTCTGGCATATCTTCGAGAACGGCTGGGAAGACAAGGAGTTCATCAGGCAACGGGTTTACGGCATGGACGACATTCGCGCGGAAGTGGCGAAGTGGACACCGGATGAAGTCGAACGGGTCTCCGGGGTGCCGGAAGAGACCATCAAGCGTGCCGCGAAAATCATGGCGGATCATCGCCCGGGGACGTTTATCTGGTGCATGGGTGGCACGCAGCACACCATCGGCAACAACAACACCCGTGCCTATTGTGTGTTCCAGCTGGCGCTCGGCAACATGGGCGTCGCCGGTGGCGGTACCAACATCTTCCGCGGTCATGACAATGTGCAGGGTGCCACCGACTTCGGGGTGCTGAGCCACACCTTGCCGGGTTACTACGGGTTGGCGGAAGGCGCCTGGAAACACTGGGCCAAGGTCTGGGATGTCGATTACGACTGGCTGGTCGGGCGCTTTGACAGGGAGGAACGTCCGGGCGAATTTTTTGGCGAAGAGGGCGAGTCCGATAAAACGGTGAATCCGATGACCGAGAAGGGCATTCCGGTATCACGCTGGATCGACGGGGTACTGGAGGACAAGAACAACATTGCCCAGCGCGACAACGTTAGGGCGATGGTGTTCTGGGGGCATGCACCGAACAGCCAGACACGTGGCAAGGAGATGAAGGAGGCCATGGAAAAACTGGACCTGATGGTCATCATCGATCCGTATCCGACGGTCAGCGCCGGCATGCATGATCGTACCGATGGCGTCTACATGCTGCCGGCGTCCACCCAGTTCGAAACCTATGGCTCGGTCACCGCCTCGAACCGCTCCCTGCAATGGCGCGACAAGGTCATCGACCCGCTGTTCGAATCGCTGCCGGACCACACCATCATGTATAAGTTCGCATCCAAGCTGGGTTTTGCCGACGAGTTGTGCAAGCACATCGCGGTGGTAAATGACGAACCCAACATCGAGGACATAACCCGTGAATTCAACAATGGCATGTGGACCATCGGCTATACCGGCCAGAGCCCGGAACGCCTGAAGCAGCACCAGCAGAACTGGCACACCTTCGACTTCACCAGTCTTGAGGCCAAGGGTGGGCCGGCCAACGGCGACTACTACGGCATGCCCTGGCCCTGCTGGGGCACCGCCGAGATGGGGCACCCCGGTACACCCAACTTGTACGACACCAGCAAGCCAGTGGCGCGCGGTGGCCTGAATTTCCGTGCCCGCTTCGGTGTCGAACGCGACGGCGTCAACCTGCTCGCTGAAGGCTCTTACCCGTCCGGCAATGAAATCAAGGACGGTCATCCGGAATTCACTGCCGACATACTGAAGAAACTCGGCTGGTGGGATGACCTGACCGATGCCGAGAAACAGCTGGCCGAGGGCAAGAACTGGAAGACGGATCTCTCCGGCGGTATCCAGCGGGTGGCCATCAAGCACGGCTGTGCGCCGTTCGGCAATGCCAAGGCACGCGCGGTGGTATGGACGTTCCCCGATCCGGTCCCGGTCCACCGCGAGCCGCTGTATACCTCGCGGCGCGACCTGGTGGAGAAATATCCGACTTACGAGGACCGCAAGAACTTCTACCGCCTGCCCACGCGTTACGGCTCCATACAGGCGAAGGACTATACCGCTGACTACCCGCTGATCATGACCAGCGGCCGGCTGGTGGAATACGAGGGCGGCGGCGACGAATCCCGTTCGAATCCCTGGCTGGCGGAATTGCAGCAGGACATGTTCGCTGAAATCAATATCGTCGATGCCAACAACAACGGTATCAAGGACGGCCAGCAGATATGGGTCGAGGGGCCCGAGGGTGCCCGCATCAAGGTCATGGCGAAGGTGACCCAGGACGGCGTGGCTGCCGGGGTTGTCTGGCTGCCGTTCCATTTCGGCGGCCATTTCCAGGGCAAGGACCTGCGGGATAAATATCCGAAAGGCAGTGACCCCTACGTGCTCGGTGAGGCCTGCAACACGGCATTCACCTACGGTTACGATTCCGTGACCCAGATGCAGGAAACCAAGTGTTCCCTGTGCCGCATCAGTAGCGCTTGAGACAGGAAGGAGACGCGATCATGGCCCGAATGAAATTCCTCTGCGATGCCGAACGCTGCATCGAATGCAACGCCTGTGTCACGGCCTGCAAAAACGAAAATAATGTACCCTGGGGCGTCAACCGCCGCCGCGTGGTGACCATCAACGATGGTTCGCCGGGTGAGCGTTCCATGTCGGTGGCCTGCATGCATTGCTCTGATGCGCCCTGTGCGGCGGTCTGCCCGGTCGACTGCTTCTACTTCACTGATGACGGCGTGGTGCTGCATGACAAGGATATTTGCATCGGTTGCGGTTATTGCTTCTATGCCTGCCCGTTCGGTGCGCCGCAGTTTCCGCAGGACGGGGTCTTCGGTCAGCGCGGCAAGATGGACAAGTGCACCTTCTGCGCCGGTGGCCCCGAGGCAGACAACTCCGCCGAGGAGCGCGCCAAGTACGGCAGTAACCGGCTGGCCGAGGGCAAGCTACCGCTGTGTGCCGAAATGTGCGCTACCAAGGCGCTGATTGCCGGTGACGGCGATACCGTTTCAGATATCTACCGCGAACGCGTGACCTGGCGTGGCGCGTCTGGAATGGCCTGGGGGTGGGGTGTTGCCTATGGCAAGACCGGCCTGCGCACGGGTAAGGCGATCGAGGGCAAGGCCGCGGGTGGAGATTGAGCTGTTTGTGACATCTAACTGTAAACTGAGCGTTCCTTCTCATAAAGGAGAGGGCGAAAAAAATAGCAGTCGCAGAGAAGGATAAGTCGTCATGGGTACTCATCAGCAATCAAATGTGCGGCGCCATCGCATGGTTGTTTTTTCAGTGCTGTCGCTGCTGGTGCTGACGCTGATATTGCCACTGATCCCCTATGCCGTGGCCGAACTGGGTGACACGGCCAGCAAGGTCGTCAATCCGGGCGCGGAACTGTGGCGTGACGTGCGCCAGCGTGACCGCAACGTGGCCGGCAGCACGCAGGTCCGGGGCGTGGATACGGGTATCCTGATCAGTCAGGCCGGGGAGCAGTGGCGCCAGTACCGGATTGACAAGCTGGTCCCCTACAGTGCGGTCATTCTGGGCGGCATACTCGGCATCTTTGTTCTGTACTACCTCATCAGGGGCAAGATCCGCATTGAGGAAGGTCGCTCCGGACAATTGCTGCGCCGCTATACCTCGCCGGAGATGGTGGTTCACTGGTTGCTGGCAGGCAGTTTCGTCATCCTGGCGCTGTCGGGGCTCATCCTGCTTTATGGCCGCTGGGCCCTGATACCCCTGCTGGGACCCGCGGGCTTTTCTGTGACCGCGACCGTGTGCAAAAACCTGCACAATTACATCGGTCTTTTATTTACCGTGATCGTACCCATTGCGTTCTTTCTTTATCTAAAGGACAGCCTGTTTAACCTCAAAGTCGACTTCAAGTGGTTTATGAGTGCGGGTGGGTACTTGGGCGGTAAGGAGCCAAGTGCGGAAAAAGTCAATGCCGGCCAGAAATCGTGGTACTGGGTCGCCATGCTCGGGGGCTTTGTCCTGATCGCCACCGGCCTGCTGCTGGATTTTCCCAACTTCCAGCAGGGACGGGAGTGGCTGCAGGACGCGCATGTCATTCATACCATCGCAGCGGTCGGCGTCATCGCCTTCTTCATCGTACACCTCTACCTGGCCACTATTGGTGTCGAGGGTGCCCTCGAGTCGATGACCACCGGTCATGTCGATGCCAACTGGGCAAAGCAGCATCATGATCTCTGGTACGAGGAACTGCAGGCCGGGCAGGGAAGGTCTGCCCCGGAAAAAGCATCGCCGCTTGGCGGAGGCCATGCTGGCGGTATCGCGAGCCCGGTAGCGAAAGACTGACGCATTGCTGCACGGGATCGTATCGAGGAAGCTGCTGAGCAGGGTTTAGTCCCCTGCATTCCACTTGCCGCTGCGGCCGCCGGACTTGTGCAGCAGGCGAACGCCATCGATCACCATGCCGCGGTCAACGGTCTTGCCCATGAAACGGTATTTTGCAAATTTGCTTTGCCTGCCTGTCTTGCTGCTTAGCGCGCTTGCCACGGCCGGCGAACCAGCACTGGTGCGCATGGCAACCACCACGAGCACCGAAAATTCCGGCCTGTTTACCGTGATACAGCCGGTATTCGAACAAGCTCTAGATATCCGCGTGCATGTCATCGCGGTCGGCACCGGCAAGGCGCTGGAACTGGGACGGCGCGGTGATGTCGATGTGATCCTGGTGCACGCCAGGGAGGCTGAAGAGGCCTTCGTGAAGGACGGCTATGGCCTTGCGCGCCACGAGATCATGTACAACGATTTTGTGATTGTCGGCCCGCCCGGTGATCCTGCCGGTGTGCGGGGTATGCGGGATGCCGCCAAGGCGTTCGCAACAATCGCCGAATCAGCCGAAATTTTCGTGTCGCGTGGTGATGAGTCGGGCACCCACAAGAAAGAGAACACCATCTGGCAGAAGGCGGCTATACTACCGCAGGGCGGGTGGTACCGACAGGTCGGACAGGGTATGGGAAAGACGTTGCAGATAGCCGGTGAGCTGGCTGCCTACACGCTGGTCGACCGTGGCACTTGGCTGGCGTACCGGGCCAACAGCCCGTTGCAGCTGCTGGTATCGGGCGGTGCCGATATGAAGAATTCCTACGGAATTATTGCCGTGAGCCCGGAACGCTTCCCGGATGTCAATTATGCGGCCGCACAACGCCTGATCGACTGGTTTGCTACTCCCGAGGCGCACGCAATCATTGCCGGCTACAGCGTAGATGGTGAACAGTTGTTTTACCCGGTAGCCAAATAGACCATGGACAGCCTGTCTGCCGCGACTGCTGAATCATTTCGTCTGCTGTTTTCGGGTGATGTGGCGCTGTGGGTTATCATCTTTACATCGTTCAGTGTTTCTCTAAAGGCGATTCTGGTTGCTGCGCCATTCGCCTTCGTGGTGGCCTTCCTGATGGCTCACCTGCGCTACCCGGGACGGCGCGCCATGATCGCCGGATTCAGTGCCCTGCAATCCATACCGGCCGTCGTGGTCGGCCTGACTGTCTACCTGGTGTTTTCACGCAGTGGTCCGCTCGGTGACCTCAAGTTGCTATTCACCCATACATCCATGGTCATTGGCCAGATCCTGTTGTCGTTTCCACTGCTGGTTGCGCTGAGCCACGCGGCATTCCAGGCCGCCGACCGCAGGGTTTGGGAAACATCCGTCACCCTGGGCGCAACACCAAGCCGCGCCTTCATGACACTGGTACATGAGGTCCGCTTCGGTCTGACTACAGCATTGATTGCAGGCTTCGGACGCATCATTGCCGAGGTTGGCTGTTCGATGATGGTCGGTGGAAATATACTGGGCTACACACGCAACATACCTACTGCGATTGCACTGGAGACGACCAAGGGCGAGTTTGCACAGGCGATTGCGCTGGGCATGGTGCTGCTGACGCTGGCGCTTATACTGAACGGAATGCTGGCGTTTTTCCAGGGCCGCGGGGTTATGAAATCATGACGGAAATACTCTGCTACAACGGCCTGCGGAAGTCGGTTCACGGCCGGCTGCTGCTAGATATCGATGCACTGGAAATTCATGAACGCAGCTGTTTAGCCTTGAGCGGAAGGAACGGTGCAGGCAAGTCAACGCTGCTGCGCATTATCGCCGGCCTCGAGAAGCCTGACAGCGCAACGGTCAGTTTCGAGGGTCAGGTGCTCTCGTGGCGCCGGGCCTGCAAGAAGATGCATGCCCAGGTGATCTATCTGCACCAGAATCCCTACCTGTTCGATCGCAGCGTAGCTGACAATATCGCATACGGGCTGCGCTGCCGCGGCCTGTCGCTGCGCGAGATCTCCAGTAAGGTATCAGAGGCGCTGGACTGGGCCGGTATCGGTCACTTGCAGTTACGAAATGCGCATGATCTGTCGGGTGGCGAGCGACAGCGGGTTGCCTTTGCACGTGCCCGGATCCTCTGCCCGCGAATCCTGTTACTGGACGAGCCAACCACCAACATGGACAGCGAGTCACGCGGCCAGGCCTACCGCATGATCAAGCGGCTGAAGGATGATGGTGTCAGCATTATTATCGCGACCCATGAATTTCACACCATTGCGCATTTATGTGATGATCACCTGTCACTTGAGTCGGGTGTGCTCAAGCCGCAGCCGGTTGAACTGGAAAGCGGCGAACGCAAGATCATTCCCTACGGTTGATACACATACTTGCTATCTGTCTTTTGGCGACAGACAGCCATGATTTTTATATGATCAATCAACGCTGCCCCATCCTGGAGGGAGCGGGGATTAACGGGGCGTTAATGATGCAGAGAAATGAAATTGAAAAGCAGCCCAGCTGCGAGGACGAGCTGAACACCGGTTTGCTCACTGTCGCTGAAGCGCAGGCACGGATCCTCGAGGGTGTCACACCCGTCGCCGCGACTGAAACTCTGCCGGTGCGCGATGCGCTGGGACGCGTGCTTGCGGAAGACATTGTTTCCCCGATCGATGTCCCCTCGCACACCAATTCCGCGATGGATGGCTACGCGGTACGTGCGGCCGACCTGCCGGCCAGTGGCGTACGTGAATTCCCGGTGCCCGGTACCTCCTGGGCAGGACGCCCGTGGCTGACTCCCATTGAACCAGGCCAGGCAGTGCAGATCATGACTGGCGGGATGATGCCGGCAGATGCGGACACAGTCGTGATGCAGGAGCATGCCGAGCGCGATGGTAATACGGTGCGTATCGGTAGCGGTCACAGGCGCGGACAGAATGTGCGTGCGGCCGGTGAGGATATCGCCACCGGCCAGCAGGTCTTCTCGCCCGGGAAACGACTGACGGCGGCGGACACCGGTGTTCTGGCTTCACTCGGACTGGGCGGAGTTCGTGTCTTTAGGAGGCCCAGGGTAGCCTTCTTTTCCACCGGTGATGAACTGCGCTCGGTTGGCCAGCCGCTCGGTCCTGGCGAGATATACGACAGCAACCGCTATACCCTGTATGGCATGCTGAAGAAACTCGATGTCGAGATCATCGACATGGGAGTGGTGCGCGACAAGCGCGAGCTCATCGAGCAGGCGTTTCATGATGCCGCCGCCGGTGCCGATGCCATCATTACCACCGGTGGCGTTTCGGTGGGCGAGGCAGACTTCGTCAAGGAGACGCTGGAGAAGCTCGGCAACATGTCGTTCTGGAAAATTGCCATGAAACCCGGCAGACCGGTGACCTTCGGCCGCATCAGGGATGCGGTGTTCTTTGGTCTTCCGGGGAACCCGGTATCGGTCATGGTGACCTATTTCCAGTTCGTCCGGCCGGCTCTGCTGAAGATGGCCGGTGAGACCGGTGCACTCGGGGCCTTTACGCTGCGTGCACGCACGACCTCGGCATTGAGAAAACGCCCCGGCCGCTATGAATTCCAGCGTGGCGTGCTGGAACAATCCGCCCCGGGCGAATTTACCGTGCGTAGTGCCGGTGCGCAGGGTTCCGGTATCCTGCGCTCCATGAGCGAGGCCAATTGCTTTATCCTGCTCGACCCGGACCGCACCAGTGTAGAGATCGGTGAGGAAGTCGAGGTCCAGCCATTTCAAAACCTGATTTGAGGCCGCGAGAGTTAACATGCCAAACAATCCCAACGAACGTGAATTCAAGCCGCTGAACATCGCTGTCATGACAGTGTCGGATACGCGCACCGATGCGACTGACAAGTCCGGTGACACGCTGGCGAAAATGCTGACCGAGGCGGGTCATTCGCTGGCCGAAAAGCGCATCGTCCCGGATGACATCTACCAGATCCGCGCAGCTGTTTCGCAATGGATTGCCGACGCAAGCATCAACGCGGTAATTACTACGGGTGGTACCGGTATCACCGGGCGCGACAGCACCCCGGAAGCCATTACGGTCCTGTTCGACAAGCAGATCGACGGCTTTGGTGAGTTGTTTCGTGCGGTTTCCTATGAGGAGATCAATACCTCCACCATTCAGTCACGCGCAGTCGCCGGTGTTGCCAATGCGACATTTATCTTCTGCCTGCCGGGGTCCACGGGCGCCTGCCGGACCGGCTGGGGCAAGCTGATCAGTCACCAGCTCGACTACCGTACGCGCCCCTGCAACCTGGTGGAACTCATGCCGCGGGTGCTGGAGAAAGGCTGAGCAAGTTTCTCATTCACGCCGGGCGGTGATCCGGGGTGCTGGTCGACAGGGCCGCGGCCTCATAGTGTTACTCCGCTTGCTGTAGTGTCAGCCACCCCAGGATAAAATCTGTTACCGCAGCGGCATTGTTCAGATCCAGCAATGGCAGGTCGCCACACTCTATCGGGGCATCTGCAGCAACCGCGATAACGCTGCTGTCTTCCGGGTACAGCAGTGGATGACCCAGGGCCGGCCGGTGTAATTCGATGCGAGGGTAGGGCACATGCTTGAAACCCTCGACCAGTACCAGGTCGATGCTGTCCAGTGCCAGCCGTCCGATCAACCCATCCAGTTCCGGGTCGCCGATGCTGTCGTTTTCCGTCATCAGGGCCCAGCGTCTGGCCGATGCCACCAGCAATTGCCGGGCGCCGGCCTTGCGCAGTTCGTAACTGTCCTTTCCCGGCTTGTCGATGTCGAAGTTATGGTGGGCATGCTTGATGACGCCGACACGTATGCCACGCTCCGCCAGTAGCGGGATCAGTTGTTTCAGCAGGGTGGTCTTGCCGGTGCCGCTGAAGGCGGCAAAGCCCAGTACCGGTTTCGAGTGTTTCATTTAGGTAGTGTACCCGGAAACTGCTGGCTTACTACATATCCCGGCTGGAGGATACAGTCCATAGGGTGCAAATACTCGAACGAACCGTACGAACATATAACGGATAATCCGTTCGTGCAATGACTAACGTAATACAATCCATCTACCTCGTTGTGATCGCCCTGTGCGGCTGGTTTGGCAGCCATCAACAGAAGGTCATCGACTATCTTATAGAAGAGAACCTTATTCTTATGGATCAGCTCGAAGGGCAGCGGCTTCGTTTCACCGACGCGCGGCGGATGAGGGCTTCGCCGCTGATTTATTCAACGCACCGTGCAGGGAGTGATATACCGGAAAGCCAGGATATTGCTGATTAATCAGTTTGATAATGCGGCTGTACGACGTATTGTGATCGTTATTCTCACTACCAACGGCCTGCCGGAGAAGCATCAGAAAGTCTTTCGGAACAGGGCGGACCTCGTCATTCCATAAATGATGCAATATTATACAGGCAGGAATCCTGCTGCGCATTCATTGCTCGCCATCCAATTGCCACCAGTAGGGTTTCCTCTCGCCTGTAGGTTGAAACAGGAACATAGTTGTGGGCAGCTTTTGTTGGCGGGGCGACTGTCCGACTTTTACACGTTCATTCATGATACGCAGGTACCGGATAGCGTTGCGGAGCATCG
>Ga0224502_10000627_pt1 | contig 11945 bp, 6 predicted proteins | sample SF_Oct11_sed_USG_5_FD_169104 | JGI IMG/M metagenome (GOLD analysis project Ga0224502, IMG submission 169104) | Sediment microbial communities from San Francisco Bay, California, United States - SF_Oct11_sed_USGS_13 | ecosystem: Environmental > Aquatic > Marine > Sediment | place: USA: California... | reverse complement strand
ATACTGGGCTGACTGGAATCCTGAGGCCTTGCCGAACACATGGCGAAATTCAGCGTATTCGCTGGGCGTCAGCGTATCGAGCACCTTCCACTGGTTGTACAGCTGATTCTGGACATGGCGAACACGAGCCAGATTCTTGACGGCCTGCTGAAGTCTGTCAGCCCGCAGGTACCGAATAGCACCGCTTACTTCGTGAATGACGAGTTTGATCCATAACTCCGCGACCTGGTGCTGAATGATAAAAAGCATCTCGTCATGGTGCGGTGGATCACTGAGCGGAATCTGCGCAGACAAGAGCCGATCGAGCTGCAGATAGCCCGTGTAATCGTTATCACGAGACAGATCGGAGTGAATCGTTTTTTCCAGCTGTCTTTTTTTCATTTTAATCGATCGAATGGTTGTATCAGGCTGAGCATTGTAGGCTAAAATCCCGGCTTTCGGGCCGCCTGTACCCATCGGGGCAAATGCAGTGACCACAAAAACGAACCGGCGTAGCTACGATGCTCGACAAGAGATCATCGACGCTATCCTCACGTCGCGCGCTACTTCACACATTCTCAAAAATAAATCAGACATCAAGCGGTACCTGAAGCAGTACTTTGTCAACGTGCCGTACGAGGATCTCGCCGGGCGCGATGCGGCCATCATGGCGCGTGTCGCTCTTGATCATCTGGAATTTGGTGCACAACGACGCCGTGGTGAGGTCTTGTTACGCATCTTTAACGCAAACGAAAAAGAGCATGGATATACGTCCAGCTTCACGTTTGTCGAAATGATCAACGATGACATGCCGTTCCTCGTCGATTCGGTTGCTGCAGCGCTCAATCGCCAGAACCTTGCCGTTCACATCACCGTGCACCCGATCATCTCGGTAAATCGCCTCAATGGCGGCAAGCTGGTTGCAGTGACTAATCCTGACGACCCCGATGCATACTCGGAGTCATTCATCCGATTCGCAGTAAGCCGGACGACCGACAAAAAGGCGATCAAGGCACTGCGCAAGGCCATCGTCAAGACACTAAGGGACGTGCGGCTCGCTGTACGTGACTGGGGCGAAATGCGCCAGCGCATGCGTGAGACCAGAGACCTGATAGAAAACGGCCCAATAGGCGTTGACCCGCTGCTGCGTAAGGAGACCCAGGCACTTCTGGACTGGATGGTCGACGAGCACTTTACGTTTCTGGGCTACCGCGAGTACACGCTGTCGAAGCGCGGCAAGCAGACTTATCTCAATGTAGTCGACGGCAGTGGTCTCGGGATTCTCAGCAGCAAGAGCAGTTCGGCAAAAGAAATTGAGCTGACGGCCGAGATGCAGCGGCTTGCTCGATCGCGAGACTGGTTGATCCTGACCAAGGCGAATTCGCGTTCGACGGTGCATCGCTCGGCGTTTCTCGACTATGTCGGCGTCAAGATTTATGACGAGGAAGGAAATCCGATTGGCGAGCGGCGTTTTATCGGGCTACTGACCTCGATCGCGTATAGCGAAAGCCCGAGGAATATCCCGTTGTTACGGCACAAGGTACGCAAAATATTCGAGCGTGCCCATGTAGAAGAAGTCGGCCACCGCGGCAAAGCCCTCCTCCATATCATCGAAACCTATCCCAGAGAAGAGCTGTTCCAGAGCTCGATACAGGATCTGACTCGCACGACGGTTGGCATTCTCAATCTGCAGGACAGGCTACGTGTCAGGTTGTTCCTGCGGCGCGATGCATTTCGACGGTTCTTTTCCTGCCTCGTATTCGTGCCGAAGGAAAAATACACAACGGCCATTCGCCGCAAGATTGAAGCACTTCTGCTCGATGCCTTCGGCGGGGTCTCTACAGACTCAGCCGTGCAGATCTCGGAATCGGCCCTGGCCCGCGTGCACATCATCGTTCGCACGCCCGACAGCAAACGACCACGCATCAGTATCAACAAGATCGAGCGGAAACTCGAACAACTCCTGGTGACCTGGTCGGAAAAGCTGAGTTGCGAACTTCTAGCGTCGTTCGGCACCGATGAAGGCGAAAAACTATTTCAATCCTACGGCACTATTTTTTCCGCCGGCTACCAGGCAGACACCACACCGGCGGAAGCATGTGGTGACATTCGCACTATTAATGACATGCTCAGCAACGGGATTGAGCGCAGCGTAGATCTCTACTCAGCAGATGACGTTGAGCCGGGGGACATGCGCTTCATCGTATATAGCCTGCATCATCCCATTGCGTTGTCCGACGCCCTTCCCATTCTCGAAGAAATGGGCTCCGCGGTATACACAGAACGTCCGTACGAAGCGACGTTGCAGTCCGGCGAATCTTTCTGGATCCAGGACTTCAACCTGCGCCACGAAAGCGGTGCTTCCGTTGACGTAGAGGCAGTGTCGGATCGATTCGAAGAATGCTTCATGGCCGTGCTCAATGGTGACGCCGAGAACGACGGCCTGAATCGCTTGATTGTCAGCGCCGAACTTAACTGGCGGCAGGTCGCGCTACTGCGCTGTTATGCGAAGCATATTCTCCAACTGCGCCTGCCGTTTAGTCAGTCCTACATGGAAGATGTCCTCGTGGCGCATTCCCACCTGGCGCATGCGCTGGTGAGACAGTTCGAGTTGCAGTTTGACCCGAGTGTCGCGAAGTCCAGGCGCAAGCGTGAACTGCAAGACGTTTGCGCCAAGGTCAAGCGGGGACTCTCAAAGGCTCGCAACGTTGATGAGGACCGCATTCTGGCGGCATTCGCCGGTGGCATTGACGCGACCTTGCGCAGCAATTATTTCCAGACCGTCGACGGCAAGCCGAAGAACTATATTTCGATCAAACTCGATCCGGCGCGACTGCCGGAAGTGCCGCTGCCGAGGCCCAAGTATGAAATCTTCGTGTATTCACCCGAGGTCGAAGGTGTGCATCTGCGTGGCGGCGATATCGCACGCGGCGGGCTGCGCTGGTCCGATCGTCGCGAGGATTTTCGCACCGAGGTTCTCGGCCTGATGAAAGCGCAGGTGGTCAAAAATACGGTAATCGTCCCGACAGGCGCCAAAGGCGGGTTCTTTCCGAAACGAGCCCCGGTCGATGATCGCAAGGCGATTTTTGCCAACGGCGTGCATTGCTACAAGCAGTTCATACGCGGCTTGCTCGACATAACAGACAACGTCGTCGACGATGAAGTCGTTACACCGGAGGGCGTCATTCGTCGAGACGGCGATGACCCATACCTGGTTGTCGCCGCCGATAAAGGTACGGCGAGTTTTTCCGACATTGCGAACGGCCTGTCTGCCGAATACGGATTCTGGCTGGACGATGCCTTTGCATCGGGCGGGTCAGCTGGCTACGACCACAAGGTGATGGGCATTACCGCACGCGGCGCGTGGGAGGCAGTCAAGCGCCACTTCCATGAGCAGGGCCTGAATACGCAATCAGACCCGTTTACGGTGGTGGGCATTGGCGACATGAGCGGTGATGTATTCGGCAACGGTATGTTGTTGTCGAAGACGATCAAACTCGTGGCTGCCTTCAATCACCGCCGTATTTTCCTCGATCCCGATCCGGACATGGCGGCGAGTTACAAGGAGCGCTTGCGCCTGTTCCGTAAAGCCGGCTCGACCTGGGACGACTACAACGAAAAACTGATCTCCAAGGGTGGCGGCGTATTCTCGCGCCAGGCGAAGACAATCCGAATCAGCAATGAAGCACGCAAGATTCTCAAAATCGAGGATAAATCGCTGCAGCCGGACGAACTGATTCGCGCCATTCTGAAAATGCCTGCAGACCTGCTCTGGAACGGCGGCATCGGCACCTACGTAAAGGCCAGCAGCGAGGGTAATTCCGACGTCGGTGACCGCAGTAATGACGCAGTACGCGTCAATGCAGACGAACTGCGTTGCAGGGTTATCGGTGAAGGCGGCAACCTTGGGCTCACCCAGCGAGCCCGTGTCGAGTTCAGCATGAATGGCGGGCGGATAAACACCGACTTCATCGACAATTCAGGTGGCGTCGACAGCTCGGACCGGGAAGTCAATATCAAGATTCTTCTCAGTGCCGTTGCCAAACAGAGAAGCATGTCGCGCCAAAAGCGCAATGGGTTGCTCGCATCGATGACCGATGACGTTGCGAATCTTGTATTGCGCAACAACTATCTTCAGACCCAGGCCATCAGCATGAGTGAAATGGCGTCGGCGGAACGTCTCGACGAACTCGCGCGCCTGATCTCGGATCTCGAACGCAGCGGTGAACTCGATCGCGAACTCGAGTTTCTGCCTGACGAGAGTGAAATAGAGGATCGCCGCGTGCGCAAACACGGCCTGACGCGTCCCGAACTCGCAGTCGTGTTGAGCTACGCAAAAATCGACCTGTACAACGGGCTGATCGAGTCTGATGACACGCTCGAGGATTTCCTGCAGATCGACCCCCAACGCTATTTCCCCGACGTACTCAGGCACCGTTATGCCGACCTGATTCCTCATCACCGGCTAAGCCGGCAAATTCTCGCTACGCTGATCGCCAACGACATCGTCAATCGCATGGGTCCTGCCTTTGTCAAACGCACACAGGCGGACACGGGCGCCAGCATCATAACGGTTGCGCGAGCCTATGAAGTTGCGAGGATCATCTGTCGGGCAAGGCCTTTACTCAAAGAGATCGAGGCCCTTGATCACGTCATCTCGGCCAAGGCCCAGATACTCATGATGTTCGAAATAAGCCGCACGCTACGCCATGCCGGCTACTGGCTGATCGAGCAGCAAGGCAATGCAATCGACATCGTCCAGACCGTCGATCGGCTCAAGGATGGGATGGCAAAAGTCTACGCTCGATCGAACAGCTATGTGTCGAAGGCCAGCCGCGCCCGGATCGAAAAAGCCGAAAAAGAGTGGCTGGAGATGGGGGTGCCCGAGAAGCTGGCGAACAAGGTTTCGCTCCTGCTACTGACGCGAGCTGCACTCGACATCGTCGACCTCGCAGCCGACCGCAAACGCGATGTGCTGGATTCCGCTCGCTTGTATTCGACATTCAACGATGCGCTCAAATTGCATTTCCTGCACAACTCCGCCGAAGACCTCGCGGTCAGCGGTCGTTGGCAGGCCATGGCTCGCAGCAACCTTCGTGAAGACTTCTACAAGCTGAGGCGGGACCTGGGCAACAAGCTGTTGACGAAACGCGGCACGCGCGACTCGCGCGATGTGGCCAAACGCTGGCTCGCCAAACACGAACACGAGGTCCGGCGTTTCACGGCCATGATTGAAGAGATGAAACTACGCGGCAACATCGATTTTGCTACGCTGTCGGTGGCAGCGCAGGAACTGCGCGATCTGATTTCAACCTGACAAAAGCATACGGAGCGATAATGGCCGGCAAACTCTTACTCTGCCGTCACGGTCAGAGTGACTGGAATTTGAAAAACCTGTTTACCGGATGGCAGGACGTTGACCTGACAGAAAAAGGCATCGACGAAGCTATTGCAGCCGGAAGACTCCTGCAGGAACTCGGTTACGATTTCGATATTGCGTACACGTCTGTCCTGAAACGCGCCATTCGAACCTTGTGGCACATTCTTGACGAGATGGACCTGATGTGGATTCCGGTCGTTCGGGACTGGCGCCTGAACGAACGCCACTATGGCGCGCTGCAAGGACTCAACAAGGCCGAGACAGCCGCGAAATATGGTGATGACCAGGTGCACATCTGGCGCCGCAGCTACGATATCCCGCCACCAGAACTGGAACCGGATGACGAGCGTCACCCGAGATTCGATCCGCGCTATGCAGGCATCGAGGGTCTTCCGGGTGCGGAATCCCTGAAGCTGACCCTCGAACGCGTACTCCCCTGTTGGACCGATGTCATCGCGCCGGATTTGAAAGCAGGAAAGAACGTGCTGATCGCGGCGCACGGCAATAGCCTGCGCGCGCTGGTCAAGATGCTGGATGAAGTGTCCGACGAAGAAATAACGGGATTCAACATTCCAACGGGCATCCCGCTGGCGTACGAACTCGACGACGACCTGAAACCAACCTCACGAGAATTCCTGGGGGACCCCGAGGCTGTTGCCAAGGCGGCTGCCGCGGTGGCCGCACAGGGCAAGGCCAAGTGATCTACACGCTCGGTGATCGCGCCCCCGAGTTCGAGGGCGCCGGTCACTTTGTTGCGGACAGCGCATCAATCATTGGCAGCGTCCGCCTCAAAGACAAGGCCAGTATCTGGTTCAATTGCGTGCTGCGCGGAGACAACGACTGGCTGGTTGTCGGCGAACGCAGCAACATCCAGGACGGATCTGTTCTGCACACTGACCCGGGCATCAAACTTGTCGTCGGTGACGGCGTTACAGTCGGGCACAAGGTCATGTTGCACGGCTGCGAAATCGGGAATGACTCACTGATTGGTATCGGTAGCACGGTGCTCAATGGCGCGAAGATTGGCAAGAACTCTCTCGTAGGCGCGCACGCACTCATCACGGAAAACAAGGTTTTCCCGGATGGCTCCCTGATATTGGGTGCGCCTGCCAACGTGGTTCGCGAACTTACCGACGAAGAGCGTGCGCTCATCCGCCGCTCGGCGGCCGTCTATGTCGACAATGCGGAGAGGTTCAGCAAGTCATTGAATCGGCTGTAGGACTGGCCGGCTACGCTTGTTTCCTCGGGTCTGACCGTTCGCGAACCTTGCTCGGATCCAGAACCCGAACGAGGCCTTCCTGCGTCGTGGACGCAACCATCGTTCCATCCTGCCGGTAAAATTGACCGCGCGTGAATCCGCGCGCACCTGACGCATTGGGGCTTTCCATCGAGTACAGCAGCCATTCGTCCATGCGGAACTCACGGTGAAACCAGAGCGCGTGATCCAGGCTGGCGAGGATGACATTGCCGCGCGTGAACGGCAGGGCATGCGGCAAGGTTGAGGTTGCGAGCAACTCGAAATCAGACACGTAGGCCAGAAGGTTTTGATGTAACGCGTTGTCATCGGGCATCCGATCAACGGCCCGGATCCAGACGTGCTTCTCAGCCGGCCGTTTTTTTGGCTCATCGAAATTCGACTGTTCGACCGGACGAAAATCGAAGGGCCGCTGGTCCGTCATGAAGCGGCGCAGTTTGACCGGTATCTTGTCGAGCTTGTCGGCTGCCAGGTGCGTCAGGTCCTTCAGTCCCTCCGGCGCAGGTACGTCAGGCATTTGTGCCTGGTGCGACAAGCCATCTTCCGGGTTCTGAAACGATGCCGCCAAGTTGAGTATCGGCCGCCCGTGCTGAATGGCGACGACGCGCCGATTTGAAAAACTGCCGCCGTCACGGGCGCGATCGACTTCGTAGATGATCGGCGCGTTCATATCGCCGCGGCGAAGAAAATAGGCGTGCAGCGAGTGCGCTATCCTGCCCTCTACCGTGCGCTGAGCGGCCGACAGGGCCTGGCCCAGCACTTGCCCGCCGAACACCTGTGGGCTGCCGATATCGCGGCTCTCGCCGCGGAAAATGTTCTCCTCGATACGCTCCAGGCCGAGCAGCGTAATCAAGTCATCGAGAACAGGGTGCATCAGTGACCCATGCGGCCACCGTCAACCGCCACGCCGGTGCCGCTGACAAATACAGCATCATCGCTTGCCAGGAACAGCGCGACCTTCGCGATATCGATAGGCTCGCCTAGCCGGCGGGCCGCGGAACTTTTAATGCAATGATCGCGCAATGCCTTGTCCTTACGAAAAGCCGCACGACTTTCAGGCGTCATCACGGCACCAGGCTGAATGTAGTTTGCTGTAATTCCAAATTCGGCCGTCTCTACAGCGAGCGCGCGCGTCAGGTTGGCGAGATCCTGCTCCGCTCGTGCGCTGGCTTCGTCGGCATCCGCGGCAAAGAAGCTGCGCAGGAACCCGATGTTGATTATTCGCCCTGCTGGACTCGTCTTCATGTGTGGAAGGGCCGCACGACAGACAGCCATCGTCAACGTCGCTCTTGTCCTCAACGCACGCTCGAGTACCTCGTCAGCCTTCGCGAGTGGCGCCTCCTGCTTGAGCAGGAAGTCGTTCACAACGATGTCGAGACCACCCAGTTTTGCGACGGCATCCTGCACCAATACGGCGAGCTGGTCAGGGTCCGTGAGATTCGCCACGTGGCCTGTTATGCCTTTTACCGACGCAAAGTGCTGCACGACCCCGCTGTTGCTCGTATCGGCCGCGATGACGGCCGCGCCGTGCTTGACCAGCGTTCTGGCTATTGCCTCGCCGATGCCATCAGCTGCATTGAGAACCAGTGCATTGAGTCCGTATAGGCGCATAGGGTCACCCATGGAAAATCCTCTGGACGGGGTATCTATTCAGGAAGCGCATAGTCGGCGAATTGCTTGCGTAATTCAATCTTCTTAATCTTGCCCGTCGCCGTATGCGGCAACTCGTCCACAAATGCAACGTCGGTCGGAATCCACCAGTCCGCCACTTTCCCTTTGAAGAAAGCCAGCAGTTCATCTTTAGACACATCATGCCCTTCGGCTTTCACGACGATCAGCAGCGGTCGCTCGGTCCATTTAGGGTGCGCCACACCGATGACGCCGGCTTCGGCCACGCCCGGGTGGCCCATCGCGGTATTCTCCAGCTCGATGGAGCTGATCCACTCGCCGCCGGACTTGATCACATCCTTGGTTCTGTCCGTGATCGCCATGTAGCCTTGCGAATCGATGGTTGCGACATCGCCCGTGTCAAACCAGCCGTCATTCGTGTGCGCGCCGGCAACGCCCGCCAATTTGAAGTAGTCGCTGCAGACCCAGGGACCACGAACCTGCAGCGCGCCATACGCAACACCGTCCCAGGGTAATTCGTTTCCTTCATCGTCGACGATGCGAAGCTCGCAGCCGTAGACGCCACGGCCCGCTTTTGTGGCGAGATCGAGTTTCTCGTCGTCACTTAGGTTCTCGAGCCCGGATTTGAGTGTATTGACAGCCCCGATCGGGCTCGTCTCGGTCATGCCCCATCCCTGCCCGGCCTGCACGTCATGCACATCACGAAATTCCTCGATCATGGAACGCGGGACAGCAGCGCCGCCAATTACTGTCTTTTGCAATGATTTCATTACTTTATCATTTGCTCGACAGTATTGAAGCAGCGCCATCCAGACCGTCGGCACACCGGCTGCCAGCGTCACATTCTCGGATTCAATAAGTTCGAATAACGCTTCGCCATCACCCATTTTCGGACCCGGAAACACGATCTTCGCGCCGGTCATCAGCGCAGAGTACGGCAGGCCCCACGCATTGACGTGAAAGAGTGGAACGACAGGCAGAACGACATCAGTGCTGGATAGGCCGAGAACATCCGGCGCCACGCTGGCGTATGCATGCAAAACGGTCGAGCGATGATCGTAAAGGACTCCTTTGGGGTCGCCGGTCGTGCCCGAGGTATAGCAAAGCGCCGATGCCGTTCGTTCATCGAACTGCGGCCAATCGTAGTCTTCCGACTCTGCGGCAAGCATGGACTCGTAGCAGACGGCGTTGGGCAGCGAAGTTTTGGGCATGTTCGCCTCATCAGTCATCACGACAAATCCCTCGACATTGGCAATATGCGGCAACAACTTCTCCAGCAGCGGCACGAACATCAGGTCGGTGAAAACCCAGCGATCCTCAGCGTGATTGATAATGAAAATCAACTGCTCGGGAAAAAGCCGCGGGTTGATCGTATGGCAGACTTGCCCCGCGCCGCTTACCGCGTAGTAAATCTCGAGATGCCGGTAGTCGTTCCAGGCAATCGTGGCGACGCGATCACCGCGGTTGAGGCCCAGTCTGCCGAGCGCATTCGCGAGTTTCCTGGCGCGTTTCACGGATTCACGCATCGTGTAGCGGTGCCGCGGATTGTCCATCGTTACAGATACAATTTCGCGATCACCATGAAATTTCTCGGCATGCCCCGCAATCGATGAGATCAACAGGGGGGTGTCCATCATAAGTCCGTGCATCAGCGGCTCCTCAACGGCCAGATTATCCAAGCATAATCGCGTAACTTTTCATACGCTTATAACAGAATGCTGCAGCCCAAAACCATGTTATCCTTGGCGGTGATAATAAGCCAAATCCCAAGATAGGGGGGAGAAATGAAACCCGTTGGTACCAACATACTCAATCTCGGTCGTGCTATCGCATTGCCTTTGGTCGGCCTCGCCTTGGCCACACCTGCAGTTGCACAGGACGATGAGCCGCTTTTAGAAGAAATCGTCGTCGTCGCACAAAAACGCGAACAGAACATCATGGACGTCCCGGTGGCGATAACCGCTGTTACTGGCGCACAGATCGAAGCATCCGGCATCAAGGATGTATTCGACCTGCAACAAAACGTTCCCGGCCTGATTGTCGGCCGCAGCCAGACAGCCACGACATCCAACTTTGCGATTCGCGGCATCGGCAGCACATCGAACAACTTCGGTGTCGAATCTTCGGTAGGTCTCTACGTCGATGGTGTTTACCGTTCGCGCCAGAGCTCGATGATCAACGAACTCATCGATGTGTATGCGGCGGAAGTACTGCGTGGCCCGCAGGGCACGCTGTTCGGCAAGAACACGGCGTCCGGCGCCATTAACATTCGTACCGTTGCGCCGGACCCGGACACGCCCAATGCATTCGTCGAACTGACGGCTGGTGATCTTGGCCTGCAGCGCATTTCGGCAGCCGGCAACATCAGGCTCTCCGACAACGCGGCTCTTCGCGCTACGGTGTTCAGCTCGCAACGCGATGGATACGTCGACAACTACACGTACGATTTCGGCGCACCATTTATTGGTGTCGAAAAGGACGTGTTCAATGATCGCAATCGCTGGGGCGCCCGCGTGCAGCTGGCGTACGATAACGACGACGACTTCAATTTGCGCCTGATCCTCGACTACGCCGAGATCGATGAAGTCTGCTGCGCCGGTATTTCGCGTGTTGATGCCCTGTTCGCGCAGGACGCCCTCACACGCGGAATTGTCGCGTTCGGATCCGACGCGGCCCGCTCGCTCGATCCCAGCCAGACCCTGGTTGGCACCACGTTCACGACCTTCCCTTACGAGGCCTATCTTGGACCACTGCCTCCGACCGTCATCCAGGGCGTTCGTTTCGAAGACTATGTCACGGCCCAGGATATTCTGCCGTCCTCGCAAAATGAGGACCAGGGTATTTCACTCGAGATGAACAAGTCGTATGACAATGGCGTGACGCTCACTTCGGTTTCCGCTTTCCGCGCCTTTGATACCTACGACTTCATCGACGTGGATTTCACTGACACCGCACTCGCCGATCGTTACAACGATGCCTCGCAGCATTCGTTCTCCCAGGAGCTGCGATTTGCCGGTGAATTCGGCGCAAGCAGTAACTGGGTTGCCGGTGCGTATTACTTCCAGCAAACAGTCAAGAGCAACACTCGCACGACCGGCGGCAGCGACTTCCCTGCTTACGTGTTCGCGGTAGAACCGGAGCTCACCGCTTTTTACACCACGCTGGCGGGAGCGGGAGTGCCGGTGACACTTCCCGCACCTGCTGGCATGTATGCGGATGACATCGTCAACCAGGAACACGATGGTTACGCCGTCTTCGGCCAGATCGACTGGGCGCTGAGCGAAAACTTTATCGCGACACTGGGTGCCCGGTACACCGACGAAACCAAGAAAATCGATACGGTCTACACACAGACCCACAATGCCGGCGAACCGAATTTTGCCGCCATTGTCGGGTATCTCCTGGGCGTGCCTGGCATCGGCCCCGAAGTTCTCATCCCCGTAACGGCAGATGCTGGCTGGGGCGCCTACCAATACGCGCCGTTTTCGCCACGCGACAATGTGAACGAAAAGCTCGAGGACGACCAGGTAACCGGTACCGCGAAACTGACGTGGTACCCGACCGACGGCCAGATGGTCTACGCCTCGTATTCAACAGGCTTCAAGTCGGGCGGCACGAATGCCGACCGCATTTGGGATTACCTGTCACAGACTTTCGATGCGGAGACTTCAACGTCCATGGAAATCGGTTACAAGGGTGACA
>Ga0224502_10000625_pt1 | contig 11962 bp, 8 predicted proteins | sample SF_Oct11_sed_USG_5_FD_169104 | JGI IMG/M metagenome (GOLD analysis project Ga0224502, IMG submission 169104) | Sediment microbial communities from San Francisco Bay, California, United States - SF_Oct11_sed_USGS_13 | ecosystem: Environmental > Aquatic > Marine > Sediment | place: USA: California... | reverse complement strand
GGTGAGGTCTTCGCGTGAACCGTGGCCGAGACAGTTGTCTGAAGCAACAACGATCTCGGGTGCTTCGAGATCGACATCTTCCACCGGTGACCTTTCACCTGGGGTCAGCATTGGCCGCACCTGAAGGAAGGCGACGCTCATCGGCAGGGCGTGCTCGGGATCGAGATTTGCCGCGATTTCGATCTCGGCCTCACCGTTGAGCACGTTGCATGACAGCTCGAGCAAATGCTCCATGAGCGGCGTAAAGGGGATGGATCTTGACTCGAGAAGGGGCGCAAAGGTGAGGGCACGAGGTCCCTGATCGCCGATTCCCGAGCGCAGCTGATCCGACGCCGAATCGTAGGTGGAGGCGAGATACGTGAGGCATCCATCCGCTTCAGCATCGGCCAGACCCGACCGCAAGAGACAGGTTGTCTCCCGCACCGGATCCGGCGGCGGTGGATCGCCCACATTGACGGCCCAAAAACTGGTCTGGGTGTAGTTGAGCAGGTCGCCGGTGCTCTTGTATGGCGGCGGCGCGAGCGGACGGTGGGGGCAGTAGTTCCACACATGGTCGCCGTCCGAGATGCTTTTCCCGAGGCCGAGTGCCAGAGCCACCACTCCGTCCTCACGATTGTTGCCCGGCACCGGATAGTGGTTGTACGACCTGGCGAGCGCCGACAGAGTCGGGTAATAACGCCCGTCGTGACGCTTGCCGGTCACCTCCTGCACCACAACCGCCATCTTCTCAGCATCGATCGCAAGTCCGGCCGCGCGGCGCGAAACGACCGCGCCACCGAAGAAGGTGGATGCCCAGGCGAGCTTCAGCGCACCCGTCAGGCGGCGATAGCGGGCCTCATCACTGGTCTCGGTGTTGGGGATCATCTTTGATGTGAATATGCCCGCAAAGGCCCGCTGATGCGCGTCTTCGAGGTAGCTCGAGGGACGGATTGCGAGCGGATTTCGCAAAACCGACAAGACACCCCGAAGTTGATCGCGGAGTCTTTCCGACAGCTCAGCACGCTGGAATTCCTGAGCTATCTGACTATCCGGGAGGTCTCCTTCAACCGCCTTCCAGAGATGATTCCGATCCATGAACTCCGAGAAGACCTCGGTGGCAATGACCACCGCCCGTGGCAAATCCACAGTAACGCCCTCAAATTTGGCGGCGTCGAAACGCGGCAGAATCTCGTTTTGAATTTGTTGGAGGCCGACGGCTTTGCCGCCGATGCTACCGGTACCCAACCGTGCAAACGAGTGCTCGGTGGCAAAGGTTTTGGGATCGAACTTCGGGATTCCTGAATCCACGTTTTTGTCCATGCGCGAAGGTTCGCGGTTTCCAGGCTTGATGTCAACTCCTGTTTCGAGACAATTCGCCGAGCAGTGGGGTCATCTTCCCCCGACCTCGGACCCGGACACTGGTTTTCGCCGCTCGTTTCCCTACTGATAACCGACGAGGCAACAGAATGCTATGAGCCTCCAGCCTTTATGTCTCACCGGGTGACATGCTCCGACTGACGGCGTATCTTGGGCGGCGGAGGAAGGTATGAGCGAACCATCAGGTCACTGGGACGCGGAGCTTTTCCGACGCGAGGGGCACCGTATGGTGGAATGGATTGCCGAATACCTCGACGGCGGCAGTCGCGAGCATCCGGTCCTGGCGCGGGTCGATCCAGGAGATGTGGCAGCCCGGTTGCCCAACGAGATGCCAACTGTCGGCGAAGATCCCGAGGCCGTCTGGCAGGACTTCCTCGAAATCGTCCTTCCCGGTGTCACCCACTGGAATCACCCAGGGTTCATGGCCTACTTCGGAATCACCGGCTCCGGCCCCGGGGTGCTCGGCGAGATGTTGTCGGCGGCTCTCGACGTCAACGGCATGCTATGGCGGACCTGTCCTTCAGCCACCGAGCTCGAACTCAAGGTCCTCGACTGGATGCGGCGCGGTCTCGGGCTTCCGGAGGAGTTCTTCGGTTTCCTCAACGACACTGCATCGATTTCCTCGCTCCTCGCCCTCGCCGCAGCGCGCGAAACGGCTGACCCGGAGATCCGTCGTCACGGCATGGCCGGTCCTGCGATGCGGATCTACGCCTCCGACCAGGCCCACTCGTCAATTGCCAAGGCCTGTCTGACCCTGGGTTTCGGTCTCGACGGCTTCCGCGCGGTGCCGCACGATGCCGAGTACCGAATGGACACCAAAGCGCTCGTCCAAATGATTGCAGAGGATCGGGCGGCAGGCCTGCGGCCGCTGGCGGTCGTGGCGACCGTTGGCACGACCTCGACAACATCGGTGGATCCGTGCGCCGAAATCGCTGACATTTGCACTCGTGAAGGACTTTGGATGCACGTAGATGCCGCATATGCTGGTTCAGCAGCTCTAAGTGAGGACTACAGGTGGTGTATTAAAGGATGCGAACGCGCAGATTCCTTCAATTTTAACCCCCATAAGTGGCTTTTTGCGCCAATCGACGCGTCTGCGTTCTATACGCGCCACCCGGAGATCTTCAAACGGGCGTTCTCCCTGGTGCCCGAGTACCTGACCACACCGCTCAGCGGCCACGTCGTCGATCTGATGGATTACGGTGTCCAGCTCGGACGGCGTTTCCGCGCTCTGAAACTGTGGTGGATCCTGCGCTGCTTTGGACTCGATGGGATCCGCGAACGTCACCAGCGTCATATCGCTATGGCCCGCGATTTTGCCGACTGGATCGACGCCGAACTCGATTTTGAGCGCATGGCGCCCCGCCCATTCTCGGTGGTGTGCTTCCGCGCCCGGCCGCAAGGTTTGGAGGGTGAAGCGCTCGACGAGTTCAACATGAAACTCCTCGAACACATCAACGCCTCGGGGGAGATCTTCCTCTCCCACACCAAACTCGACGACGGAATCGCCCTGCGAGTAGCGATCGGCAACCTCGGCACTGTCGAAACGGATGTAACTCGTTGTCAGGAACTCTTATCGGAGGGTTTCGCATGCCTCTCGAACCGATAAAAGACGATAGCGGACCGATCGCGACGATTCGAGGACTCGCACTGGTGGCGATCGGCTTTGGCACCCTGCTGCCCATCAATCTCATCCAGCTTCTAAGCCTGGTCGTGCTCCCGTTCTCCCGCAGAGCCTTCCGGGCTGTCAACCGATGGTGCGCCGATACCTGGTGGGGGTTGTGCGTGAACGGTACGGAGCGTTTCAACGGCACACAGGTAAGTTTCACGGGCGATGATGTGCCGACACGCGAGAACGCGCTGCTGATCTCCAACCACCAGCAGATGCCGGACATCCCCGCGATCATGAAATTCTGCAAGACAAAAGATCGTCTCGGCGACATGAAGTACTTCGTCAAGAAGCAGCTCAAATGGGTGCCGGGAATGGGATGGGGAATGCAGTTTCTCGACTGCCTCTTCATCGACCGCGACTGGGCATCCGACAGCGAGCAGATCCGCCGCACCTTTGACCTGTTGGTGAAAGGGAACGTTCCGGTTCACCTGGTTTCCTTCGTCGAAGGCACCCGGCTCACCCTGCCGAAGCTGGAAGTCGCTCAGGCCTACGCTCGGGAGAACGGGCTTCCCGTGCCCCGACACACGCTCGTCCCGCGCAGCAAGGGATTCTCGGCCTCGATCGAGGGTCTCCGCAGCCATGTCACGGCCGTCTACGACCTCACGATTGCCTACGAAGTCGGTGTGCCGAGCCTGTGGCAGTACCTCAAGGGCCTGGTCAAAACCATCCACGTCCACGTCCGACGCTTTCCCATCGAAGAGCTGCCGCAATCCACCGATGACCTCCGGCAATGGCTCCTCGCACGTTGGGAGGAAAAGAACGACCTCCTCGACTACTACTACGAGAACGGCTCGTTCCCGAAATAACCCGTCTCCGTGCCCGAAGCGGGGTTAGGGGTCAAGAGTCAAGAGTAAAGCCCACCCACCCCCCCGGGGTGATTGCACGTGCCTGGATGTTGACTCCTAACTCTTTACTCTTAACCCTTTACTCTGAGGCGATCGGCGCATCCGCCTGCTTGAACAATCGCTGCGTCCAGAAATGGAGCGCAACACTGAGGGCGAGTAGTGCGGCGCCGGTGGCTTGATGCATGGTCGTGATCGAGACCTCGAGAGTCGTCGGCGAGCCGACGACTGCCCGGCCCTGGGTCACGGCGAGAGCCGTGATGCCGAGGAAGGCTTGAACGCAGGTAAATATGACCAAGAGCTTGCCGAGGTACTCGATGGGCCGGGAATCTCTGTAAAGCCCCCATGCGCGTCCACCAACCATGACCGCCAGAAGGACCACCACTGCTGCGAGGCAGATGTGAACGATCAAAAGGGCCGCGAGATGTCGTTGGGCGGCGCCAAGAACCAATTGAACGACCATGATGACGATCAACCATCGCTGAAAGGTGCGGTCATCCTTGGCATATGGCCGAGGTTCAGGTGATGGCGCGTCGAACCACAATCGGCTCGTGACGACCGCAATCGCCACCATCACGCCAAGGAAGAGCTGACCCAGGACCCCGTGCATCAGGGCAAGTGCCAGACTCGGGGCCATGTCGGATTCGGAGGTCGAGAGGGTGAAACCACCGGTCACCCGCAGGCCACCGAGGATGCCCTGCAAGACCACCAGTACCACCGCCACCATGCTGAGGCGCTTGAGCCACGTCCGGTCGTCGTGCCGCCACAATCGAACGGCAAGAGCAATGGTAGTCAGCCCGACAAGTGCGCCAAAAAGTCTATGGGCGTGTTCATAGTAAATCCCGCCTGTCATGCGGGCAAGCGGGAAGAGAAACATATTGGATCCAAAACTGTTTGGCCAATCAACGACCGCGAGGCCGGCCTCGTTGCTGGTTACCAAACCGCCGGCCACAACCAACAAAAAGGTCGCCGCGACCGCTACCTTCGAAAAAAGCGACGTCCAGTCGGAGGTGATAGCCTCGCTTGTTGCCCCCCTCGCCGCGGCTGCAAATCCGCCGGATACGAGAGCAATCGCCAGGATGGACCCCGGCACCCACCACACGGCTGAGGGTAGGACCGAGCCACCATCTGCCGGTGTCAGGAGGCTGCCCAGGATCAGCAGATTGAGGATTGCCGCAACTCCCCCCACGAAGACCCCTCCAACCCAGCCACTACCTGCACGCGAACCGGTGACCCAACCCCAGAGGCCGACTATGCCCAACATCAGGCCGGCCACCAGCCAGCTCGGTGCCATCACCGCTGGAAGGCGGCAGAAATAGGCCACCGCCCACATCGAGACCGTGGTAGCAAAAGCAAGCGGCAGGACATAGCTGCGATTTACGGCGGTTGCTCTCATGGCTCACCTCCAGCGCGAGAGTGAAGAGCGGCTGCGTCGGTTATAATGCCCCGCGTCAGCCGCCGCAATTTGGTATCGAGCCGCAATATACACTCTTGGCCGGCCCAAGTCGCAGTTCAAGCCCAAGAAGGAGCGTCAAATCTCAGCTCAGAGCACCTCCCGTCCCGAGACCGACCACTCCATGATCTCGGACTACCTCGAGCTCGCCAAGGCCCGCCTCGGTGCGCTGGTCGTACTGACCGCCTTCGTTGGTTATGTGTTGGGAGCGCGCGGGGAGGTATCACCGTGGGGACTGACGGCGGCCGTCGTGGGCACCGCGCTCAGCGCTTTTGGCGCCAACATCCTCAACCAGTGGCTGGAGGCCGATCTCGATCGCCTCATGGTGCGGACCCGCGAACGGCCCTTGCCGGCGGGACGCATCAGCCGACGCCAGGCCGCGACCTGGGGCATCGTGACCGCTGCCATCGGCCTTCTCATTCTCGCCGTCGGCACGAATTGGCTCACCACTCTGCTCTCTCTCTTTGTCATCCTCGTCTATGTCCTCGTCTACACCCCGCTCAAGGTACGCACCCCGCTCAACACCGTAATCGGCGCGGTCTGTGGTGCGATCCCGCCGATGATGGGGTGGACCGCAGCAACCGGCAGACTCGATGCCGGCGCCTGGATCCTCGGAGGGATTCTCTTTGCCTGGCAGATCCCCCACTTCCTCGCCCTCGCCTGGCTCCACCGCGAGGACTACGCTCGCGGTGGCTTCCGAATGCTTCCGGCGGTCGATCAGGAGGGACGGTTGACCGCGAGGTTGGCCTTCCTCTATGCCGCAGCGCTCCTTCCAATCACCGCGGCCCTCAGCACCTTCGGAGTCACCGGCATCGCCTTCCTCGTCACCTCTCAGGCGGTCGGCCTCGCGTTTGTCGGGCTCGGCTGGGTCTTCCTTCGGGCCCGCAACCAGCCGGCGGCTCGGCGCCTCTTTCTCGCCAGCATTATCTACCTGCCGGTTCTGCTGGGTTTGATGGTCGTCGACATGGATGACCGTGCGGCGCGGGGCGGCGAAAATGTGCTTGCGGCGTCCGGTTCTGTGGTCCCAGATATCGCGGACCTCTCCCAGCTCCCCAAGGGACTCTGAGACCGTGCGCGCACCGGCCATCATCCGGAGCGGTTGGTGGGTAGCTGCAGCAGCGGTTGTCGTCAGCCTGTTGACAGCCTGGATCGTTCTCGCGCCCCGCTCCGGGCGCTCCACGGGTGAAGCCCCGGACTCGAATTTTGTCATTCATCGGGCGACGGTGCCCCACGATCTCATCGTGCGGGCGATGGCGAAAGATGGGGTGCGGGTCTTGTTAGAACCCCAGACGATGGACCCGGCCGAGATTGACCGGCGGAACGAAGAGGAGCGCGGCAAACTGTTGGTTTCGGACGATCGGGTCATCGGAGTAGTTGTCGGCAACGACGTGCGAGCCTATCCGCTGCGCCTCATGCGCTGGCACGAGGTGGTCAACGACACCGTCGGCGGGGAGCCGATTGCCATCACCTACAGCCCGCTATGTGACAGCGTTGCGGTCTTTTCCAGATCTGTCGAGGACGAAATAGTCGAACTCGGGGTATCGGGTTATCTCTACAACTCGAACACGCTGCTCTATGACCGGCGCCTGCGCGCGGCTGCTACACCCCTGTGGTCGCAACTCGACGGTGAGGTCGTTGCCGAGCCGGATCCCGGCTTCTCGTCTCCCCTCTCGGCTCGAGAGGCTGCGCTCGACACCTGGGGCGAGTGGCGCGAACGACATCCGGAAACCCGCGTGATGGCGCCGCACCCGGATCTCAAAAAACTTTACAAGCGGGATCCCTACCACTCCTATTTTGGATCCGATCTGCTGCACTTTCCGGTCCGGCCGTTGCCGCCAGGCCCGCGCCACCTCAAGGACCGCGTGGTGGTCGTAACCGTGGAGGGAAAGCACGCGGTTTTCGCGCTTCGAGACCTTGCAGCAGCCGCAGGATCCGACAAGGGCACGATCGAGGTAGAAGCCGCAGGCCAAACGGTGAGCATCCGCTTCAGCATGGCGCCAGGCACTGCCGTGGTCGAACCGCTCACCGAGCCCAACTCTCTCCAGTCAGTGCGTCACACTTTCTGGTTTGCGTGGTACGCTTTCGGCGGAATGATTCCTGATACGGACGATTTCTCGGATTCGGACCACCCAAGTTAAAACGACTACAATCACATCTCGCGGAGGAGCTTGATGACCGTCCAGATCGAACGATTCTCATACGACGACGCGATTGTCCGCAAGTTCACGTTGATGACCTTTGTCTGGGGCGTGGTCGGCATGCTGGTGGGCGTCATTGTCGCCCTGCAGTTGGCGGCGCCGGTGTTCAACTTCGAGTTACCATGGCTCTCCTTCGGACGCCTGCGGCCACTCCACACCAACGCTGTCATCTTTGCCTTCGCCGGCAACGCGGTCTTTGCGGGCGTCTACTACTCAATGCAAAGGCTCCTCAAGACAGCAATGTTTTCCAAGGCCCTGGGCGCGATTCACTTCTGGGGCTGGCAGGCAATCATCGTCGCCGCCGCGGTGACCCTCCCACTCGGCATCACCCAGGGCAAGGAGTACGCCGAGCTGCAGTGGCCGATCGACATCGCGATTGCCGTGATCTGGGTGGTCTTCGGGATCAACGCCTTCGCGACGATCGCCGTTCGCCGCGAGCGTCACATCTACGTTGCGATCTGGTTCTACATCGCGACCATCGTCACCATCGCCCTCCTCCACATCTTCAACAACCTGGTAGTCCCGGCCGGACTCTGGCGCAGCTATCCGATCTACGCCGGCGTCCAGGACGCCTTCATGCAGTGGTGGTACGGCCACAACGCGGTCGGCTTTCTCCTGACGACGCCTTTCCTCGGCCTGATGTACTACTTCCTTCCCAAGGCTGCCAACCGCCCCGTCTTCTCCTACCGTCTATCGATCATCCACTTCTGGTCCCTGGTCTTCCTCTACATCTGGGCCGGGCCACACCACCTCCACTACACCGCATTGCCGGCGTGGGCCTCGACCCTGGGCATGCTCTTCTCGCTCATGCTGTGGATGCCTTCGTGGGGCGGAATGCTGAACGGTCTCCTCACTCTCCGTGGGGCGTGGGACAAGGTTGCCTCGGACCCGGTCCTGAAATTCTTTGTCGTCGCCATCACCTTCTACGGGATGTCGACCTTTGAAGGCCCGCTGCTGTCGGTCAAAATGGTCAACCTCCTCTCGCACTACACCGACTGGACCATCGCCCACGTCCACGCGGGAGCGTTGGGCTGGGTCGGATTTCTGACCTTCGGGATGATCTACTGGCTGTTGCCGCGTCTCTTCCAGACCGAGCTGTGGAGCCGCAAGCTGGCGGAGGCCCACTTCTGGCTGGGCACCATCGGAATCCTCTTGTATGTCGTCGCCATCTACGCGGCCGGCCTCACCCAGGGTCTGATGTGGCTCGCGTTCGACGACGAGGGCTACCTCAAGTACGGCGATTTCGTCGAGACCACCCTGCGCCTGATCCCGATGTACTGGGTGCGGGTAATCGGCGGCCTCGCCTACCTCACCGGCGCGCTCATGCTCGGTGTCAATTTCTTCATGACGTGGAAGAGCCGTCCGTCCGCCTATGAGGTCCGGGTGCACGAGGCACCGGCGCTATCGAAGGACTACACCGACCGGCCGGAGCCGCCGACCTCGCTCGAGAAGAGCGGCGCCCACGTCGTCAACCTGGCCTACAAGCTCGACCGTTTCTTCTCCACCACCTGGCACCGCCGGTGGGAACGGTTGCCGCTCAAGTTCACCCTCGCGGTGGTCCTCACCGTCGTGGTAGCTTCTCTCTTCGAGATCATTCCGACCTTCCTCATCAAATCCAACGTCCCGACGATCGCGACCGTGACGCCCTACACGCCGCTCGAGCTCGCTGGACGCGATATCTACCTCGACGAGGGTTGTTACAACTGCCACTCGCAGATGATCCGTCCGATTCGAGCGGAGACCGAGCGCTACGGCGAGTACTCCAAACCTGGCGAGTTCGTCTGGGACCACCCCTTCCAGTGGGGCTCGCGGCGAATCGGGCCCGATCTCCAACGGGTTGGCGGCAAGTACCCCGATCTGTGGCACGTCCGCCACATGGACGATCCACGCGCGATCACCGCCGGTTCGATCATGCCGGCCTACCCGTGGATGCTGAGCACTCCGATCGATTTCGATTCTATTGAGTCCGTGATGGGCGCCCACCGCACCCTCGGCGTGCCCTACAGCGAAGACGATGTCGCCGCCGGCGAGACTGCAGCTCGCGCGCAGGCACAGGCGATAGCCGACGAGATCGTTATTCAGGGCGGTCCGGAGGGCTTGGCCGACAAGCAAATTGTGGCTATCATTGCCTACCTTCAGCGCCTCGGAACTGATATCACAAAGCCGGAACCCCTCGCGGTCGAAGAAGAGACTGGTCTCAGCGAGTCCGCAACTGAGCCGGAGGAGGCGGTGACCGCGGCCGCCTCCGTTGAGGAGGCGTCATGAGCCTCACGGATGTGATGTCCGCGGCGGGTCTTTCTTCCTGGACAGAACTGGCTCTGATTCTCTGTTTCATCACTTTTGCGGCCATCGTTCTGTGGGTCTTCGTCATGCGCAGCAAGCGCTCATACGACCACATGCGGAACCTGCCGCTCGAGGAGACCAGCGGCGGCAGAGGCCGCGCAGCGGTGAGAGGAGGTGACCGCCCGTGAGCAGCGAGCATCACATTCACGACCCGGCAACCGCCGACAACGACCATGTGCTGGACCACAGCTATGACGGCATTCAGGAGTACGACAACCCACTACCGAGATGGTGGCTGGCGCTCTTCTGGGCGACCATCATCTTCACACCGCTCTACATCCTTTACTTCCACTTCGGCGGCGGCATGCTCGCCACCGATCGATACGACCAGGAGATGATTGCCTTTTACGACAGACAGGCAGAGCAACTCCTGGCGCTCGGAGAGATCAGCGAGGGCACCTTGGTCGATCTGATGGCCGACCCAAGCATGATGAATGGCGGCAAAAAGATCTTTCAATCCAAATGCGCCACCTGCCATGGAATGTTTGGCGAAGGCGGCATCGGGCCCAACCTCACCGACGAGCACTGGCTGCACGGTGGACAGTTGATGGATGTTTATAGAACGGTCCGCGAAGGCGTGCCCGCCAAAGGCATGCTGGCGTGGGAGCGCCAGTTGCGGCCCGCAGAGCTGATGGCAGTGAGCTCCTACGTTGGCACGATGCTGGGAACCGAGCCCCCGAATGCCAAGGAGCCTCAGGGCGATCGCCTCGTCCGTCAGGCCCCTGCTCCTGCTGACGAGCTCGAGGAGACGAAAGACGAGGCTGCCACGGAAGCCGAGGCCGAACCAGCCGCTTCCTGAAAGGTGTTGTGACCACTACATCGAACGCGCCAGAGGCCCAGGAGAGGGTCCTCTCGACACTCAACCGGGACGGCTCGCGCCGCTGGATCCGACCGAAGCTGTCGCGTGGTCGGTTCTACCGCCGGCGGTTCTTGACCGCCTGGGGCCTGATCGCGACCTTCACGCTCATCCCGATCCTCAAGCTGGGCGGCAAACCGCTCATGCTCTTCGATATCCCCAAGCGGGAGTTCACGTTCTTCGGTGCGACCTTTCTGCCGACCGACACATTTCTGCTGATGCTCCTTCTGTTCAGCATCTTCATCGGCATCTTTCTGATCACCGCGGTCCTCGGCCGCGTGTGGTGCGGCTGGGCCTGCCCGCAAACCGTCTACATGGAGTATCTCTACCGGCCAATCGAGGTCCTTATCGAGGGTGGCCGCAACCGCCAACTCAAGCTTGACGCCGAGGGCGCCAATGCCCGTAGGCTGATCAAGAACGTCATCTTTCTCATCGTCTCCGCCTTCCTCGCGAACACCTTCCTTGCTTATTTCGTTGGTTGGGATCAGCTCCTGGGCTGGATGACGAGCTCGCCCACCGGGCACCCGACAGCCTTTGCCATGGTGCTCGGTACGACGCTCCTGATGTTCTTTGACTTTGCCTACTTCCGCGAGCAGACGTGCATCGTCGCCTGCCCCTATGGCCGCTTCCAGTCGGTCCTCCTCGACCGCCAGTCGCTGATCGTCGGCTACGACGCGGGTCGCGGTGAGCCGCGGGCGAGGTGGCGCAAGAAAGAGGAACGCACCGCGGGGGATTGCATCGACTGCAATCTCTGCGTCAGCACCTGTCCTACCGGCATCGACATCCGCGAGGGCTTGCAGATGGAGTGCATCCACTGCACCCAGTGCATCGACGCCTGCGACGATGTGATGGGTCGTGTTGGTCTCGATCGCGGCCTCATCCGCTACACCTCGCAGGCCGAGCTGGAAACCGGCAAGCGGTCCTTCCTACGACCGCGGTTGGTCGTCTACTCGGCAATTCTTCTGGTAATGCTCGGTACCTTTGCCTTTTCGCTCGCCGGAAAACAAACCGCTGACGTGACTCTGTTGCGCGGGCTCGGTGCGCCATTCACCATTCTTCCGAGCGGTGAGGTTTCGAACCAGATCCGGATCAAGATCGCCAACCGCGCGCCTGAGGAACGCTCGTACCTGATCGAGCTTGATGCCGCCCAGGACCTGACCATGATCGCACCCGAGAATCCGCTCATCGTTGCCCCGGGTGAAACCGAAATGACCGGCCTTTTCATTACCGCACCGATCTCGG
>Ga0224502_10000624_pt1 | contig 11974 bp, 10 predicted proteins | sample SF_Oct11_sed_USG_5_FD_169104 | JGI IMG/M metagenome (GOLD analysis project Ga0224502, IMG submission 169104) | Sediment microbial communities from San Francisco Bay, California, United States - SF_Oct11_sed_USGS_13 | ecosystem: Environmental > Aquatic > Marine > Sediment | place: USA... | reverse complement strand
GCGGTCTTTCAGCAAACCGGTTCGCATTGCAACCCATGTGGTGATCATGCCCGCGGGGCATTCATATTCGCCGGCGCCGGATGATGTGGTTATTCAAATTAAGTCCGGAGCAGCCTTCGGCGGCGGCCGGCATCCGACGACACGGCTGTCGGTCAAAGCCATCGAATATGTTCTCAAGATCGTGAGCCCGGGCGGGTTGAATAAGCGCTGTTCCGTGCTGGACATCGGCACCGGGTCGGGCATTCTGGCAATTGCCGCCGTTTGCCTGGGAGTTAAAAAAGGATTCGGCATTGATATCGATCCCTGCGCCATTGCAGAAGCCAGAGACAATCTTGCGCTCAATCATCTGCAGGACCAGCTCGTCATATCTGATCGGGATATTGATTCTTTCGATCAGACTTTTTCGATGGTCATTGCAAACCTGCGATATCCGAGTCTAAAAAACTTTTATCCGCAAATCTCAAAGTTAACCGACCCCAACGGCTGGGTGGTACTCTCCGGCTTCCGGCCCCACGAGCGCGATGATTTGATGGATCTTTACACCGCCGAATATTTTAAATGTATCTGGACCGCCGATGAAATCGATTGGGCCGCAGCGGTATTAAAAAAGATATAAATCGATTAAAATTTGTGCTGTTGTATTGCGGGGAGGTAAAACTGCATAAAAAAAGGCATGCATCGCAATCGATACATGCCTTTTTTAACTTATTTCGCTAGTTTTATTTTTTCTTTTTCGGATGGCACTTGGCGCAGGTTGTCGGTGCTTTATCTTTGGGCTTGTATTTCTTGTTATATCGCTTGTGACATCCCTCGCAATTATCATGGAATGCTTCGGCCTGGTATTCCAGTCTCTTTTTCTTGACCTCTTCTTTGGAAACCTTTTTCGCCCTCATTTCTTTTTTTAACTTTGCCGGGATCTCATCCGGTATCTTGTGGCATTCAATGCACCGTTGGACATCATCCCCTGCTTTCAAGCTGGTAAGCGGCTTGTTGTCTTCATCATGGTGGCATTCGCCACATCCGTTTTTATAAAATTCCGGATATTTTTTAGCATATTCCGTCTGGTGTTTTGCATGGCTAAACACAACAATGCCTTTTTTATGCTCTTTATATGCCGGGTCATTCAATTCGATCATTTCCGGAACGTCTTCGGCATATACACCGGCCATAAAAAACAGGGCTGCAATTCCCACAATCGCGAATATCAGCAAACGCTTCTTCTTCATAACCATCCATCCCCTCCTTTGCTAATTGGTTTTCCTTTATCCATCTTTTCCACAGATCGCATAACTCTTTATCAGGCGAAACGCGTTATGTCAATCACAAACAGCCGGTTTAATAATCATATAACAATCTGAAAACATTAATATTAACGAATTCAGGCAGTCATATTTTTTCTGCTGCATGAAATTTAATGCCACCCATCTTTTTTTCAGCCTTTAATATGAAATTTCAAACCTGCCCGACAATAAAGACGTGTCCAACTCAAATAAAGACGACAAATATAAGTTCGTTTAAATTCCAAAATATCAAGCACCAAATTCGGCTCGACTGAGCTCGTCGCAGGCCAAATAAACCTCAAATTTCAATCTTCAATGACCAAAACCTTGGGATTTTGAATTTTGGTCATTGTAATTTGCCCTTCGACGATGCTCAGGGTGGTGAGTCCTTCGACTTTGCTCAGGACCGTGAGCCTGTCGAACGGCTTGTCGAACCATTTGATATTTGTGTTTTGTGATTTGGTACACAACACCAGGGGATCGAATGGATAGGCTGTGCGGAAGCTAGGCTGCACTCTGCTCGGCTTTATCTTCCTCGGGCTCGGGCTTTTTTTTGCCGAAAAACCGGGCGCCGATGATACTGATTTCATACATCACCATCAAGGGAAGCGCCATCATAACCTGGGTGACCACGTCCGGCGGTGTCAGGATGGCGGCGCCGGCAAAAAATAAGAGCAGGGCATATTTGCGGTTTCGTTTTAGAAAATCAACCGAAACGATGCCCAGCCGCGCTAAAAATGTTAAAACCATCGGAAGTTCAAATACCAGCCCGAAAGCCAATAACATTTTGGCCGAAAAAGCCAGGTACTCTTTCATGGATGGAAGCGGCCGGATGGATTCGGTGGCAAATCCTAAAAAGAATTTAAATCCCCAGGGAAACACGATAAAATAACCAAAAAGCGCTCCGGAAATGAAAAAGAATGAGGAAAGGATAACGATGGGAATCATTATACGGCGCTCTTTTTGGTACAAACCCGGCGCGACAAACATCCAGAATTGATACAGAATCACCGGGCTGCCCACCATAATACCGGACAGGAGCGCAACTTTTAAATAGGTGAAAAACGCTTCAGGCAGGCCGGTGAAGATTAAATGATCTCCCGGCTCCATCACCTTCATCAGCGGGTTTACCAGGATATTAAAAAGAACCTCTTTGAAACCGTAGGAGGCCACAAAACCGACACCCACAGCAATAAAGCATTTGATCAGCCGACTCCTGAGCTCATCAAGATGAGACGTAAACGGAATTTTTTCATCCTCATCAACCATCTTCGCGGGTTCCTTTTCGCTCTTCCTTTTTTTCGGTGTCGGCTTCGATTTCGGCTGCGTCCTTAGATGAGTCACTTCCGGTATCTTTTAATTCATCAGACGCCGGTTTTACATTTTCGCTTTTATCTTCGCCTTCAGCTTCTTTGCCGCCCGCATCAACAGTGTCCTCTTTTTTCTCAGCCGCTTCCGTCTCCTCGGGACGGCTGAACTCCGTTGGGGCGCCGAGGCCAACGGAATCTTTGAGATCATTGCCAATATCATCAAAGGATTTTTTTACGTCGGTTAAATCCTCGTCGATTTGAATGGTTTCCTTAAACTCGTTGGTTGCTTTTTTAAATTCCCGCAATGTACGACCCAGCGATTTAGCCAGATCCGGTAATTTTTTCGGACCGATGACGATGAGCGCGATCGCCAGGATTAACAGCAATTCGGGCATGCCGATGCCAAACATGTGTTTCCTCTAATTAACTTTTTGGTGTTTTAAATTTCGTCAGAAAAGCCCATTAGTACTGGTTTCGTTTAAAAGTGTCAAGGATAACCGGTCCCCTCACAGATACCTGTAGTTCACTATCTCACTTTTATTCTTAACAATATCTTTTTAATCAATTTGCTCGTTTTAAATCCGAAACAATATCAAAATTCGAAATCATGAATGACCAAAACAAAAAATTTGATATTATTTTATTAGGATGATGAAGAGCTCCGAGCGTTTTGAATTTAGGATTTTTAATATTCGGATTTGTTTCGAATTTCGTGCTTCGTGCTTCGAAATTGCCAAAATAAACAAATTCGAAAAGACTCCAATATTCAAAAGGTTAAACGTATGGTCGGCAGTTTTAGATAGCCGCATAAATTATTTTGGCCTGTCCGGTTTTAAAATCAGAAAATACAGTTTGCCCGTATGGGCCAGATGTCCGGCGGCAATTTCGGCATAGGGACCGTTGCCCCAGAACAGATCCGCACGACCCGGTCCCCGAATAGCGCCGCCGGTATCCTGGTTGAGCACAAAGCGATTGCAATCCGCCCAGCTGTCGATCTGACCGGCACTGTCGGCAATCGGTTTTTTTGTTTGTATGAAGGCCAGCGCCGCCGGTGGAAAGATGCGTCTGTCCAGCGCAATGGATCGGCCGGGGGTTAACAAAACATTGATATTACCGAGGGGGCCTTCGGATTCCAGTTTGAAGAAGACGTAGCTGGGGTTGTAATTAAAAACCGCTGCCATCTCTTCCGGGTGGTCCTGCAAATAGGCCCGTATTTTTTGCATGGACATTTCTTCTTTGGGTATTTTTTGTTCCTCAATTAAAAGACTGCCGATGGCGCGGTAGGGTCGTCCGTTGGTTCCATGATAATGCACATTGATCACCTCTCCGGTGTCCAGAAAAACTTTGCCGGAGCCCTGTATCTGTAAAAAGAACACGTCCACCGGATCTTTAACCCAGGCCAGCGGCTCGGCTTTGCCGGCCAGGACGTCTTCTTGGTCGATTTCGCGACGATCATAGTATGGGACCACGGTTTGCCCGGTGTAGCGAGCGATGATGCTTTGCCCTTTGTATTTTTCATTAAAGGCTGAAAGATCAATTCTCATCAGATCCGTTGGCAGGGCGTAAATCGGATACTGAAATTCTTCATCCCGATACAAACGGCCGCTTAAATGGGGCTCGTAATAGCCGGTAAACAAAACTTCGCCCTTTTGATTTCGGCCAACCGATTGATAAACGATGTAATTGGAACGGATGAATTTTTTTAATTCCCTGTTGGAGGGGTTCGTTCGGATAAAATCCAGAAAATGCTGCAGCGATTTTATCAAATGGGCGGCATCAAAACGGTCTTTGCCAAATTGATAGGTTCGGTCGGCCGGTACCCTTTGCAGGTAGACCAGGCTTTTTAAGATACTGTGTTCCAATCCGCTGAGTTCCAGATCATCACTAAAATCCGGGTGGGAAAAAGTGGAGCTGCGGACCAATGCCACTTCTTCCGGGGGCTTTTTAATGGGGGCCGGACATCCGGCCATGAAAACCGCGAGGGCGGTTGTTAAAACCAGAACGCATTTGGAATAAAGAGGGAGGTTAATTTTCATCGGTTTCTCGGTCTCGAATCGTAGGGGTTCAAGTTTGCTTTTCAAAATTCCAGGATATTCAGCGTTTTTATCAATGCTTTCGGATATAGGTGCCGCTTTTGCCGCCGGATTTTTTCAACAGCTGGATCTTTGAGATCGTCATTTCTTTATCATGGGATTTACACATGTCATAGATTGTCAGCGCCGCAACCGAGACAGCGGTGATAGCTTCCATTTCAACGCCGGTTTGATCAACAGCGCGCACCGTTGCTTCAATATGCATGCTGCTTGCAGACGCATCCGGGGAAAAGTCGACCTGGATATGGGTGATATTCAAAGGATGGCACATAGGGATGAGTTCCGAGGTTTTCTTGGCGGCCATGACACCGGCAATACGGGCGGTCTCAAGGACATTGCCTTTTTTCACTTTGTGACTTTGAATCAAATCCAGTGTTTCCGGATTCATATGGATCGTCCCGCCGGCGACTGCCGTGCGAACCGTCGGCTTTTTTTTGGTTACATCCACCATTCGGACGCGGCCTTCATCGTCGATGTGGGAAAATTTAGGCATAACAACTCCTTAGGTTAAGGAAAAGTTAAATGGTCAAATAGTTGAATAGTCAATTATTCAGAGGATTTCATCCATTTTTAATCATCTCCTCTGCGCGCTGTAGATCATCCGCGGTGTTGATATTAAAAAAAGACCGCAGGTCAGGATCAATTGTGCGTAAAACTTTCTCGGAGATCGTTTTGATACGGCTCTTTCGAAACGCTTTTATGATTTTAAGTTTTTCCTGTTCAAGATGGTGCTGCGCCGAATTCAGACAGCGTTTGGAATAAACCGCGCAAAGGGGTTCTAATCCGGCCGAGGTTTCGGGCATCACAATATCGATTTGGGGCTCAATTTTTCCGATAATGGTTTCAACCATTTCCTTTTTCAAAAAGGGCGTGTCGCAAGCCGATATAAACGCAAACGGGTTTGTCATAGAAAAGAGGCCGGCATGAATTCCGGTCAGAGAGCTTCGAATCGGGAAAAGATCCGATACAATCAACAGGTCCCATTCCAAAAATTTTTCAGGGCTGTTGGTTACCAGAATGATTTCTTCAAACAATTCGCTGTAAATATCATATATTCGATCTAGAATTCGGACCCCGCCCACTTGCAGGAGGGCTTTCTCCGTGCCTTCATAACGGGTGGACAATCCGCCGGACAATATCACTCCGGTGCAGGGCGATTTCATTTTTGGTGGCATTATTCAAAAATAGATTTTCTGTGAAAATCGGTGTCCTATTTTCTTACGACGATATCGTTACAATTATTAATACTTACAAAATTGGCAACAATTCAGCTTAAGAAAAAAGAGGGGTAAAATCAAGGTAAAATCAAGGGGTTTGCTTAGGCAGTTTTTGCTTTTATAATATATTTCTTGATCCAAACACAAAATATGATGTATTTTTCAGATTCTTGCAGATACGCATATAAAAGAATGTAAGTATGATCACCGGTTGTCGAACAAAAACAATTTAACAAATGTTTTGAATTTTTGAATTTTGGATTTAGAATTTGTTTCGAATTTCGGGTTTGGTGCTTAGGATTTAATCATAGTGATTATATCTCAATTTCTAGGAAGTAAAAGAGAGACGCATTTAATACTTTTTTGATAACAGGGGTGAAAATTGGGCGTACACGAACATAAAAAAGAAGCACCCAAATCAGTAACCATGGGCATCATTTCGGTTTCCACCACCCGGGCGTTGATCGAGGACACCAGTGGTGAATGGATCCGTGAACAGGCTGAAAAAAAAGGGCATAAGATTGTTTTTCACAAAGTGATTCCGGATGACGCCGATAAAATTGCCGCTACACTGAAAGAAGAGATCAAAGAATCAAATCCACAGGTGATTTTGATGAGCGGCGGTACCGGAATTACAAAAAAAGATGTGACCATTGAAGCTGTCAGCCCCCTTTTTACGAAAGAACTGAGCGCTTTTGGTCCCCTGTTTGCCAATCTCAGTATGGCGGAAATCGATTCCGCTGCCATTATGTCCCGAGCCACCGCCGGTGTTATCGCCACCACCGTTGTCTTCTGCATGCCGGGCAGCCTCAATGCCTGCAAACTGGCCTGCAGGCGATTGATTTTCCCGGAGCTGGGCCATTTAGTGAAGCATGTTCAAGATTGAACGATTGAACGATTAAACGATTAGAAGATTTGAACCTGACTTCACACACGTTTCTTAACCCCATTTCTTTTTATCCAATACGGGTCCCGCAGGCCCTTTTTATAGATCTTGCCCGACCCGGTTTTGGGCAGCTCGTCCAGAAAAACAATGGCCTTGGGTGCCTTGTAGGACGCCTGATATTCTTTACAAAAAGAGATGATTTCTTCTGCGGTGGCCGTCTCACCCGCTTTGAGCACGATTGCGGCATTTACCGCCTCACCCCATTTTTCATCCGGGACCCCGAAAACGGCGGCTTCTAAAATTTTCGTGTGCATGTAAAGAATGTTTTCAACTTCCGTGGAGTAAACATTTTCGCCCCCGCTGACGATCATATCTTTTTTACGATCGACGATGTTGACGTAACCCTCCGAATCCAGGGTTGCCAGATCCCCGGTTTGCAGCCACCCGTCTGAGAATGCATTTGCGGTTTCTTCTTCAAGATTCCAGTATCCGGGTGTGACGTTATCCCCCTGCACCCAGATTTCGCCAACCTGTTGCCCATCGGCAGCAATCGGGACGCCGTTGTCGTCCACAACTTTTAATTCCACGCCGATAAACGGTCGGCCGGTTTTGGATTTGTATTTTAACTGATCGTCCGGAGATAGGTGCTGGAGGTGGTCTTTTAAGATGCTAAATGTTAAATACGGGCTGGTTTCAGTCATGCCGTAGGTCTGAATGTAATCGCAACCGAAGGCCTTCATTATCAGGCGGACCAATTCCGGCGCGATAGAGGCGCCGCCGCTGAGAATTACCCTCAAGCTCGAAAAATCGTAGTCTTTTACGCGGGGGTGTTTAATCATCAGGTTGAGCATGGTGGGTATCAAATTGCTCAGGGTTATCTTTTCCTTTTCAATGGCCGCCATGACCGCTTCGGGCTCAAATTGACCGACCATGACGTGACGCCCTCCGACCCAGGTTATGGCAAAAGTGGCCCAGGCATCGGCTAAATGAAACATGGGCGCAATGTGACCCCAGATATCGGTATCCACCAGCTTGAGCTCGGCGATGGTCCCCAATGCGTGACAACAGACGTTTTTATGGGTAAGCATCACCCCTTTGGGCCGCCCGGTGGTGCCGCTGGTGTAATACAGATGCGCGACCTGGTTTTCATCGACGGATACAGGCTCGAAGGCCCCGGTGTGGGCGCCGATGGCATCCTCATAATTATGGGACGCAAGGGCAGCGGATTTTTCAGGCGCTGCACCAATCCAGAGAATTCCTTCAAGGGGTGTGTCTTCCTTCAGGAGCCCGTTTGCCACCGGAGCAAACTGTTTTCCGGCGATTAACCACCGGCTGCCGGCATCTTTTAAAATGAAAGCGACCTCTTTGGCCGCAAGGCGATAATTCAGGGGGTTGAGAATGGCTCCCAGGCCGGCGGCGGCATAGTAAGCTTCCAGAAATGCATGCGAATTGACTTCCAGAATCGAAATGCGGTCCTGGATTTGAATTCCCTGGTTTTGCAGAAATCGGGCCAGGCCTGCCACGCGCTCACCGATCTGTTGGTAAGTGAATGAACGCTCGCCGTCGATTACGGCTAGCTTTTCGGGAAATAAATCCAACGCCTTTTGAAGCGTCATCCATATATTCATGCTGTTTGGCCCCTTGTTCGCATTAAAGTTACAACTTCTAAATTGATAATATTAATATCGTTAAAAAGGCAAGTCGAAAAACACGGTCTTGTGCTTTAATGAGCGACAAGATAACATTTCCAAAATTATTGAGATTTTTAGTAAGATATGGTTGAAATGGGATTGCATACCCTGACTGCAGCAATAAGGGTAGAATCGGTTGTATTGACATCATTTTTTAATTTTGAGGGATACGTTTTTATGGCTTTAGAAATCGAAAGCTTTGCCGAAGATTTTGATCCGCGCTTTAAAATTTTCCACGAATTGATGGCCCGCAAGATAAGGGATATCCTGTTGGTTTCGACGCCTTACGATGCATGGATTTTGGAGGAAGATTGCCGGCTTTCAGAACGCATCATTCATGAGTACCGTGGACTGAATCTGAGCAACCCCCCCCGCTTTACCTGGGCATCGTCGGCCCAGGAGGCCCTTGCCGCGCTTGACAAAAAAAAATTTGACATGGTGATTTCCATGAGCCAGCTGGCGGACATGGATGTCTTCGACCTGGGCGCAGAAATCAAAAAGAAAGTTCCGGATCTGCCCGTGGTTCTGCTGGCTCACGATTCATTGCCGCCGTCGACCCAGGAATGCCTTCTTGACTTCTCACGACCTGCCGGTATCGATCAATCCTTTGTCTGGTCCGGCAACACCGATATTCTGGTGGCCCTGGTCAAAAGTGCCGAAGACCGATTGAACGTTGCGCATGACACCGAATTTGCCGGCATACGGGTTCTTCTTTTTGTGGAGGACTCCCCGACCTATATTTCATCGTTGTTGCCGGTGCTATACAGGGAATTGGTGAGCCAGGCCCAGGCCATCATGGAGTATCGACTCAATGAGGAACACAAGCTGCTGACAATGCGTGCGCGGCCCAAAATCCTGGTTGCCGAAAGCTTCGAAGAAGCGAATCAACTTTTTGAAAAATATGAACCCTATGTTTTGGGGGTAATTTCTGATGTACGCATCCCTCGAAACTGCGTTCTGGATGAAAACGCCGGAGTGGCCTTTCTCTCAAAAATTAAGAAAGAACGCTTCGATATTCCGCTTTTGCTCACCAGCTCCGAACCTTCAAATGCGGATAAAGCCATGAAAATTCCGGCCGCCTTTGTTGATAAGAATTCGCCGAGTCTGCATGCGGAGGTTCGCTCGTTTTTTGTGGATCAGCTGGGGTTCGGAGATTTTGTCTTTCGCAAACCCGACGGCCGCGAAATCACCCGCACACCCAGCCTGCGTAAACTTGAAGAAATTTTACGCGACCTTCCGGAAGCGTCATTTGTTTATCATTACACCCGTAATGATTTTTCAAGGTGGCTCTTTGCACGCACCGAAATCATGCTGGCCTCAAAAGTGCGACCTTTAAGGGATGAGGACTTTTCGAGCGTTGAAGATCACCGGCAGTATCTGATTTCACTGATCCAAACCTGGCGGAAACGTCGGCAAAAAGGTGTAGTGGCGGATTTTGATGCCGGTGATTTTGATCCGGAGACCGAGTTTTTCAAAGTCGGCAAAGGTTCGCTTGGCGGAAAGGCCAGGGGGTTGGCTTTTGTCGCCAATTTGCTTCAGCGGCTTCCCGCCATCCACAAAAAATTCGAAGATGTGAACATTTTTATTCCCCAGACCCTGGTGGTGACCACCGAAGGCTTTGATGCCTTTATCGAGGAAAATGATCTCAAGGAGCTGGCAAAATCCGAGGCGCCGGACGAAGAAATTGCCGAAGTCTTTCATGGCGCCAATTTTCCGCAATGGATTGCCGATGAGCTCAAGGCCTATCTTGAACAAATCAACTATCCGCTGGCCGTGCGCTCGTCAAGTTTGCTCGAAGATGCCCAATTTCGCGCATATGCGGGCCTATATCGAACCTACATGCTTCCCAATGATCACCCGGATCTTGAGATACGGTTAGAACAATTGATCAACGCCATCAAACTCGTTTACGCGTCAACTTACTTCCGGGACCCCAAGGCATTTTCGAAGCGGGTGGGTCACCGCACCGAAGAAGAGAAGATGGCGGTGATTATTCAGCAGCTGGCAGGTGAAAGATACGGGGATTATTTTTATCCGGCCATATCCGGTGTGGCCCAGTCTCATAATTACTATCCTTTTGCAAAAATGAAATCCGAAGAGGGTATCGCCACCGTCGCTTTAGGTCTGGGCAAGACGGTTATGGAAGGTGAAAAGGCCCTGCGGTTTTCTCCTAAATACCCTCAGCTGCTTCCCCAGCGTTCCACCGTGGAAGATATCCTGGAAAATTCGCAGCAGTTTTTCTACGCGTTGAAAATGGGGGGCGATCATGCGGAACTCGGCATCCATGAGGATGCCAACCTTGAAAAAAGGGATGTCAGCGATGCAGATGAGGAGGCTCCGGTACAACTTTTGGCGAGCACCTACATTCCGGATGAACATCGCATCCGAGATTCCTCCCACATGCCCGGATACCGCATCCTCACCTTCGCCCAGGTTCTTAAATACGGGCGGTTTCCGCTTGCCGAAGTACTTTCCGAAGTCCTGGCTCTGGGTCAGGAAGGCATGGGCTGTCCGGTGGAACTGGAGTTTTCGGTAAATCTTCTTCAGGGAACGGAACGCAAGCCGGAATTCGCCTTTCTGCAGCTCAGACCCATGACCGCCCGTGCGGATTTGCTTCAGGTTGAAATCAGCGATGACGAAGTTGTCCGGGCGTTTTGTGTCTCCTCCCATGCACTGGGCAATACGGAAACGAATGATATTGCCGACATTATCTATGTGAAACCGGACGATTTTGATTCCGGACAGACGCGGCAAATCGCCCGGGAGATTGGTGAGTTGAATTCCGGGCTGATGAAAGCATCCCGGAAATATCTGCTGATCGGCCCTGGAAGATGGGGTTCCGCCGACCGCTGGTTGGGAATTCCCGTAAGCTGGGCCGAGATTTGCGGGGTGGGTGCGATGGTTGAAATCGCTTCATCCCAGTTGAGGGCCGATCCATCCCAGGGTTCGCACTTCTTCCATAATATAACCACGCTGGGGATCACCTATGCCACCGTGTCCGAGGATGATTCGGACTTTATCAATTGGGACTGGTTAAAGGCCCAGCCTGTGGTCAACGAAACTGAGTATGTAGCTCACGTTAAGCTGGGCAGTCCGTTTATTTTGAAAGCAGATGGGAGGAACTCCAGGTGCGTTATGTACCGGTAACATCGGCTGGGTTAAATAGTCGATTCGCCAAATCGTTAAATCCCTCATGCTAACGGGACCATCACCCAAAATCGAATGATTTTTATCCAGTATGCCTTCTATTATAACTTAAAATGAGCGTTTTAAATAAAAACAAAACAGATTTTGTGACCGCCCTGGTAGCGAATGCAGCTGGAGAAATTTTTGAGCTCGATGGGTATGCCGCCCTGGGGATGGAAGGGATCACGTATACACCGCTGAGGACAAGTAATACCCGCAACATGCCTTATGGAAGTGAACTGATGTACCTGCCGGATCGAAGGCCTGTTTTGTTCAACAGGCGTACCGCTAAAATTGAGACATTAAGCCAG
>Ga0224502_10000622_pt1 | contig 11976 bp, 8 predicted proteins | sample SF_Oct11_sed_USG_5_FD_169104 | JGI IMG/M metagenome (GOLD analysis project Ga0224502, IMG submission 169104) | Sediment microbial communities from San Francisco Bay, California, United States - SF_Oct11_sed_USGS_13 | ecosystem: Environmental > Aquatic > Marine > Sediment | place: USA: California... | reverse complement strand
TATAGCTCGTCCCAATCAAATCAAAAGAAAGGAGCGAAAAAAATTAACCCCCATTTCCAAAAAATAGGAGGTCAAAAAATGGAACAAACACATGCGTTGACAAAAAAGGGGATCACGACTCTAGCGGCATTGGCACTGCTGGCTTCTTTAATCATAGCGGGTGCAGGTTGGACAGCTGAATGGCCCAAAGATGTAAACGTGATTACACCCGCCCCGGGGGCCTCGGTCCATATGATCGCAGTGGGTGTAGGCAAAGCCGTGCAAAAACATACCCCCATCGAAAACTGGATTGTGCAGCCACTTGGCGGGCCCAAACTATGGTTGCCCATGATGAGTGCAGGCAAAGCTGATTTTGCCAATCACAATGCCGCGGATATTTTAAACGCTTTTCTGGGGCGCGGGTTGTATTCCAAAATGGGACCCCAGAAAATTCGCACCGTCATTGCAGGGCATGAGTATATGTTCATGTTCTGGACGACCCCGGATAAAGGTATAAATTCCATCGCCGATTTGAAGGGTAAAGTCGCCTATATAAAATTCAAGGCAAATCCAATGTTTACGCAAATGGCCGAGAATCAGCTGGCCTCTGCAGGCTTGACCTTCGAAGATTTAAAAGCGGTTCTGGCATTTTCAAGCATTAAGGAAGCCATTCGGGGCCTTATTGAAGGTCGCGTGGACGCTATCCTTTATCCGGTTGTCCCCGGAGCGGTCATGCAGATAAATGAGGCTAAAGGGGAGACTAAATTTATTAATCTTACGAAACAGCAGGCTGAATTTGTGGCCGAACGAATGGAAGGATATTATATCCAGGATATCGCCGCGAATGATCCCCGCTTCCGTAATAAAAGCGCGGTGCCCAATGCCATGAATTATCAAAGCGCGATGTTCACTGCGTATAATGAGAATCCGGAAGTGATTTATGGGGTGACGAAGGCGATTTTGGAAAACACAGATGAATTTGCCGATTCTCATCCTTCGGCCAAATACTGGTCCGTGAAACACAAACCGGTCAATCTGGCGGTCCCTTATCATGACGGCGCAATTCGATATTATAAGGAGAAAGGTCTCTGGACCCCGGAGGCACAGGCCTATCAAGAAAAATTATTGAAAAAACAGGCTGAATTGCTGAAAAAGCAATAAGACGGGCAAATTTCTTGCCTATCGGATACGCGTTTGAATTTGTTGGTGATGAATAGAAAAGAGCTAAGATGGATCGGTTTGAAGTAGGTCAGCGGTGGGGAGAGCGGAATTTGAGATCAAAACTGGCGCTCACGGTAGCGGTTATTTGGTCTGCATATACGCTCTCCCACCTCGGCAACCTTTTCTTTTATTTAGGCCTGGTGGTTTACCCCATTACTCACAGGGCCGTCAGCGCTGCGCTCATCTGCATGCTGGTATACCTCCTATTGCCGCCGAAAAAGGGAATGTCAAGGGACACGCTGAAATGGTATGATATTCTGCCCATTCTGGCCATCATTAGCGGCTGTGCATACATCGCCATAAACGCCAACAATTTGGTCGCAGAAGGAAGGCTGATTAGCCATCGCTATGAGATGGTTTTGGCCTCCCTGCTCTTTCTGGCCGTCATCGAAGCCACACGACGGGCAATCGGCTGGACCCTGGCCGTCCTGGTCATTCTCTCATTTTTCTACGCTGTCTACAGTAACCACTTTCCCGGCTTTTTGCGCAGCACGGGCTTTTCATACCCCATGGCCCTGGGCTGGATGTATCTGAGTGCCGAGGGTTTTTGGGGAATGATCATCGGTATCGTCTCCACAATTGTGGCCGGATTTATCATCTTCGGGGGCTTTCTCAGGGCCTTGGGGGCCAGTCAATTCTTTATGGATCTGGCCCTGGCCGCCGCAGGCTCACTGAGAGGCGGTGCGGCCAAAGCAGCTGTCATCGCCAGCACTCTTTTCGGGACCATTTCAGGCTCAACCGCAGCGAATGTGGCCACCACCGGTCAAATCACCATACCGCTGATGAAAAAAACCGGCTATGAAAAAAATTATGCCGGAGCAGTAGAAGCCACCGCCTCCCTGGGGGGTATGTTCATGCCGCCGGTTATGGGCGCAACAGCCTTTCTAATTGCTGAATTTTTAGAAATGTCTTATTGGAGCGTCTGTGTGGCGGCCTTTCTGCCCGCCATCGCCTATTACACGACCCTGCTTGCCCAGGTTGATTTAGAGGCTGCCAAGACCGGCCTCAAAGGTCTGCCGCGGAAAAATTTGCCGTCTCTGAAAAAAACATTGATGGGCGGCTGGCAGTATCTGCTGCCCTTCGCACTCTTGCTGTTTTTTTTGGGGGTTCTACGATATTCGGCTCAGACCTCTGTCATGTATACACTGGCCGCTTTAATTTTGGTGAGTTCCTTTAAGAAAGAAAGCCGCATCACGCCCAAAAAAATATTTTTTGCCCTGGAGGATTCAGCCAGGGGTATGATGCCCATTATACCCCTATGTGCCTCAATCGGGATTTTAGTCGGCGCCATCCAGATGACGGGTGCCGGAACCAAATTTACTTCAGAACTGCTCGACATCAGCGGCGGTAATCTGATGGTTATCTTATTAATGACGGGATTCGCCGCCTTTATATTGGGCATGGGAATGACGGCCGTGGGGGTCTACATTTTAACGGTAGTCATGCTCGCTCCCGCGTTGATAAGAGCAGGTGTAGAACCGATCGCGGCCCATATGTTTCTGTTTTACTTTGGTTGCCTTTCATTTATTACACCCCCCGTATGCGTTGATGCATTTATTGCGGCCGGCATCTCGGGTGGGCATCCATTTAAGACCGGGTTCCGGGCTATGCGGTTGGGATTTGCGGCCTATTTAGTTCCCTGGGCCTTTATATTTAATCCCGGTATTTTGATGATTGGTTCCCCGCTGCAAATCCTGGCGGCATTTTTCTTCGTTACCCTGGGAGCCGTTACCGTGGGCAGTGCTTTTGAAGGTTATCTGTTCACAAATAATAGAAGATGGGAAAGTATACTGCTGGCGCTGAGCGGTATCTGCGTATTTATCCCCAATGTCATAACCCGGGGATTGGGGGTCGGTTTCATCGTCTTGTTCTTGTTGTCACAAATTATGCGCGTAAAAAAATCTAAAACTTAAATGCCGGGAATGTTGCCGCAAAGATAGGGTTATTCAAATCGAAGCGGCCAATAAATACGCCTGAGGAGATGAACATGAAAATCGATATCCATAATCATTTCTATCCCACCCGATTTCTAAAACAACTGGAAAAAGACGGGGCAACCGTCGGCATCAGTGTGGAGACCGATGAGTGGGGGCGGCAAATTCTGGTTCAGCACGGAAACCGGATCGTTACCATCACACCGCCCATGAATGACATCGAGCAACGCTTGGAAGATATGAACCAGATCGGATTTGATATTCAGATTCTGACCTTATCCGCTCCCAGTGTCGATATCTTTCCTGTGGAAATAGGTGAAAGTCTGGCCAGAATCGTTAATGACGAAATTGGCGAAATTAGCCAAAACCACCCCGACCGTTTTCTGGCTTTTGCGACCTTACCCTTTAATGATCCGGATCGAACCGTCAAAGAATTGAAACGATGCATCGATGAAATGAATTTCAAAGGCGCCTGCATCGGCACCAATATAAACGGAATGGGCCTGGACGATCAACGTCTGTATCCCTTTTATGAATGTATGTCTGAGTACGATCTGCCAATCCACATACACCCCAGAGCGCCGGTGGATAAAGAAACCTATAAGGATTACCGCCTGCTTCCGATGATCGGATTTGAGATGGACATTTGTGTGGCGGTGGTCCGACTGGTGATGGGCGGTGTAATGGACCGGTTCCCAGACCTCAATTTCATCGTTTCCCATTTAGGCGGGGCCGTTCCATACCTGGCAGAGCGTATCCAAAATTGTTATGAAGCCTACCCTGAATGCCAGGAAAATATCTCCGGACCGGCTAAAGATTATCTTAAGCGGTTTTATTACGATACCGTCAGTTTTTTTGAACCTGCCCTCATGTGCGCTTACGCCTTTGTCGGTGCCGATCATATGGTTTTGGGCTCTGATTACCCGCATGTCATCGGAGATATTAAGGAGGCCATTACATCCATCGAACAGCTGGATATCCCTCAAAGCGATAAGGAGATGATATTTTCCGGAAACATGCTGCGGTTAATCCATCAGGACAGCTAGAAGTGGTTTCAAAACCCCATCTAAGGCTCAATGGCTGCGTTGTCCCGCGAATTGAAATGCTCACGTACTAGCGTGTACGCTCCGCTTTCAATTCGCGGGACGCCTTGCCCTTGAACCTGATCTGAGATTTTGAAACCACTTCAAATCAAGGGGAAAAGAGATGGAAATTGTTAATATTTCAACTGACGTGCTCATTGTCGGTGGCGGGTTAGCCGGCACAAATGCCGCCATGGGCGCTTCCCAAAAGGGGGCCAGCGTCGTTGTGGCCGACAAGGGCAATATAAACCGAAGCGGCGATATCGGCGGCGGTGTAGACCATTTTTTGGCGTTTCTGAATGAAGGTCAAAAATGGGATACCCGGGAAGGGTTCTTGAATTACGTGGAGAAGATCGGGCGCGGAACGGGGCATCTCTCCATCATCGATTCCGTTTATTGTGCTGAACTGCCCGATGCAATTGAGCGCATGGCAAAAATCGGCACTCCGCTAACCCAGTCCGATGGGACTTTTTTCCGAACCGGATCGATGGGCCAGCCAGGTACCTTTTGGATCAATTTTAACGGCAAAAAGCTTAAGCCTTGTTTAGGAAAAGCCGTGCGCAAGCTGGGATGTACTGTTCTTGATAAAGTGATGATGGTCGATCTCATCAATCATCAAGGAACCGTTGTGGGCGGCGTCGGTTTTCACATCCGCAACGGGATCTTTTATGTCATCGAGGCTAAAGCGACCATCATTGCCACCGGCAACACCAATCGTTTATATGAAAATCCGCGTATCAATCCTTTTAACACCTGGCTTTGCCCCTTCGATACCGGCGATGGACAGATTATGGCGTTGAAGGCCGGTGCGGCCCTCACCAATATGGAATATATGCGTATGACGTTACTGCCCAAGGGATTTGCCGCTCCAGGTTTCAATGCCCTGGTGGGAATGGGGGGCCGCTTTCTCAACAGCCTGGGAGAATATTATATGGAAAAGCACAATTCGATGGGTAACCGGGCCCCGCGTTATGAGGTGGTATTTCACACTTTAGAAGAAATACGCAAAGGACATGGCCCCATCTACATTGACTGCCGTCATCTGACCGAGAAGGATTTGACGCACCTTATGGCCACTCTGGGTTATGATAAGGATACGCTGCCGGACTATTTTGAACAACGCGGAGAGGACTTGAGCGCAAAGCCGGTTGCAATTACAGTGTCAGAAGGTATGCAGGCCGGCCCCACTGAAGTAACGGGGAGCGGGATTAAGATCGACAAGGAATCAGCCGCGACGGTTCCAGGACTTTTTGCCTGCGGAGACGCCTGCGACCACAACCGCTGCGTACACGGGGCCATCACCGGCGGTTATAAAGCCGGGAAATCGGCCGCGGCTTACGCCAAAACCATTTCCCGCGGTGAGGACATTACGAATTCCATGACCCGCGCAAAGATTGAACGATTTATGGAACCCCTGCAGCGCGCATCCGGGCATCCCTACCGCCAGATTGAAGACAGCATCCGAAAAATAATGGCCGAGCATGTGGGCCCACGGCGCACTGAACAGGCCCTAACCTACGGATTGGAGAAGCTTCAGCGAATCGAGCACTATCTGGATGAAATAAAGGCCAATGATCTGCATGAGCTTATGCGAACCCACGAAACGCGTTCAATCCTGGCTGTCGGCAAGTTGATGGCCACCACCGCGCTTTTCCGGGAGGAGAGCAGAAATAAACCGTACCACCATCGCCTGGACTTTCCCGACACCGATGACACCAACTGGTGCGGTCTGGTGGTCGTCAGTAAGGATGGGGAGGAACTTTCCTGTTCTTTTGAGCCGATCACCTACGGGTGATGCGAGCTTGACAAATTATGCTGTGCCCTGGAGGATAATAAATGCCACCCATTTTCGACATGCATAAATGCACCGGCTGCGGTCTGTGTGATTCCATCTGCCCGGCAGACGCGATTTACATGCAGACCGCTGAAGATGCGGATATCCCCTATCTGAAATATCCTGAAGAATGCTGGCACTGCGGATCTTGCAGGCAGGACTGCCCGGATGAAGCCATTGAAATCGAGTTTCCACCCGATATGCTCAGCATATAGTATAGAACTCTTCTTAAAAAAGTGGATTCGGGTTTTAGGTTGGCCAGTTGGGCCCGTTAAAAGAGGAAAAATGTCTTATTTCAGTCTGTTAACCGGCTAACGGGCAACAGAACAAGGCGCTCAACCTATAACCATTTGGTTCTATATATTCCGTTGCACGTTCACATTCATGCTGTCGTAAGATCGAAAAATTAATTTCTCCCGCTCGCGTTTATCTTTCGGAAAAGGCGATGGTTTAAAAGCTCTTAATTTTCCCCGCGCCTCCGCTTTTGAAAGTATGGCAGGTAGGCCCTCCCCCAGCTTCCGGCCGGTAACCGTGTCCAGAACAATGGCCGTTTTTCCATCAGATACAACTGAAAGGGGAAGCTGGTGCTCAGAAAGAAGCCTGGAGGCCGCTAAAATTTCTCTTTCCCGGGACCCCAGGGAAGCGGCCGCACATTTAATGGCCATAAAAAGGGTCGCACCGCCGTCAACGCTGACAACCAGATCGATTTGAGAGCGGTAAAGTTCTCCCGCAACGGTCATCTCAATATCAACATCGACTTCAATATCTTCTTTCAAAAACCCTTTTTCATTCACTAAAAATCGCTCAACCATCTGACGGTTTTCCTCGGAACCGACATTGGGGATCTCCTTGCCGGTGACAAAATCGGTGATCATCGAATATGGTTTCTGGTAATCAGACATGGTAATATTTCACCACTGTCTCCCCGTCCTAAGCGCTCAGCACTAAAACTTATCTCAAAAATGCATTTAGCTACTCAATGGGAAAGTTATAAACCGATAAAAGTGCTTACAACAAATGAGCTAAAATTTAAAATGATCTAAAATGCTTAAAATGATAGTTTCGCTGCGCTCAATCTTTTATTATAAATAAGATCGTTCGACCCAGTCGTTCGACCCAGAGGCTCTCGACGGGAGGCTCTCGACGGGTAGAATTCCTCAATTTTAGGCATTTTAGCTCATTTTAACCATACAAGGCACTTCTAACGTTAGAACACCCTTGGAACTTTTTTCTCTGTCTTACAAGATGAACTGCTAATTTTGGGATAGGTTCTAATTCTTTGAACTTTGCGACTTCTTCATGCCGGGTGTTGTAATTCGTCTGGCATCGACCCAGAGCCCTTCAAGATCAAAAAATTCCCGGATCGGTTCGTAAAACACATGGATGACCACATGTCCGTAATCCAGTAAAACCCAATGCCCTTCTGCGGTTCCTTCCACACTGAGCGGCTTGATTTTATGCTTCTTTAAATTGACGACAATAGAATCCGCAATCGCTTTAACCTGGCGGTTCGACCGTCCGCTGCAGATAATAAATACATCTGCGATGGAGGTAAGCTCGGCAACATCCAGGGCCACCAAATTCAGTGCTTTCTTTGCCGAAGCCGCTTTAATGTACAGGTCAAGTTCGGAGACTGCATCTTTGCTCATGTATAAAGTCCTTTTAATTGAATAAATTCTGCCACCTCCGGAGGTACCAGATCTCCGATGGTCTTCTTGGTTTTAAGGTTTTGCCGGATTTTGGTCGAGGAGATATCCATGGCATCGATATCAACAATATGAATGGGCGGCTTGCCTTCTGAAGTATAGCAGCCGCGTGCTGTTATAAATTCATAATCCGCCGACAGCGTCGATTTAAGGTATTTCTCCAGAATTTTCCAGCCCTGATCAACGTCCGGGCAATCCGCATTGGGGCGCGCCATAACGATAAAAGCGATCTGTTCAAGCAATTCGGCGTAAGATTTCCAGGTATCGATTTCGAGGAAGGCGTCAAGCCCCATAATAAGGTAGATCCGGGAATCATCTGAAAGTGTCTTCTTAAAATGTCGAACCGTATCAATCGTATAGGAAGGCCCCGGACGATTTAATTCAACATCGGAAACCGTTAACCCGGAAAGATTACCAATGGCCAGATGGATCATCTCCAGGCGATCATCGGCGTTTGCCACCGCGCCGGGTGTTTTATGGGGAGGCAATGCGGCTGGAATCAAGAAGATCCGATCCAGATTGAATTTTTTTATAACTTCCGACGCGGCCCGGAGATGGCCCCGATGAATGGGGTTAAAGGTGCCGCCGAATAGACCTATACGCATTTTAGAAGCCCGTATTCCATATTGAAGATAGGTGTGAATTCCAAAACCAGTAAAGATTATATTAAAATTTTTGCTGTCTTTGAATCAATTTCGAAATTCGAATATCGAAATCCGAAACAAATCCGAATATCGAATGACCGAAATTCAAAACCGTTTAGAGCATTTGAATTTCGAATTTCGGATTTGTTTAGAATTTCGTACTTCGGATTTCGGATTTATCAGTAGAAAGGTTATTTTAATAATGCATTACATATTCTTGCTGTCGTTCAAAAAGAACCCAGGTAATTCCTTCAAGTCCTAATCTGTCCGTCTCCGAACACGACAAATTTCGTGGTCGTAAGCTCCTCCACCCCCATCGGCCCGAAGGCGTGCAGCTTGGAGGTACTGATGCCTATTTCGGCACCCAGCCCCAGTTGCCCGCCGTCATTAAAGCGTGTTGAGGCATTTACCAATACGACAGATGAATCCACCTCACGGACAAAACGTCGCGCCCGGTCATCATCCCGCGTCACGATTGCTTCGGTATGGTTAGAACCGTAATTGGCAATATGTGAAATCGCCTGATCCATATCTTCAACCACCTTAACCGCGAGGATCAGATCCAGATATTCCTCCGGCCAATCTGCATCCTCGGCGCGGTTCGCCCCGGGTAAAATACGGCATGTTACCGGGCAGCCTCGGAGTTCCACGCCCGCAGCAGAAAAGCGTTCAGCCATGTCGGGTAGAAATTTTTCGGCCAGGGATTGATGAACCAGCAAAGTTTCCATGGCATTGCACACTCCCGGCCGCTGCACTTTGGCATTGAAGCAGATTTCCTGTGCCATATTCAATTCCGCGCCGGCATCGATATACACATGGCATACCCCTTTATAATGCTTGAGAACGGGTATTTTGGAATTTTCCACCACGAAACGGATTAAGCCTTCGCCCCCTCGCGGGATGATTAAATCGATAAATTCTTCCTGCTTCAGAAGAGCGTTTACGGCGGATCTGTCCCGAACCGGTATGACTTGAACAGCGCGCTCAGGCAGACCGGTTTCCTCAAGCGCCCGGCTGATGATCTTAGCCAGAGCCTGGTTCGAATTGAATGCTTCCGATCCACCCCGAAGTATAACCGCATTTCCGGCTTTCAGACATAGGCCGGCAGCATCAACGGTTACATTGGGTCTGGATTCATAAATAATACCGATGACACCCAGCGGTATGCGCATGCGCGATATTTTAAGTCCGTTGGGGCGGGTCCACGTGCGGCTCAGGCTTCCGACCGGATCCTCGAGCCGGGCAACATCATTGAGTCCGTCGGCCATGGCTTGCAGGGCCGTCTCCTTGAGGTTAAGCCGCTCAATCATGGGATCCGAAAGCCCCATCTCTTTAGCCCTTACAAGATCCTTTTCATTCTCTGCCTTAATATAAACTGCTTCCTGTAAAATTTTTTCGGCAATTCTTTGGAGGGTCACATTCTTTTGGTCCGCGGGGCAAGGGGCAACCGCCGCGGCAGCACGCCTTGCCGCTTCGGCCATTTCTCTGATGGTTGTCTCGATGGTCATCTCAGTGTCTCATTTAGTCGGGTTTAAGGTCGGCACCTTGTTAATTTAAAAAAAATACCCCTTTTTTTACTTTATCCCCGGAACGATTAAGATGGCAAATAATAATTTCAAGCCTGCGCATGCTGTCTAGACCTAACAATCACAGGTGATTGCAAGGTTGTCGCGATGAATAACTTCATCATAGGCCTTATGGCCAAGCACCGCTTTGATCTGTTTTGATTTTAATCCCATAATTTTGCGGATGTCGGCAGCGCTGTAATTGGCCAATCCGACGCCTAATATTTCATTTTCGCGGTTCTTAAATTCCACCGCGGCACCGATGTTAAAATCCTCTTCCACGGCAACGATACCGCTTGGAAGGAGACTTTTGCCATTCTTTAGAATCGCGTTTGCGGCACCGTCATCTATTTTAACGGCCCCCTGGGGTTTCAGGGAAAAGGCGATCCAGCATTTGCGGCTGGCCAGTTTCTCTTTTCGGGGCACAAAAAACGTGCCATGGGCCCCATCGGAAAAGAGTTTAATCAAAATATTGGGTTCATCGCCTTTAGCGATCACCATGGGAACACCGGCGGAATTAACTTTGCGGGCCGCTCTTATTTTGCTGATCATGCCTCCGGTTCCCAGTGCGCCGGGAATTTCACTGGCATATTGTTCCGTACTTTTGGTTATCGTCGTCACCATCGGTATTAACTCGGCATCATGATGGATGCGGGGATCCTTGTTGTAAAGGCCTTCGATATCCGTAAGGTTGATTAGAATGTCCGCTTCCATCAATAACGTAATCATGGCGGCAAGGTTGTCATTGTCGCCCAATTTTATTTCCTCCACCGATACGGTATCGTTTTCATTGATGATCGGGACAACCTGCCAGCCTAAGAGCGTGTAAAGTGTGTTCCTGGCATTTAAATATCTTTTTCGATTGGATAGATCTTCACTGGTCAGAAGAATCTGGGCTACTTTTTTATGAAACCGGCCGAATGCTTTCTCATATTCCATGATCAGTCCGGCCTGGCCCACCGCAGCCACTGCTTGCCTTTTGGGAAGTTCATCGGGTCTTTTAGGAAGGCCGACTTTTTTTACGCCCGAAGCCATGGCCCCGGATGACACCAGAATCACCTCGCGGCCGTCGTCGATTAGCCGGCAAATCTGCCGGGTGATAAATTGAATCGCTTTTAAATTCAATCCATTGTTTTGGGTGAGCACATTACTTCCAATTTTAACAACCACGCGTTTTGCCCGCGCAAAGCTTAATTTTCGGTTATTTATCATAAGATCGATCCAATAATTCGAGTATTCGCGAAATCAGTTTCTTGACTCCCTTTTTTTTTATCGCCGAAATTAAAATCACCGGCTCATGCTGCAATGCGTCTGTAAATGCATCCGCCGCATCCTCTGTTCCGGTCAAATCCATTTTGTTCAGGACCACGATCTGGGGCTTTTGGGTCAACTGCGCATTGAAAGATTTTAATTCCTTATTGACGGTCTCATAATCATCGAGGGGATGATCCGGGTCAACGGTCCCGGCATCGACCATATGAATCAAAATTCGGGTTCTTTCGATATGCCTTAGAAATTGAGTGCCAAGACCGGCACCTTGATGGGCGCCCTCAATTAGGCCGGGGATATCCGCAACAACAAAAGGTTCGCCCCATCCGGTTTCAACGACACCCAGGGTCGGCGTCAGCGTTGTAAATGGATAGTCACCAATTTTAGGTGTGGCGGAAGAGATTTTGCTGATTAGAGTGGATTTGCCGGCATTGGGCAGTCCGATGATTCCCACATCGGCTAAAAGCTTGAGCTCCAGTTTAAGTTTGTGGAATTGACCGGCTTCTCCGGGTTGGGCGTGGCGGGGTGCTCGATTGGTGGAGGTTTTAAAACGCGTATTGCCGAGGCCGCCTCTACCGCCTCGGACAACGATATAGGATTCGCCGGCGGCGGTAAAGTCTTTTAGAACCTCGTTGCTGTCGGCATCTTTAACCAGGGTGCCGGGCGGAATTTCGATGATCAGATCTGGGCCGCTTTTTCCGGTTTTTTGTTTCCCCTGGCCGTGGGCACCATTCTTTGCTTT
>Ga0224502_10000621_pt1 | contig 11982 bp, 13 predicted proteins | sample SF_Oct11_sed_USG_5_FD_169104 | JGI IMG/M metagenome (GOLD analysis project Ga0224502, IMG submission 169104) | Sediment microbial communities from San Francisco Bay, California, United States - SF_Oct11_sed_USGS_13 | ecosystem: Environmental > Aquatic > Marine > Sediment | place: USA... | reverse complement strand
GCGGGGACTGGCCGTGGCAACATTCGAGGAGTCGGCGACATCTGAGGACTAATCTCAGAAGGAGAGTTCGCGCTGGCCTGGCTGCCAGTGGGTGAAATTGACACGCGCGCCACCCATACCGAGGCCACGCACCCATTTTGCTGCCGCGTCGAGGGTTACCCAGGTTCTGACCTTGCCCTTGCGCGTCTCTGCCGTAACCGGACCGTTTGGCGTGCTCGCCTCGACGTGGAAGCGGGCACCGCGTGCGATGATATCGATGTTTTTGATGGCGCCTGCGGCGACCATCGCCTTCAACATTCTCTCATCCATGCTGATTCCTCGGGAATAGGTCAGACTGTTCGGGGATGGTGATACCGGCCTCGTCACAGTGGCGGCGAATCAGGACCTCGACCATGTTCGCAACGCTGCGATGCTCGCGTGCAGCCGCCTCGCGCACAGCTTCCTTGACGGAAGGATTGATGCGCAGATTCAGCGTCGAGATCTTGGTCTTTGTCATGCGTCGCATTGTACTTCAAAAGTATTCATAATGTAACGCATTTTGCGGTATCTGATACTCACGATTTGCCTCCTGTCGCAGTTTGAGAAGAGGTTTTGCGCTACGGTCATCGCGATGACGCTCGAATATCTCAGCAAGTATTGGGCACTTGTGGCAGCTAGCGTGCTCGGCACCGCCGTGCTGCTGTTCGTCGTTTTTCGTGCCTACCAGGATTCGGCGCGGGGCCGTCTTCAGGCCACAGTCAAGCAGTTACGCTCGCGTGAGCAGGACGCGCGTGCGGCGCGCAGAGCCGTCGACAAGGCGGTTGCCGGTCTCGATCGATTGCGCGCCAAAGCCGACTCGGCAAAGCCGCGGCACGTCCAGGAGGCGTCCGAGGCGCTTGAAGACGCGCGTGCGTTGCAGAAGATTGCCGATGATCAGGTACTGATTGCGCGCAACCATGTTCGCAAGCTTATTCTCGAGGAGTATGCGCCGAAGCGTCATGAGGCCATGCGGACGCGGTATCTGGGGCAGGATCCAGCCGACCAAAAACCCTTTACGATGGAGGGATAGTCCTGCACGGCGCGTTCCGACATACTAGCCTGGTGCGACGACTTGGACCTGCGTAGATGTCACCTGACAACGTCGCGACTATTGCCGGAGAAAGCTTATGGAACAAATGATCTTCATGATCTGCATGTTTTTCGGTGTCTCAGCGGTTGCGCTGATAGCGTTCACGCTGCTTTTCATCGCGCTGGGCCGCATCAAAGTCTGACGGCGAATTGCTCGTTAGTTGAACTGCAGCGATGCGGTCAATTGACCGCGAACTCGACCGAGCAGTTCGGTCCAGTCGCCTGCCTCTTCGGCTAGCTCGACACTCTTACGCATCGTCTCGATTTTCAGGTCAAGTTCCTGTTTCATCGCCTTGAACCGCGCATCGTCGCGAAGACTGTCGACCATTGGATCCTGATCGAGTGTCCATAAATCGTATGACATCAAACTGACGAAGCCCTCGTCGATGGCATCTCGCAAGGCTTCGAGAGCTGCATCATGACGCCCCTGAATCGTTAGAATGTGCACATCGCTGATGCCGTGTCCACCGGTGCCGATTCTGGGCATTTGGCGCACGACATCTTCGGCCTGCGCCAGCAACGTATTCGATTTTTTTTCATCACCCTTCTGCCTGAGAATATAGGCCAGCAGAATGGCGGCTTCGAAGTTTCTTTGATCAACGTTGCCGAGAGTGTCGCTCGCGAGCAAGGGGTTGGCGTCGATCAGGTAATTCTGCGCAGACTCGTAGTCACCGAGCTTCAGGGCCGACATGTACATCAAAGGATACGCAAACTTCGCCTGCACCTCTGAGACGATTTCGATCGGCTGCAACAATGCAAGCGCGCCCGCGTAGTCATTGTCCGTGAAATGCATGAATCCCGCACCCATTAGATACAGCGGGTGGTCGGTCGGGAACTGCTCACCGAATGTGCGAATTCGATCGATGTCACCGAATTCGACGTAGATGCCCATTGTATTACCGCCGGTCATCGGGTCTTTGGTCATTGTCTGCGCAAGTAGCGACCAGGCGACCGCTTCATCCAATCTGCCGAGAGACTGCAGATGATTCGACATGTACACATAGGGTGTCGGCCAGTCCGGGAATATGTCCATGGCTTTGACCAACAAGTGGATCGCCTTTTCAGTCTTGCCCATCTTCGCGTAGAAGCCAGGCAGATTCACGTAAGGAATACGGCCCAACGGATCGACATGCATGGCTTTGGTCAGCAGATTGATCGCCCCGTCAAAATCGCCTTCGGATTCTCGCAACGACGAGAACCAGACATAAGAATCGCTGAAACTCGGATTCAGTTCGATCGCGCGTTCGAACGACTCGGCGGCAACGAGGTTGCGGTCGCCAACGCGGGTGCTGGCCCATCGGCTGAACTCGAGGAGGCCATTTGCCGCATGCGCCTCGGCAAGCTGGTCGTCGATTTCGAGTGCACGGCCGATCGCGTTACCCGCGAGTTCGAAGGCCTCTATCGGATCGATCGACTGATGATTGGCCAACGTAACGAGAATGGTCTCGGCCAGACCCGCATACGCCTGGGCATAATCAGGGTCTATTTCGATGGCGCGCTCGAATTGCCGCCGTGCATCCAGAAGCGAATCGAAGCGCCGCTTTTGCAGATTGTCGCGTGCCGCAGTGAAGTAGGAGAGTGCTTCGATGCTGTGCGTCGGCCTGACTGCAAGGCGGATTTCTTCTTCGGGTGACAGGGCCGCCTTTAGCGCTGACGCGATCTCACTTGAAACCGTGGATTGGATATCGAAGATATTTTGCATCGTCAGCGCGCGATCGTAAGTGTCTGCCCAGATATGTTCGTCAGTTGCGGCATCGATCAGCTGAACCGTGATGCGAACCTGATTTCCTGATCGCTGCACGGCGCCTTCCACGACAGTCGCTACACCGAGTTCGCTTCCGATCTCACGCAAATTCTTGGTCGTGTTGCGATACTCGTTCACCGAGGTGCGGGAAATAACCCGCAGTGAGTCAATGTCGGCCAGGCGTGTCAACAAGTCGTCATGGATGCCATCGGCAAAGAAGCGATTGTCCGGATCGGCGCTGCGGCTCGTGAACGGCAGAACCGCAATGGACCGGTCCGCCGACACAACAGCAGGAATCGATTCCTGATTACGAATACCAGTCACGTTGAACGTAATGGACACGCCAAGAGCGACGGCGAGAAGGGCGATGATGATCGTGTTCGACTTGTTGCGATTACGCGGTGTCGCTGCAGTGCGATCGACCTCGTGATCGAACTTGACCCCGTCCGGAGTGACCTCGAATATCCAGGCAAAAACGAGCGCCACAACAAACCCGGCAAAGATCACCAATACGTAGGCGCGAAAGAACCAGTCCGGCACGCCGAACGTCGGCAGCAGCACCGAACCGGCTTCGATCAGTATCCACGAGACTAGTGCGTAGGTCGCTGCAAGGCGCAATACGCTGCGGCGTCGAAGTTCGTCTATGAATGAATTCATACGGCGATTATCACCCGAAATGGTCAACGGCACAGCTCACCCACACCGTGGACTGTGACCATGAAAAATCGACTGCGTTCGCTCGAATCCGGGCAGCCGCCAGAGTTCCAGATCGATGCGGTCGGTCGTATCCCTTGCAGCATAGTTAACATAAGAGACGGCAATCGACTTGACTTGAGGCACTGACGATATCAGAATGATATCAAATTGATAGAACAGAGGAGAACGCCATGATTCGCGAAGAAGTCAGGAAAGTCGCATCGGGTTATCTGATGCTCGTGGTCCTTGCGGCCGGGCAACTCGGTTTTGCCTACGCCATATTTCGCGCCGTCGTGGCGATGTCCGTCAGCGGCATCATCGCAGCGACGCTCGGGACAGTCATTGTGGCGATCTGCTGGGCCGGATTATTTATGGTGCATCCGAATGAAGCGAAGGTATTGCAGTTGTTTGGCAAGTATGTCGGCACCACCCATGATGCCGGGCTCAAATGGGCCAACCCGTTTTACGCCAAGACCGCCGTTTCGACGCGTGTTAGAAACTTCGAGAGCAGCAAACTGAAAGTCAATGACTCGCGCGGCAGCCCGATCGAAATCGCGGCCGTCGTTGTGTGGAAGGTCTTCGACACGGCCGAGGCGTTGTTCGAAGTGGACGATTACGAGGAGTTTGTGCAGATTCAAAGTGAGTCGGCGCTCAGGAACTTGTCGACGACGTATCCGTATGAGCCACACGAGGGAGAGGGAACCGCATTGCGCAGCCATCCGGCCGAGATTGCCCAGGCCCTTCGTGCGGAGATTCAGGATCGGCTCGAGCAGGCAGGCGTGACGGTGATAGAGGCACGCATCAGCCACCTCGCATATGCGTCCGAGATCGCCAGCGCAATGCTGCGCAGACAACAGGCGTCAGCGATTATCGCCGCCCGAACGCAGATCGTTGCCGGCGCCGTCGGTATGGTCGAGATGGCGCTCGACGAGCTCAAGAAGAACCACGTTGTCGAGCTCGACGAAGAGCGCAAGGCCGCCATGGTCAGCAACCTGCTTGTGGTGCTTTGCGGCGAAGAGGCGACGCAACCCGTGATAAACACGGGCTCGCTGTACAACTAGAGCAGCAGACAGGACCTGGCGGATGGCAACTCGCAAAGCATTTGCGCTGCGAATTGACGAGAAAACCTTGTCGGCGATGCATCGCTGGGCGAATGACGATCTGCGCAGTCTCAATGCGCAGATCGAATTCGTCTTGCGCGAAGCTCTGCGCAAGTCGGGCCGGCTGCCGAAGACCGCCGGCCGCCAGGACGATTAGCCGTTCAATGCGGTGTTAAGATCATCGGCATGCGTAGCGCATTACCTTTTATTCTGGTCTTTCTTGCCGTATTCACGGCCGGATGCATCGCCTACATCGCCTGGGAGCTGTCATCCGGCAAGGGTGAGCGCAAGCCGCCGGGCACTGATGACGACACGCAGGCCGGCGACTAACGCGGCGCCGGCCGGCTTCAAGGGTCTTTGCGCATTCCCCGCGAGCTGCGGGATTGCGAATTACGTGCAACGCGCTCTGAACTTCTTGAACGATTTGACTGGGCGTTGCTCGGCTTGGGCGCCGACTGTGTCGACTGCGCTACCTTCGGCTGAGACTGTCGTTGAACCGCGGGCTTGGGCCGCGACTGCTGTCGCAGCGCTGCCGTTCGTTGTGCCTGCCTTGGTTGTGACTGTCTTACCTGAGCAGGCCGCGCCTGTGGTTCGCGCTGTTTGACTTCCCTGGCCTGCGATTCGCGAACGAAGGTCTGTTTCGGCTGCACCTGTTTGCGCTGCGTCTGCCGGGCCTGAGTTTGTCGCGGCTGCGTGGACGGTCTTACTGTCGTTGCTCTTGGCGAGGTTCGTGGCTCAAACTGCTCGCGATCCCTCGCTGCCCGCGTGAACTTCGCTGTGCCGGACCGTGACTGATCGATGCGATTCGCAGACGGTGATCCGGAACGGTCGCGGAACTGAATCTCCGGCCGGCGCGCAGGCTGACGGATGTCCCGAGACCCGTCTCTGCGTGACTCGATATCGCGCGATACCTTTGGCGTGCTGTTAGAGCCGGCGAACGAATTCTGTTTCCTCGACAACTGCGTGTCACGATTCGGGTAATACCGCGTGCGGGTGACGCGTTGATCGGACGAACGAACGGTTCGCCGCACGTTTGGCTGCCAGCGGTCGCCGTGCCGGTAGCGGTCGTAGTAAACACGGTTACGGTGTCTTACATAGACATTGTTGTGGACATGAATATCCGGCCGCCGATACCACCAGCGATTCCAGTAGTTATGACCATAGTAAGGATGCCCGAAATAGCTGTGATGGAAGACATTCAGGTGATGCGAATGCCAGCCAATCGCAAAGGCCGTTGTGACACCCCAGAAGTAGTTGTGATGAAACGCGTGGTATTCGGGGTACGGATAGTAGTAAACCGGATACGCCCGCGGATAGTAGGAGTAGACCGGTCGCGGCTGGTAAACGACGACGCGCTCAGGCTCGTAGTAGGGCACGTAAATCACGTCTTCCTCAACCGGGGTTATCTGGATCGCGCCACCTTCATTGGCGACAAGTTGGTAGTCATCGCTTTTCAGGTTGCCGGCAGCGTAGGCACGGTCACGAAATAGCTCGACAGCCGAGATAACATCCGCCTGCTGCGCGACGACAGCTTCGCCGAGTCGCCAGGTCCAGTCCAGGTCTTCATTGAGTAGTTCGATGACTTCCGGGTAGTTTGTCAGAGCGACGACGGAATCGTCCCAATCCTCATCTGGCTCGAGCGTGGGGTCGCTCTCGAGAGCCTCGAGGAATCGAGCCGCTTCGACGATCTGCAGCGGAAATGTGGATGCCGGCAGGACGATTGCCAGCAAGTCATCCGGATACAGCGCAATCGGACCGACGAGTTCCTCGAGTTCCTGAGCGGTTGCTGTCGGCAGCTCCTCGACTTCCTCGATCTCGGCCACGGCTACCTGTGCGCTGCCAACAGCGGGCCAGGCGGCGAGTACTAGCGCCAGCCAGGAGTAGCGTAAGCAGTGATGCAGTGCTCGTGTGTTCATGGTGCCTCCGGATCCGCCGTCCTTCGACGGAATTGCCGATCTTGGAGTTTAGAGTAGCTCAGGCAAACTGAACGGTCGCTTAACCCAGATAACACTATTGTGCGCCACAAAACGGCCTATGTACCGCGGATGCGTCAATAAGACCGAAATCGGGGCGCCGGCGCCCCGATTGGCGCCAGTGGCGCTTTGCGGTGCCCCACAACGCCCTGAAAACCCGGGAAAAATGCCGTCAGGCAGATCTTACTTGTCGTCGCCACCGTGCCAGGCGATGAACTTCCAGCCATCGTCGGTGCGCACAAGAATGTCGGTGTAGCGGCCGTTATTGACCTCAACTTTCTTTTCTTTGTCCTCGTAAGCGCTGGTATACAGATAATGCGCTATCGCAACATCACCGTGAACGACGATATTCTGGAAGTAGAGCTCGTGTTCAATAGTCTTGCCTTGGTCGTCGTTGAACCGGTCCCACATCTTTGTCGACGATTTTGAGCGTGGCGCCGGTGCGTTCTTTGGCCACCCGGAGAACTTGTCGACCAGCAGCGTATCGAGCCATTCCTCATCGCCATTTTGCTCGGCTGCCCACTGTCTTTCGATTGTGAGAATCACGTTGGCTTCATCATCTGCAGAACCCTGGGCGATGGCGGGCGATGAAGCTATCGCAAAAAAGCCGGTTATCAGGAATGTGAGCTTGTGGTTAATCGTCATTGCTCGTGCCTCGATTATTGTGTCCGCGATGAGCAAGAGTTTAGTCGCATTCCGCCAGCGCGACAAACATAGATTTCTTAGAGTGGTTTCAGTTCAGAACAAGCTCGACGAGCGCGTCGATCTCTGCAGAGTCTAGGTGCGCGGACATAGCTTCGGCATAAAGCTCGGATAACTCGGTTTCAGTTATATAGTGGGGGTGGTGTGACTCGATAATCGTGGCGTAATACACCGTCTGCGCGCCCTTGCGGAGAATCAGCCGGTACGCGTGCAGACCGAGACTCGCAGCATCATCGAGGTGCATCAGCCTGGCAATGGCGTGCTGCGGACCTGGAAGTCGCATGCTGCCGACGAAAATCGTCTCCTTGAGAATCCGCCATCCTGCCGTACTAAAGGACGTACCGATTGACTGACCGCCGACCACGGCCTTGTGCGTGGCCGTCAGCTCGGCATTAACCGGGACGATGAATTTAACCAGTGCATAGGTTCGGCAAACACGCACGCCGTTATGAACGCTGTAGAGGTTGGATCGTCGCACACCGTCATCCTGCTGCAGCACCTCGACGCCGTAACTGCCAAAACGCTGCTGAATGCGTTCGCTGTTGAGCAATTCCGGTTGCACACCGCAGGCGCCAAGTGCCGCGGCGAGTACGATGGATGGTATGGGGTTGTTGCGCATGGCGTGTATTGCACTGTGGAGGCCGGCGCACCATATACTGTGGTGCCAGATGCGTAAAGGAGCGCTCCGATGCGAGCGATGATATTGCAGGCCACGGGCAGCATGGACGACATCAGCAACCCGCTGAGCCTGGCAGAATTGCCACAACCAAGGGTGGGTAGCGGGGAGATCCTGATCCAGGTCTCGGTGTGCGGCGTGTGTCACACGGAACTTGATGAGATCGAGGGCCGAACGCCGCCGACCGAGTTACCGATCGTGCCGGGCCACGAAGTTGTCGGCAGGGTCGCTGAGCTCGGTTCGGGAAGTAAACGACACGCAATCGGAGATCGCGTTGGCGTCGGCTGGATACATTCTTCCGACGGTACGGATGCCGAGAACGTCAGCGCGGACTTTCGCGCAACAGGCAGAGACGTGAACGGCGGTTATGCCGAGTTTATGACCGTGCCGGAGGCCTACGCGTACCCGATTCCGGACAGTTTCTCAGATGCGGAGGCGGCGCCGTTGCTATGTGCCGGCGCGGTGGGCTTTCGTGCGCTGCGACTGGCCGGGCTTGATAACGGCCAGGTCCTGGGGCTGACCGGTTTTGGAGGTTCGGGGCATCTGGTGTTGCAGCTGGCAAAACACCTCTATCCTGCGAGTCCTGTGTTCGTGTTCGCACGCAGTGAGAAAGAGCAACGTTTCGCGCTCGAGCTTGGTGCGGACTGGAGCGGAGGCACCGCAGCCAAATCGCCAGCACGGCCGCAGGCAATCATTGACACGACACCCGCCTGGAAACCTGTACTGGCTGCGCTCGGGCAGCTAAAGCCAGGTGGTCGCCTCGTCATAAACGCCATACGCAAGGAGGACGCTGATCGTGACGTCATGGCATCGATTCGCTATGAAGATCACCTCTGGCACGAGAAAGAAATCAAGACCGTCGCCAACGTGACGCACCGGGACATTGAAGAATTTTTGCCGATTGCGGCCAGCGTGCCGCTCCAGGTCGAGACGCAGACCTACGCGCTGGAAGCCGCGAACGAGGCATTACAAGATCTGCGGTCGGGCCACATCCGCGGCGCAAAGGTGTTAGAAATAGTCAATAAAACAATAAATTAAAATAGTTTTTTCGAGTTAAATATAGATTTAGAAGAGGCTGTGAGGCGCTTTTTCTTGATTGCTTTGAGTCCAATCTGGGATTAGCGGCATCTAACTGACATCGCGTCTGTGCGCAATCGATAGGGAGAGTTTCAATGCAACGAGCAGTTTCCGCGTGGATCATACTGTGCTTGGGGGCCGGTGCCGCATCGGCAGCCGACATGAACTGGGTCGAGAAAAGCAACGAGCACGCTCAGGTCGTGCTGTCGGCTTTCGCGAAGCTCGCCCCTGAAGGCGCCGCGAGTATGGGCGTCGACGGGCTTGACGAAAACATCACCGATCTGAGCCCCGGACTTCACGAACGGAGTCGGCGCATCATCAAGAAGGTCATTGCCGAACTCGAACGCCGTCTGGCGGATGAGCAGGACCCGAAAGTACGACAAGATTTGGGAATCCTGCTCAAGGCCGCGAAAGACAGCATGCGCAGCCAGGAGCTGGACCATGAAAACATGCTTCCTTATATCAACGTCAACCAGTCCATTTTCGGCGGCATCAGGGCGTTAATCGACCCACAGATTTCGCGAGATCGCTATGCGTCAGCCGTTGTGCGCATTGAGAAATACGCCGGACTTGCCGAGGGATACGAGCCGTTCACCGAGCTCGCGAAAAAACTTTCGCAGGAGCGCTTCGACGTTGCGGGACTGGTGGGTCCTTACCGCGGTGAAGTGGAGCAGGACCTCGAACGTGCCGAGACTTTTGTGACCGGTATCGAGGAACTTCTGGCTGGTACCGAATTGCAGGGCTGGCAGGCGAGCTACGAGACATTGGCTGGGCAGATGCGCGACTACAACGAATGGGTTCGTGCCGAAATTCTGCCCCGTGCCCGCGACGACTTTCGTTTGCCGGCAGTCATGTACGAAGATGCCCTGAAAAACTGGGGTGTCGACGAATCTCCCGAAGCGCTGATCGAGCAGGCGACAAAAGGCTACATGGATATTCGGGGTGAGATGGAAGCACTCGCGCCACTCGTTGCAGAGAAGATGGGGTACGAGACGCGCGACTTTCGTGACGTCATCGCACTGCTGAAAAAGGACGGAGCAATCGACGGCGACAAGCTGCTGGACCACTACCATGCCGTGCTGCGCGACATCGAGCAGATAATCGTGCGGGAAAATCTAGTCAGCTTGCCCGACCGGGATGCCGGGATCCGTATTGCCACCGCGGCCGAGACAGCTCAGAGCCCGGCACCGCATTTGCAGCCGCCCCGGCTCATTGGCAACACCGGCGAGTACCCATTCTTCGTCATCCCGCTACTCAAGCAGAACGACGACGGCTCGTGGCAGCAGACTGATGATACCTACGAGGCTGGCGCGTGGACGCTCACGGCGCACGAAGCACGGCCCGGCCACGAGATGCAGTTTTCGAGCATCGTCGAATCCGGCGTTTCGATCACGCGTGCCGTTTTCGCTTTCAATAGCGCGAATGTCGAGGGCTGGGGGTTGTATGCCGAGGCAATAGTGCGCCCGTACCTGCCGATCGAAGGCCAGCTGATAAGCCTGCAGTATCGCCTTATGCGCGCGGCGAGGATGTTCCTCGACCCGATGCTGAATCTGGGCCTGATCACGCCGGAAGAGGCGAAAAGGCTCATTGTCGACGACATTGCCATTGGTGAATCCTGGGCGCAGAACGAAGTCGAGCGCTATACCTATCGTATGCCGGGACAGGCGACAGCCTATTACTATGGCTACAGCCATATGCAGGCCCTGAGAGCTCAGGCGGAACTCAAGCTACAGGATGCGTTTGATCAGCGCGCTTTTCATGACTTCATACTGGATCAGGGAATGCTGCCGCCGGACATTCTGAAGAACGCGGTCATGGACGAGTTCGTGCCAGCCCAGCTCAACTAGCTTTTGCTGGCGTAAATCCTGCGGTACAACGGGCTATACTGCATGCTGGCACAGGCCGGAAAGTGGTATGGCTCACAACTTATCCTGCTATCGCTGCGGCGCATCGCTCGCGGCACTTTCGCTGCCACTGTCCAGGCAGGACGAATGTCCTGGCTGCGGCAATTACCTGCATGTCTGCAAAATGTGCAGACATTTTGATACCACCGTGCCCAGGCAGTGTCGCGAGGACGGCGCCGACGATGTTACCGATAAGGATCATCTGAATTTTTGCGATTGGTTTGTCCCGAGCGAAACCGCATTCGACGCGAAGCGCAAGGACGAAGAAGATCAGGCGAGGAGCGCGCTCGACGCTTTGTTCGATGATTGACCGCAGAGCGTTTCTCAAACAGTCAGGTGCTACCGCCACAGTCGCAACCCTGTGGGGGTGTTCGGGGTACGAAAAGATTGCCACGGTTGGCGTTCCGCGAAGTGATTTCGATGCAGATTCCACGGCGGAGGAGGTAACGGAGGGTATCGATCTGAGCGGTAAGCTCGCCGTCGTGACGGGGTGCACATCGGGTATCGGGTTCGAGACGATGCGCGTCCTCGCGCAGCGCGGCGCGCTGGTCGTCGGTACCAGCCGGTCACTGGAAAAAGCACGCGCTGCCTGTTCTCGCGCACCCGGTCTGACGAGCCCCGCGGAGCTGGAACTGTCGGATTACGAATCTATCGTCAACTGCGCGAATGCGATTCGAATGGTGAACATGCCCCTCGATATCCTCGTTTGCAATGCCGGATACCTCGGTGGCAGTGGCAAACCCGAACTCGTCAATGGCGTCGAGAAACACTTTGCGATTAATCATCTCGGCCACTACGTTTTCGTCAATCGCTTGCTGGGTCGTTTATATATGTCGTGGCAGGGAAGAATCGTCGTTGTCGCAAGCCGTGCGGCATACACACGAGCCCCGGAGGCTGGCATCGAGTTGGATAACCTCGGCGCGACGTATGGTTACGACGACCTGCGCGCTTACGGCCAGTCAAAACTCGCCAATGTTCTTTTCGCATTGCAATTGGGCAGGTT
>Ga0224502_10000619_pt1 | contig 11993 bp, 13 predicted proteins | sample SF_Oct11_sed_USG_5_FD_169104 | JGI IMG/M metagenome (GOLD analysis project Ga0224502, IMG submission 169104) | Sediment microbial communities from San Francisco Bay, California, United States - SF_Oct11_sed_USGS_13 | ecosystem: Environmental > Aquatic > Marine > Sediment | place: USA... | reverse complement strand
AGGGGGCTGCCCAGCTCGGACTCGACTAACGAGGCAGGTCGGCCTTGTCGATGTACGGTAGATCGTGGCCGAAAAGGCGTGTCAGGTATAGACGCTCGCGAGTTTCGCAGGCGCCGGTCATGGTGGGGTAGGCGGCCGCAGGATCCTGCAGGCTCAGCAGTACTTCGCCGTCGCCGTTCACGGCGATGACATGCGACGACGGGACTGCTTTCGGACGCAGGAACGCGGGCAGTCGCTGCACGACCTTGCGCAGGAAAGGCTTGTCCGACAAGGCGTCGAGTTTGGCGTCGCGCGGCGCCACGAGCCCTACCCAGAAGCGCCCGTCCTCGCCTCTGTTTATGTTGTCGGGAAACCCCGGGAGATTGTCGAGGACGACCTCGGTCAAGCCGGCGTCCGGCCCCTGTAGCCAGTGGCGCAGGATCCGGTAGCTGCCGGTTTCCGCGATCAGCAGGAAGCGTTCGTCCGCGCTTAGCGCGATTCCGTTGGCAAAATTGAGCCCATCGAGGAGGACGCGTGCGTCACCGCTCCAGGGGTCGAAGGCGATGACGCGCCCGTGAGCGCCGTGTTCGAGAATATCGAGCAGGCTGGCTTCGTAGGTGCCGCCCGAGGCTTGTGCGCCGAATTTCTTCGACGCGTCCGAGAAATACACGACGCCGTCCCGCGAGACGGCGAGGTCGTCCGCGTATTGGATAGCCTCGCCGTCTATCGCGGTAATGAGGTCCGTGACTTCGCCCAGCGGCGAGATACGCTGAATGCCGACAAAAGCATTCGCAACGAGCAGCGCGCCATCGGCTGCGGCTTCTATGCCGAGCGGGCGGCCCCCGGTACGGGCGAACTCGGACACGGCTGCCGTGTCCTCCGCGATGCGCAGTATCGTTCCCGAGACCGTGGTCGCATAGAGCGCGCCGTCCCGGCCGATGGCTGCGTCTTCGGGACCTTCATGGGCGCCGAGGCTGATCGCGCCGAGCCCCGAAAGGGCATCATTCGCCGCGAAATCCCCGGTCAGACCCTGGTCTTCCGGCGCCTGCCACGCAACGGGATCCACGGGTACTGGCCACGCCGCGAGGTACAGGCCCGGCAGCACAGTGCACGCAAACAGCAACAATCCGGAACGCCGCATGACAGCTACGGATGCAACGTGGAGTGCGACTAGCGTTGGTTGTCGATGATGTTCAGGAATTCCGCCCGCGTGCGCGCATCCTTGCGGAAGGTTCCGAGCATCTGGCTGGTCACCATGGACACGTCCGACTTGTGTACGCCGCGCGTCGTCATGCACTGGTGGGTTGCCTCGACGACGACTCCAACGCCCTTGGGATTCAGAACATTCCATATGCAGTTGGCAATCTGCGCCGTCATCTTTTCCTGCACCTGGAAGCGGCGGGCGAAAGCCTCGACGACACGCGCTAGCTTGCTGATGCCGACGACTTTGTTGTTCGGCAGGTAGCCGACGTGCGCGCGCCCGATAATGGGCGCCATGTGGTGTTCGCAATGGGACTCGAAGCCGATGTCGCGCAGCACGATCATCTCGTCATAACCCTCGACTTCCTCGAAGGTGCGCTTCATGAACTTGACCGGGTCTTCCTTGTAGCCGCTGAACCAGTCCTCGTAGGCCGTTACGACCCGCTTCGGCGTGTCGACCAAGCCTTCACGGCGCGGGTCTTCGCCGGCCCAAAGGAGCAAGGTTCGGATCGCTTCTTCCGCCTGCTTGCGGCTCGGCCTGCGCGGTTTTCGGGACTTCGTTTCTGTCGTTGCCACGGCGCGGTCCTCATCGAGTGAGGTGCCGATACTACCGGGAATGGTGGGGGCGATACAGTGTCAACCAGACGTCGCCGACTCAGGCACCCTGGCGGCCGGGCTGGAGGCCGGTCGGGCAACTGACACCGGTGCCGCCGATACCGCAGTATCCGCCCGGGTTTTTCGCGAGGTATTGCTGGTGATAATCCTCGGCGTAATAGAAGGTGTCCAGAGGCGCGATTTCCGTCGTTATCCTGCCGTAACCCGCCTTGTCGAGCTCGGCCTGGTAGGTCTTCCTCGAGTTCAGGGCAATGCCCTGCTGCCGGTCGCTGCAGGTGTAGATGGCCGACCGGTACTGGGTGCCGACGTCGTTTCCCTGGCGCATCCCCTGCGTAGGATCGTGCGCTTCCCAGAATACGGTGAGCAAACCGTCGTAGCCGACGATGGCGGGGTCGAACACCACGAGGACGACTTCTGTATGACCGGTAAGCCCGCTGCACACTTCCTCATAAGACGGATTCGGTGTGATGCCGCCGGCGTACCCGGCTGCCGTGGTGAAGACCCCGTGGGTTTGCCAGAAGCGGCGTTCCGCGCCCCAGAAGCAGCCGAGCCCGAACACTGCCTGTTCCAGGTGCGGGGCAAACGGTTCCTTGAGCGGATGGCCGTTCACGAAATGGCTGGCCGGAACCGGCATGGGATCGTCGCGACCGGGCAGGGCCTCGTCACGAGTGGGAAGAACGGACTTCTTGTCTTTGCCGAACATGTCAGGTTGCCTGGTAGCGTGCGCCGTGGCGGGGCCGGCTGACCAGGCCGTCCGCACTCCGGAATCGCACGGGAATCGACTGCGTATTGCCCCACTCCGTCGCGCGGTAGACAGCGAAATGCAGGTGCGGCATGGTCGTGTGCCCCGTATTGCCTGACAGCCCGATCTCCTGGCCGCGCGTAACGACGTCGCCGACGTCAACGAGCGCGCCATCTTGCTGCAGGTGGTAGTACTCGCCGGTCGTACCGTCGTCGTGGAGTATGACGATGTAGTTCGCGTAGCGGCCGCAACCATCTTCCCAGCAGCCGATCGAATGAGATTCTTCCACGCGCGCGACGATACCGCCGCGGGCCGCGTGGACCGGCGTGCCTTCCGGCATGTCGAAGTCCACGGCATAGGCTTCGAGGCCGGTGTGGCTGAATCGTGAGCCGTAGCCCTGGATTACCCGGAACGATCTGCCGCTGGCGTACGGGAACGCATAGAGATAGGCGTCGTCGTGGACGGCGTCCTTGTCGCCCACGGTCCATTCGAGGAAATAGCGATAGTGCCCGTCGAGTCGCCCGTCCGCACGCTCCAGCATCATGACTCGGGCCGATTCCCGTGGGCCGAGTGTGCGTGTCACCGTCTTCGGGCCGGTGACTTCGAAGTAGTCAGTACGGACCCGGAGAGTATAGGTCACCGGGTAATCCCGGAGATTCTCTGCACGCAGCTCAACGTTGCCGCCCTGGTCGATGGCGTCCACGCAGATCCAGTCATCGCGGCAGTCGGCATCGGCGGACGAGCCCACGAGCAGCGCAAGCGCCGCGGCCGTCAGCCCGATACGGTTTCGTGCCGCCATGGCTTGCTCCTCCCGGCCTGCCGACCAACCGGCCGGCTATGAATCCGAATCACCGGCGGCCGCCGCCTCGCGCCTGTCCTCGAGGTCAGACTGCTTGTAGTAGAACAGGTGAGTGAACACTTCGTTCGTCGTCACGGGCTCCGAATCTTCGAACCGCGGTCTGTACAGGCGGCCGCGGAGTTCCCGATGCACCAGCTTTTCCATGTCCGTGAATTCCGCAGGTATGACTTCCACGGGCCCCAGGTCATTAACCCGGCCGCGATCGCTTACCGAGAAACTCACCGTCACCGAGCCCTGCATGAATCCCTCCGATGGTGTACCGAGCGGATTCTGTCCCGCCTCGCTCGCGAATTCGGGAATCGGGCGGCTGTTCAGCGGTACGGCACGGCCGAATATCTCGTCACGGAAAAGCGACTTCGCCTCATCACCGGCAAGGGATTCCCAGATTTCGCCATACAGTCTCCGTGAGCGCGAAAGATTGCCCTGCATCATGTAGAAATCAGCCAGCGCAAGCTTGGTATTGCTCTCGGCAGCCCAGTCCGACTTCGGGCTGGACTCCGCAATTCGCAGAGCCCGTTTCAAATAGATCTCACCGCCGGATGGATTGTAATAGGTAACCTGTTCGCCGTGCAGATCCTGGAAATAGTAGGATTCACCGAGTTTCGTAAGCGGTTCCACCAGGCGGACGTCTTCCTTGCCCGAGTGCGTCTCGATGATTCGTATGACCCGGCGGTAGGTCGTCTGTTCATCGGTGATGTAGCCAGCCCTGTGTTGCCACTCGGCGCGACGCATCAGGGATGGAATCAAGGCCAGCTGATCGTCTTCATACCGCCGCCGATGCAACACGTAGATCTTGTCGTGCATGTCACGGGCGTCCTCGATCGACCCGAGGCGCACATTGGTTTCTGCCAGCGACTCGAGAATTTCGATTTGCTCCATGTTGTGGGGGCCGGCATTGACGTGCGTTATATGAATCGCGCGCGTAAAGGTGCCCTTAGCAAGATCGGGCCGGCCGCCCTCGAGCTGGGCGGCGCCGAGGCCTTTCAGCGGGTTGATCAAGCGCCGGTTAAGGCGGTCTTCGTTTTCTTCGATAATGTCAATGGCGGCCTCGAAGTTCTGCTGGGCGGCATCGAACTGCTTGTTGCGATGCTGCACGATACCGAGGTTGGTGAGTGCCTTCGCCGTTTCGGAGGATCGCGGGCCGGTAAGCTGAATGGCCAGCGTTACGACACGTTTGGCGACGGTGTCGGCCTCGTCGTAGATCCCTTCCGACATCAGGCGCTTGTAGTTATCGAATTCGTCGAGGAGTTCCTCACGCACGTCGGCCTTTCGCTGCCTGGGCGGACCCAGGGTCGCCACGGCACCCGCCGCGTCGTCCTCCGCGGCAACGGGAACGGTCTGATCCAGGAGACCCCCGGTGCCTTCGTCGTCTTCGGGAAACTGTTCTTCAGCTGCGTGAGCGGTGCCGCCGGCCAATACAAGCGAGAAAGCGGCAAGACGCAGAAATCTCTTAAAAATCATGTTCATATTTTGCGGTTGTGTGGCATACCCGGGTTTTGCCCCGCGAGTGCGGTCGTGAGATTTCGACCCCTCGTCCGCGATTTGGTTCGAGACTTAACTATACATCGCCGGCCGAAAAAGATTTCGGTGTTGTCGTCAGAAAAGGCCCAGCTGGTGTTGCCCCGGAGGATCGAACCGACTGCAGTCGAGTCTCGCCTGGCGGCCGCTCGAATCGAGCCCGAACCGTCTGCAGGCAGCTTGGAAGCGTCTTCCGAGCAGTTCGGCGTAAGGGCCGCGGCCGGTCTGTCGCAGGCCGAAGCGGTGATCGTAATCCTGCCCGCCGCTGGCTTCGCGAACCAGCCCCATCACGCGCGCCGCGCGATCCGGGTAGTGTGTTTGCAGCCATTCCCTGAAGATGTCCTTCACCTCGTGCGGCAGCCGCAGGAAGATATAGGCCGCCTCGCTGGCTCCCGCGTTCGCTGCTGCTTCGAGCACCCGTTCGATTTCGTCGTCGTTGAGCGCCGGGATCAGCGGCGCAAGAAGAACGCTGACCGGAACACCGGCGCCGACGAGCTGTTCGATGGCCCCGAGGCGCGCCCCGGCCGACGGCACGCGAGGCTCCATGACGCGCTTCAACTGGCGCTTCATGGTCGGAAGGCTGATTGCCACGGAACAGAGGTTCCGCCGGGCGAGTTCGCCGAGCAGATCCAGGTCCCGCGTGATCAGGGTGCCCTTCGTGATGATGCTGACCGGGTGCGAATGCGCGACGAACAGTTCGAGCAGCTCGCGCGTCACCCTCGTGGTTCGCTCTGCGGGCTGGTAGGGATCGGTATTCGCACCGATCGTGATCGGCACACACTCGTACCCCGGCTTTTCCCATTCCTCGGCCAGGCGCGCGGCGGCATCCGGCTTGTAGAAGATCCGCGTCTCGAAATCGAGCCCCGGCGACAGATCGAGGTAACTGTGGCTCGGCCGCGCATAGCAGTAAACGCAGCCGTGCTCGCAACCCTGGTAGGGGTTGATGGATCGATCGAAGGGAACGTCCGGGGAGCTGTTATGCGCAATAATTTTGTTCGTGCGCATCGCCCGCAACTCGGTATCCGGGTCGGTCAGCGAGCGCTCGTGTGCTTCCCCGGCATCCAGCTCGACGGGACGGGTGGTGAAACGCCCGGCGCGATCCGATACGGCGCCGCGCCCTTTTCGGTGACGTAGAGACATCGCAGAGTCCGATACTGTATAAAAAGACAGTACTAAGAGACGGCGTCGATTTCAATACGTCCGGGCGGCTCCCTCGGACGGTTAGTTCAATACCCGGTATCCGCGCCCGCGCATGCAGTTCTTGAAGACCTTCTGCTTCTCCCGGTCTGCGTCGAGCCCGGAGCGCGTCCCGCCATAGATTGCACCCAGCCCGGCGGATTCGTCGATCTCGTCTCTATTGCTGACCACCCCTGTTGCGGCACCGACAGCCGCACCGGCGGCGGCACCCTTGGCGACGCCTTGCGCCATGACGATTTCCTCGGTGTATGCCTCGCATTCCGCCCAGTCCTCGGCCAGCCGTTCCGGGTCCACACCCTTGGTGTCGATGATCGGATCGGGGTGCGCGGCACAACCGGCCATTACGACGGCAATCAACACGGCGGCGGGCGATCGGGTTCTTCCTGGCATGACGAGTCCACATCCCTTCGGGGCTCTGGCACATTGTGCCTCGGCGCCTCGAACGCAGGCTGAACAGCCTGGCGAAAGCTTCGTTACGACAGCCGCCGGCGCCAGAGCGCGTCAGGCTATCAACAACAATAACGTGCGACGCAAGCTTCGGTTGACAGCCTCAGCGGGATACCCGGGAGCGCTTGCTCAATTTCGTCCCTGACCAAGTATCAGTCTGCAGTCACGTTGTGTACATGGATGTCGCGCTGGGGGAACGGTATCGAGATTCCGACCTCGTCGAAGCGTTTCTTGATGGCTTCGGTCAGGTCGAAATACACGCCCCAGTAGTCCTCCGTCTTTACCCACGGGCGCAACACGAAATTAACACTGCTGTCCGCGAGTTCGGAAACGGCGATGGTGACCGCAGGGTCATCCAGGATTCGTTCGTCCGCGGCAACGAGGCCCTCGAGTTCCTTGCGGACCTTGTCGAGGTCGTCGCTGTAACTGACGCCGACGACCAGGTCGACTCGGCGCGTCTCGTTGGCCGAGTAATTCGTGATCGTCGAGCCCATGATCTGGCTGTTCGGGATGATGACGCGCTTGTTGTCGCCGGTCTTCAGGACCGTCGTCAGTATCTGCACTTCCTCGACCGCGCCGGAGACACCGCCACCCTCGATCCAGTCGCCGACCTTGTACGGGCGGAACAGCACGATGAGCACGCCGGCTGCAAAATTGGACAGTGAACCCTGCAGCGCGAGCCCGACCGCCAGGCCGGCGGCACCGAGCAGGGCGATCAGGCTGGCCGTCTGTACCCCGAGCTGATGAATGGCCGCAATGATCACGAACAGCATCAACAGCATGCGCGACAGGTTCGTGATGAAGCGCCGCAGCGTGACGTCCATGTCGCTCTTCTGCATGGCGTTCAGCATGCCTTTGATGACCAGGTTCACAACCCACTTTCCGACGAAGAAAATGGCGATCGCTGTGATCAGGTTGATGCCGAGCTCGACGCCAGTAGTCTGTATCATCGTCCATACTTCGGCCCAGTCGACGCCGAGGTCGGGGAGATTCTCGGTGTTCATTCTTGCTCCCTTACGCTGTTAACAGTTTTCCGATGGCTCAGGATCAGCCAATTGCCTGCGAAGGTGAGTAGCATGCCGATCACGGCGGGAATCGTCCAGCGGTATCCCTCGAAAGCAGTCGATATCAGGAGCGCGACGACCGGGAACAGGACCGAGCTGTAAGCGGCACGGGCGGCACCGATGAGCCTCAGCAGCGCCAGGTAGCAGCCGAATGCGACGGCCGAGCCGAAAACTGCAAGATAGAGGAGCGACAGTACGTAGCCCGCGCGGGGCGAGAAATCGAGCGGCTTGCCGAGTACCAGGGCGATCAGCAGAGCAAGCACGCCGGCGAAAGCCATGGCATGCGCGTTGACCGCAACGACCGGGAGCCCGCGCTTCGTATTCGCGACCGCCGCCATGTTGCCGAGCGACGCGATCAGCGTGCCGCACAGCACCAGCATCCCGCCGTGAACCGACCGATCGTCGAAACTCAGCTCGGAAATCTCCGTGCTGAAAATCAATGCGATGCCGCTGATTCCGACGGCGGCTGCCAGCCAGAACCTGGCATCGATCGTGCGGCTGAAGAAAAGCCTTTCGAATATCGCATTGAGAATGAGAATGCTGCTGAAAAGGACGGCGACAACGCCCGACGTGAGGTGTGCGGTGCCGTAATAGACGAAGAAATAGTTGATACAGAACAGCAGTGCGCCCTGCAGGAATACAAGCGGGCAGGCGGCGGCCGGCAACCGCAGCGGGCTCCTTCTGGCGAACCCATACGCATACAGGGTCAGGGCAGCCAGGCCGAACCGGTAGCCGACCGATACCTCCTCGGCGACCGTGCCGAGCTGGAACGGGATGGCTGCCCAGGTCGAGCCCCAGATGAGGACGACTGCAGCGTACAGGAGCAGCGTGTTCATGTTCCCTCGCGCTTGTTCGCGGGCGGGGATTCTACCCGATTGGCTCGCGGCTCAGGCAAGCAGCGCAACGCTCCAGGCGCCCAAGATGAGCGCCAGGGCCGCGGCGCCGCCGAGCCATTGCCAGCGGTCCTCGAGTATCCGGTCCCTTGCAAGCGTGAGCAGGATGCCGCCGCCGAATCCGCACAGGAAACCGAAGAGATGAGCGCCGATATCCGTGTTCTTGTCCCCGGTTCCCGTGTACATCAACAAAGCGAGGCCTCCCACGATCGGGCCGTTGCGATAGACCCATCGCTCCTGTGACATCAGTTTGCCGCGCCACACGTAACCTGCAACGATGCCGAGAGCGGCGAACACGGCGGTCGACGCGCCGATGGAGCGGTGGTCGGGCGAGAGCACCAGCGTGTTGAGGAGATTCCCGAGAGCGCCGGTCGTGACGATGGCGAACCATGCGACGCCTGAGCCGAGGATGCGACCCGCGAACAGCCCGAACAGGGCGCCGAAAACGAGGTTCCCGGCAAGGTGCCCGAGGCCGGTGTGCAGCGTCAGCGCCGTCACGATGCGCCAGAGTTCTCCGGCGCGAATGAGCACGCCGTCGACGCGGCCGGCGAGGAACCAGTTTTCACCGAATGCCGAACTGCCCGCGAGCCAGGCAACTCCGCAAACGACAAGCACGTAGGCCGCAATGCCCGGCATTGCGTTCTGGTAGCGCACGGTCTTGCGCGGCTTCGCGACGACCGGCGGGTTGGCCTCGTCGTAGATGGCGATCTCGTCGCTGGCATGGGCCGAGTGCTCGGCAGGCACCACGATAATGGAGCCGCCCTGGTCGTGCAGGACCTGGTGCGGAATCTTTGCCGCGGCGAGCACCAGCGAGCGGTCAGCGCAGGCCGCCCTGTTGCGGCTTTCGAAAACGATGCGCAGATCCTCATCCACAGCTGCCGCTCACGTGGTCCAGGATGTCGCCGCAGTCCGCATCGATCTTCAGCGCCGCGACGCCGTCGGCGCGCGTGCGGCCGCGATTGACAATAGCGATCGGTTTGCCGGTCTCAGCGGCCCGACGCGCGAACCGGTAGCCGGAATAGACCATCAGCGACGAGCCGACGACAAGGAGAGCTTTGGCGCGATCCAGGGCGTCGAAAGCAGAAGCGACGCGATCCCTGGGCACGTTTTCGCCGAAAAACACGACGTCGGGCTTGACGAAGCCGCCGCAGGACGCACAGGCTGGTGTGACGAAATCGCTGACGTCTTCATCCCTCAGCCTTGCATCGCCATCCGGCGCAAAATAGTCGGTGTCCCGGCGCCATGACGGATTGGCGGCAGCCAGTCGTTCCTGCCATTCCTCGCGGCCGGCACGCTTCCCGCAGCCCATGCAAACAACCGTCTGCAGTCGACCATGGAGGTCGATGACGCGGCGGCTGCCGGCGCGATGGTGCAGTCCATCCACGTTCTGCGTTATTAGCATGTCGACCCGGCCGGCGGCCTCGAGAGCTGCCAGCGCCTCGTGTGCAAGGTTCGGCAGCGCGTTCGCAATCCGTCTCCAGCCGGCGAAGCTTCGTGCCCAGTAGCGCTGGCGAACCTCCGGTCGGGACACGAAGTCTGCATACTGCACGGGACGTGCGTGTTTCCAGTCGCCGTTGCGGTCGCGATAGTCCGGGATGCCGGACGCCGTGCTGACACCGGCCCCCGTGACGACGGCAACAGGGCCGGCGCGGGCAATGAAGCGCGCTAACTCGCGGGCATCGGGATTCATGGAGCCATTTTGGTTAAAGTAACTGGCGCGATCAATCGTCAGGAGTCCCGATGAAGCAGCTGATGATGCTAGCCACAGCCATCGCATTCAGTAGCGGTGCACTCGCGGACGTTACCGACTCGGCGGAAAACGGCTTCACGACGGTCCACGAAGTCATCGTGGACGCGGCCCGTCTGCGCGTCTGGCAGGCAGCGGTCGACGAGATAGGGCAATGGTGGAGCGACGATCACACGATCAACGGCAGCGCCGCCCGCCTGTCCATCAACAGTGTGCCCCACGGATGTTTCTGCGAGACCTTCGAGAACGGCGGCGGCGTCGTGCACATGACCGTGACCTTCGTCAATCCCGGCATCATCCTGCGTCTGACCGGCGGCCTGGGCCCCCTCGGGCTGATGGGCGTCAACGGCAACATGACATGGGAGTTCTTCGATGCGGAGGAGGGCACGCGCGTCAAGTTCACCTATGTCGTCGGGGGCTACCGGCCCGGCGGACTGGATGCCATCGCGATCCCGGTGGACTACGTCATCGGCGAGGCGCTCGCACGCATGCAGGCTTACGTCGAAACGGGCAATCCGGGGCGTGGCGCCGTTGAGTGAGATTGCCGTAGCGAGGCTGTCGTCGACGGTCGTGCTCGTGCGCGCTTCCGGCGGGGCTCCCGAGCTGCTGCTGGTGCGCCGTCACCAGCGATCGGCTTTCGGCGGGGCCCACGCGTTCCCAGGTGGCGTCCTCGAGGCGACGGATGCGCTCGTCGCCGAGTATTGCGCCGGCATTGCACCCGCCGAAGCAGATGCCTTGCTGAGCGTCGAGAACGGTCTCGCTTACTACAGCGCGGCCATCCGCGAGCTGTTCGAGGAATCCGGCGTTCTGCTCGCGTCGGTCGGCCGGCGCAGCGTCGACCTGGCCGCTGCGCGCGATGCGCTCAACGAGGGCGTGCTGGACTGGCGGACATTCGTTGTCGATAACGAAGTGCGGCTGGACTGCGGCGCCCTGCATTACTTCAGTTTCTGGATCACGCCGGTTGCGCTCCCGAGACGCTTTTCGACGCGGTTCTTCCTGGCCGCGATGCCGGAAGACCAGGATGCCGAGCACTGCGGTGGTGAACTGACGGACTCTTGCTGGTTGAGCGCAGGCGATGCGCTGGCCGCCTGTCGTGCCGGCACGATTTCGCTGCACTTTCCCACGCTTCGGACGCTCGAGGCGCTCGCGCCACATGGTACGCTCGAAGAACTGCTGCGCTGGGCCGCGGGACGGGCGCGGGAAGGCGTTCCCTGCATCTTTCCCGAGATCGAAAAACGCCGCGGCGAAGCGCGCGTCATTGTCGCTGGGCGAGATTCAGGGGCCCTCGAGTGACTTCTTTCGGACCCGAACTGCCGCGAATCGCGGAACTCACGCCCGGTATCCGGCGCGTGCTGGCACCCAACCCGTCGATGATGACCGGCCCCGGCACGAACACCTATCTCTTCGGCATCGCGGAGGTCGCCGTAATCGATCCCGGGCCCGATATCGGGGAGCATATCGACAGGATCATCGAAGTCGCCGGCGCGCCGATACGCTGGGTGCTCGCGACGCACACGCATCCCGATCATTCACCGGGTGCGGTGTCGCTGGCCGACCGAACCCGCGCCGAACTCGTTGGCCGGCCGGCCCCGGAAAACGGGCCGCAGGACCGTACGTTCAGGCCGGTCCGGGTGCTCGACGACGGCGACAGGCTCGAGACCGGTGAATTCGTTCTCGAAGCCGTGCATACGCCCGGGCATGCGTCGAACCACCTGTGCTATCGCCACACCGG
>Ga0224502_10000618_pt1 | contig 12014 bp, 11 predicted proteins | sample SF_Oct11_sed_USG_5_FD_169104 | JGI IMG/M metagenome (GOLD analysis project Ga0224502, IMG submission 169104) | Sediment microbial communities from San Francisco Bay, California, United States - SF_Oct11_sed_USGS_13 | ecosystem: Environmental > Aquatic > Marine > Sediment | place: USA... | reverse complement strand
CAACTCCAAGCCACGTGATGCGCTCGAAGATACCGCTCTCGAGCCACCAGGGTAGAGGCCTTTGCAGGAAGACAAGCACCGCCGTCATAACAAGATTGGCCACAGCAGTCCGGAGCAGCAACGATGTCCAGCCCTTGCCATGGCGAACCACGCCGTCCCTGCGGAGGCCGCGATAGAGCAGGAACGCATTGAGCAACGCCGCTACCGATATGGCGAGTGCGAGCCCTGCATGCGTGCCCGCAAACCCGATACGAGTCAGGTACCAGGCGAGACTCACACTCAGCACGAAATTCACCGCCAACGCGATCAGGCCGACCCTCACCGGGGTCCTCGTGTCTTCGCGGGCAAAATAAGCGGGCGCAAGGATCTTCACGTAGGAAAAGCCGATCAGGCCGACAGCGAATGCCTGCAACGCCAGTGCGGTCATGCGCACGTCGTCGCCAGTGAATACGCCACCGTAGAAGATCGTGGCCACCAGTGGCTCGGCGAGAACGATGAGCCCGATGGCGGCCGGGACGGCGATGAGCAATACCAGCTTCATCGACCAATCCAGTGTGTCCGCGAACTCGTCGTACGACTCGTTAGCCGCTTGCCGCGCGAGGTACGGCAATGTGACGGTCGCCAGAGCGATACCGAACAGACCCAGCGGAAACTCCATGAGGCGATCCGAATAATAGAGCAGGCTGATTTTTCCGACGCCGAGCATCGACGCAATGATGCCGCCGAGCAGCACATTGATTTGCGCCACCGACGAGCCGAATATCGCCGGCAACATCAATCGCGCTACGCGCCGTACACCCTCGTGCCGCAGCCCCCATTTCGGTCGCGGCAGTGCGCGTATGCGCATCAGAAAAGGTACCTGGAACAGCAGCTGGAACAGCCCCGCGACGAACACGGCATAGGCGAGCGCCATTCCGGGCTCTTCGAGCCTCGGCGACAACCAGACGGCGCCCGCGATCAGCACGACGTTGAGGATGACCGGCGTAAATGCGGGCACGCCGAAGCGGCCGTAAGTATTCAGGATGCCGCCCGCGAACGCGGTCAGCGAGACGAAGAAAAGGTACGGGAACGTAAACCGCAGCATCAGTGTCGCGAGCTCGAAGCGGCCGTCCTCGCCTATAAAACCCGGGGCGACGATCGCGACGAGCAGCGGCGCGGCGACAACGCCTGCCAGGGTCACCAGAAACAGGATCAGGCCAAAGGTGCCGGCGACGGCATCGACGAACTCTCGGGCATCCTCGTGGTCGCGCCGTTCGCGGTATCGGGCCATCACGGGCACGAAGCCCTGCGAGAACGCGCCTTCGGCGAAGAAACGCCGCAACATGTTCGGGATCCGGTTCGCGACGAGGAACGCATCCATGACCAGCGAGGCACCGAAATAACGCGCGAAAACGACGTCTCGGACGAGCCCCAGTATCCGCGATAGCAGCGTCATGCCGCTCACGATCGAGGTCTTGGCGATCAGGCGCTGCCCGGAAACCCGGCTCGGCTGTGCGCCGGCACCAGCCGGTGCGGCGTCGGGGGCTTCGTTTTCGGTCGTCATAAGGCCGTTGAGTTTAGCCCAGAAAATTCATGGAATCAGGCATTTAGGATGGGCGCCCGGCGTCCGCGGCGGGCCCGAATCAGGCGTTGACATTCACCCGCCAGCCACGAATAATACGCGGCTCTTTGAGAGCAGGACACGGAAATACCAGTGGCTAACATCAAGTCAGCACAAAAGCGCGCCAGGCAGGCGGAAAAAACCCGCAAGCACAACATGGGCCTGCGCTCGCGCGTGCGCACCAAGATCAAGAATGTCATCAAGGCCTGCGAGGCCGGTGACAAGGAAGCGGCACAGGCCGCCTACAAGGAAGCCGTCCCGGTCATCGACACGATGGTCAACAAAGGCATTGTGAACAAGAACAAGGCCGCCCGGCACAAGAGCCGCCTGAACAAGCGCGTCAAGGAACTCACGGCCTGAGCGAGGCCTGATCCGGATTGAAAAATGCCGCCATCGAGGCGGCATTTTTTTTGGTGGTGCGCGCTTGACCGGGCATTGCGCTTCGAGAAGCGCGAAAAACCGGCTACTTCCAGCAGTCGCTGCCGCCGTCACTACCTTTCGTCAAGGTCTGATTCAGGGTTAACGAACCGCACTCCGTATCCCTCGCCGCCTGGCCGTTCAACGGCGCCGCGGTGATCGTGTAGGTCGTCGCTGTGACGTTTGTCAGCGCAACCGAGTAGGTACTTTCGGAATTGCCGGCACCGGCCATCGTGCGGCCGTCGTCCGCGACCACGAGCGGGTTGTTCGCAAAACCGAGATTCGTGAGGTCGTTTGCGAAACGTTTGTTGTCCATGAAGAACTGCTGCTGCCGGTCTGCAACCTGCAGGAGGATCGACGTCGCTGCAGTGCGTTTGGCATCCACGACATAGTTCATGTAGGACGGGTAAGCGAAGCTCGCAATTACGGCGAGGATGACGATCACGATCATCAGCTCGATGAGCGTAACGCCGCGTTGCTTCGACAGTGCTTTCTCTGGGTGCATCGCAAATCTCCCTGATGGAGTCACGGCTGGGTCGTCCCGCCGGTCGTTGTCGTATTCTGAATGTCTGCGTCCTCGCTCAGGTACCAGTAAGTACGCCAGCGTGTTGCCGCGTTCACATCGTCGATCTGCAGGTCAGGTCGCAGGATCTTGTTCGGCGGGATCGACACGACCTCGGCCGGGATACCTGCAGAGATCAGTTCCACGCTGCGGTCGGCGGTCGAGTTCGGCGCATCCGGATCGTCGGACGTATCGTCACTGGTATCGTAGTTGATGACCGCCGTGGCGTTTTGCAGCGACACGGCGTACAGCCGGCCGGCACCTTCGGACGGCGCGCAGGCCGTGGCAGCGCTGCCGCCGCGCGGCAGATACGAGGTGAAGAACACCTTGCCCGTCACCGTCAGCGGCGTCGCCAGGATTTTCTCCCCGGAATCCTGCATGTTCAGTCGCCAGCCATCCTCAAGGTCGACGCTGCAATTCGGATCGTCCTGCAGGCAGTTGTCGGTTACGTCGCCGAAATCTGCATGCTGCAGGCCGGTGTTGACCCCGGTACCGACCGCCGTGCCGCGGTCCTTGATCATGTAAAGGTAATCGGCCGCGACGCCACCGGAATCCAGCGGATTCGCACGGTTGCCGGAGCCGATGACAACGCCGTCGAAGAGGCCGTAGCCATCCTTGGTCGGCACCAGGTCCGGCCGGTGGAAGAAACGCCTGTCGTCGGCGATCCCCGAGCTACTGCCGGCGTGGCGGCCAACGGATGCGAGCAGTGACAGCTTCCACTTCGACGTATCGTCGCCGCCGATGTCTGCACGCCAGATATTGCCGCCCGTGTCACCCACAACCATGCGATCGGTGAATCCGTCGCCATCCGTGTCGGCAACCGTCAGTGTCGAAGGAATACTGTCCCTCAGTCCAGGGTGTTCGAAGACCTTGCTTCCGACCCCACCCGAGCCGCCGCGCGCTTTCCAGATCAGGCTGCCGGTGACGGCGTCAACGACGAACAGTGCGTTGCCCTCGCTGTCGTCGGTGCCGACGCTGCCGCGTGTGTCCTTGTTGAGGTCGTAGCCACCCGCGAACATGACGGCGGGACGAGCGCCGCTGGCGGTCCTGACGAGCCCGACCCGCGGGTTCGAGAACGTGTAGCCGAGCTCGGCGAAGTCTCCATCCTTCTCAATTGTCCACATCAGTCGGGGCGACTCAGGATTCGTGACGTCGAGTGCGTAATAGGCTTTGCCGCCGCGGCGCATGCCGACAAAGAGGAACACGCGATCGCCTTCGTTGGCCACAATATTGCCGTCGAAGTTTTTGTCCCAGATAAATGCGACCGGCGCGCCGTCCAGCGTATAGGGGTGTTTCATGCCCGTACCGTTGGCCCGCAACACTTTCTGGGCCGACATCGAACTTCGAGGCATGAACGCCCAGACTTCCTCACCGGTATCGCCGCCGCTCGTGCGCGTGTTGCGAATCATGCGCAGCATGCCGTCGTTGGACGCCACTGCAACGTAGATGCCCGGATTATTAGGCTCGCTGAATCCGCCGATAGCACCGTAGTTGATGGGCAACGGCCGCGAATGCAGCGGATCGCCGAATATCCACTCCCGGGCCTCACTCCTGTCGTCATCGTCGTCGAGGTCGTCGACGTCGAGACCGCGCGCGTAGGCAATCAATTCGACCGCCTCCGCCACTGTCGATGCGTCCAGATCCGACTGCAGTTCCGCTGCGATGGTCTGATCGACGTTCAACGGGGCCAGCTTTGACGAATCGAGGTCGAAGTAAATACGACGCCCTCCGAGGCCATTGGCCTCCTCAGGTCCGTCACCCAGCAAGCCGGCAATGCGTTGGCCTGCACCACCGCGCGCGACTGTCCGCCCGTCGCGGCCTTCGACCTCGCCCACTTCCGGGTCCGGCGCCGGCAACGAGGTCGGATCCGTCCAGCTCGTCAGCGCATCGAAGCGAATCCTGCCGTCCGCGGCCACCGCCGGGTCGCCGAGGGCATCGACAATAGTGCCCGCCGTAGAGGTATCGTTTGCGCCCGCGATCTTCAGCTTCTTGACGTTACCGACCCAGTAAGGGCGAGCCTGCTCGTCGACCTGGAACAGCGCGATATAAACATTGTCCGTGATCTCTGCACGATTGAACACGTTCACCGGCACCGATGCCGCGACAAAGGTCGTGCTGACGCTGAGGATCTGCTTGAAGATCTCATTCAGCGTCGCGACGAGTTCGTCGGGGTCCTCGCTCAATGCCAGGGGAACTCCCGTTCCGCCGGCACGCGCATAGCCCTTGGTCGTCGTATTGATCTTGGTTTCGTCGACGATGAAGTAGGAAATGACGTTTTGCTTGTCGTCGAGGTCCGGCACCGACCCGTAGTTTCCGTTCGCGAGGTCCGCATCGTAGAGGTACTGGATGACGTCGGGGAAAGCGCGCTGCGGCGAGCCAAATCCGCCGTCAGAAATACCCTCTGCGATTGCCGCGTCGGAATCGTCTTCCTGGTTCGACACCTGGAACAATACGTTCACGGTATAAAGCTTGGAGCATGCCCCGGCTTGTTCGAGCGGACTAACATACGAAGGCTTCGTCTTCGGCCCCCACTCGATCAGGGAATCCCATGCAACTGCCGGATAGTCGACATCCAGATTGAAGGTATTCTGCGTGCCGAAGTCGGTATATCCATTGTGCGCATTGAATACACTCTGGCCCGTGAGATACCGGAAGAACTCGAAAAACAGTTCCTTACCCTGGTAGGAATGGCTGACATTACCCTGCGGTGTCGGCATCGAATCCAGGATCTTGTGGAATTGTGCTTTCGCGCCGTTAGAGTCATTTTCTTCGAAGCGCTCGAAGCCCATCGCGATGTAGCCGCCGTTACTGCACTTGGTGCGGCCGAAACCGACGCAATCATTGTTGTTGTCGTGGTTGACCATGAGGCCGACCCGAATACCCTCGAGCGGGTCGAAAACCTTGCGAAGCGCCCCGCGGAGCACGTCGAAAAACGTGTACGGTCCGCTGGCGCTCATGTAGCCTTCGTCGATCAGCATCTCGCATTCGCCGCCGGTGCACGCCGTCGAGCCGAGGTTCGGACGGTAGTCCAGCGAGAACATAACCATCGGTTCGCTGCCGGACGGCAAGCCGGATCCGGGATTCATGTAGACGTCCGTATCGTCCGCCCGTGCCGATCCGACCGTGCATACAAGCGCTGCAAGCGCCGTCGTAAGTGCGATCTTTCTAATCATGGTGTCCATACCTGAATACTCCCGATCCGGGGATCACTGTTTGGGCACGAGGACGAGCACGCCCTGCGATACCTGCTGGCGCCCCAGCCCTTCGTCCATGCGGTCGTAGGTCGTCGTGACCCGGAATCCCGCACTGGTAAACTTGTCGATACTCGATTCAACGACGCGCGGCGGCGGCCGGAATATCGGTCCCACGCGCTCGACACGTGCGCGGATGTGATCAGATGCGACGGCTGCTTCCAAAACGGCGTCGCCAACCGGCAAATCGTATCGGTCGCAGTCTGTCTCGCCTGCCGTGCATGCCGTGAAGCCCTGCATGCCGTACACCGGTGTCGAACCCGGATTTGCAACGATGGCGTCCGCCAGCGCCTGCGCCGCCTGTTCGGCAGCGATGCGCGACTCCTCGTTCTGCGCCATGTAAAGGCCGATGTTCGTGGCGCGCATCGACGAGAGCGTCAACAGCGTGATAGCGATCAGGAACATCAATGCGACCACGAGTATGGCGCCTTGCTGCCTGTTGCCAGTCGTAATCAATTGCCTGCCCATATCAAAACCCCATCATGTTCATACTGCGGATGTTCTGGATAGCCACCGTCGTTGAATAGACGCGGCGGTGGAACGAGTCATTCGGCGTATAGTCGGGCGCATTACCGATCGAAAAAGTCTTCTGGTTGGTGTAGCGCACATCAATTTCAGTCGTACGCGCCAACAGGTAAATGCGTGCCGAGACGACGTTCTGCAGATCGGCGAGCGTCGGTGCCGACATGTGCACATTCGGATTACCGTCGCCGCTCGTATCTATGCCGTACTCGATCTGCAGATCTTCGACGCCGGTGGCGATGCATTCGGTGAGCATGCTCGGACCAGCGCCGCCGAGGACCTTCCGGCACAGTGTCGGAATGTTGTCTCCCAATGCGTATGCATACTGGCGAATGTAATAAATGGCCGGCCGGTACTCCCACTCCGTCCGCGGCAAGGCGATTGGAATCGCCGGTGTGCCGGTCAGCGGCTCACGGTACAGCAGGGCGACGGTGCCGTTGGTACGCAGGTAGATCGCGCCGTCCCTGAATACCGCTGCCTCGGCACCGGCTACACGCTTGATCGAAACGACGTCGGTTCCCGGCGCCACCTCGTCGGCGAGGAAGCAGGAGTGGCCTGCGACCACCTGCGCACTCGTGACATTATCGATCGCGATAAGCGAAAGTGAATCGCCCGTTGCCGGCTGCGTCGTCTGGTACGTCCAGTTCGGCACAGCCGCCGGACCGCAGTCCATGCCGACGGTCAAATTCGTATCGAGGGTTACGGCCGCCGGCGACAGCAGTTCCGCATAGTGCCCGGCCATGCTGAGATCGAACGCGATCTGCTGCAAGGCGAAGCGAGCGTCGTCCTGCATGCGCATTACGTTGTCGTCCTGGTTGAAACTGTGGCTGTTGTTGACGAACACCGTCACGATCGCGACGCCGAGTAGCAGCGACAGCACCATCGCCACCATGATCTCGACCAGGGTGAATCCGGATTGCAGTTTGGTGTCGGATTTCTGCATTGCGATCTGCTCAGAAATTGGGATCGAGGAAAGTGGGAATCTGCAGTACACGCCGGAACTCGTTCTGAGCCCCATAGTTGCCACTGGCTGTGCCGCAGGGGTTTGCGACGTTCGAGCTGATCGACGCCGTACCGCGCCACACGATCGTCACTGTGTAAACGCCCGCACCACCGCCTGCGGGGCCGGTTACGCAGAGGGCCGGCAATACGAGCCCCCCCGCGGCAATTCCGCCGTTTGTCTCGAGGTTGCCATCCAGTACCTGCTCCCAGAACCAGAGATCCTGAGCCGCTTTTTGCGCAGCGTTACACTCGTTTCCATCGCGGCAATTGGGGACAGGCTCCGCGCCGATCACGCCGCCGCCGAGCTGCGGTGCAGCTGCATATATGTCTATGCCATTGCCATTGGTCCGCATGTCCTCGAGCAGACCGTTCGCAACCTGCGCCGCGGTCGTACGCTGCACCGCCTCGTAATTCGCCTGCTTCGATACGGTTTGCAGGCCCGCAATCGCCAGCAAACCGATGCTGAACACGATAAGGGCTATCAGCAATTCAAGCAGCGAGAAGCCTTGCAGGTTGTTAATCGACTTGTGCACGCTCAGTCTCCGTAATCCCCGAGTGGTCAGATGCAGGTCGGCGGCGCACCATTCGCCTTTTTCTCCGACATCCTTGGGCGGCCGGACAATTCGACAAGGATGACCTTGGCGTGCGGGGCGCCGCGGAAGTCGCAAACAGAGAATTCGCCGGAGTTGCCGGTCAGCGCGGCGGTCATCGCGCGGCCATTCGGCCGGTACATCAGCACCGCCGGAAATTCGCCCGATTGAATGCTAAGACCATTGACGGCAGCCGAGGCGGAAACGATCGTTTCACCCACGTCGAGGCTGCCGTTGCTGTTCAGGTCACCGAATACGATCCAGCCACTATCCCAGCCCGCGACCTCGCAATTTGTTCCCGAGGTGCTGGCGCACATCGTGACGCGCGAATTCGTCGTAATCGCCGTGTTGCGAGCCAGGTGTATGGACGAAATAAAGTCGTTGATCGCACCTGTCTGCCTGGCGTCGTTGGTGAAGTCGTCAAGCGCAGGGACCGCCGTCGCCAGCAATATGGCAACGAGCGCAATCGCGATCATCAGTTCAATCAGCGTAAAACCGCTGTCCCTTCGCATAACATAATCCCTGCTTCGCATAACTCCGGACCGTATTTCCAGGCAACGCCGGGAATCTCACGATCACGGTGAAATGCTAGCAATGACGCGGGTTTCAGGCTGAGAACCAGGTCCGGTTTGCGGAATCACGGGAGCGGTTCATGGCCGAAATTGTGACACCGGTAGCGACTTATGTCCGATCGGAAGGGGTCGACGTGGACAGGTGGCGAAAAGTGGCCTGGAGCGGAATTCAGGCTTCCGATTCGTCGGCTTCGCGGCGAATCTCGAGTTCACGCATGATGGCCTGCCCGAGCGCCTCGGTTCCCTCGCCCGTGGCCGCACTGACCGCGAAAACGGGGCCGTCCCAGTGGAGTTTTTCGAGCAAGTCCTGCTTGATGAGCACGAGAGTCTCATCATCGAGCAGGTCGATCTTGTTGAGCACCAGCCAGCGTGGCTTTTCTGCCAGTTCCGCCGAGAACTTGCCGAGTTCAAGCTCGAGCGCCTGCACGGAGTGCACCGGGTCTTCCCTGGTATCCACCGGGGCGATGTCGACGACGTGAAGCAGCAACCCGGTACGCTGCAAGTGTTTCAGGAATCGTATGCCGAGCCCGGCTCCTTCGGCTGCGCCCTCGATGAGGCCCGGAATGTCTGCCATCACGAAACTCTGCAGCATGCCCACCCGGACCACACCGAGATTCGGATGCAGCGTCGTGAACGGATAGTCTGCGATGCGCGGCCTGGCCTGCGACATCGCGCTGATGAGGGTCGATTTGCCCGCATTCGGCATACCAAGTAGCCCGACATCGGCCAGAACCTTGAGTTCCAGCTTCAGATGCCGGCTCTCACCCGGCGTGCCGTTCGTCGTTTTGCGCGGCGCCCGGTTGGTGCTGCTCTTGAAGCGCGTATTCCCGAGGCCGCCACGGCCGCCTGCGGCGACCATCTGGCGCTGGCCGTCCTCCGTAAGGTCGCAAATAAGCTCGCCGGTATCGATATCGTGCACGACGGTTCCGCACGGCATGTGCACGTCGAAATCATTGCCCGAGCGGCCGGTCTTGTTCCTGCCGGCGCCGCCCTGGCCGCTGTCGGCCCTGAATTTTCGCGCAACGCGGAAGTCCGCCAGGGTATTCATGGCCGCATCCGCGACCAGGTAGACACTGCCGCCATGGCCACCGTCGCCACCGTCCGGGCCGCCTCTCTCGACGTACTTTTCACGGCGAAAACTGAGGCAGCCGTGGCCACCGTTACCGGCCTGCACGCGAATGGTTGCTTCATCGACGAACTTCATGGCGGGATTGTAGCTCCGTAAACGAAAAACCCCGCAATCGCGGGGTTTTCGGAATAATCGATCATTGCGCCAGCCGGCACACGGCAGCGGTGCTTACTCGACGCTGACGAACTGGCGATTCTTCGGGCCTTTTCGCTCGAACTTGACGTTGCCGTCCTTCTTCGCGAACAGCGTGTGGTCGCGGCCGATGCCTACATTCACACCGGCGTGAAATCGGGTACCGCGCTGACGCACGATGATGTTGCCCGCAGTGACCTGCTGACCACCAAAAATCTTCACGCCCAAGCGTTTACTTTGCGAATCGCGGCCGTTCTTACTGCTGCCGCCTGCCTTTTTATGTGCCATTGATCTGTACCTGTCCTGTTAAGAAGTCTTCTTTGCAGCCTTCTTTTTCGCCGCGGTTTTCTTCGCGGCAGTCTTCTTCTTGCTGGTTTTCTTCGATGCAGCCTTCTTGGCCGCCTTTTTCTTCGCTGCCGGCTTGGCCTCGGCCTCTTCCTTGGCCGCGGGCTTGTCTGCAGTTTCTTTCTTCGGCGCCGCTTTCTTCGCGCCGGAACCGCTGATAGCGGTGATTTCTACCTCGGTGTAGAACTGCCGATGCGAACCCTGCCGCAAGTAGTTCTTGCGTCGCTTGAACTTTACGACGTTGACCTTCTTCGTCTTGCCCTGGCTCAGTACCTTGCCGCTGACAGAGCTGCCGGACAAGAGCGGATCGCCAACCTTCACTTCGGCACCCTCTCCGATGAGCAGAACCTCGTCGAACGTAATCGTTGCGCCCTCGTCAGCCTCGATTTTTTCGAGGCGCAGGACGTCACCCTTAGCCGCGCGGTACTGTTTGCCGCCGGTACGAAAAACCGCATACATCGTATTTGCTCCATCGCGTAAGCTGCTTTTATCGCGCAACTTACTGAGAATTAAGTAATTTCTGCGGGCGCCTCGAGTTCGACATGGATCTCTCGAACGGCGGACATCGCAAAAGAGCGGGAATTCTATAGATTCCGCCGGCCCGGGTCAACGCCGGGTGGCCGCAAATTTCGGCTTCTTTTCAAAGGCTTGCGATGCCGTAAAGCGCACCGTATATGGGCTTTACCGGGTCGCTTAGACCGATTCTTTCAGGCATTATCCGAATCCTATGCATGCGGCAGAAAAACCACTCGAAACCGTCACCATCGACGCCGTCAGCAACCTCGCCCGGGACGACATGGAGGCGGTCGATCGCCTGATATCCAAGAGTCTCGAGAGCGACGTCGCGCTCGTCTCGCAGGTATCCCACTATATCGTGGCAAGCGGCGGCAAGCGGCTGCGGCCGCTCATCGTCCTGCTGGCGGCGCGCGCCTTCGGCTACGAGGATGAGCAACACGTGCGGGCGGCGGCCATTATCGAGTTCATCCATACAGCAACGCTGCTGCATGACGATGTCGTCGACTCTTCGTCGCGGCGCCGCGGCAAGGATTCGGCCAATGCGGTCTTCGGCAACCAGGCCAGCGTCCTTGTTGGCGACTTTCTCTACTCGCGCGCCTTCCAGATGATGGTTGACATCGGACACATGCGCGTCATGCAGATACTGGCAGACGCAACCAACACCATCGCCGCGGGCGAGGTGTTGCAGCTCATGAACGTGCACGACCCCGACACAACGGAGGACGCGTACCACCAGGTTATCTATCGCAAGACGGCGCGGCTATTCGAAGCGGGCGCCCAGATTGCCGCGGTACTTGCAGAACGCTCCGGGACAGACGAAGCGGCGATGATCGAGTATGGGCGTAATCTCGGCATGGCGTTCCAGCTCGTGGATGACGCACTCGACTTCGTTGCGTCGCCGGAGGAACTCGGCAAGAATCTCGGCGACGACCTGGCCGAGGGCAAGGCCACCTTGCCGCTCATATACGCCATGCAGCACGGGGAATCCTCGGAGCGCGAGCTGATTCGCCATGCAATCCTCGAGGGGGGGCTGGACGACCTCGAGAGGATCCAGTCAATCATTGAATCCACCGGGGCGCTCCAGTACACTGCGGCGCGCGCTCAGGAAGCCGCCGAAGTGGCAATCGACGCCTTGTCCGGAATTCCCGGCTCGGACTACAAGCAGGCCCTTATCGCCATCGCCGAATTCTCGGTACGCCGCCGCTCCTGAGATCCGCATCGGGGTATAGCTCAGCCTGGTAGAGCGCTACCTTCGGGAGGTAGAAGTCGCTGGTTCGAATCCAGTTACCCCGACCATTCTCGAAAAAGAAATCGCCTCCCTCACCCGTCAGGGGGAGGCGATTTGTTTTTCGGGAGCAGGGCGGGCAGATGGAACC
>Ga0224502_10000617_pt1 | contig 12024 bp, 12 predicted proteins | sample SF_Oct11_sed_USG_5_FD_169104 | JGI IMG/M metagenome (GOLD analysis project Ga0224502, IMG submission 169104) | Sediment microbial communities from San Francisco Bay, California, United States - SF_Oct11_sed_USGS_13 | ecosystem: Environmental > Aquatic > Marine > Sediment | place: USA... | reverse complement strand
TGCCGGTCCTTTTTTTTTTGATAAAAATTTATTTTTTTTCTAAAGTTTTATTCAAAAGCCTCCGATAAGAAAAATGAGGTGGCGAATCATGATGATAACAGCTTATCAAGTCAATAATGTTCTGCGGGTTTACGGTGATCAACTTCGCCATAGCAGGATTTCCAGCAGGCCGAAAGATACGGATGCCGGTCTACCGGACAGGATCAGTATCTCTACAAATGCCCGGCGGAAAACGATAATTGACAATATTACCGATAATATTGTAGGTAAGATTACACAATACGGACCATACGATAAGGTTGAGAAAGAGGTATTTGAAAAACTCGAAAATGAATATGGAGCACATTTGACCATTGCCGGAGATAATCCCAATGGGCTCATATTCAAAGAAATTGATGAAAACGGTGAAACCATAAAGTCACTTTCCGTTGAAGATTCAAATTTTTTAACCAACAAGTTAAAGGAAATCACCGAAGAAACCATAGATAAAAATATGAAGTAGAATTTTAGAGGGTAATATAATGAAAATTGACAATAGAATCATTCACTACGAAATAAACAAACAACTCCCCAAACGACCGGAAAATGAAATAGAAGGGATGGGGGAACAACAGACGTCTAAGGAACCAAAAATTGAAGAAAAAAATCCGTCAGGACAAGATACAATTGTGAACCTTTCCACGGCCTCAAAAGAGGTCCAAACCGCAAGGGAGATCATCGCGTCTGAACCGGATGTGAGAGAAGATAAGGTCTCTGAATTAAGAAAAAGGATCGAAGCCGGCAACTACACTGTCGATAACAAGGCTGTTGCTGATAAGATTGTAGATTCCTTTATAGACGAAATTTTATAGCCATCCTTAATTATAAAAAACAGAGGGACATGTATTGCCCTCTGTTTTTTTTATTCCAAAATCGTTTTCCATCCTAATGACACACCCATAATTCAAGTTATACAATCGCTTCGCGATTCTATTTTTCTAAAGACATAGGGATATGGCTCAACACCGGTAAGATCCGTTGTTTCAAAGGGAATTTTTTCATGGGACCCCAAGACCAGGATTCCACATGGCGCAAGACTTTCCAAGACGTTGCTGAAAGCCCTCTTTTTCAATCGTTCTTCATAATAGGTCAGAACATTGTTCCGCAAAAAGATGATATCAAAATCTGACCCGGGAGGATCGGAAAGCAAATGTTGGTTTTTCCATGTAATGCCCTTTTTGAGTGACGCCTTTACCTCAAACAGTTTTTTACCCCCCTTTTGTTTGAAATATCCGGACTGAATCACTTTTGTTACTTCTTTGAGGCTGCTGGGAGGATAAAGAGCGAAACGCGCACGATCGAGGTGGACGGGATTGATGTCGGTGGCTAACACTTCAAGTTCCGGAACATGTAAATAAGTATTGCTCATGCAATCCCATATGATCTTGAAGCTGTAGACCTCTTCCCCGCATGCACAGCCCGCCGACCAGAATCTGACTTTTTTTCGGCCAACGTCCATAAACTCCGGCAAAATACGTTCTTTAAGCCCTTGCCATAATGCCCGGTCTCGAAAAAAACGGCTGATGGAAACCGTCATCAGCCGTTCACAGTGATCTCTGACGTCATTATTTCTATCCAATTCGGTCAGAAAGTCTGCCATGGTATTGCATTCTATGGATTTCATATACCGGTGTATCCGCTTTTTAACGCCCTTTCGCACTTTGCGGTACCCTGCCCATGAAAATTCATATCGATTAAGCAGTTGACGAAATTGCCGATCATTCATAAGATCATTTTTATCGTATGAATCAAATTGTGCAAGTATTTTCCCTTCAAAGCTTTGAGATCAAGGTCCTGCATTGGTTTGAGGAAGAGCTTCGACAACTCATTTACAGGAACCAAATACTATTGCCTAAAAAGGAGATTCTTATATGAATAAAGAAAGGCTCGAGTTTCTAAAAGAAGATTATGTTCAGGGCTTTCCAGCCGCCATCGGGTTCGAAGTCGATCAAGCGGCTTACGGAATATTCGAAACGCGTCTGAAGATTCGCTCAGATCACATTCAGCAGGATGGATTTGTACATGCCGGTGTTATTGCAACCATGGCCGACCATACCGCCGGATACGCGGCATACACAACCGTTTCTGAATCGTTTCGGATCTTGACCATTGAATTCAAGATCAACTTTTTTAAGCCCGCTGTCGGGAGACATATTATCTGTAGATCGAAGGTGGTCAATAATGGGAAAAAAATCAAAGTATCTGAATCAGAATTATTTTCTCTAACTGAAGACCAGGAGAAACTCGTCGCCAAAGCAATGGTTACGTTGATTGCTATACCTTCTTCAAATTTAACCTAAGCTGAGCGTTTCAAATTTTAAAAGGGGATAAAATATCTTTTTTTTTAATGAATTATCTTTACTTGTATTTTTAAAATTCGAAACCCTTCGGGCTTGCCGATTTTACCGGATCTGCTGTGTTGTAGGGTGCTTGCGGTAGCAGACTACAGCGGCGCACCCTATGCCTTGCAGCTCCGGCAAACTCAACAATCGCTCAATTTAGATTAAAATAAATCCTTTCCAGACCAAAAAATGAAAGAGGGCGATCCATTTGGATCGCCCTCTTGGAAGAGTTATGAAGATAGGTTAACACGCCACCAAAACCCTACCAAATTTTTAGTTTCCCATAATGCCGTTATTAACATCGGGGATTATCTTTTTTATTTTTAGTTTTGAAGATGCCCGTTGAAAAGATGCACGTACACCCGAGAAACTTTTGTTATTTGGCATTATGATATTGCAAGAAGTGTGCACAATGTTAAATTTAATTATAAAAAACCTGACATATGTTTAATTTCAATAAGTTATAAATTTGGCCGATTCCCACAAACCGATAGGATTGACAATATTTGGCAATAAATGTGTCATTTTTTGACATGTATAATCTGCTTTGCAAGCCAAGGGGCGGGATATAGAGGAAAATAAATTGCCAGAACCATTCTGTTCGGTTATAAGACATTTTATGAAAAAAAAAGCCAAGCCTCAAGCATTAATCGTTTTTGACATGGATGGCGTTATTGTCGATGTCTCCGAATCATATAGAAATGCGGTCAGACAAACCGCCAGACTATTTTTCAAAGATGCTGATTCCTGGGAAAGTCTGCCCGAACCTTTGTTCTCCCATACCGATCTCTCCAGGGTAAAACAGAGTGGCGGTCTCAATAATGACTGGGACTTAACATTTTTAATCATCAATCTTATGTTTACGCTGGTTAAAAGATTATCAGAATACCCGGATTCGGACCCGTGGAACAGGTATAAAAAAACACTCCGCAACTGTAATGTTGCCGATCTTGCTCAATTTTTAAACTCTGAAAAATATCCCGTATCCACATTACTGGAAAAATACGGAAGAATATCAAAAGACTTCATCGCCGGCCTGTACACCGGCGATGTTGGAAGCGGAAATATTATCAAGCAGATTTTTCAGGAGATATATCTTGGTAAGGAACTCTTTGAATCCACCTACGGGATTCGGTCGAAAGTGTATCATGAAAAGGGATACATCAACAGAGAAACATTGCTGATTGACAAATCCATACTTGAAAGCCTGTCAAAAAACAACATTCTGGCCATCGCCACCGGCCGGCCCAGAATCGAGGCAGACTATCCTCTCGACCTCTTTGATCTTAGAAAGTTTTTCTCATGGATTTTAACACTTGACGATTGTCTTGAAGAAGAGCAGAAAATATTTGCGCAAGAACAAAAAAAGGTTGATCTCAGCAAACCGAATCCATATATGCTCGATGCCATTGAAACAGCCCAAAAATACAGCGTTTCTAAATATTACTATATTGGAGACATGCCCGATGACATGATGGCGGCCTCAAGATCCAGAGCAGGATTTATCGGGATCGGAATCCTTAAATCTTCATCCGAAAAAGACAGCCTGAAAAGAGATCTGGAAACTGCCGGTGCAGATTATATCATTGAAGATTTCGACGAATTGGTGAAAATTGTAGAATCCTGATCGCGTCAATCATCAATCGTAAATCATCCGTCATCAATCATCAATTTATAATAGGGATTCCAGCGCCCAGTACTCCAGCCCAAAAGCTTCTGCCACAGCTTTATAAGTCACCTTCCCTTGGATTATATTAATACCCTTGGCAATCTCCGGGTTTTCTAATGCTGCATTTTCATATCCCTTATCCGCGATTTCAAGGGCATACGGCAGCGTTACATTGGTAAGTGCTTTGGTCGAAGTATATGAAACCGCCCCGGGCATATTTGCTACACAGTAATGAACGACGCCATCCACCTCATATATGGGATTGTCGTGAGTTGTGGGTTTTGCCGTCTCAACGCACCCGCCCTGATCAATGGCCACGTCAACAATAACCGACCCCTTCTTCATTAACGTTAACATTTCGCGGGAAATCAACTTGGGAGCAACAGCTCCGGGGATAAGAACCGCTCCCACAACGAGATCCGCCTCTTTTAAAAGTCTTCTAATGGTTCCCGGACTCGACATAACCAAAAAACAGTTTTTGGGCATGATATCGCTCAGATAACGAAGCCGCTCAGGATCGTTGTCCAGCAGGTACACCTTTGCACCAAGGCCACAGGCGACTTTGGCAGCATTGGTTCCAACAATACCGCCGCCGATAATCAAAACGGTGCCGGGTTCTACTCCCGGTACACCGCTTAGGAGAACGCCACAACCGCCATACGTCTTTTCCAGATATTTGGCCCCCTCCTGGATAGACAGTCTGCCGGCAACTTCACTCATGGGGGTCAGAAGCGGTAATGAACCGTTCTCCCGTTCCACTGTTTCGTAGGCTATGGCGACAGCCCCCGAATCCATAATGGCTTTGGTAAGTTCTATTGACGCAGCAAAATGAAAATAAGTAAATATAATTTGCCCGTTTTTTATCAACGGATATTCAACGGGCAACGGCTCTTTTACTTTCATAATCATTTCGCTTTTCTGGTAAATTTCTTCCGGAGATCTGCAAATTGTTGCCCCGGCCGTTTCATATTCTTTGTTAGAAAAATCAGATCCATTACCGGCATCAATCTCAACGAAAACTTCATGTCCATGTTCCCGCATCTGCTCGACACCTTCCGGCGTAACGGCAACCCGATGTTCTTTAGTTTTTATCTCTTTTAGGACACCAATTCGCATATTATCCTCCTTGTGACATAATAAATGGAAAGCTATATTCTAAAAAACAGTTTGACATCCAGCCTAACTGTTTCGTAATGTTGTGATTTCTTCAAGGCCTTCGACATGAAAGGTTTTGTGTATTTTTCTGCCTTATCAACACGTTAATACAATAGTTCAGTGATCTACAGAAAGTGAAATCCATAAAATCTATTAACAACCATAGACGGGGCTATCTTTATGTTGTTCTGGCCGCCTTGATGTGGGGTTTGTCAGGATCATCGGCCAAATTTTTATTTAACAGCGGCATTACCCCTTTTCAGCTGGTCCAGATGCGGCTGACCATTTCAGCAGCATTATTGTTTCTATGCCTATTTTTCCGTTTTTCTTCCCTGCTAAAAATATCCCGTAAGGATATTTTGTATTTTATCCTGTTCGGTACCGTGGGGATGGCCGGCGTCCAGTTTACGTATCTGTTTACCATCAGCAAAATAAAGGTGGCGGCCGCGATCTTGCTTCAGTATCTGGCCCCAAGTTTTATCGCCCTGCATTCCGTTGTGTTTATGCGCGAAAAACTGAGCCGTTTAACGCTGATCGCTCTTGTCGGTGCTACATTCGGTTGTTATCTGGTTGTCGGAGCCTACAATTTAGAGATTCTTTCCATGAATATCGTGGGAATCATTAGCGGGCTTTTATCGGCCTTAACCTTCGCCTGGTATGCGATTCACGGTGAATACGGCATGCGCCGCTACAATCCCTGGACGGTTCTCTTTTACGCGTTGTTTTTCGGTGCGCTGGTCTGGAACATCCTGCACCCTCCCCTTGAAGCCTTCATGCACGCCTACTCACCCGTGCAATGGATGTGGATTCTGTATATCGGAGTAATGGGGACACTCGTTCCTTTCGGTCTTTATCTGGAGGGCATTAACCTGATCCGCTCCACCCGTGCCAGCATTACCGCAACCATAGAACCCATTACCGCCGGCATAATATCTTATATTTTTCTCAATGAAATTATGGAAATCCCGCAGATCACCGGTGGCCTTATCGTTATCGCATCCATCATTTTGCTTCAACTGAATCAGGAACAAGACGACAAGGCACCGAGCGTTATTCGTGCTCAACGCCATACAAAGGAGTAAATATCCGAGTCCAGAGGGCCCGGCATTGGGTTACCCCTGAAAGGGGATATTTTACTCAAAACCGTATAAGTTAAAAGTGCCTATTTATCCCGTATTAAACAGGGAAGTTATGGTGTCGCTTCGCTCCGATGTTTTTATATAATTGACAGAATTCCTTAACCCTGGCCCAGACCGATCACCAATACTTTATACCAAAAAAATTCAAGTTTGTATTGATATATAAGTCAGATCAATATATTACCGATTCGCACCAGGGCGGGCTTTAGCTCACTTTAAACTTTAGTTCACTTCAAACTCTTGCAGCGATTCTTCAGACAGAGCCAAAGAACTCTGGCCCCCGCAATGCGGGACAGGCATGGCCCATCCAAGATCCCGCCTTGGCGGGGAAGGACCAGGTTTTTCAGGACAAAACAAATCTCTACTCTCCTAGATAAGCCTTTCTAATCCGGGGGTCATTCAGCAAAATCTTGGCATCGTCTTCCATGACGATGCTGCCGGTTTCCAGTACATATCCTCTTTCGGCCGTTTGTAACGCGAGATTGGCGTTCTGTTCAACCAGCAAAATGGTCGTTCGATTCTTTTTATTGATATCATCAATAATCTCAAATATTTTCCGCACAATAAGCGGTGCCAGGCCCAAAGACGGTTCATCCAAAAGCAGGACCTTGGGTCTGCTCATCAAGGCGCGACCGATGGCCAGCATCTGCTGCTCACCTCCGGAAAGGGTTCCGCCATGCTGTTTGCGCCGATCTTTCAACACCGGAAAAAGGCTGTAGACAATCTCCATATCTTTCTGGATTTCATCCTGATCCTTGCGAAAAAAAGCCCCCATTTCCAGGTTGTCTTCCACGGCGAGCCTGGGGAATATTCGTCGCCCTTCCGGCACCTGGCAAAGACCCAAAGGCGGCAGCGTTTCTGCCGCACGGCCGTGAATTGGCTCTCCCATATAGAAAATTTCCCCTTCCCTCAAAGGAACGATCCCGCAAATGGTCATCAACGTCGTGGTTTTGCCGGCGCCGTTGGCCCCGATGATGGTCACAATTTCGCCGGGAAAAACCTTGAGGGAAATCCCTTTCAGTGCTCTGATGTTGCCATAGTTGGAAGAGACATTTTTAAGTTCGAGAATCGGCTGATCCACCACTTAGCCCCCCCGTTCTTCTGATCGGGTGCCGACCCGTTTGGCGGGGATAAGACCTTCAGGCCGAAACAGCATCATCAGAGTCATGGCCGCTCCAAAGGCCAGCATCCGATACAGCTCAACCTCGCGAAAAACCTCCGGCAAAACAATCAAGGCAAAGGTGCCGAGTATGATTCCCGGGATGGAAGCCATGCCGCCTAAAACGACCATGGACAGAACCATCGCCGATTCTAAAAAACTGAAGCTTTCCGGGCTGACAAATCTCATCCTGGCGGAAAAAAAGGCGCCTGCAATACCCCCGAAAATTGCTCCCATAGCGTACGCCAAAAGTTTTAACCGAAACGTATTAACGCCCATAAGCTCCGCAACGGTTTCATCTTCCCGAATCGCCTCCCAGGCCCTTCCGATTCGAGAATAGTTCAACCGATAAACGGCAACGATCGTAAAGATGCAAAGGAACAAAATCACATAATACAAATAATGAAGCTTTTTTAGGTATAAAAACTCGAGACTGAAACCGTGGGCAAAACTGGGGTAGTAAATTCCCGGGGGTTTGATCCCCAATAACCCGTTGGGACCGTTGGTCAGTTCCATCCAGTTGTTAAGAATAATGCGAACAATTTCTCCAAACCCCAGGGTGACGATCGCCAGATAATCACCGCGCATTCTCAGCGTGGGATACCCGATGATACATCCGGATATACAGGCAAAAAAAGCAGCAAAAGGAAGCGCAACCCAAAAGGACATCCCATATTGGAGGTTCAGCAGGGCATAGGTATAGGCGCCGACGCCGTAAAAGGCGATATATCCCAGATCCAGCATTCCGGCCAGCCCCACAACGATATTCAGCCCAAGTCCGAGACATACATAGATCAGAACATTAATGGCCACATCCTGAGCATAACGGTGAGAAAACAGGGGAAACAAGACGGCCCCTGTCAGCACCGATAGCACCCAGAACCAATTCGGCAAAGCCCCGGCAGCCGCCGTCACACGATTTCTCACTTTTGCCATCGGCGAAGTGACCCATTTCAAAATGTCGTTTTTGTGCAGCAGATACAGGCTTAAACATAAAAAAGTAGCGACCAGAACATACAGCCAGACCCTAAAGGCCCGACCGACGGTTAAAGAGCCGTCATCATGAATGCCCAGCAGCGGCCACAGAAGCACAAAGAGCCAGACCAACCCGATGGCATAGTTTTTCCAGATTTTTTTAGACTCGAGTATCATCAATATTCTCGCCCATGATGCCGGTCGGCATAAAGTAGAGCACCGCGATCAAAATGATAAAAGCGAAAACGTCCTTGTATTGCCCGGAAATATAGCCGGCACCGAATATTTCTACCATTCCGATAATCAGTCCGCCCAGCATCGCTCCGGTAATATTGCCGATACCCCCTAAAACTGCGGCAGCAAAGGCTTTGATCCCGGGAATAAATCCCATATCGTAACGAACCGAACCATAATAGAGTCCGACCATGACGCCTGCAGCGGCGGCCAGACCGGCTCCCAGAGCAAATGTCAGACTGATAATCTTGTTGCTGTTGATGCCGACCAGAGACGACATAACCTTGTCCTGGGCGGTCGCTCGCATGGCCTTGCCGATACGGGTTTTAAAAACCAGGGCATTTAATCCCACCAAAAGGATTACGGTAACCGCAACGATCAGTATCTGGAGGTAGCTCAAGGTAATCATGCCGAATTCAAAACCGCCCTGGCCCAACGATGACGGATACGGCTTATCGTAAACTCCCTGGGTCAGCATCAGCCCGTTTTGCAAAAAAATCGACATCCCCAGAGCGCTCAAAAGCACCGAAAGTCTGGAGGCATATCGCAACGGTTTGTACGCCACTTTTTCAACAGCCATGGCCAGGCCCGCACAATAGATCATGGTCAGCACCAGGGCTCCGCCCAGACACAACCACGGATGAGTCGTCATATATCCATGTGCGGCCAAATAGCTTAAAAGGATGACCCCCATATAGCCGCCGGCGGCAAAAAACTCACCATGCGCAAAATTGATGAGCTGAATAATGCCGTAAACCATGGTGTATCCCAGGGCGATGAGGGCATATATCCCACCCAGCGTTATCCCGTTGATCAACTGCTGAAGAAAAAATTCCATAAAATTAGTTACTACGAAGCTTTTAATTATCCCTCAAAAGGAAGCCATCTGTTCTGAGGGTACACAAAGATGCTCCCCGAATCGGTCCGGGGAGCACCCTGTTTACAGTTAGTAGAGTTTTCCGGTTTCCGGATTCCAGTAAGGCACGAACTCATCACCCTTTACAATCTGGATGATGTAATTGGAACTGGAATCTCCGTTGGGGAAAAACTTGATTGTCTTGGAGGCACCCTCAAATTCCATCTTCATGATTTCGGCCTTTATTTTGGCCGGATCCGTCGATTTGGCCTTTTTAATTGCCGTCAGCAGGACATAGGCGCCGTCATAGGCATAACCCGAATACGCGCCGGGCTTGCCGAACATCTTCGTGTATTTGGCATAGTATTTCTTGAAGGAATCTTTGCTCTTGTCCACATAGCCAAAGGTAAAGTACACGTTTTTGGCAGCCTCTTTGGCAATGGTAATAAATTGCGGGTGATAAACGGCATCCTGTGTCAGAATAGGCATTTTCAATCCGAAACGTTTGGCCTGAATGGCCATGAGACTGCCGGAGGACGAATTTTGCAGGCTCATATAGAAAAGATCCGGCTTGGCAGTCTTGATCTTGGTCAGCACAGCGGAAAAGTCCTTGTCGCCCTGGTTGACATGGTCGTGCACCAGTACTTTAACACCCAGTTCTTTGCACTTTTTGGCGACGTTTTCAGCCAACCCCTGGGAATAGGTCGTCTTGTCGTCAACGATATAAACGGTCTTGGCCTTCAAATATTCCTTGATGAATTTTCCGGCCGTCACCGCCTGATCGTCATCCCTTCCGCACATGCGGAACATGTATTTAAGTCCGCGTTCAGTCACTTTTTCATTGGTCGAAGCCGGGGTGATCATGGGGATGTTTTCCTCGCTCAATGCCTCGGAAGCCGGAATGGTCGAAGATGAACAATACGCTCCCACAACGCCGACGACACCCTCATTAATGAGTTTGTTGGCTGCGGCCACCGCTTGTTTGGGATCGCAGGCCGTGTCCTGAGGAAACAACTCGATCTTGTCATAACCCGGAATACCGCCTTCGGCTTCGATGATGGCGATAGCGGTTTTCACGCCATTGGCAATGTCATTGCCATCAGCGGCATACGGCCCGGTCAAAGGACTCATTGAGCCAATTTTAAGGGTTTTAGCAACAGCAGTGCTCATTACAAATGGCACCAGAATCAGCCCTAAAACAAACACCTTTAACAATTTCTTCTTCATTTTTCCTCCTTAACGTTTTGTGTGTTAATGGGTCGCCTGACCCAAATATGCCTCGATCACCTTGGGGTTTTTTTGAATCTCTGCGGGTCTTCCCTCGGCGATTTTTTCACCATGATCGATACATATGATGCGCTTGCAAACGCCCATGACCACCTTCATGTCATGTTCAACCAATAGGATGTTGATGCCCAGTTCGGATATACGCGCAATGTCTTCCATCAGTGCCATGCTCTCGGACGGGTTCATCCCGGCGGCCGGTTCATCCAAAAGCATTATTTTGGGTTGAGAGGCCAGTGCTCTGGCAATTTCAAGCCGCCGCTGTAAACCATACGGTAAATTCTGGGCGACTTCATCAGCGTATTGTTCAACACCCATAAAATTCAAAGCTTCTCTAGCCCTGTCCCGGATAGTTTGCTCTTCATTCTTCTGCGAACGGGTTCTGAGAATTGCCCCGATAACGCCTCTTTTAGACCGGCAGTGAAGTGCAACCATAGCATTTTCAACCGCCGTCATATTATTGAATAGACGAATCGTCTGGAAAGTTCTGGCAATTCCAAGGGATAAGATCTCATGCGGCCTTTTACCCAACAGGCTCTGATTTTCATACTGGACGTCACCACCCGATGTTTTGTACACACCGGTAATGACATTAAAAACCGTGGTTTTCCCGGCACCGTTCGGACCGATAAGACCGACGATTTCTCCGGGAAGCAGAGAAAAGCTCACATCTGCCAGGGCCAACAGCCCGCCAAACCTGACCCTGATCTCTTTTGCTTTCAAGAGTGCCATAATGAACAGTTGATTATATAATTCCTCTTCTCAAGTCAATCCCAAAGAATTCTTAAAATTTTTTTAGTTGATTAGCTGTATATCTAAAATTAACTTAGCATTGGATTGAGAGGTTCAGAGTTCAACGTTCCGTGTTGAAAAAATTCCAACTAGCGCTTATAAAGGAATTCTGTCTTCATTGTTTATATAAAGACTTTTCATCAAAAAAGTGATGTCGGATATTTCGGATTTCGACCAATATATTATACCGTTTCCACCCGTTGTAACCTTTGAACCCTGAACCCTGAACTTGGAACCGACCAGTTTAGGTTAAGCCTGTATTTTCTCTTACAGCGGCAAGGGCGTGCCGATTCCCTTCTCTACGGCCCGTTGATAAATGAGCGGCGCCACGGCCATATCGTCTAACGCCAGACCCAAGTTGGCCGTCATGGTCCGTTCGA
>Ga0224502_10000616_pt1 | contig 12025 bp, 12 predicted proteins | sample SF_Oct11_sed_USG_5_FD_169104 | JGI IMG/M metagenome (GOLD analysis project Ga0224502, IMG submission 169104) | Sediment microbial communities from San Francisco Bay, California, United States - SF_Oct11_sed_USGS_13 | ecosystem: Environmental > Aquatic > Marine > Sediment | place: USA... | reverse complement strand
GTGGTCGCTGTCGCCGTAAAGCGCTTCCCTGTCATAAAATTCCGGGCAGTCGACAAGATAGAGCGGGGGATCCTCGTCGCCACGGACAGCCTCGAGTATCGAGTAGCCGACCATATGGGGCCCGTAATGGAGGCGGCGATCCGTCAGAGCCGGGACCGGCCGGACCGCCAGACCGGAATCACGCACGCTGCGATAATACGGCAGTACGACCCGGATATCGTGGCCGCGCCGATGCAGGTAGGCTGCGAGCGCCGCGCAGACGTCGCCGAGCCCGCCCGCTTTCGCGAACGGTGCAAACTCTGCGCAAGGAAAACACAAACTGAGTCTCATCGCCGAGCGAGTTTAACATCCGGGTCGTCCGGGAAGTTCGTGTCCCGCCGGGTTTCGGCGGCCGTGTTCAGCGACGGAACAACCAGAAGACCAGCGACAACACGACGGAGACGACGATCATCGTAGTCAGGGGAAAATAGACGCGCAGGCCCGGCCGCTCGATGATGATGTCTCCGGGCAGCCGCCCGAAAGGGAGTTTGGCAAGCCATGGCCATCCTAGCCCGACCAGTATCAGGATCACGCCAAGCAATAAAAGTGCCCGCTGAATGGTCATCACTGCGTCACCGGATGTCTCGAGTCGTTCGTGGAACGCCGGTGCGATCGGTCTGGGTAGAGTTCCAAACAGGCTGCGCCGGATGTCCGCGCCAATGTAACATTGAGGGCACTGAAGTACTGAAGAGGACGCTTTAACCATGCAGGATCTTCCCCATGAGTATGTCGTGACCGCTAGCGCGGATACAGAAGGAAGTGTCGTCGTCGCGAGCGGCGGTCTCGACGCGATTGTTAGCGCGCCGCCGGCCCAGTTCGGCGGACCGGGTACGCAGTGGTCGCCGGAGGATATGCTCGTCGCTGCGGTCGCCGATTGCCTCGTGTTGACTTTTCGCGCGATCGCACGGGCCTCCAAGCTGCCGTGGGGAAAAATCGAATGCCGCGCGACCGGCACGCTGGACCGGGTCGATCGGCAGATGCGATTCACCCGAATGGATATCGTGGCGACGCTTTCCGTGCCGGCCGGCACCGATGTCGCGAAAGCCGAGCGTCTGCTGGAGAAAGCGGAGCAGAGCTGCCTGATCACGAACACGCTGAATTGCGAACGCCATCTGGACACAACCGTTCAGGAGGGCTGAGTTCGGCTGTCGCCCGCACCGGTTCTGGTGAATGGCGATGTCGATAACAGGCTGGAATGAACGCCCACCGAGGAAATGTTATGCCGACAGTGTTGGTAACCGGCGCGAGCCGGGGGATCGGTCTCGAACTTGCGCTGCAATACGCCGGTGACGGCTGGCAGGTCCACGCATGTTGCCGAAATCCCGCGGACGCGCACGATTTGGCCGAGATAGCCGCGACCGCGTCCGGTCGCGTCCACATCCACCGTCTGGATGTTGCCGACTTTCGCGCCATCGAGGAATTGGCAGACGAACTGGACAGCACCGCCATCGATGTGCTGATCAACAACGCGGGAACGTTGGGCCGGTTCCCTTTTGCGTTGAGTGGAGGCGCGCAGGCGTTCGGCCGATCCGATTACCACGACTGGAGCGATGTCTACCGCGTCAACGTTTTTGCCCCGATGAAAATGGCCGAGGCCTTCGTCGATCATCTGGCGAGCAGCGAGCAGAAGAAGCTGATTACTATCAGCAGCAGTATGGGATCGATCGGCAGCAACAGTTACGGTGGGTACTACGTCTACCGGTCGAGCAAGACGGCTGTAAACATGCTGATGAAATGTCTGGCCATCGATCTCGCGAGTCGCGGGATTATCGTGTTGCCGTTGCATCCGGGCTGGGTCCGGACCGACATGGGTGGCGCCGACGCCGATATCGACGCCGCAACCAGCGTCGCCGGGCTGCGCGAGGTGATTGCCGGTCTGACGCTGGATGACTCGGGAAGTTTTCTCGACTATCTCGGTGCCGAGATCCCCTGGTGACCGGACAGTTGCCGGCTACGCCGCGGGCGGCTCGAGCGCATCTTCGACGGCATCGAGCCAGCGGCGGTAGCGCCGCCGCAGCGGTCTATTGTCCTTTGGGATAAAGCGTTCGCCGGTCCCGTCGCGGGCAGACGCGGTCCCGAGAAGGCGAGCGACACCCGCAAGCGTTGCCTCCGTTTCCGGCTCACGCCACACCGAAAGCCCCGACAGATCGGCAAGACGCTGGCATAACGCATCGGAGCGGGCGAGCCCTCCGCTGACACGGATCCTTGTCGCAGGCAGCACCTCGCTGGCCCGGTCGAGGTTCGCCTGCAACAGGAAAACGATGCTCTCGCAGACAGCGACGATCCGCCCGGCGCTGTCGCCATTGCCGATAAAGCGACTTTCGAAGGCCGGCTTCCACCAGGGCGACCCGAGGCCACCGACGCCGTTCAGAAACAGCGGCGGATCCTCGACGGATCGCATCCATGTCTCGAGTTCCGATTGCCAGAGCCCGGGCTCGAGTCCCTGTTCGCCCGCGATTTGCGACAGCGCACTGCCGGCGCCGTTTACGGTGCCTTCCAGCACGTACAGGGGGCCGCCGGAGTCGGCATAGGCAATGCTTGCGAGAAGACCTTCGGCTTTCAGCGCCTCGGCGCCAGCGGCGATCTGCAAAAATGCGCCGGTCCCTAGGTTGACGAATGTGCTTCCGGCGGCGCTGTCTCCAGAGGCGAAGAATGCGGCCGCCTGGTCGCCCGTGACGAGCGCGAGAGGGATCTCTCGTCCGTCGATCTCCAACATGCCGTAAGCGTGGCGGGTCGGCACGCACAGCGGGAGGAGGTCACGCCCGATGCCGAACAGCGCTAACAGATCGTCGTCCCAGTCAAGCGAGTGGCGGTTGTAGAGCAGCGTGCGCGACGCGTTGGCGGGATCCACTTGCGGGACTGTGCCAGGGCACAACCGGTGGACCAGAAAACTCGCGAGCGGACCGATGACCAGGCTTTTCCCGGCTGAGCGCGCCGTTTCCAGATGCGCAAGACACCAGGCTATCTTGCTTGCGCCATAATGCGCCGATAACGGCAGACCGGTGCGTTCGGCGATGTCGTCCTCGTAGACACGAAAACGCTCGAGCCAGTCGGCGGCGCGGCGGTCCCGCCACGACAACACCGGCGACAGCGCGGCACCGTTCTCTCGGTCCCAGCAGACGATACTGGATCGCTGGGTTGCAAGACCCGCCGCTCGTATCTGGCCCGTCGCGCCCGTTGTGACACGCTGCAGGCACTTGCGCACCGACTGGACCAGGTCCTCGGCGTCCTGCTCCACCCAGCCCGCCCTCGGCTGTTCGGTCGTCACCGGGCGGTACGCGATTTCGCCGCGGCAGCCGTGGTCGTCGTAAACCGCCGCGCGGCTGGCGTGGCTGCCCTGATCGATCGCGAGCACTGTGAATGGTCGTGTCATTCCGGCCGCAGAACGAGCTTTCGGGTATCGGCCCGCGCTGTCGCGGGCGGCAGGCTCGAAGCGATCTCGCGCAGTACCTTGCCCGCTGTCGGCCGCCAGGTCGTCAACTTGCCGCCGAGGATCGACAGCACCCGCGGTCGCTCTCTCCGGTCGGTCGCCAGCACCACTTCGCGCGACCGATGAAAAGCATGGCCGCCGCCGCACGGTAACACCCGCAGGCCTGCAAAGGCCGAGGCGATGTCGGCTCGGGTGCAGCTGTGATCGGGAAAGTAGTGGTTGAATACGTTCAGAAGATAGCGAATCTCGGTCTCGAGCGGGCGGACCTGGTCCGGATTGCCGTCGAAACGCGTTTCTGTGGTGCCGACCAGCGTATTGCCGTTACGCGGCATTACGAAGACCGCTCGGCCGTCGCGCGGCGATTCGACATAGAACACGCCGTCGGTCAGCATGCGCGGCACTACGATGTGCGTGCCCTGGATCAATTCCACCGGCGGAGCGGAGATTTCAGGGCGGATCCTTTCGAGCACGAGCGGCGCCCAAGGCCCGGCCGCGTTGACGAGGACGCGCGTCGTGCAACGGGCGCGTTGGTCGCCATCCCGGTATTCGAGTTCGACGCCGTCCGGCCTGAGTTCGGCAGCGAGCATTTCTGCCGGGATTCGCGCATCGGCGCCGAGTTCCGTCGCCGAGCGCATCACCGCGCGCGTCAGAAGCAGATCGTCCGTCTGGGCGTCGCGGAACTCGAAGACTGTCTGAAGTGATTCCTTGTCGAGCCCTGTCAGTTTCTGCCACTCGTTTCGCGGCAACGTTCTGAAGCGCGTATCTTTCCCTGGCCCGCCGAGAAGTGCATATAGCAGCAGGCCGCAGCGTATGATCCATGGCCGGCGGCGCGTCGTCGGGTAGACCGGAATGTAGAATTTCTGCAGGCGCACCAGGCCCGGTGCGAGTTCGAGCATCAGGCGCCGCTCGCCCAGTGACTCTCGAACGAGGCCGAATTCCCAGGATTCAAGGTAACGCAGGCCGCCATGGATCAGCTTGCTCGATTTCGACGAGGTGCCCGACGCAAGCCCTGATTTCTCCAGCAGCAGTATCCGATATCCGGCCGCGGCGGCCGCCTGGGCAACGGCAACCCCGTTGATACCGCCGCCGACGACGACGATGTCATATCGGTTCCCGCTCATCCGGCGTCCTCGTCCGCAGCGATCAGGTCGGCGACACGCATCGTCTCGAACAGCCGGCACCCGCGGCCCCGCCAATGCCGGAGCTGGGCGCCATCGGCGATCTCGTAGATCGCCCAGTCCCAAGGCCCCGGCCACAATTCCGCGGCTGGCGGTATCCGTTCCTGGTTGCAGAACAGGAATTGCGGCGCGAGCGACTCGGCGAGTGCCCGGCTGTTCTCGTCCCATTGCCGGAGGACCCAGCCGATCCGGCCCCCACGCCGGGTGCGGATACGCTCGAGACAGATCGGGTCGAAAGAGATCGGCACCGCGCGGTCTCCGATAGGCGCCAGCACGGATGTTACCGCGTCAACCACCGCGTCGTGGCCGAAATGCTCGAGGCTGTGCCGCTTGATTTCTACGAACACGCCGGTCTCGGGCCATCTGGCGACAACCGCGACCGCATCGGCGAGGCTCGGCAGAAACACGCCACGGAAGCGCTCGCCAAAGCGGGCGATTTCCGCAACTTCTATTGTTGAGAGTTCGTCCCAGGCGTAGTCCCACGGCGCCGCTTGGACGCCGGCGGTCCGTACCAGTGTCGGGTCATGACACAGCACCGGCACCCGATCCGCGCTCAGCTGGACGTCGACTTCCACCCATGCCGCGCCTCGATGCAGCGCGTCGGTCAGGGCCGGCAGCGAATTCTCCGGGAATGCGGCTGCGTGCCCCCTGTGGGCCACTAGCCACTCCCGGCGATGTCCGTCGTCGCATTCCAATCTGGTCGTCTCCGGGTTCGGGCGCCATGCCGCGCGCAGCCGGTACAATAGCGGCTGTGCGTCAGGGATGCGAGCGACTTTGTCGATGTTTTCAAAAGGTGAAATCAACGCGATCTGTATCGACCTCGACAACACCCTTTGGCCGGTGGACGAGGTCCTCCGGCGTGCCGAGCGCGTCACGTTCGACTGGCTCGCGGAACACTATCCAGAGGTCACGCGCAAACACGATCTGGAGAGCATGCGGCGCGTGCGAATGCAGGTTGCGCGCGACCAGGCCGACAAACGGCACGACCTGACACATCTGCGACGACAGGCACTTCTGAGCCATGCCGAGGAATGCGGCTATGGGCCGGAACTTGCGGACGGGGCCTACGATGTCTTCTTCGCCGCGCGCTGTGATGTCTCGTGTTTCGGCGAGGTGGAAAATGCGCTCGCCCTGCTCGCTGCGGCCTATCCGCTTCTTGCGGTGACAAATGGCAATGCCTGTCTCGAGCGCTGCGGGGTTGCCAGATATTTTGTCGGCTGCGTGTACGCGCGCGATGTCGGCGCGTCCAAACCAAGCCCCGAGGTATTTGCCGCAGCCGCTGCCAGACTTGATGCGGATCCCGCAACGATCCTTCATGTTGGCGACGACCCGATCGCCGATGTGCACGGTGCGAGCGCGGCCGGCATGCGGACGATCTGGCTGAACCGCGAAGGGCAACGCTGGGACCGGCCGGACTGTGCGCCGGACGCGCAGGTTTCTGATTTCGACGAACTGCTTGCGTTACTCGGCATCGACAGTACGGAAGAGGCGAAGGGTGGCCGTGCCCTTTGACGGCGACGTCGCCTTTGTCGACGTCGAGACGACGGGCGGGAACGCCAACTGGCACCGCGTCATCGAGGTCGGGGTCGTGCGAGCGTGCGGAGGCGAGATCCTCGACGAGTGGTCGACGCTGATAAATCCGCTGGCGCCGATACCCGCATCGATTCAGTCGCTGACCGGAATCGATTCGGCGATGGTGATCGACGCCCCGGTCTTCGCGGACATCGCGGCCGAACTGCACGAACGACTCGACGGTCGGTTGTTCGTCGCCCATAACGCCCGTTTCGACTACGGCTTCATACGTAACGAGTTCCGACGGATCGGGGTCGACCTGAAAAGCAGGGTTCTTTGCACGGTAAAGTTGTCGCGGCGGCTTTATCCCGATGCGCGCCGGCACAATCTCGACGCGGTGATGCGCCGTCACGGGCTGGAGTGCGAAGCGCGCCACCGTGCGCTCGGCGACGCCCGGGTGCTCCATCTGTTCCTGAACGAGTTGCGTCGTGAATTTACTGCCGCAGACCTTTCGGCCGCGGTTTCGGCACAGCTCAGGCAGCCTTCGCTGCCGCCGCATCTGCCGCCGGCGTCGATCGATGGCATCCCCGACGCGCCGGGTATCTACCGGTTCTTCGGCCGTGACGACTCACTGCTGTATGTGGGGAAAAGTGTCAATCTGCGCAGTCGCGTGATGGCGCATTTTTCCGCCGACCATAGGTCGCCAAAGGAGATGCGTCTGTCGCAACAGATCCGGCGGATCGAGTGGGAGGAGACTGCCGGTGAACTCGGCGCGCTGCTGAAGGAATCGCGCGAGGTCAAGGTTTCGGCGCCGCTGCTCAATCGCAGGCTGCGCCGCAAGAAGGACCTGTTTACTCTGGTGTTCGATCCGGCCGCCCCGGCCGGAAGGATGCTCGACATCACCGGGCTCGCTATCGAGGATAAGGAGTCACCCGCCGACTGGTTCGGGATATTCGCAACCCGCCGAAAGGCGCGTAACTGGATCGAGCAGGTAGCGCGCGATGCGGAGCTCTGCCCGAAGCGGCTGGGCCTGGAGAAGGGTGCGACCGGACCCTGCTTCTCCTATCAACTCAAGCGATGTCGGGGTGCCTGCGTAGGCAACGAGACTGGCGCCGCGCACGATCTGCGGCTGATGCAGCGGCTGCTGCCAAAGAAGCTTCATAGCTGGCCGTTTGCGGGACGCATCGGCATCCGGGAGATAGGGCTGTTCGGCGATGCCGACATCCATGTTTTCGATCGATGGTGCTACGTCGGCAGCGCTGCCGACGAGGATCAGTTGTGGCCGCTTCTGGACAAGCGGGAACCACTCGTCTTCGACCCTGATTGTTACCGTATCCTTTCGTCATTTCTCCGGCGCAAGAACTTCAGGCCCAGCATCCTCGATCTGGACGGGCGTGACCGGCCGCGGCCCTCGCAACTGGATCTGATGTAGGGCCCCCTGGCTCAGGTGATTTCCGTGTCCGGTCGGATACGGATGTCGATCCGGCGGTTCCGCGCACGACCCTCGGGCGTCTCGTTGTTGGCGACCGGTACCGTCTCTCCGTACCCGACCGCCGTGGCACGGCCAGGATCGAGACGCATCGACTCGACGAGATACAGGCGCACCGCGTCGGCGCGTCTTTGCGACAGCTCGAGATTCAGTTCGTCTCCGCCATGCGAATCGGTGTGGCCTTCGATGACGAGACCGGAACGCGGGAAAACCCGGATTGCCTTCTCTACCTGCGCGAGCAACGCGCGGTGGCGGTTTTGTATCGCCGCCTCGCCGACCGGGAAAGCAAGGCCTACAAGTCGAATCAGGATATCGTTACCTTCGCGAAATACCTGTGCCTGCTCGCTGTCGAACATTGCACCGACCTGTCTGACCTGCTCCCGCACCCGTTCCTGCATGGCAAGCTGTTGTGCCAGCACGACCCGTTCTTCGCGCGCGCCGCCGAGCCGTTCGTCGAGATCGACGATTTCGTCCTCCAGACCCAGAATGCGTTGCTGGCTCATTTTGAGTTCTTCCTGCAGATCGCGATTCTCGCCGCGTATGGCCTCGAGAAAGTCCTTGAGATCGGCTACCGGGCGATCGAAACCGTCGTCGAACTCGGCGACCAGATCGGCTGCTGCGGCGACCTCCCTTAATGGTTGTTCCCACTCCAGGATGATTTCTTCTTCGCTGCGGTCGTCCTCGCGCAGTGCGCGTACGTAATCGGACAGATAGATCGCATGGCGTGCCTCGTACGCGGCCTCGCGTGCAAGGCTTCGGGGCAGATCGGCGTCATAACGATTGCTCTCGAGTTCGCGTTCGGCCTGTTCAGCGAGGCTTTCGGCGCGCGCTAGTGTTATCGGGGCATACCGTTTTGCCTTGTGCTCCCGTGCCGATCTCAACAGGTTCCGGATTTCGCCGAGATAGGCCTGCTTGATCGAGTTCAATTCGGCTTCGCGGTACAAGGATTCTGCACGCGTTGCGCGCTCGCGAGCGTTTTGCAGATTGCCCAGTTCGAGTTCCCGCGCCGCCAGCGTGAATTCGCGCTCGGCCTTCTCCCAGACCTCCGCATCCCGTTCATCAGCGCGGGCGGTCAACGCCGCATTGCGTCCCTTCAGCGCATTGGCGAGCGTCACTGAAGCGAACTCCGCCGTTTCCGTTGCCTCGGCGAATGATTCGGTGGCCGCCGCGAGTTCACTGCGCACACGATCGAGATTGCCGCTGCGCTCATAGCGACCGGCTGCCGACTTGTAGAACTTCATCCCGCGCGCAAATGCCGTTGGCGAGAGTTGCTCGGCCCCCGCACTGCGCGCGCCCGCCAGCGCCGCGTCGGCGTCTCGGAAAAGCAACAGGCGAGTACCGTCACCGTCGGCATCGACTGTCAGCGACAAGAAAAGCAACACAAGACACATTGAAACATTGACGCTTGTGGTTGGTCCGAGCATCTGGCATTCCCGTTTCGGCCGGTCCGCACCGGGCGCAACTCTAGCGCTCCACAAGCCCGCTGTCACCCGCACGCGGTTCGACCTGCGCCGCGATCGCCGGTGCAGCCGCGGCGAGGGTCACCGGCAGCTCCGGGGCTCGCACGGCCTGACGTTTCGCGATGATGAAAACGCCGAGCAACGTGATGCTGCCCCCGAGCGCGAGACGCCACGTCAGCGGTTCACCCAAAAAAACAACGGCTGCGACAACTGCGAATACCGTTGCCAGCAGATTGAACGGGGCAAGCAGGCTTACGTCGTAGCGCTGGATCAGGTAGTACATGCTGCCGTGGCCGAACAGGCTCGCGCCGAGCGACGAGAACAACAGCGCGACCCAGACGATCGCCGGCGCTTCGCGTATTGCCTCAAGCTGGTTCTCCTCGATGAGCAAGGACACGAGCAACAGGACCGGCGCGCTTACCAATGCGAGCCACGCCTGCATCGCCATCACGCCGACACCGTGCAGACGTTTCATTCCTATCACCCCGAGCGCGCCGACGAAGGCACCTGCTGTAACGAGTGCGAGACCGAGCGGCTGCCCGATGACCGCGGGGTCGAATGCGATGACGCCCACGCCGACGAATGCGAGCGACATGCCCAGCCAGCGCCGCCAGGCGACCGTCTCGCCGAGCAGCATGATCGAAAGTATCGTTGCGAACGGAACGGCGAGCTGGATCGCGACGGCCATGCCCGCAACGTTGTCGGCCGCGGCGAGTCCTCCCCAGATCAGCGCAAAATGCAATGCGCCCATCGTCAGGCAAACGATGATCAGCAGCGGCATCCGGCCTTTTTGCCACCGCAGAAACGGGGCGAGCACGACCACCAGCACGGCGAAACGAAGGCCGGTAAGCACGACCGGCGGTACGTGGTCGACACCAATCTTGGCGGCGATCATATTCAGACCCCAGACCAGGTTGACGACGATCACCAGCGCGAGATGACGAGGAAGCATGGACAGACTGCAGTGGCAGGGCGGGCAATCAAGATACTTGCTCGTGTCACAGGCGGCTAGAACGGCCGTCTGTCGATGTCTTGCCGGAGACCGCTATAATTGAGCGCTGAATCGCGAGAGGACCGGGATGGCAGACACACTGATCGTGCCCGAGGTAGGTAGTGCAGTGCCGCGTAGCGGCAACCGGTTTTCCCGCTGGCTGGGCCGACAGATGATGCAGCTCGGCGGGTGGCGGTTTTCAGGCCAGGTACCCGATATCGCGAAATGCGTATTGATCGTCGCGCATCATACGTCGAACTGGGACTTTCCCGCGGGGCTCGGTGCCAAGTGGGCACTCGGTCTCAGGGCCCGATTCCTCGGCAAGGAAACACTGTTCCGGTTCCCGCTCGGGCTGTTCCTGGAGTGGCTCGGAGGTATCCCGGTGGATCGCTCGCGTGGCGCGCCGGTGGTTACCTCGGCGGTCGAGAGCATGCGCAAGGTTTCGAAGATGTGGCTCGTAATCACGCCGGAAGGCACCCGCAGTGCCGTGACGCGCTGGAAGAGCGGCTTTTATCGGATTGCGCGGGAGGCCCGGGTGCCGATTCTGCCGGTGGCGCTGGACTGGGGCCGCAGGGAGATCCGGCTGTTCGACGTGATCGAGCCCGGCGACGACATGACATCAGAAATCGCGCGAATCCGCGCGCTGTACGATGAGATCGTCCCCCGGCGCGCATCCGGTGTCGCCGCCTGACAACCCCCGCGGCGTCGGGCACAATAATGGGCCTCTGAGGCTCAAGGATCGCCAGGTGAGCAAGTTCAAAGGAATCCCGATCGTCCGGACCGGTGGCAAATACACCAACGAACTCGGGATTCGGGCAATTAAAAACGGCATCAAGAGCAACTCGGCCGCTACCGTGCCGAGTGAGCGCAAGCCGCAGTGGCTGCGCGCGAAAATGCCCGGGGGCGCAGGTTTCCAGCAAGTCCGCGGAATCGTCCGCGAGCATCGTCTGGCGACCGTGTGCGAGGAATCGATGTGTCCCAACATCGGCGAGTGCTGGAACCACGGTACCGCGACCATCATGGTCATGGGGTCCGTGTGCACGCGGGCCTGCCGTTTCTGCGCTGTCGATACCGGAAATCCGCGGGGCTGGCTGGATCCGGAGGAGCCACAGAACGCCGCGCGCTCTGTGCGGTTGATGGGGTTGAAGTATGTCGTCATTACGTCTGTCGATCGCGACGATCTCGATGACGGCGGTGCGGCGCATTACGCCGCCTGTGTCCGGGCGATACGCGAATTAAATCCGGATACCGTCGTCGAGGCGCTGACGCCGGATTTTCGCGGTAGCGCCGAATGCGTCGAGACCGTCGTGGATTCCGGTCTGCAGGTGTTTGCGCAGAACCTCGAGACTGTGCGCCGACTCACCCATCTCGTTCGGGACCGACGCGCCGGATATCAGCAGACGCTCGACGTCCTTGCGCACGCGAAGCGGCACCGTCCCGACGTCATCACCAAGACCAGCCTGATGCTGGGACTGGGCGAGACCGATGAGGAGATCCGGCAGGCGCTCGCGGATCTCGCCGCGCATCAGGTCGATATTGTCACCTTCGGTCAGTATCTCCGGCCGACACCGAACCACCTGCCGGTGCAACGCTTCGTCACGCCGGACGAGTTCGAGCATTACCGCGGTATCGGGCTCGAACTCGGTTTCATGGAAGTCGTGTCGGGACCGCTGGTGCGCTCGAGCTATCGAGCCGACCGGGTGTTCGAGCAGAACAACGTCGGCCTAGGCAACACCGCCGCCTGAGAGCGGCTGCGCTCAGGCGGGCGGCGAACCCTGATAACTGACGGCAATAATTTCGAAAATCTCCTCGCCTCCGGGTGTTGCGACCGTTACGCGATCTCCTGTGGAACGCCCCATCAGTGTCTTGCCGAGCGGGGCGTCCATGCTGATATAGCGCGAGTCCATATCGAACTCGTCGGGCCCG
>Ga0224502_10000615_pt1 | contig 12025 bp, 6 predicted proteins | sample SF_Oct11_sed_USG_5_FD_169104 | JGI IMG/M metagenome (GOLD analysis project Ga0224502, IMG submission 169104) | Sediment microbial communities from San Francisco Bay, California, United States - SF_Oct11_sed_USGS_13 | ecosystem: Environmental > Aquatic > Marine > Sediment | place: USA: California... | reverse complement strand
TGGGCGCCGCCCGTGTAGGGAATGACCTGCAGGCCGTACTTGTACAACTCGAGCGCACGGGCGATCTCCTGGCGAAACAGGCTGCAGACGTAGGAGCTGTTCGAGTAGACGAAATCCTTGTAGTGCGAGATGCTTGTTGTCGCCCCGCCGATGTGCTCGTTGCGCTCGAGCACGAGCACCTTCAGGCCGGCGCGTTGCAGGTAACAGGCGGCGACGAGACCGTTGTGACCTGCCCCGACTACTACTGCATCGTACTTATCCTGCTTCATATCGACCTCGTGGATGGTTCAGCAGCCCATAGCCCAAGCGCGAAATGATGACCTCCGCGTGCTTTGCGCAAGCATGAATCGTCGACCACAGTCTCTTTGGCGATGGGGCGCAGACTTGTTATCTTTTTGGCAACGCCTGAACGATTCTACCCGCGTCCGGGCTGTTTCAAGAAGGCTGGCATTGATTCTGGCCTACCTCGATCAAGAAACGGGGTAATAATTGGGCTCGCAGTAAAACTTGGCCAGGAAAATTGGACGTCGGCTACGGATCACTGCGCCTCGGCCGTACCGCTCAAGCGCCGTCCCGCCAAGGCAAAGAGTTACAACCGGAAAAACGAGTTGCGTAAAAGAAGGGCCACCCCGAAATGGGTGGCCCTGATCTGGCCGGCTTTGGATTCAATGCCGCGAACGCCGGGTCAGCAACAGTTCATTGGCTAATGGCTCACGGGCACATCGGCAGAACCCCGAGAATCGAAAACGCGGTAGCGAACAGGTTGTCTGCGTAGCAATTGCTCGGCGAGGCCGACAGCAACGTGAGGTCTGCCGCTGCAAAGCCGAAGGGATGACCGCCCGGGTCAGTGCCGTTGTTGATCAGGATGTTTTCGACGACGGTGTTGTCAGTGGCCTCCTGATCGGCCAGAAACTCCGGTGTAATCGTCGGGTCGGCGCCACAATCGAAGGGTGTGCCCATCACGGTGATGCAATAGTCGGCAATCGCGACCCCGGTGAAGTTGTTGTTCTCGATGAGGTTATTGGCGATTACGGACTCATCGACCCCAAGATACAGCACCCCAGTTCCGGAGGGCACAAACGACAGGATCGATCCCGGCCGCGCGGTGTTCGGCTTGTTGTTGTCGTGAATCCAGTTGTTGCGCACGTCGATCCGCTTGGCGCCGGGCCGGTCATCGAAGATGTCCGGGAGCAGAAGAATGGCCATGCCGACCGTGTTGTCATGCGCTTCGTTGTGCGCCAGCAGAATGTCATCGCTGTTCGAGACTTCGAAGCCGTTGACGTTACCCGAAACGACGGTGTTCCTGACCACCACGTTTTCCGAGGTTTCCACCCAGATCCCGCTGTCCAGGTCGGAGCCTACTGCCTTGCTATGGCTGATCAGGCCATTCTTCGACAGGGTCGGGAAGATGCCGTAGTTGCGGTTGTCCACCGATTCAACGTTGATGATCTTGAAACCGTCGACGTTTTCAGTGAAAAGTCCGTTGTTACGGAAACCCCGTATCGTGATGTTGCGGATCTCGAAGCCGTGCATCATCGGCTCACGCATCTTCAGCCCGGGTGGAACCCCTTCCTTGATCGGGAAGGGTGGGGCCAGATCCGTGTGGCAGGCCATGCAATCAGCACGATCCTCCGGCACGACAACAATGCCGTTGCGCTGGTTGCCGGCGTTTTCGAATACCACCCGCTTCTTCTTGGTCTGCTGACCGATCAGGCTGATGCCCGACTTGGTGATGTTCAGGCCGTTGGTCGGATTCTGCAGTTCGCTGTAAGTACCGGCCAGGATATAGATTCGCGTACCGGGCTTGGCGCGGTCGATCGCAGCCTGGATGGAATCGCCCGGGCGGACCACAATCGTGTGGCGTTTCAGTTGTCCGGGTGGGAGATCGGAATCCTCGTCCGGCGGCATCGGCGGCTCGGGTGGCGGCGGTTCGGTGCCGTCCGGATCGAGCGGGCCGATATCATCGGGAGGGTTATTTCCTTCATCCGTCCCGGAGCGGGAGTAATAGGTGTTGAAAGGCCCATCGGTCCAGCCCGGCTGGGTGCCCACGCCGATTTCCATGATGTTGTCGATACCGCTGCCATCGCCATCTGAGTTGTCCAGCTCGACGCAGAAAAACGCTTCTTCGTTCGAAACGACGCCATTCGAATTGAGGTCACAACCCGGGTCGGCCAGCGCATCGCGGATGTCCCAGCCGTAACCATTCCAGGGCGACCCGCCATTTTTGTTGACGTGGCAGAGCTGGCAACCAGCATTATCCCCGGCGTCGGGGGTGTCCGCGTAGCGGTCCGCCCAGGCGCTCTGCGTTTGCGGAAAGGCGACCGCGACACCGGTGGCGAACAAGGCTGTGATGGCGGCCACGCAAAGGAGAGCCGCGCGTACGAAGGAGGAAGATCTATCAATCATGGATTTCGGTTCCTGTTCAGAAATTTGTCTCGGAGTATAGGTCAAATATGAGGCTTTTTCTGCGAACAGGAACGCGCCATCGTGGTACAGGAGGCTGCCTGGCGGCCGACCAGAGTAAATTATGCCCGGGACAATTGAAACCAAACGCCGGGTTGGCGCCAAGTTCACCCCGACCCCAACTAGCCCCCGCGGTACTTGAGCTTGCGCCACAAGGCCCGGCCGACGATGCGCAGCTTGTTGCGCGTGTCGAAACGCCGGATATTGGTCTTCACCGCCCCGATGGTGAACTGCGTGCGCTTGGAATAGTCGATGCGTACGTCGACGACCACCGGCCGGTTGCCGGACATGTGCGACAGTGTTCGCTCGATGGCTGCATCGATGCTGTCGTTGTTTTCGATTGCCACATACTCGCAGCCCGTTGCAGCGGCCAGGGCGTGATAATCGAGCGTACCTACCGTGGTGCAGGTCTTGCGCTGGTAGGGCATTTCCTGGGCCTGCGCGATCTGCGACAGCTCACCGTCGTTGAACACGAACCAGGCCACGCCCAGGCCTTCGCGGGCTGCGGTCACGGTTTCCAGCCCAGTCATCAGGAAAGCGCCGTCACCAACGATTCCCACGACCTGCCGCGTGGGTTGGGCCAGCTTGGCGCCGATGCAGGCCGGCACGCAGTAACCCATGCAGTTGAAGTCGGTGGGCGACAGGAAATTGCCGCCCTCGAAGATGGGCATCAGTTCCGCGGTCAGGAAGGTGTGGTTGCCGTCGTCGGCCACCACGATAGCACCAGGGTCCAGCCGCCGCCGCAGCGACTCAAAAAATCGCCCGGGATTAACCCGGCCGCGGGAATCGTGATCGTTCCATTCCTTGATCCAGGCAGCCTTGTCGGCCGCGATCCCTCTTTGTACGGCGGAGCCGTCGCGCGCCGGCGCTTTCTCCAGTAACAAACGCGCTATTGCGGGAACGGCGTCCCGCGAATCCGCGTGAAGCGCTACGGGGGTAGGGTGATTACGGCCAATCGCAGCGGCATTGATATCGACGTGGACGAGATTCTCCGGAGGCACGGCACCAAAACTGCCGGTGCAAATCTCGGCAAAACGCGTACCCACGGCCAACATGGCGTCGCAATCCCGAAACGCGTTCTGCGCCGCCGGCACCGAGGATGGCCCAAAGCCCATCCCGGTATGCAGAGGGTGGTCGGCCGGAAACGCCGCCAACCCCTGCAGCGTCGTGGCGACCGGCGCCCCCAGGTGCTCGGCGATCCGACGGATATCGTCGGCGACGTGCCGGGCGCCCCAGCCAACGAATATCCCGGGCTTCGCGGCCCGGGACAGCAGGTCGACAGCGGCTACCACCGCGTCCGGGTCAAGTGGCGGGCGGTCGATGGCGCCGTCGAAAGGCGGCACTTGATCTACTTCCCCGGTAAACAACTGCAGATTCGCCGGCAACTCGATGTAAACCGGCCCCGGCTCGCCTTCGATCGCCGTGCGGTAGGCGCGGTAGACGGTCGGCACCACCTCGTCGTAGCTTTCGATCTTGTAGGTGGCCTTGGTCAGGGTCCGCATCAGGGCTTGTTGGTCTACATCGTGCAACTGAAAGCCCTGCGTCATGTCGGTGCGCACACCGCCGGAAACAATCAGCATCGGAATGCCGTCCAGGAAGGCCTCGCCGACGCCGCTCATGGCGTGGGTCAGGCCGGCCGCCGGCACCACCATCAGCACGCCAACGCTGTCCGAGGCGCGGCTGACCGCGTCGGCCATGAAGGCGGCGCCTCCCTCGTGCGTTACCAAAATGGGCGAAATGCTGTCAGACTCCTGCAGTTCGTCGTACAACTCGATGTTGTGGACGCCTGGGATGCCAAAGGTATACCTGACTCCGATTTGCTCCAGTGCCTGGCGCATCAGCCACGCTGCGGTCTTTTTCATAGCCGGTTTCTCCTGTAATCCCTCAGCGCGTGAACGGCTGGATGCCTACAGCACTGAAGAGCAGCGCCGGATCAAACCAGCGATCGCCCTCGAACACGGCCTGCCACATTATTCGACGTCCCTGATGCTGTCCGGGAACCGACCGGGACCCGTTTCTGCCTGCCCGTGTATCTGCTCATGATACCTCTGACGAAACGCCGCGAGGATATCTTCGCCGTGCGCCGCATCCACGCCCATTCGTTCCAGGGCCATGCGCGACAGCTCCAGGCTGGCCTCGACGTTCTCCGAGACCACGCCGGCCGCGCCCAGCCTGCTCAGGCTTTGGCAGGTTTCCAGGTTGTGGCCGCGGGCGAAGATCTCCACCGCCGGGTATTGCTGCCGAATCGCGGCCACCAGGGATTTGGTCGCCTCCGGATCGTTCAGCGTGACAATGATGAGGCGTGCATCAGCCGCGCCCACTGACTTGAGCACGCCCGGGTTGCTGATATCGCCGAAATAGACCGGGTTGCCGCACCCCCGCTGCCGAGCAATGAGCGACGGGTCAGAGTCCAGCGCAACGAAGGGTTGGCCTGCCCGCGCCAGTATCTCGCCGATGCGATGACCCACGCGACCGAAACCGACCACCACGATGGGCGCGGCCGCGTGCAGCTCCTCTGGTCCGTGTTCCGTGGCCGCGAGATGCGGAATGGCCACCAGGCGCCGCGCGAGGTAGGCCAATACCGGCGTCACCATCATGCTGAGCAGAACCACCAGCAGCAGCTTCTGGAACATCTGTTCGCTGAGCAGGCCGTCCTGCGAAGCCAGGGCAAACAGCACCAGTGCGAATTCTCCGCTTTGGGCCAGTAGCAGGGCAACCGCCAGCGCGGGTCGCCATGACAGGCCGAACAGACGAGTCAGCGGCAGCAGGATCAGCGCCTTCAGGGCGATCAGCGATGCCGTCAGCAGGATAGCCCCAATCGGCGCAGCCAGCAGCAGGCCAAGGTTGAACGACATACCCATTGACATGAAGAACAGGCCCAGCAGCAACCCGCGAAACGGCTGAATCTCCGCAATGACCTGGTGCCGATAGGCAGACTCGGAGATCAACAGGCCGGCCAGGAAGGCCCCCATCGCCATTGACAGGCCGGCGCGCTCCGTCGCCATCGCCGCGCCCAGCACAATCAGCACCGCCGACGCAGTAAACACCTCCGGACTCCCGGCACGGGCCACGCGATGAAGCAGGGGGTGCAGTAGATAGCGGCCGGCGATCACCACCAGTGCGAGGATCGCCACTGACTCCAACAGCGCCAGGCCGACGTCCGCCCCGATGTTGACGCCACGCGCCGCCAGCAGGGGAATCAGGGCCAGCAAGGGCACCACTGCGAGGTCCTGCAACAGCAGTATCGAGATCGAGGCACGCCCGTACTGGGTAGTCAGCAACTTCTGGGAGGCGAGAATCTGCAGTACGAAGGCCGTCGACGACAAGGCCAGTGCCGGACCGACCAGGATTGCAGTGCTCGGCGGCATGCCGAACACGAACAGCCCGAGGGTAGCCAGGACGGCTCCCGTCAGCACCACCTGCGCACTGCCGAGCCCGAACACCTGCCGACGCATCAACCACAGGCGTGATGGCTTGAGTTCGATGCCGATCACGAACAGCAGCAGCACCACGCCGATCTCCGCCAGGTAACTGATTTCACTGACGTTGTCTATCGCGGCCAGGCCCGAAGGCCCCACCACGACGCCAGCCACCAGGAACCCGGGGACGGCACCCAGCCTGGCCAGCTGAAACAGCGGTACGATGACGACCGCCGCAATCAGCAGGATGACGATGTCGGAAAGATAGGCGGAAATCATTGATCCGGCCTCAATGTACTGCCCCGGTCAACAGCTTAACAGACGGCGGTCAGTTCCCGCTTGAGCGCGCCGAAGTTGCCCGAAATGGTCTGCGACAGGACGGTTCTGTTCCGCACCGCTGCAAGCTCTGGCGGCAAGGGCACCTCGATGCCGAGCGTCTCCTCGATGACTTCCATAAATTTCGCGGGATGGGCCGTGCACAGGAACACGCCTTCTTCATCGGTTTCCAGCGAGCGGTCGAGCGCCGCCCAGGCCAGCGCGCTGTGTGGGTCGGCCAGGTAACCGCGTTTGTGCAGGGTGCGCATGGCCGCACGGGTTTCCTCGTCGTCCAGCGCCTGCGCAGACAGCAGCGACTGCAGCGGCAAGCCATGACGCTGGCCCAATTCCAGCACGCGGGGGAAATTATTCGGTAGCGAGATGTCCATCGCGTTGGTGATGGTTTCGACCGTCGGGTTCGGGTCCCAGCGGCCGGAGGCCAGGAACCTTGGGACCGTGTCATTGACGTTGGTCGCGGCGATGATTCGCTTGTAGGGCAGGCCGATGCGGCGTGCGATCAGACCGGCAGTGACATTGCCGAAGTTACCGCTGGGCACGCTGAGAACCGTTCTTTCGACCTCGTCGACCGCCGCACAAGCCTCGAAGTAATAACAGACCTGCGCCAGCAGGCGCGCGATGTTGATCGAGTTGGCTGAGTTAAGACCCAGCCCGTCCTTGATTTTCGGGTCTTCGAAGGACTGCTTGACCAGGCGCTGACAGGTGTCGAAGTCGGCGTCGACCGCGATGGTGTGCACGTTGCCGCCCAGCGTGCAGAACAGCTTTTCCTGCAACGGCGAAATCCGACCCTTCGGGTACAGTATGACGACCTGGATACCCGGCTGGCCGAAATAGGCATGCGCGACGGCGGCGCCGGTGTCGCCCGAAGTGGCCGTCAGGATGGTCATCGGGCCACCATCGTGGAACTCGGCCAGGCAACGCGCCATGAAGCGGGCGCCGAAGTCCTTGAAAGCCAGCGAGGGTCCGTGAAACAGTTCCAGCGCGTGCACGCGGTCGTCCAGGGCCGGCACTGCGATCGGAAAATCGAAAGCGGAAATCACCATATGCTCGACCGTTGCCGCGTCGATCTCGTCGCCCAGCAGATGCTGCAACACGGCCACGCTGCGCGGCACGAAAGGCAAGCGCAACAGGTTTGGAACGTCGCTCAGCGTTTCGAACCGGTCCGGGAAAAACAGGCCCTGCCTGCTTCCGAGGCCGCGCAACACCGCTTCGCGAAAGCTCACCTGCTCACCGGGGTCCTTGATATTGAGCAGCCTCATCGGTTGTTTTCCTGGCCGCGGATGCTGCGCGCACCACCGAGGTCGGCGCGACAGACGTGCACGAAACCGCGCTCGTTCTGCTGGTAATTTTCCGCCATCCAGGCCGCGACAAGGCGGGCGATGTCGGAATCATTTACCAGGGCGAAAATGGTCGGCCCGGAGCCGGATATGCCCACCGCCAGCGCTCCCAGTGCGCGCAACTCGACCCGTGCCTCGTCAAAGCCCGGCAACAAGCTGCGGCGGTACGGCTCGGCGATGTGATCCACGATGCACTCAGCCGCCAGCTGGGCTTTGCCGCTGTGCAGCGCGTGCACGAACTGGGCGAACTGGGCGCCATGGCGCACCGCGACCGCCCGGGGTATCGCATCCGGCAACACCGCGCGCGCCTCCCGGGTCACGAGCTTGGTTCCTGGCCAGCAAACCACCGCCCGCCAGGCGCCCGGCCAGGGCAATGCATATTCCTGCTGGCTGCCCGGCGGACACAGACGCAGGCCGCCGAACAGGCAGGGCGCCACGTTGTCCAGGTGAATCTCGCCGCTGATCTGTCCCTCCAGCTTCGCCATCAGACGAAAATTATCCAGCGTGCTCAACGGGTGATCATGCCAGCGGTTGAGGGCCTCCAGCGTCGCGACAATCGAGCTGGCGCTGGAGCCGAGGCCGCTGCCGATCGGCAGCCGCTTGTCCAGCCTGACCTGCAGCGGCGTGACCGCGACCCCGCGCTCCGCCGTGGCTTCCTGGTAAGCACGGCAACAGGCGATCACGATGTTGTCTTCGGGATCCGGGGGCAGGTCGTCGGCAAAGGGGCCGGTCAGCTCGAGCTGCCAGTCGCCCCCCTGGTGTGGCATCAAGCGAACCAGGTCACCCAGAAAAGCACCCGTCATGGGCGCCAAGGCCAGCCCCAGCGCGTCGAACCCGACCGAAAGGTTACCGATCGATGCCGGTGCGTATACCGTCAGGGGGGATGCCGGGGCCTGATCCGTGCTCATGATCTCCTTCCGTTCAGTTATCCAGCGGCCGCCACACGGTCCGCAACAAGTCGCCGAACACGCCGGCGGCAGTAACCGCCGCGCCGGCGCCATAGCCACGCAGCACCATCGGGATTGGCTGGTAGTAGTGAGTATGGATCACCAGGGCGTTCTCGCCGTCACGGATGGCGCCCAACGGCTTGCTGTCCGGCACGGCCTCGATCGCCACCCGGCAGCGCCCATCCTCCAGGCGCGCGACGTAGCGCAGTACCTGGCCCTGCTGCCCGGCGGCCGCGACGCGCTCGGCAAAGGCCGCGTCCAGCGTGCGCAGGGTGTCGATCAACTCCGAGCGGTCCACGTGGCCCACCACGTCCAGCGGCACCACCGGCTCGACCTCGATGTCCTGCAACTCGAGTTGCAGGCCGACTTCGCGGGCAACGATCAGTAATTTGCGCGCCACGTCCATGCCGGACAGGTCATCGCGCGGGTCCGGCTCCGTGTAGCCCAACTCCATGGCGCGCGCCACCGCCTGCGACAGTGGCTCGCCGTCCTGCAGCAGCCCGAAAATCATCGACAGGGAGCCGGACAGGATGCCTTCAAACGTCTTCAACTCGTCGCCCGAGCGGATCAAGCCCTGCAGCGTATCGATGAACGGCAGACCGGCAGCGACATTGGTTTCGTACAGGAACTTGCGGAAATTGCGGGCGGCGGCTTCGCGCATCTCGAGGTAATAGGCATAACTGTCCGTGTTGGCCTTCTTGTTGGCGGCGACGATATTGAAGCCGCCGTTGAGCAGGGCCACGTACTGCCCGGCCAGCCCGGCGTCGGTGGTACAGTCCACGATGGTCGGGCTGAGCAGGCCAAGGTCCTTGCGAATCGCCAGCACGTCGTCCAGGGTCCATGCCTTGCCCTGTTCAGCCAGGTCTTCACGCCAGCTTGACAGGTCCAACTTGTCGTCCGCGACCAGCAGTTTTTCGCTGTTGGCGATGGCCCGCACCCGCAGGTCCACGTGGTGCTCCACCAGGCTCCTGGACTGGCGCTGGAACTGGTCGAGCAGTTCACTGCCGACGTTCCCACAGCCCAGCAGGATGACGTCGACGTGGGTCGAGTGGCTGAAAAAAGCGGTGTGCGTAGCGCGGGTCGCGGGCTTGGCATCCTCACCGCGAACCACCAGGGCAATGGCGCACTCGGTGGAGCCCTGCGCGATGACTTCTACGTTGACCCCGGCGGATGAAACCGCCGTGAGAAATCGCGCCGCGATGCCACGAAAGTGTTTCATGCCCTCGCCGACCAGGGAGACCACGGCGCGGTCACTCTGCACACCGAGGTCTTCGATCAGGCCATGCAGGCGCTCAAAATGGAACTCTTCTTCCAGCGCCCGGCGCGCCTTGATCTCGTCCGCCCGGCGGACGCACAGGGTGATGCTGTACTCCGAAGAGGATTGCACGATCAGGAGGATGGAGATGGCTTCACTCGCCAGCGCGTCCATCACGCGGCGCGCGAAACCGACCCGCCCGCGCAGACCGGCGCCCTGCAGGGTAATCGAGGACACGTCGTGCAGGTGGGATATGCCACGCACCACGTGCGTGCGTTTCGCGTCGGCATGGACCCGGGTGCCCGGCTTGGACGGATCATAGGTATTGCGCACTTCGCAGGGAATGTTGCTGGCCGCCAGCGGCGCCAGCGCCTTGGCCGAAATAACCTTTGCGCCAAAGTAGGTCAGCTCCATCGCCTCGTCGTAGCTGACTTCCTCGAGGCAGTGGGCGTTGCTGACGATGCGCGGATCGGCGGTGAAAAAACCATCCACGTCCTTCCATATCTGGCACAGGTCGGCGCCCAGCGCCGCCGCGATGGCCGCGGCCGAGTAGTCGGTGCCGTTGCGTCCCAGTAGCTGGATTTCACCCCGGGCGTTGCGGCCATAGAAACCCGGCAGCACCATCACCTGGCTGTCTTTCCGGAGACGCTCCCGCAGCTTGGGGGCGGCGGCTTCGATGTCGATCAGGGAATCCAGCCAGTCCTCGTTGGCCAGCGGCAGCACGTCGGCGTCTGACCACTGGGCACGGAAACCCAGGTGATTCAGGACATCCACCATCAGGCGGCTGCTGAAACCCTCGCCGCTGGCCAGGATGCGAGCGCGGGCTTCGTCGGGGCACTGGCCAAGCAGGCGGATGCCCTCGATACGGCGACCCAGTAGCGATTCCTGGTCCTGCAGGAATTCTCCTGCCAGCGACATCGCCACGCCCTGCTTTCCCAGTTCTTCCACGATGGCCCGTTCCCGGGCGACTGCTTCGCGCAGGTGAACGGCGCCGTCGCCGCCCTCTACCGCAGTGTCGATGGCCGCCAGCAGCAGATCGGTCACGCCCTTGACCGCGGACAACACCACGACCACCTGCCGCTCCGCTGCGTACTGGCCGATCACTGCGGCGCTGGCCTCGAAGCCCCTGAGATCGGCCAGCGAAGTGCCGCCGAATTTCTGTACCAGAATGTCTTTGTCGCTCACTCTTTACGCCCCTGTCAGTACGCGTTCTGGTGCACGCTGCGCATGGCACGGCCCGACGGGTCGTTCATTTCCTGCAGCGCCTTGTCCCACAGCACGGCTTCGGGGGTGCTGCAGGCCACCGTTGGACCGCCCGGCACGGTCTGCGCCGCCGAGGCCAGCGGGAAATGCTGCTCGAACACGCTGCGGAACCAGTAACCCTCTTTCGAAGCCGGGGTATTGAACGGGAACCGCCCGGCGGCCCGCGCCATTTCGGCGTCGCTGACCTGCTCACCAGTGAAGTCCTTGACCGCGTCGATCCAGCCGTAACCGACACCGTCGGAAAACTGTTCCTTCTGCCGCCAGACGATCGACTCGGGCAGCATGTCCTCAAAAGCCTCGCGCAGAATCTTCTTTTCGATTCGTCCCGGCCCCGCCATCTTGTCGGCCGGGTTGATGCGCATGGCCACATCGAGGAACTCCTTGTCGAGGAACGGCACGCGCGCCTCCACGCCCCAGGCCGCCATGGCCTTGTTGGCGCGCAGGCAATCGTAGCTGTGCAAGCGCGACAGCTTGCGCACCGTCTCTTCATGGAAGGCCCGCGGGTTCGGCGCCTTGTGGAAGTAGAGGTACCCGCCGAAAATCTCGTCGGCGCCCTCGCCCGAGAGCACCATCTTGATACCCATGGCGTGTATCTTGCGCGCCATCAGGAACATGGGGGTCGCCGCACGGATTGAAGTCACATCGTAGGTTTCTAGGTGGTAGATGACTTCTTCCAGCGCATCCAGGCCTTCCTGGATGGTGAAGGTGAAACCGTGGTGCACCGTACCAATGTGGTCGGCCGCCTTTTGTGCTGCGACCAGGTCGGGTGAGCCTTCGAGGCCGATGGCGAAGGAATGCAGCCGCGGCCACCAGGCCGGCGATTCCTCATGATCCTCGACCCGCATCGCGGCGTGCTTTGCCGCCAGCGCCGCGGTGATCGAGGAATCGAGACCGCCCGAGAGCAGAACGCCGTAGGGCACGTCGGTCATCAAGTGGCTGACCACCGCCTGTTCCAGCGCCTCGCGCAGTTGGGCCCGGTCGGTAACGGCATTCTCGACCGCTTCAAAG
>Ga0224502_10000614_pt1 | contig 12047 bp, 5 predicted proteins | sample SF_Oct11_sed_USG_5_FD_169104 | JGI IMG/M metagenome (GOLD analysis project Ga0224502, IMG submission 169104) | Sediment microbial communities from San Francisco Bay, California, United States - SF_Oct11_sed_USGS_13 | ecosystem: Environmental > Aquatic > Marine > Sediment | place: USA: California... | reverse complement strand
TCGATATCGTCATCGACTGCGGCCAGCCTGCTCAACCCAATTTGATCAGCGCTTCTTTCGGTGAGATCACGGGTACCGCGCCGGACGACGGTGAAGTGCGAGTGCGCGCCGGCGGCACAATTGCCGTTGCGCCGGTCTTTCTCACGGCTACCGCAGGCCCGCTCGGTGACCTGACATCGGGCGTGGACCAGTACCCCGTCGACATCGAGTTTGAATCCGAGTACGCGAACGCTACCGTAGCAGCGCGACTTGAAAAGGCTACGGCCATTGAAGCGGACATCCGGGCCGAGGTGACAGACCTGCGATCGATGCTCCAACTGTTCGAGCTTGCTGCGCCGGACCTTGGCGCGCTTCGATTCGAGGCGCAACTTCGAGGCGATCCTGCTTTCGCCGAGTTTGAAGTACATGATGCCGAACTGGGTGACAGTCGCTTCGTACTCGATGCAACGATGGATCGGTCCGGCGATCGCCCACGCGCCACGTTAGCCGTGGTGTTCGAGCTGCTGGATGTCGCGCCGCTTTTCGCCGTCGAAACGGAGCTCGAGCATCCCGGCGAGGAATGCGGTATCCCGAATGCCGATTTGCGACCGTTGATTGCTGCGCTGGATGTCATCGATGCGGAGTTCGAGCTTGCCGCCAGCCGCATTACAGGGCTTCCCATGGACCTCGAGGTGACAGAAATCTCCGGAAGACTGTCGGACGGCAACCTGGAACTGCGATCGATCGCCGCCGATACGCTCGGCGGCCAGCTGACTGGTTCGGGCCGATTCGATGGCGGCGTCGATTGTCCGGCACTGGCTGTCTCGGCGCGAACCGCGGATATCGACCTTGCGACGCTCGACTCGCTGGTGCCAGCGGAGGCGCACATCGGCGGACACGCAGCGTCGGTAACCGTCGAAGCGGCAAGTTGTGGCAATACTGTCCATGAGCACCGGGATTCGCTGCAGGCCCGGCTCGAGCTTCTGGACGGTAGCGGCTCCTACGATGGCAGGCTAATTCCGCTTGCGGCAAGGAAATCAGTGCTGCTGGTCGTTCCCGGCGAACGAATTCGCGCAGAGCTGACTGGTGAACTGGACGGCGTGCCGGTGCAGGCCACTCTCCTGGCAGGAACACCGGACGATCTGTGGCACAGGCAAGCTTGGCCGCTCGACCTTACAATCGACAGCGCAGGGGGCCGCCTGAATCTGCACGGGATTGCAGCGACCGCGTCAGATCAACCGTACTTTGACGGATCCCTCGAGTTAGACGCGCCGAAGTTCGGATCCTTGCACGACTGGATCGGCACCGCACCGGACGCAAGTATGCCTTTGCACGGCTCATCACGGCTGCGCCTCGACCGGTCAGCGATCGCCGCCGACGAGATCGCGGTGTCGCTCGGTGGATCGAACCTCAGCGGTCGATTCAGATGGCGTTACGGGGATGACCCGGACCTGATGGACATCGTGCTGAGATCGGATCGCATCGACCTCGCGGAACTCGCCGGGGCATTCGCGCCGGACGATACGCTTGCCCGATCGGCACAGCCTGATGCGGGCCTGGCAGCGGGCAACCCACGCAATGACTTCAGACTGCCCCGTGCCGACATCGATATACAGCTCGACGCGGTTCATGCGGACCGGCTCGACCTGCAGGACGTCAGGCTGGGTGGCCGACTGCGCAGGGGCCTGATCGAGGACGCACGTGTCAGTCTGCTCGTCGAGAACGATCTTCTACTGCGTGGCGGACTAAACGTGGATCTACGTCGCCTGCCGGCCACAGCGTCGCTGAAGGCCGCGGCGGACAATCTCGATATCGGCAAGTTGCTTCGCAGGATGGGGATGGAGACGAATCTCAGCATGCGGGCCGACGGGATAGCGCTGGACATCAGCACGCAAGGACGTGAGCCGCGGGAGCTGGTGACGAAACTGCAGATGGAAGCGAAGCTCAGCGGCTTCAACTGGCTTATTCCGCGCAGTTTCGATTATGAAGGCGGGCAGTCCGCGAATGCCTTCGACTTCGACCTGGACGAACTGCACGTGACCATGGCGCCGGGTGAACCGACGACGTGGTCTTCGAGCGGGCATTTCGACGGCGTACTGGTGGAACTGTGGATGCAGACGCCGTCGCTGGCAGAGACACTCGCCATCGAAAGCGATCTGCCGCTGATGCTCGCGCTCGCGGCCGGCGACAATGTTGCGATGCTCGATGCGAACATTGATCTTGCAGCGAGCGAGGAGTTTCGAGGACAGATACGGTTTTCCGGCGCGGTGGTCGACAGCGAGGGTCGTGAGCTGGCCGCCCTGGTGGCGCCGCTCCCGGACTACGAGCTCAGCAGCACGGTCGCATTGAACGGGGAGCGCCTCGTCATTCCGGACCTGCAATTGCGGCTCGGCAGCAGCTCGGCCGAAGGCAGCGTTTCGGTTCGTGGCGGCGAGCGGCATAAGGCGGACGTCATGCTGAATGCTTCGCGCCTGCAGACCGACGACCTGCTTTACTGGTCCCGCGATTTTCGCGAAGCGATGTCGCCAGGCCGTGCTCCGGACGGCGTCCCGGTTAAGACGAGTACGGACGAAGCAACTTCCGACGACGCGACGGAGCACCACGGCGTGCTCGTCATAGTCAATGAGCTGATTACGTCGTTCCAGGAAGGCAATGACCTGACAATGACGATTACCGTCGATGACCTCTATGCCGGGGAAAGTCCGCTTGGGCGCGCCGAGCTGAGTCTCCGCGTCGACAAGCATGATTTCCGCCTGCAGCCGCTCCAGTTTGTGCTGCCGGGCGGAGGATTGAATGCCGAGTATACCGCGAGCACGATTGACGGCCGCGTCGACGTCGGGCTGAAAGTCAATGCCGACGCTCTGAGCTACGGCGGCCTGCTGCGCCTGCTGGACTACGAATCAGAAGCTCAGGGCCTTCTGTTTCTCGACACGGAGATTCGCGCAAACACGGCGATGGCGCCCCGGAAAGCACCGCTGGAGCTGCTGCTCGAGAATGCGAATGGTCACATCGACTTTGCGGCCTGGCCGCAGAATATCGAAGCCGGAGTCCTCGACCTCTGGACGGCTAACCTCGTCGTGGCCGTGTTACCCGCTCCCGAGGGTGGTGAATCCTCGCGTTTGAACTGCCTCGCCACACGTTTCGATATCCGTGACGGGCTAATGAAATCGAAAACCGGTTTGCTCGACACCACGGACACCATCGTTCGTGGTCGCGGCACCATCGACCTCGGCAACGAAAGACTCGACCTGCTGGTCTGGCCGCAAGCGAAGCGTGAAAAATTCCTGAGCGTGTCGACGCCCGTAACTGTGACCGGAACGTTCGACGATTTCAGGATTGGCGTCGAGCCGGCCGGCTTCCTGGGCACCCTGATCAGGTGGTACACATCCCTGATCTACGTGCCCTTCAAGTGGCTCACCGGGGAGCGCTTCCCTGCCGATGGCACGTCGACCTGCTTCGACGCCATGGAGTGGGAGCTGACGCCGGAGTTACAGGAGTATTTCCTGCGGCGGGACTTCAGCGCCCCCCCCGACATTCAGTAAAGGGTTCCCGTATAGCATGTCCCACTTTCTCGATTCCGCGGTTAGAATTAGCGTGAATGTTGCCTAGACGAGCACTTCTTTCCTGTTTCCTCGTGGCTACCGGTTCGGCGTCCGCCGGGCCGGCAGTCACCGAGGTCCCCATTTCGGACTGGCCGACCGGCGCCGCCGCGCTCGGTGCCGGGTACATCGGCACACAGTCGCCGTATTACTCGACGGATGACGACGACGAGTGGGGCAGCGACCTGATTCCGCTTGTGCTTTACAACGGCAAGTACATCTTTTTCCGCGGCACTGCCGCGGGCATCCACGTCCTTAAGCGAGACAGTATCGAGCTGAATCTCCTGGCGCGCGCGCGTCTCGAGAGGCTCGACCCGGGAGAAAGCGATTTCTTCGAGGGCCTCGAGCCCCGCGAGCAGTCGCTGGACGGCGGCGGAGAGATCAGGCTGAGGGGCGACTGGGGCGAACTGCAGTCTGCGTGGCTTACCGACACGCTGGCCCGGCACAAGGGTGAAAGTGCAGAGCTTTCCTATCGATACACCTTAAATTACGGTCGCCTGACGCTCCGACCGTTCGTCAGCTGGGAATGGCACGACGACGACCTGACCAACTATTACTACGGCGTCAGCGGCAACGAAGCAACGTCCGACCGGCCGGAATATACCCCAGGCAGTTCCAACTGGTTTTCTATTGGACTGAATACGTCCTACGCGCTTAGCGATCGCACAACGTTCTTCGCCAACCTGAGCCTCGGCGATGTCGATTCGGCGGTCGAGAACAGCCCGCTTGTCGACGCGCGGAACAGCGCCGCCGTCTATGTCGGCGGCGCTTATGTCTTTGGCAATTCCCTCGAACCGGCCGTCGATTACGCACCGGAGCGCGCATCGGAATGGTCATGGCGCGTCAATTTCGGTTACGCGGCCGAGGACAACGTCGTCGGCGGCATCGAGCAGGGCGTGCTGATCAGGAGCACGCATGCGAACACGAGGATCGGCGGCGTCACCCTGGGCAAACTGATCGCGGCGGGACAGCGTGCGGACGTCACAGGGCGCCTGGCGATATACCGGCATTTCGAAGGCAATGACGGCAACGGCCGGCACAACAGCTATGCGCTGTACCTGATGGCCATGAGCCGGGGCTTCAAAGGCTGGACCCGCGACGAATGGTTTCGCTGGGGATTCGGCTTCGGCCTATCCTATGCCTCGAAGATACCGATCACCGAGCAGCGCGAGCAGGCCAAGGAAGGCAAGAACACGTCTCACCTGCTCAGTTACATGGAGATGCAGCTGGACGTGCCGCTGCGGAAGTTCATCAAGGCGCGGCCCGTTCAGAACTGCTTCGCGGGTCTGACCGTGGTGCATCGCTCCGGTATCTTCGGCCGATCGGACCTGCTTGGCGACGTATCCGGCGGCTCTGACTGGATAACACTGCATCTCGAGTGTGCGAGGCTCTGAGTTGCAGGGCGCGGCGGTCATGCTCAGGTTGATTGTGGGAATCACCCTCGTTGCGCAGCTCTGTGCCTGCGCGTCGGTGGAGCCCCAGCCGGAAGGCTACGAGACACCGTCTCCGCTGCCGCAGTCCTACCTCGAGCAGTTCTGCTACCAGCCAGTGCCCGTAGAGAACGAGATGGTCCCGATCAAGGAGAAGAAATCCTACCGGGTGTTCGAGGGCAGCATCAACGCAGGCCTGGACGGATTCGAGGACGATTCACGCATTACGTTCGAATTCTATGAGCCGGCCGACGCCTCCCCGTCACCGGTGGTCCTGCTGCTGCCGATCCTGAACGGGCAGAAGCACCTGATGCGGCCGTTTGCAACCAAGTTCGCGAGGAGTGGTTGGGCGGCCGTCATTATTGACACGGTGCAACGCAGGACCCTGCTGGACGACCTGGGCGACCCGGAGCCGGCTATCCGCCTTTCGATCCAGCGGCACCGGCGGGTAATCGACTGGATCGAGACCCGGCCGGACCTGGATGCATCACGGATTGCTGTCTTCGGCGCCAGCCTGGGCGGCTTCAACGCACTCTATCTGGCCGCGATGGATGCACGCATTAGCGTCGCTTCGGCGGCGCTGGTTGGCGGCAGCCTGCCTTACGTACTGGTGAATTCGGACGAGCGCCGAATTGTCGAGGCAACCGAAGCAGCCAAGGCCCGGCTGTCGATGGACGACGATCAGCTCATGGATTACCTGACCGCAGAAATCGAAACTGACGTCCTGGCCGTTGCCCCCCACATGAACGCCGACAGGGTCTTGATGGTGCTCACGAAATACGACACGACGGTTCCCTACGACAGCCAGCTGAGATTGCGGGATGCCATGGGCAACCCGGAGGCCATCACCCTGCCTACCACCCACAACATGGCGGCCGCCTACCTCTTCTACCTGCGGTCGAAGGTACTGAAGTTCTTCGACCGGAAGCTGTCACAGCCCGGTGGGCATGGGACGGCAATTATTCCGCACGATTCCTGCGGCTGAGGCCCGCCCGGGCCCGCGATTACCCCGATTGAACCATCTGCCGCGCGCTGCGTACCCACTAGGCAAACAAATTTGCCGAAAAGTGCAATACCTGTCATTTGTATCGGGGGGAAATCTCGATGAATCTCGCGTTCGGACGCAGTTTTTTTGTCTTTGCAGTTCTCACTTCATTGTTTGTTTCCGCATGCGGTGGTGGCAGCGGGAGTTCACCACCGCCTCCACCGCCTCCGCCTCCGGCGGCCGATACAACGGCACCGACGGTGGATGCCGTCGAGGCGCCCTCCGGATCCGTTAACCGCACGGTATCGATCACGGTTTCGGCAAGCGACGACGTCGGGGTTACCGAGGTCCGGTTTTTCGTGGACGGTAACCTGATCGGCAGCGACAGTAGCGCGCCATACAGTATCGATTGGGACACGTCCGCCGAAGCCGACGGCGATCATACGCTGACCGCGGAAGCGGAAGACGCGGCGGGCAACGTCGGCCAGTCCGCAGAGACGGTCGTGAGCGTACTCAATACGGTCCAGTTCGACGTCGCGCTCGACGGCGAGCAGGAAGTACCGGAGTCCGGATCGCAGGCGACCGGCCAGGCGACGCTGACAGTCAACCTGGCATCCGGCGCGGTCGAGGGGCAGCTCACGCTGACCGGCCTCGACGCGACGGCGGCACACATCCACGACGCCTTCGCCGGTACCAACGGGGGAGTGCTCGTGCCGCTGGAACAGGACGGCACCAACCCGAGCCTGTTCACCGTTCCGGCCGATGCCGCGCTCGACGCGGCAGGCGTGGACCGGCTGCTGGCAGGCGCGCTGTACGTCAACGCGCACACGGCCGCGTTTCCGGGTGGCGAGATACGCGGGCAGATACTGCCCGACGGATTCTTGCTGTCGTTCACGTCGCTGAGCGGCGACACCGAGGTGCCGCTGCTGAGTTCGTTTGCCAGCGGCCGCGCGGCCGTGACCCTGGACCAGGACAGCGGCGCGCTCGTGGTGCAGGTTCAGGCCGATGGACTGGACGACGCGACACAGTCGCACGTCCACGACGCCTATGCAGGATCGAACGGCCCGGTACTCGTCGCGTTGTCGCAGGACCCGGAGGATACCGGCCACTGGTTCGTCGAGGACGCAACGCTCAATGCCGCAGGGCTCGAGGCGTTCGCGGCGGGCCGCCTTTACGTCAACGTGCACAGTCCGGCCAATCCCGGCGGTGAAATCCGCGGACAGATCGTGCCCGACGGTATCACCTTGATCGACGTGCCGATGTCTGGCGAACAGGAAGTGCCCGCCGTCGAAACCGATGCCAGCGGCCGCGCGTTCCTGACCTTCGATGCGCAGAGCGAACTGCTGACGATTCATGCGAACGCATCCGGGCTGGACGATGCCAGTGCGGCACATCTCCACCTCGCCTACGCTGGGACCAACGGCCCGGTCGAGATCGGTCTCACCCAGGATGGCAGTGACCCGGGTCACTGGTTTGCAGAAGAGCAATCCCTTACGTCATTGCAGCTTCTTGCTTTACTGGCTGGCCAGACCTACGTAAACATTCACACTCCTGCGAACCCGGGCGGCGAGATCCGCGGCCAGGTCGTTCCCGAGGACATTAGTCTTGCGCTCGGCCGGCTGAGCGGCGACCAGGCCGTGCCCCCGGTCGCGACGGACGCCGGCGGTACGTTCGCAGTGACCGTCGACCTGGTGACCGCGGTGCTCGTCGCCCATGTGAACACGACCGGCGTGGACGACGCGACGGCGGCCCACCTCCATGACGGCTTTGCCGGCACCGCGGGCGGAGTCGCGATCGGCCTCACGCAGGACCCGGAGGACGTCACCCGCTGGTCGGCCGAAGCCACACTGGACGCCGCGCAGCTCGAGGCGGCGCAGGCCGGCGGCTATTACGTCAACGTGCACACGCCGGCGAACCCCGGCGGCGAAATCCGCGGACAGGTCGCCCCGCCACCTGTCGAGGTATTGTTCACTACCCTGAGCGGCGATCAGGAAGTGCCTCCCGTCATAACGGCGGCAACCGGGGTCGCCGCCAGCACCGTCAATCGCGACACCGGAGAGATCACCCTGCACCTCAATGCCACGGGCGCAGACGATGCGACCGGCGCACATATCCATGATGGCTTCCCGGGAGAGAACGGCGGGGTGATCATCCCGCTAACACAGGATGAGGAAGCCGCCGGCCACTGGTTCGCGGAAGGCGCGCAGTTCGACGCCGACGGCCTGGCGGCCTACCTGTCGGGGCGGCTGTACGTGAACCTTCATACGCCGGCAAATCCGGGCGGCGAGATCCGCGGCCAGATCGTGCCGCCGGATGCCGCCCCGCCCGACGACACGGCGCCGTCGGCCACGCTGACCGAGATTCAGGAGCAGGTATTCACGCCGTTGTGCTCTGGCTGTCACTCGGGCCCGACGAGTACAAACTTGCCCAGCGGCATGAATCTCGGCAGCACGGCCGAAAGTTTTGCGGCACTCGTCAGCGTAGCCAGCCTGCAGGTTCCCCAGCTCAACCGGGTCGAGGCGGGGGACCCGGACAGCAGCTACCTGATCGACAAGCTGGAGGGCACGCAGACGGTGGGCAGCCGGATGCCGCAGGGCGGACCCTTCCTGGATCAGGAAACCATCGACTTGATCCGCGAGTGGATCACTAACGGCGCGGAGAACAATTGACCGGTGCCGGCCGGCCGCAGTGCCGGCCGGCTCGAACGGCGTCAGTCGAGCGCCTGATCGAGGTCGGCGACCAGGTCGTCGAGCGCTTCGATGCCGACGGACAGGCGGATCAGCTGGTCACTGATGCCGAGCTTGGCACGTTCGACTTCGGGAACCGAGGCGTGCGTCATGATCGCCGGGTGATCGACCAGGCTCTCGACGCCGCCGAGGCTCTCGGCCAGCGAGAACACTTCGCAGCGCTCGAGGAAACGGCGTGCGTCGGCCAGGTCACCCTTGATAAAGAAGGTCACGATGCCGCCGAAACCCGGCATCTGCTGTTTCGCGAGTTCGTGTTGCGGGTGTGATGGCAGACCGGGATAAAGGACGCGCTCGACGCGCGGATCCTGCTCGAGCCACTCGGCTATCGCCAGCGCGCTACTGCAGTGGCGCTCCATGCGCACATCGAGCGTCTTCAGGCCGCGCAATGCGAGGAAGCTGTCGAACGGGCCCGTGACGGCACCGACCGAGTTCTGCAGGTAGCCCAGGCGCTCCGCGATGCCGGCGTCGGCCGTCGCGAGAACGCCGCCGACCATGTCCGAGTGCCCGTTCAGGAATTTCGTCGCCGAGTGCATGACGATGTCGCAACACAAGTCCAGAGGCCGCTGCAGGTATGGCGTGGCGAACGTATTGTCGCAGACGACCAGGATTTCCTTGTCGCTGACGATGCCGGTCACGGCTTTCAGGTCGACGAGCTTGAGAAGCGGGTTGCTCGGACTTTCGATCCATACCATGCGCGTATTTTCGCGCAGCGCATCGGCTACCGTGTTCGCGTCGCTCATGTCGACGTACGTGAACTCCAGTCCGGCGCTGCGTTCGCGCACGCCGGAAAACAACCGCCGGGTGCCGCCGTAAAGATCGTCCATGGCGACGACGTGGCTGCCGCTATCGATGAGTTCCAGCGCCGTGCCGATTGCGGCCATGCCGGACGCGAAGGCGAAGCCGTGGGTGCCCGACTCCAGGTCGGCGACACAACGCTCGTAGGCCATGCGCGTCGGGTTCTGCGTGCGTGAATACTCGTAGCCCTTGTGTACGCCCGGGCTCTCCTGCACGTAGGTGGACGTCGCGTAGATCGGCGGCATAATCGCGCCAGTAGAGGGATCGGGCTCTTGCCCGGCGTGAATCGCCCGGGTGGCGAATGCGTGTTTCTTGTCGTCGCTGCGCATGAAAAAAGAACCTCAGATTTGCCGTCGCAGGTAATTGAGGACGTCGGAGCGCGTTATCAGGCCGAGGAATTCGTCGCCGTCCATGATGGCGGCGTAGGGCTGCACGTGCAGCATCGCCACGAGGTTGTTGACGCTGGTCGTCTTGTCGAGCTTGATGAATGCCGACTCCATCGCCTCGGCGACGGGCGCATTCATCAGCTCCGGCTTACCGAAGACATGCTGGATGATGGCGTCCTCCGTGACGACCCCCACCAGCCTGCCCTCGTCCATGACCGGAAGCTGGGAAAACCCGGCGTTGCGCAGGCGGTTGTGCGCGGTTGTCACGACATCGCCCGGCCCGACCGTGATCGTCGCGTGCTCGCTGTGCGGGCGGCCGATCAGGTCGCGGAGATCGCCGTGCTGCTCGCGGGTGATGAAGCCCTGATCCTCCATCCAGAAGTCGTTGAACAGCTTGGAGAGATACTTGTTGCCGGTATCGCAGGCGAAGGACACCACTGTCTTCGGCTGCGTTTGCTCACGGCAATACTTAAGGGCGGCGGCGAGCAGCGTGCCCGACGAAGAGCCCGCGAGCACGCCTTCTTTTCTGAGTAGCTCGCGTGCGGCCGCAAACGATTCCGCGTCGCTGATCGAGTAAGCCTTCGTCACCTGGGAAAAGTCCGCGATAGAGGGAATGAAGTCTTCACCGATGCCTTCGACCAGCCAGCTGCCGTGCTCGCCGAGTTTCCCTTCGTTGATGTAGTCGGCCAGGACCGAGCCGACAGGGTCCGCGAGGATCAGTTCGACCTCCGGCGCATGCTCCGCGAAATACTTGCTGAGGCCGGCCACCGTGCCGCTCGAACCCACGCCCAGCACGATCGCGTCCACCTCACCATCGGTCTGTTCGAAGATCTCCGGGGCCGTCGTCTTCTCGTGCGCGAGTGAATTGTCCGGATTGCCGAACTGGTTGATGAAATAGGCGCCCTGCTCCTCGGCGATGCGCTTGCCGACGTCCTGGTAGTACTCGGGGTGCCCTTTGCCGACGTCGGACCGGGTGAGGATCACTTCCGCGCCCATTGCGCGCAGGTTGAAGATCTTTTCCTGGCTCATCTTGTCCGGCAGCACGAGGATGAGCTTGTAGCCTTTCTGCGCAGCGACAAGCGCGAGACCGATACCGGTATTCCCGGCGGTGGCCTCGACCAGCGTGTCGCCGGGAGAGATGTCGCCGCGCTTCTCGGCCTCTTCGATCATTGCGATACCGATGCGGTCCTTGATCGAACCGCCCGGATTAGCGAGTTCGAGTTTCAGTAGCAAACGGCAGGGCCCGGTGTCGAAATGTTTCACTTCGAGCATCGGCGTCTTGCCGACCATGTCGAGGATGTTGGAATAGATCGTCATATTCGTATAGTTACGATGGAAACTGGCAGCGAGTGTACGCGAAGCCAGCCCACAACCACAGCCCGACACAGGACAACAATGAACGACCCCCTGAATATCCACGAAGTCCTCGAGGACGCGACACGGCGTCTGGAGCCGCTCAGCGACTCTGCGCGACTCGATGCCGAGCTGCTGCTTGCGCGCGCGATCGACATGCCCCGCAGCTACCTGTTCGCGCATCCGGAAGAACCGCTCGACGAACTCACCATCGGTCGTTTCCGGGAAGCGTTGGACAGGCGCCTCGCCGGCGAGCCGATGGCCTACATCACCGGCATCCGCGAGTTCTGGTCGCTGGAACTCATGGTCACGCCGGCGACGCTCGTGCCGCGGCCGGAAACAGAATTGCTCGTCGACCTCGCCCTGCGCGAGATTCCCCGGCGCGCGGAATGCGCCATTCTCGACCTGGGAACCGGCAGCGGCGCGATCGCGATCGCAATCGGCAGCGAACGGCCGCTGGCGACGGTCACTGCAACCGACCTCAGCCCGGAGGCGCTCGAGGTCGCCCGGCAAAACGCCCGGCAGCTCGAGGTTCCCAACGTCGAGTTCCTCGCCGGCGAGTGGACGGAACCCGTCCATGGACGTACCTTCGACGTCGTCGTTTCCAATCCGCCGTACGTCCGCTCAGACGACGCGGCGCTCGATGCGCTGCATTGCGAACCGCACGCTGCGCTCTCCGCCGGCGAGGACGGCCTCGATGCGATCCGGGTTCTCGCGAGGGACTGCGGCGCATTGCTCAAACCCGGCGGCGTGCTGTTGCTCGAACACGGCGC
>Ga0224502_10000613_pt1 | contig 12053 bp, 8 predicted proteins | sample SF_Oct11_sed_USG_5_FD_169104 | JGI IMG/M metagenome (GOLD analysis project Ga0224502, IMG submission 169104) | Sediment microbial communities from San Francisco Bay, California, United States - SF_Oct11_sed_USGS_13 | ecosystem: Environmental > Aquatic > Marine > Sediment | place: USA: California... | reverse complement strand
TCTGGGCGTTCATCGCAACCATCACGTCGATCTGCCCGGAGCGAGCCATGTATCCCTGACGTGAGACACGGATTTCGTACCAGGTCGGAAGGCCCTGGATATTCGATGGGAACAGGTTCTTCCCCACGACCGGCACGCCCATCCTGAAGATCGTCTTCAAAATGATGCCGTTGGCACTGGCGGACCCCGTGCCGTTCACGGTCGCGAGCTTGATGACGAAATCGTTTAGCTTGCTTTTCGCGCGTCCCGACACTTCGATTCTCCGGCTTCGTCCCCGGCGTAGGGGATAAGTACATCCGATTTCTGCATGTCCCAGGCCGCGGTCGGGCACCGCTCGGCGCAAAGACCGCAATGGACGCACAGGTTCTCATCCTTGATCATGACTCTGCCGGTGTGTTTTAGCGGCTCCGATACGAACAACAGCTGGTCCTTCGCAAGACGCGGCGCCTTCATACGCGCCTCTATCTCTTCGAGGGTGCCGTTTTGCACCATCGTCAGGCAGTCGACGGGACAAATGTCGATACAGGCGTCGCACTCGATGCATTGCCCGGCCACAAAAACCGTCTGTATATCGCAATTAAGGCAGCGCTCGACCTCGACCACGATCTGCTCGGCGCTAAAGCCCAGTTCGACCTCGATGTCCAGTTTCTTGAACCGCTCGCGCAGGTCCACGTTCGGCATCAGCCGTCGCTCCACCGGGTCATAGGCATTCGAATAACTCCATTCGTGCATGCCCATTTTCGTCGAGCTCAAATTGATGCCCCGGGGCAGCCGCACCGAGATATCTTCACCCTGGCAGTGTCTATGTATGGATATCGCAGCCTGATGACCGTGCTCGACCGCCCATATGATGTTCTTCGGACCGAATGCCGCGTCGCCGCCGAAGAACACGCCAGGACGGGTCGATCCGAAAGTCCGGCTGTCGACCACAGGGACATCCCACTCGTCGAACTCGATACCGACGTCGCGCTCGATCCACGGAAACGCGTTCTCCTGCCCGATCGCGAGAATCACGTCGTCGCAGGGAATCATCATTTCGCTGATCACGCGTGCAGACACGATCCGCCCCTCATCGTCGGTCTCGTATTCCATCTGCTCGAACAGCATGCCCGCGAGCTTTCCGTCTTCGACGACGAAAGCCTTTGGCGCATGATTGACGATTATCTCTACGTTTTCCTCTTCGGCGTCCTCGAGTTCCCAGGCGCTCGCCTTGAAGAAGTCGCGCGGCTTGCGCGCCATTACCTTCACGTCTTTCGCACCGAGCCGCAAGGAACTGCGGCAACAGTCCATCGCGGTGTTGCCGACACCGATGATCAGCACACGCTCGCCGATCGAATCGATATGACCGAACGCGACGGACTCGAGCCACTGGATACCGATGTGGATACGATCACTGTCGTTCCGGCCCGGGATTTCCAGGTCCTTGCCCTTCGGTGCGCCACTACCGACAAACACGGCATCGAAACCCTGGCCGAGCAGGTCCTTCATACTGTCGACCCGGGCACCAAGTCGCAGCTCCACATTCATATCGAGGATGTAGCCGATTTCCTCGTCGATGACTTCCGCCGGCAACCGGAACGCCGGTATGTTCGTGCGCATCAATCCGCCAGCTTTGTTTAGCGCCTCGAAGATCACGCACTGGTAGCCGAGCGGCGCCAGATCATTGGCCACGGTCAGCGAGGCGGGCCCGGCTCCGATCAGTGCAACCCGCTTGCCGTTGAATTGCGGCGGCGCCTTTGGCAACAGGGCGGTCACCTCGTCGCGATGATCCGCGGCAACCCGCTTCAGACGGCAGATCGCTACGGGTTTTTCTTCGACGCGTCCGCGGCGGCATGCGGGTTCACAGGGCCGGTCGCAGACGCGGCCCAGAATTCCGGGGAAAACATTTGATTGGCGATTCACCATGTAGGCGTCGGTGAATCTCCCCTGCGCGATCAGGCGGATATAACCAGGCACGTCCGTGTGGGCCGGGCAAGCCCACTGGCAATCAACCACCTGATGAAAGTAATCCGCCTGGGACGTATCGGTGGGCTTCATTGCGTATGGCTTCGTTAGCGCTTCGCGCAAGCATACCCGCTAAATCGATGTCCGCAAATAGCGTGCTGTCACAATTTCGGCTTTATTACCCTTCTTTCGGCGTGCTAACCGGGTTGTTCGTGAAGTGCAGGTACTCGGCTCCGTCCATCAAACGTTCGAACGCGGTCTCCGCGACATGCACCAGTTCGCGTCGGTCGCCGGCCTCGAAAAAGATATCCGGCTGATTTCGCAATGCCTCGTCCACTACCGTCGGCAACCGGTACCAGGGCCCCAGCGGCGGGACCGCGCCGACCTCGCAGTCAAAGAAATTCCGATCGAGATCGTCGTCGGAGGCGGGCCGCAGTCTCCGATGCAGCTTTACAGAAAGCGCATCCATGTCGAGGCGGCGGCTGGCCGGTAGCACGGCCAGCAGGAAACCCGAAGAGTCTTTCAGCAACACGGCTCGCGCCAGCTTATCCGGAGAAATCCTCGGCCCGCGTTTATGTCCCGCATGCGTGGTCTGGGACAACACCTGGTACTCGACCTTTTCTTCGCTGAGTGCGCTGCGCACCGTGGAGGCGATGGACATCGCGGTTCCTCCTCAGGAGATTGTCTTTGTTCAAAGGGATGCCTGGACGGGCTCCATGGCCGCGTGCCCGGGCGAGATCCATTCACTCTACACCGGCCATCCTGGCTCGCCAACCTTGACAATGGCGCCGAGTCGGGAACGTCCAACATACGTGGGCAGCATCTTCCGGGTCGAGTAGACTGCCGCCAAACGGCATGCCGAGAGCTACCCCTGCCATGACCTCGACTCTTCTGGATTTGATACAGAGACTTGGCGCGACGTCAATTCTGTGCGTCTGCGATGACAGGGTGCCGGCCATTGAAGAATTCCGCGCCGCAAACCCGGATGCCAACGTAATCATCATCGGTCATGCGACGCCGCCGACACGCGAACTGGGACGATTCGATCTTTCGGTTGTTGCCTTCGCCCCCGGCCGGCTTAGCAAATCCGACGGAACCCGGTTGCTGGCCAGTCTCCGGAATTTTCATAGCAACGTCGTCGCGGTGACGTTCCCGGACGACGACGAGGGCGCAAAAACTCCCTGGTCGGACCTGGAACTACTCGCGTTGGGACTCGAACCGGCGCGGACCGTGCCCGGAGATACGGCCCGACTTTACGTCTATGACATCACTGCCTACAATCGACAGAGAGATTGGAACAACCCTCGCCACTGGGCAAACCCGGAAAATTTCCGGAAATACCGTTGGTGAGGGCTGAAGGGGGCAGTCGGCAGACTGCAACAGAGTTGTCACAGGAAATGGTTAGCCTGTGATCGTGTGGTCCAGGGAAGGGCCCTTCCCCCAATAAGGGCTGAGGCGACACTCCCCCATTTATCTTTCCTGACCACTTGACGGGCCCCGGCCCCCTCCGGGGCCCGTCTCTTTATTTCGGCGTGGCGGATACCGGGCCGACCGGGTGAAGGCTGACATCAGGTTCGCGAACGGGCCTGGCCTGCATCTTCGCCCGCGAGCGCGGCTCGCAACGGGGCAAGATATTTCTCGTAATTTCGCGAGCGCTTGACCGATCGCGTGTAAATCGGCTGCCGGACCTGCCAGAGACTCATCGTCTGAACCGATCGCGAACTGCGGTGAAAGTCCAGGCAGGCCGGATCCCAGTCGATGCCGAGGAACCCGATGACGCGCCGCGCGACCGCCTCGATGTCATTGACCGAATCTTCATAATTCACGCGCAGCACGCGGCCCGGCAAAACCCGGTCCCAGAGCCTCATGGTGCGCTCGTAAAGCCTGTAACTCCTCCCCAATTCGGCCAGATCGTAGCTGAGCGGCAAGGGCTGAAAGTACATCGACAGGCAATTGTCCTCGGCATCCCGGCGGCAATCGATGATCCGCGCGTTCGGAAACAACAGCGCGATAAACCCGACCAGGTAACAATTGCTCGGCGCCTTGTCGGTCACGCGAATAGCATGATCCGGTGCACGCTGCCCAATCGTTGCCAGATAGGCACCCGTTATTCTGTCCGCCTTCGGCTGATCGAGTTCCGCGGCAAAACCGGCATCGACGTGCTCGCCGAAGCCGAGCCCCGCTTCCCTCGCCAAAAGCCGCTGCAACGCGTCGAGTTCGCCGGCGCCGAAGGCCTGCGGGTGACTCGAGACGATCTGCTCGACCAGCGTCGTGCCGGAACGCGGCATGCCCACGATGAACACCGGCCGGTCGCTTTGAGTACCCGCACAGGGCGGGGTCGCGAAGAATTCCGGTGTAAAGACCTGCTCCGATTGCGCAACGAATCGCGCAATCGCGGTCCAGTCGCGCTCAGCGTGATCACGCCTCGCCTCGTTGGCCGTGCGAAAATGCTCGAATGCCTTATCGTATTCACCGCAGTCGTCCAACGCCTTCCCAAGCGCGAAATGCACCGCAGCACGATCGATCGATTTCAGATCCGGACGTCTGGCAGCCCTCTCCATTGCCTGGATGTCGTCGTCGTCGGGTGCGGCGAAACGCCGCGAAATCGCGAGCTTGTACCAGACCGACGCGTGCGCCGGATCGGTATCGAGGGCAGCGCGAAAAAAACCCTCCGCACGCTCGCGTTCTCCATTCATCGCGTGAAAATCACCGAGTTCGGTCTTCAGAATCGCGGCGAGGCGAGCTGTCTGCGGGTGCGCGTCGTAGCCTGCCGCGTCGAGTTTCGCAAGCGACTGCTCGATCAGATCGCGGGCCTCGGTATGACGCTGTTGGAGCTTTCGCGCGAGCGCGAGATGCCAGTAGAAGACCGGTTCGCCCGGGCTGGCAGCGATCGCCGCCTCGAACATGCCGGCCGCATCGTCGACGGCCCCGGCCTGCTGTGCGAGCATACCGAGCAGATCCAGCGCCCCCGGGTTTTTCGGTTGCTGTCGCAGAATCTGCCTGACCGCGAGTTCCGCGTCGCGCAGCCTGCCCTGCTGCTGCAATTGCCTGGCCCGGGCCAGACTTTCTCTGATATCAGTCATTTATGTGATGCTTTTCCCAATGCGGTAGCGTCTTGCCGGCAACCGGTCTGAGCGGTACTGCCGGCCAAGCCCGGCCCGGATCCGTCGGGAACGAAACAAGGAAGGCGGCTGTCAAAATCACGGCTGGGTCCGAAGCGCTTGCGGCATGATCGCGGCAATAATAGCCTTTGCAGGGTTGCCATACACATGACAACGACACAACGCACCGATCGGGGAGCAATAGTGAGCGATATCGGCTCGAACTTCAGGGCCTCGCTACAGGATCTGAAGCGACGCAAGGTCTTCCGCGTGGGGGCGTCATACGCGATCGTCGCCTGGATACTGCTGCAGGTCGCCGAGGTCACGTTCCCGGCGTTCGCGATCCCGGATTCCGCAATGCGGTTCCTGGTCATTCTCGTGATCGTCGGCTTCCCGCTGACGCTGGTGCTGGCATGGGTATTCGATATCACGCCGCAAGGCGTGAAACGTACCAGCACAGCGGATACAGCAGCCGGCACGGCCGCGGCCGGCCGCAAACGCTGGATCGATTTCGTGATCATCGGCGTGCTGGCGGTCACTGTAGCGGTGCTCATCTATCGGACCGAATGGAGCGGCAGAAGCGGCTCGATCGCTCCCGGGGAACGCTCGATCGCAGTGCTGCCGTTCGTCAACATGAGCAACGAGCCGAACAACGAGTATTTCAGCGACGGCATCTCGGAGGAACTGCTGAACGTGCTGGCCCGAATCGAGACGCTGCGGGTCGCTGCGCGCACCTCATCGTTTGCTTACAAGGGACGGAATCAGAACGTCCAGGAAATCGGCCGTGCGCTGAACGTGAATACGATACTCGAGGGGAGCGTCCGCAGAAGCGGCGACCGCCTCCGCGTAACCGCGCAGCTGATCGATGTCGAGACCGGCTATCACCTGTGGTCGGACACCTATGAAGCCACGCTCGACGATGTTTTTGCGATTCAGGATCAGATCGCGATGAATATCGTCGGTGAACTGCAGCTCGAGCTCTTCGGCGCGGACCCCAAGACGCTGACCCAGGCGCCGACCGCGAGCGTCGAGGCTTACGAGCTGTATCTGCTCGGCCGCGACAGGTGGCACAAACGCACCGAGGAGTCACTGCGTGAGGCGATCGGCTTTTTCGAGCGCGCGCTGGCTATTGATCCGGACTACGTACGCGCCTACACGGGTCTTGCCGACAGCTACATCCTGCTCGTCGAATACGGCAACCTGACCAACCGCGACGCATTGCCGAAGGCTGCAGCCGCCATCGACGAAGCCCTCAGCCGGATCGCGCAACTGCCGGCCAACCAGCAATCGGAGGTGTATGCCTCCGAGGGTCTGCTGCACCAGGTCCGCGGTGAGCGCACGGCGGCAGCGGCCGCCTATGAGAAGGCGATTGCGATGGCGCCCGGCAACGCGATGGCGCACATGTGGTATGGAAATCTGCTGAACGAGATGCAGAGCCCGAGAGAGGCATTGACACAGTACCAGTCCGCGGTGGAACTGGAACCGTTATCCGCGCCGGCCAACATAAATATCTCCTATGCGCTGATGCGCGCCGGGCAGTACGACGCGGCGCGCCATCACTTCGAGGTACTGATCTCGATCGGTTCCGACCTGGAAGGTCACTACCGCGAGCGCGTCGCCGCAACCTATCACGCGGCCGGCAAACTTGCCGATGCGGTGCGCGCCTATCGCTCGGCACTCGCCGAAAACCCACAAAATCTCGGGGCGATGGCCGGCCTCGCAGAAGCCTGGCTCGATCTCGGCGACTACGAACTGGCGAAACAATGGGCGGATCGTGCGGTGCAGATGGACTGGCGCAACGAGAGTGCGGTCCGCGCGCAGAACGCGGTGTATCTGGCGCGGCAGGAAAACGTCGAGGCGCGAGAGATGCTGGAATCGTGGCTCAACCGGATGAATCAGCGCGAACTCGGTTGGGCGCTGAACGCGTTGGCGTTGCATGCATTGCAGAACGACAACGTCGCCGCCGCGGGTTCCTACATCAGCGAATACCTTCAGACCTACAGCGGCGAGTTCACGGTCTTCGAAGAGAATATTGCCGAGGTCGCAACGGTTGCCGCGTACTACCTCCGCACAGACGATCAGTCGCGTCTGGAAAACGTACTGGCGGCGATCGACAGCTACCTTGCACTGGCGAAGGAATACGGATTCGAACGACCGGCCGACTATGCGCTGCGTGCGGGGCTCGAGAGTCTCCGGGGTCAGGACGGCGCTGCCGCCAAGACCCTGCTCGAAGCGATTCGACGCGGATTCTCGGCGCACTGGTTCGTCGAGGTACACCCGGTTTTTGCGACTTTGCGCACCAGCGAGGGCTACGCTCAGGTCAGCGCGGTCGCGCGAAACGCCATGTCGATGACGCTCGCGCAAATTGCCAACACGGCATTGCCCGAGTACGAGCCGCCGCCGGGCCACAGGACCGCGACGGTCGCGCCGGACGTCCTCGACAGCTACACCGGTTTCTACCAGAGCGCGAAGAATTCCAAGCCTTTCGAAGTGACCCGCGCGGGGAACCATCTCAATGGCCGGCTCGGCTCGCACGCGCCATTCAAGCTGCTGCCCGAGGGGGAAAACCGGTTTTTCGTCCCCGATGGCATCGGGGTGCTCCACTTCGAACGCGATGCAGACGGCAACGTCACCCACATCAATCAATACATCGGCGGCGACCTGCACCGGATGAAACGCATCGATTATGCGCGCCCGGAACGGATCGAATTACCGCTGGCGACGCTCGACAGATACGTCGGAGAATACGAGTTCCCGGACTTCTACAATGTCGTGGTCACACGCGACGGCGAGTCACTTTACGCGCGGCCCGACCGCGAACCCAGAATGCTGCTGCTGCCGTCGGCGGAGAACGAGTTTTTCCTGCTCGATAGTCTTACCGAGATCCGTTTCGATGTGGACCGAAACGGGAAAGTGACTGGCGCGGTCGCCGAGAACGATGGCGTCGAACTTCAGGGCCGGAAACTGCTCTAGCCGATCATTCCGCCCGCAGTGCCTCCACCGGTTCGAGGCGCGCCGCGCGGCGCGCAGGCATCACGCCGGCGACCAGCCCGATCGTCACCGCCGTCACTTCCGCGATCAATACGAATACGATCGGTGTATGGACCGGCAACGCGGGCACGGCAAAACCGAGTAATTGGGCCCCGCCGGCTCCGAGCAACAGTCCGAGCAATCCACCGGCCGCCGCGAGCACGATGGCCTCGGCGAGAAACAGCGACTGCACCTGCCCCGGCGTCGCCCCGAGCGCACGGAGCAGCCCAACCTCCGCTGTCCGTTCCCGCACCGCGATGAGCATGATCGTGAAGATGCCCACACCGCCGACGAGCAACGAAATGCCACCGAGCGCGCCAACGGCGAAGGTCAGCACGCCGAGCACCGAGTCGAGAACGTCGAGCATCTGCTGCTGGGTTGTTATCGTGAAATCCTCGCCACCATGGCGTGATATCAGGATACGTTCGATTGCAGCGACAACCTCTTCGACCGGCGCCCCCTCGGCGTACATCAGGTCAATTTCCATCAGGCTGTCGCGGTTGAACATCTCCAGCGCGCGTGAGGCCGGAATGTAAACCGTGTCGTCAAGATCGAAGCCGAGCACCTGCCCCTTGGGCTCCATGACACCAATGACGCGGTACCTTACGCCGCCGACGCGAATACGACTTCCGAGCGGGCTCTGATCGCCGAACAACTCCTCTTTGAGTTTGCTGCCGAGCACGGCCAGCGCGCGCGGCGCCCGCGGGTCGTCCGCCGGCAGGAATTCACCGCTCGCAACAACAAAACTGAAAGCTTGCGGGAACTCGTTGCCGACGCCATAGATGGTCGTACGACGTTTGCGCCGACCCACCTCGACCTCGGCGTTTCCCTGAACCAGCGGCACGACCGACTCCACGTGGGGCGCGCGACGCAGCGCCTCGGCATCGTCGATCGACAGCGGTCTCACCGTGTTAAAAATGCCCGCCGAGGTACCAAAGGTCGTCGCCTTTCCCGGATTGACGCCGATGATCGTCGTGCCGAACTGGGTAAATTCGGCCAGCACGAAGCGATTGACGCCCTCGCCTATCGACGTCAGCAACACGACCGCACCGATGCCCACTGCGATCCCGAGCGTCGTCAACACGGTACGCAAACGGTGCGCCCGCACCGAGCCGAAAGTAAACAAAAGCAGATCGCGTGCCTGCATCCCGTCTCAGCCCGCCAACGCCCGGATCGGGTCCAGCCGGGCGGCCCGCCGTGCCGGCATGATGCCGAACACGAGCCCGGTGACGATCGCAACGGTCGTGCCCGCCACAACCGCCCATAACGGGGCGACGACATCGAGCGCAGGATAAACCCGCCCGATGGTCCAGCTTCCGAGCCCACCGACCAGCAAGCCGAACAGCGCACCGAACCATGACAGCAGCACCGCCTCGGCCAGAAACAATACCGTGATCCGGCGCTGGTCCGCGCCGAGCGCTTTCAGCAACCCGATCTCCGCGGTGCGTTGACTGACCGCGACCAGCATCACATTCATGATCAGGATCCCGGCGACGGCAAGGCTGATCGCGGCTATCCCGCCGAGCGTCATCGTCAAGGCCTGGAAAATCCGGTCGAACGTCGCAAGAACCGCATCCTGAGTGATTACTGTGACGTCCTCCTCGCCCTGATGCCGCTCGCGAAGCGTCTCTCGCACGAACTTCGTGACACGTGGCATCACCTCGCGGCTGCGCGCCTCGACCAGCACGCGAAACAACGCGGGGCTGTTGAACAATGCCTCGGCGGATGCGACCGGGATCAGCACCAGTTCCTGGACATCGACACCGATGGAACGGCCCTCGGAAGCCAGCACCCCCACGACCCGGAAACGCCAGTCACCGATCCTGAGCCACTGGCCTATGGCAGGCTCGTCTGCGAACAACTCGCTACGGATCTTTTCGCCAATCACGCAGACGGTCGCCCCGCGGCTCCAGTCCCCGGCCGGCAGGAAACTGCCCGCGGCAAGTTTCCAGCGGCGTACCTCCAGCATTTCCGCAGTCGAGCCGATGACCGGAACTTCCCGCAAGCGGCTGCCGAACGACGCGGACGCGGACCCGACCATGATCGGTGCAACCTGGTTGACCAGCGCGCTGCGGGTCAATGCCTCGGCATCGGCAACGGTCAGGTCACGGGGCGTCTCGCCGGCGAAAAGCGCAGGCGATGCACCCGTTGTCTCGGAACGGCCAGGAATCACGATCACGAGGTTCGTGCCGAGCGACGCGAACTCGCCGGTCACGTAACGGCGCGCGCCTTCTCCGAGGGCTGTCAGCACTACGACGGCCGCGACGCCGATTGCCGTTGCCAGCAACATCAACAGGCTGCGCGCAGGGGAACGACGCAGCGACTGCAGTGCGAACCCGATAACATCCAGCGCCCTCATGGCCGGCCCGCCAAGGCGTCTGCAACGATCCTGCCGTCGACCATCCGCAGCTGACGGGCCGCCCTCCGGCCAACGTCCATGTCGTGGGTCACGACCACCAGCGTCAGCCCCTCCGAGTTCAGGTTTTCGAGAACACGGATCACATCGGCGCCCGACGCGCTGTCGAGGTTGCCGGTCGGCTCATCGGCCAACAGCACTGCCGGTCGCATGATCGTCGCCCGAGCGATCGCGATCCGCTGGCGCTGTCCGCCCGATAACTGATCGGGCCGGTGGCGGGCCCGATCCTCTAGCCCCACGGCCGCGAGCGCCCGGTCGACGCGCTCGTTGCGGGCAGCCGGCGCCACACCGGCAAGAAGCAACGGCAATTCGATGTTTTCGAAAGCCGTCAGCCGTGGCACCAGATGAAAGGACTGGAAGACGAACCCGACCTTCTGACCGGGCACCTGTGCCTGTTCGCGCTCGTCGAGCGTCGTCGTGTCGCGCCCGTCCAGCAGGTAACGCCCGTCAGTCGGTCTGTCGAGCAATCCGAGAATATTCAGCAACGTCGATTTGCCGGAACCGGACGGGCCCATCAGGGACAGGTACTCGCCGTCCCGGATCAGCAGATCGACGCTCTCCAGCGCATGCACTTCTTCCTCGCCAACCTGGAAAAAACGCGAAATTCCGTCCAACTCGATCATCGGCTCAGGCTCGACTCGAGCGCGCGCGGCATCGGCTCCAGGCCCCCCTACTCCGCACGCGCGGCCACACCCGCCGCTACCCCTTCGCGATCCAGCGACACCACGATACGTTCGCCGTCAGCAAGGCCCTCCAGAATTTCGGTGAACTCCCAGTTCGAAAGCCCCGTGCGCACTTCGCGTTGCTCGAGCAACCCGCTTTGCCGGTCAAGCACCAGCACTGACTTGCGGTCGAAGACCGCCTCCGTCGGCACACGCAACACGTCCTCGCGCACCGCTATGATGACCTCGATATCGGCACTGTAGCCCGGCAACAGCCCGGTGGCCGCGTCCGGCGCGATCTCCGCTTCGATTTCCACCGTGCGCGCTTGTTTCTCGATGTCGAGTACGTATGGCGCGATCCGCCTTACGGTGCCGGCGAAACGACGATCTCTGAACGCATCCAGGGTCACGTCGGCACGCATACCGACGCGGATTGCGGGCGCGTCCACCTCATCGATCGGCGCCGCGATGTAGATACAGCTGGTATCGACCAGATCGATCGCGGGCGGCGTCGCGATGCCGACCGGCGACGGGGTGACGAATTCGCCGACCTCGCCATTGACCTCGGCGACAGTGCCGGCGAAAGGAGCCGTCAGGCGCATGCGATCCAGAGCAGCAGCGGCCACTTCGACACGCGCCTCGGCGACACTGACATTGCTGCGCATCGCACGGCATGCCGCCGCACTCGCTCGCGCCTGACCCGACGCCACGTCCGCGTCCTCTTCCGAGGACAAGCCCCGTTCTCTCAGCCGGTTCACACGGGCGGCTTCGCGACCGGAAACCTCGCTTTGCGCGCAAGCCTCTTCGGCGCGGGCACCCGCCGCGACGACATCGCGCTCGGCCAGGCGCATTTGCGCTTCGAGATCGTCGCCCCAGAGCTGCAGCAACAGTTCGCCGGCC
>Ga0224502_10000610_pt1 | contig 12064 bp, 9 predicted proteins | sample SF_Oct11_sed_USG_5_FD_169104 | JGI IMG/M metagenome (GOLD analysis project Ga0224502, IMG submission 169104) | Sediment microbial communities from San Francisco Bay, California, United States - SF_Oct11_sed_USGS_13 | ecosystem: Environmental > Aquatic > Marine > Sediment | place: USA: California... | reverse complement strand
CAAAAGCAGACAGCCCGTTGTTGATAATTTTCTCATTCTTCACTCCAGTCAAACGGAGCAAGCGTTCGGCCCCGTAACGGGGCCGAGCTGTCCAGGCGATCAGTTACCAGAATATTACTGTCGTGCGGCCTGGCTCTGTAGCGCCTGCAGTGCTTTCTCGACACTCAGCGAGCCGACTGCCTGGCTGGGTGGGTATTCCTTGAACGTCGCAAGAAACTGAGCAACAAGTGCCTGCGCCGGAACGAATAACCACATCTGGTCTGCGTACCATCGCGTGTAAAGCGCAGAATCCGGTGTCACTTCGAAAGGATCCTGCCGCAAGTTCACCACGAGCGGCCAGCTTGGCGTTTTCCGGTAGGCTTCATTGATCGAACCTTCCATGATCGTGAAATGAATCTTCCAGTTGTTGTAACGAACGGCATTGAGATTGCCGCCGGCATCAAAGTAGAAGATCTCCTTGCGCTGTCCGGGACCCTTGCCCGAGAGCGCGGCCGTCTGGTCGTAGCCATCGAGATGCGTGCGGAATGTTTTTCCGGCGGCCTTGTGGCCCTTGAGTAGTTTGTCCTTGACCTTGGCGTCGCCGGCTGCTGCCACCAGCGTCGGCACCCAGTCTTCGTGGGAGAAGATGTCGTTAACGACCGTTCCCGGCTTCACGGTTCCGGGCCAGCGAATTGCAGCCGGGACGCGGAAACCACCTTCCCACGTCGTACCTTTCTCGCCACGGAACGGGATTGTGCCACCGTCCGGCCAGGTGAATTTCTCCGCACCGTTGTCCGTGGAGTAAATCACGATCGTGTTGTCAGCAATACCCAACTCGTCGAGCTTGTCCAGTACGATGCCGATATCATGATCGTGCTGCGCCATACCATCGGCATACAGCCCATGTCCGGTCTTGCCATCCCACTCGGGACTTAGTCGTGTCCACACGTGCATGCGCGTCGCGTTCAGCCAGACGAAGAAAGGCTTTTCAGCCTTGACCGCACGCTCCATGAAGTCGATAGCGGCGTCGCGGAACTCCTCATCCGCTGTCTCCATGCGCTTCCTCGTCAACGGTCCGGTATCTTCGACACGGCCATCGGCGTAGGAGTGCAGGACACCTCGCGGTCCGAACTCCTTGTGGAACGCCGGATCCTTCGGGTAATGATAGGTCTCCGGTTCTTCCTCGGCATTCAAGTGATACAAATTGCCAAAGAACTCATCGAAACCGTGGGCGGTTGGCAGGAACTCATCGAGATCGCCAAGGTGGTTCTTGCCAAACTGGCCGGATGTGTAACCGTGCGGCTTGAGTAGCTCGGCCAGCGTCGGATCCTTGTCCTGCAGCCCTTCTTTTGCACCCGGCATGCCGATAGTCAGCAAGCCGGTGCGGAATGGGTGTTGGCCCGTAATGAAGGCCGCCCGGCCCGCCGTACAGCTTTGCTGCGCATAGTAATCAGTAAACAGCGCACCTTCGTTGGCAATTCGGTCGATATTTGGCGTACTGCCACCCATCATGCCGCGATGATAGGCACTGATGTTATACATGCCGACATCGTCACCAAAAATGACGAGGATGTTGGGTTTGTCTTGCGCGGATGCGGCCGCCGCGCTGCATAACGCAGCGACTGCAAGCGTCGCTCGTAAAAATGATTTCATCGCTCTTTACTCCTAGTTGCTCGGCGGCGTCTGCAGCTTATCGAGGACCTGGTTCAGGTTGAAGCTGCCGGGCTTCTGGCGCGGCGGGAACTTTTCGTACGTCGCGAGGTGCTGAGCGACCAAATCGACAGCCGGAAGGATCATGTAGGCGCGCTCGAGTCGCCACATGTTGTACCCCTCCGCCTCGTGATCAGCCCGTTCGAAGGGATCACCGAGCATATCAAACAGCTTGGGCAGGCGAAGCGTAACCAGGGGTTCCTGCCAGACCTCGAAACCGTGGCCGCGCTGCTCCATAAAGACCATCTTCCAGCGAGCGTAACGTAAGTTCGCCAGCTGGCCGTCGTCGGTCCAGTAGAAGAACTCCTTGCGCGGTCCTTGCTCGACCTCACCCTTGAAGTAGGGCAGCAAGTTGTAGCCGTCGAGATGCACTTTGAAGTTGCGGCCGTTGGCTCGATGACCCTTTATTAGCTTTTCCTTGATGTCGGGTTCACCGACCGCCGCCAGAATCGTCGGCAGCATGTCCTCGTGGGAGAACACGTCGTTGTAGACGGTGCCTGGCTCGATCACGCCGGGCCACTTTATCATGGTCGGTACGCGATATCCGCCGTCCCAGTTGGAGTTCTTCTCGTTGCGGAATGGCGTCATGCCGCCGTCCGGCCAGGAGAAGACCTCGGCGCCGTTGTCGCTCGAGTACATGATGATCGTGTTGTCGGCGATCCCGAGTTCCTCCAGCTTGTCGAGGATCTGGCCGACATGCTTGTCGTGCTCGTCCATGCCGTCAGCGTAAATGCCCAGGCCCGTTACACCCTGCGATTCCGGCTTCAGATGCGTGAAAATGTGCATGCGCGTCGAGTTCCACCACAGGAAGAATGGCTTCTCGGCTTTCGCGGCGCGCTCCATGAAATCGATGGCACCGGCCGTGACTTCCTCGTCCACCGTTTCCATGCGCTTCCTCGTCAGCGGTCCGGTGTCCTCGATGTTGCCGTCAGCGCTCGACTTGATGACGCCGCGAGGGCCGAATTTCTTGGCAAACTCCGGACTCTTCGGGTAATCCGCACTTTCTGGCTCCTCCTCGGCATTGAGGTGGTAGAGATTGCCGAAGAACTCGTCGAATCCATGATTGGTCGGCAAATGCTCGTCAAGATCGCCAAGGTGGTTTTTGCCATACTGCGCGGTCATGTAACCGTGGTTTTTCAGCAGTTCCGCAATGGTCGGGTCCTTTTCCGAGAGTCCTTCTTTCGCACCTGGCAGGCCGACTTTGAGCAAACCCGTGCGAAACGGGCTCTGGCCAGTAATGAAGGCGGCGCGACCGGCCGTACAGCTCTGCTGTCCATACCAGTCTGTAAACAGTGCACCTTCATTGGCGATGCGGTCGATGTTGGGCGTCTGGTACCCCATCATGCCGCGGTTGTAGGCACTGGTGTTGAACCAACCAACGTCATCACCCCAGACGATCAGGATATTAGGTTTGTCCTGCGCCTGCGCAGCGCCAAGAGCAAAGAAACCGGCAAACGCGATCATTGCGATTCGAGCGAAGCGCCGGCCGACAGTAGTTAGAGAGACAGGAATGTTATACATGTCGAAATTATGAACCTCGAGGATCGGGAAGGTGTTTGGCGATGGGTCTGGCGAACCAGCAAAGGGTATCAAGCCAAGGTGCGGTAGTTTAAGGCTTAAATATCGCAAGTCCAGCAAAGAACGTTTCAAATTGTAACAAGTGCTATAACGGCCATGCTCATCTTGGCCGAGGAGGCGCGCGCAATTCGTTGGTTTCTAAGGGATTGCCTGCAGGGATCGCAGCAGGGCGACGACGTCCTGGCTTTCGGGGTGGCGCCGTGCCATTGCATAGGCGATATCGAGGGCACCCTCCGTGTCACCGCTGTCCCTGAGAATGGTCGCCAACGCCATGGCGATGTCGAAATCGCCATTGAAAAGCGCACGGGCGTCGCGTAAGACCCGCAGGGCTTCCGCGGGCTGGCCCATCGAGTTGAGCGCAATACCGAGTACGTACGCAAATCGCGGGTTATCCGGCGAAAGCTCCGCAGCGAGCCGGAGTTCGGCCAGCGCCGCCTCCGGGCGCCCGCTGCGCACGAATGACAGACCGAGCGCATGATGCAGTGCCGCGTTCGATTCATCCAGAGCAAGTCCCTCGCGCAGCAGATCTTCGGCACGCCCTTCCTCGCCCAGTCGGCGCAGCGTATCGGCCAGGTTGGCGCGCGCCGTTGCCGCACGCGGCTCGATGCGAAGCGCCTGTTCGTAAAGGCCAACCGCCTTTTCGACGTTCCCCTCGGCGACTTCGAAGCTCGCAAGGGCCACCAGCGAGTCCGGCCTGTTGGCCAGCGATTCGTAGGCGGTACGCAGATCTGTAGCCGCCTGTGTCCAGGCGCGCGCTCCTTCGAGCGGCAACAGGTCCGACATGCCGGCGTAGACCGAGGCGGCCTCGATGCGAACGCCGCGAACCGGGTCGGCAAGCAGCCTGGGGGCAGAAAAACGCAGCCGCAGCTCGCCCGGTAACGAACGAAGTTGCCGGAGCGCGGCAATCTTCATCAGCGGATCCGAGCTGCCAAGCTGCGCTTCGATCAGTTGGAAGTCACTGCTCCCAAGCGGCTGTGCCAGAAGCGAAACGGCCGTCGCCCGCGCAATGCCGGGGTAGCCCCCGGTATTTGCGACCTCGCGCAATTGATCATTAGCGAAGCCGCGCCTTCCCGCCTCGATCGCCTCGGCGAAATGCGGCCGCGGGGCTGCGTCGGCAGCGCGCCAGCCACCGATGGCTGCCGCAGCCGCTGCAGGCTCGAGATCCGCGTGACAGTTCGCGCACGCGTTCGGCGTCTCGATCATCGCGGTCAGGTCCGGGCGCGGGACACGGAAACTGTGATCGCGCCGGTCATCGACCACCATGTAGGTGCGTGAGGTCATGTGGCAATCGACGCAGCCAGCTTGCCCGACTATGTGGCCTGAGTGCTCTGCGGTGGCGAATGTCGTCGGCAAATGGCACTGCGCACAGACGTCATTCGGGTCGGATCCCGTCACGAGTTTCGCGGAATGAGGGTCGTGACAGTCGCTGCAAGTTACGCCGGCCTCGTACATACGACTCTGCAGGAACGACCCATAGACATAGACTTCATCGAGAATCTGGCCATCGGCGAAGTACAGGCCATCGTCGAGCAGCGCCGGCAGGTGCGTGTGCGCCAGCGGCTTGCCGTATTCGTAGTCGGGGGTAATGATGCCGCGCCGTGAGTGACAACGCCCGCAGGACTCCGGCTGCTGCGGCGGTCGCATGCGGGCCTCGCTGCGTGTAGCGATACCGGTGGCCGGATCCATGATCCAGGTTGCGTTGCCGTGATCGTCGAGGTCGACTTCCAGGCCGTACGTTCCGGCCTCCTCGCCACTGTCGGCCAGCCGGACGTGTGCCGATCCCGGCCCGTGGCAGGCCTCGCAGCCGACGCTGATTTCCGACCACGTGGTGTCGAACGAAGCGCTGTCCGCGTCGTAGCCCATCCTGACGTTGGTCGAGTGACATTCGGCGCACATGTAGTTCCAGTTCTGCTGCAGGCCGGTCCAGTGCAGCGAGTCGTCCGGTGCGATGTACTCGCCCTCGTAGATGTGGAACCAGCGCTGACCGCCAGCTTCGGCAGCACGCGAGTCCCAGGAAAATGCCAGGGTCTGCAGCCGGCCGCCGGGAAACTCGATCAGGTACTGTTGCAGCGGCTCAACGCCGAACACGTAAGCGATCCGAAACTCGCTTTCTTCTCCCGAGGCGTCAGCCGTCCTCACATAGAAACCGTCATCGCGCGTGAGGAAGCGTGTCTCCTCGCCATAGTAGTCGAAGCTTGCGTCATTGAAGTCCCCCAGCACGGTATCGGCTGTTGCGGCCTGCATGGCGAGCTGGTGATGCGAGCCGAGCCAGCTACCGAATTCGCCCTCGTGACAACTCTGGCACGCGGTGCTGCCGACGAAGGTCGCGGGCCCGTCGGATATCGCCTCTGTCAATGGCGCCTCGTCGCTGCAGCCGACGACCAACGTCAGCACCAGCAAGAGACCAGGATGGCCAAATCTGCGGTTCTTCACTACGATACCCCTAACAAGCCCGGACCAACCATAACAGAGACCCTGTATGTCCTTTGCAAAGAAAGCGCGCTACGCGCTCATCTCGTTTTGCGCACTGATCACCGCCGCCTGCGCCTCGCTCAATGTCAGCCTGCCGTCGATCACCGAATCGCCGACGGGAGAACGCCTGCCGGGGAAGATCATCTGGCGCGACCTGCTGACCAACGACCCGGTCGCATCCCGAGAATTCTACAGCGAATTGTTCGGCTGGGAGTTCGAGAGCGTCGGCAAGGCATCGAACCTGCGGAGCAATTCGGCTTATACGCTGATTCGTCACAACGGCAATCTGATCGGCGGCATGGTCGACACGCTGGCGCTCAACAATCGCGACGACATTTCGCAATGGGTTGTCCTGATGTCGGTCGAGGACCTCGATGCCCGGGTTACGGCCGTGACCGCCGGCGGTGGCACGATCGTCGCACCGCCGACGGACCTGCAGGACCGCGGCCGCCTGGCCCTGGTCAGGGATGCCGAAGGCGCGTTGCTGGGTCTCCTTGAAACGCGGGACGGCGACCCGGCAGACAGCGAGCCCGAAGTGGGGGGCTTCCTCTGGGACGAGTTATGGACGAGCGACGTCCAGAGCGCCAGCGTGTTCTACAACAAGCTCGCTGGGCTGAGCAGGGATACCGTGGATATCGACACCGACCAGTCGACATCGCCGACCTACAGCCTGCTCAAGGCCGGGGACAAACCACGCGTCGGCATCATGCCGGTCCCGCTGGAGGGACTCGACCCCGTCTGGGTCAGCTACATCAGGGTCGAAAACCCGGCGGCAATTACATCACGCGTAACGGACCTGGGCGGCCGCGTAATCGTTGAGGCCCAGCCGCGCCCGCTCGGCGGCGAAGTCGCCTTTATCGCCGGCCCGTCGGGCGCGGGTATCGCGTTACAGACCTGGCCACTCAAATAGTAAGGGACAAGAGAACTCGAATGATGAAAACACTAGTCAAGCGCGCAGCCGTATCCGCCATCCTTGCGACGAGCCTGCTGTTGGGTGGCTGCGATAACGTCGCCGTCTACGGCAGCGTCGGCTACAGCTCGTATAGCGGCTACGGCGGCTATGGCGGCTACGGCTACGGGTCCAGCGTCAGGATCGGCGGGCGTATTTACTGACCCGGGAGACTGAGCGCTACTGCGGGGGGAACCCCGCCAATACCGCGTCCACGGCGGACTGGATCGTCTCATCCATCTTCTTGCGATCGGAGTCCGTTATCGACTTGGTCGCGACCGCGTGATAGACGGGGCGGTGCTCCGCGACATCGAAAACATCGAGCGCGAGCATGCCCTTCTGGTACTGCCGAACCTGGGTTTCCGTCGCCATGCCCATACCGTAATAAGATCCGCCCCAACCCCAGCCGCCACGGTAGCCATAGCCGGAATAGCTCGCCGGGTACGAATTCACCTGGATCTCTTCACGAGAACCGACGGTAAAAGACAGCACAAAGTTAGCCTTTTCGGGATCGTCTATCTTGTTGTATCCCTTCGCCGTCAAACCACGTTCGACAGTCGCCATTATACGGGGCTCCAGCAACGGATTCGGAACCCGGTTAGTTGGACCCACGATCATTGGATTTTCGGATATCCAGGCGTAGGTCTGATAGCCGCTGAAATCATGCGACGGGTCGCTGTCGTAAGTGGCCTTGAAGCCGGTTGCACACGCGCCCAGACCAACACTCACAGCCGCCAGAAGAATAATGCCCACTCTGCGGATTGCCATTTCTATACTCCGTTAGATGCTCGTTTACATGCGGATAAATGAACGATACGCAGTTTGCGACTTACCGGCAATATGGTTCTTGCCTCGTCAATGGGGCTGCACATAGACGCAGCCGGCCCGACTCGATTCTTGTTATCCTTCGATTTTGCCCATGACGTGGGCGCAATCAGCTTATGTGGCAGGACGTTTATGTCTGGAAAATTTCTCTGGTGTTTCCCGTTAGCTTTGCTGTTTTTCATGTTCCTTTCTCCTGCCGCACAGGCCGAGAAAACTGACGTGGTTATCCTGATCAATGGTAATGCGGTCACCGGCGAGGTGAAGAGCCTGGAGTTCGGGGCTCTGCGTTACAGCACTGATTCGATGGGTACGGTGAATATCGATTGGGAGGACATCGTCAGCGTCACCAGTCAGCAAGACCTGCAGATCGAACTGACGGATGGCACTCGTCACTTCGGCAAACTGTTCCCGGCCGGCGACGGTTTCTACGTTCGCATCGTTACTGCAAGCCAGGAATTCGTCATTGCATCCAGCGAGATCGTTCGGATCACGCCGATCGAAACCAGCGAGCGATTCCTTGAGCGACTGGACGGTTCTTTCACTTTTGGCATCCAGACCCAGAAGTCGAGCGAGGTAACGACGTCCAATCTCGCCGCCGACGTCAGCTATCGAACCCGGAAATACCTGGTCGGTACCCGCCTGAATTCCTCCATTACAGACCAACCCACGGAACCCACCAAGGCTCGCCAGAGCTTCGGTTTCAACTTCCAGCGCTTTCGTCAGAACCGCTGGTTTACGGATTGGTTTACGGGCTGGGAAAAGAATGATGAACTCGGCATCGCGGCGCGCGTTTCAGCCGGTGGAGGCCTGGGCCGATATCTGACGCAAACCAACAGGAGCCAGTTCTCACTGTCAGTCGGTGTACAGGGCGCCCGAACGACCTATACCGGGGAGGATGAATCCACTACGGAAGGCGAGGGCAGGATCGAGATCCGGTATCTCCGGCGCAACCTCGCACCGGAAACGTCGTTCCGCTTCACATCCACGATTTTTCCGTTGCTCAGCGATATCAGTAAGTACCGCGCCGAGTCCGACCTTAGCCTGCGACGCGAAGTCTTTAACGACTTGTTCATCGAGCTGGGCGTCGGCTACTCGTATATTAGTACCCCGCCAACGGGCGCCGAAAAATCCGACTATACGGCCACTACGTCGATTGGCTATTCTTTCTGACGCGGCAAAACTGCGAGACATTGCGCTCGCGCGCTGAATTTCCGGCTGTTCCTGTAAAGAGATACCCGATGGAAAAGACAAACTTCTTCTACCTGCTGGGCGCATTACTGTTCTTGCTGCTTGCCCTTCCCCTCGCTCATGACTTCGGGCTCGCCGACATGCCGATAATGAGGGTAATTGTATTTTCAGTGCTGTTGCTTGTCGGTAGCTGGAGTCTCAAAGACGGTGGCCGTTATTTTTCGTCCGGAATGCTGTTTGTCGTCAGCGGTATCGCATCTAGCGTTCTCGCCGCCAGCCTGGACATGATGCTGTTTGAGTACGGCGCGATTCTGGCGATGATCGGCTTTCTGGTCGTTGCCATCAGCTATACGCTCGGGCAGGTCGTATTTGGAACAGAAATGTCTGCCAATCGACTGGTAGGCGCGATCTGCGTATTTCTGCTGCTCGGTATCATCTGGGCGTTTGGGTATGCACTGCTGGAACTGGCGGCACCCAACTCCTTCAAGGGCTTCGACCCGGCACACGCGCCGGGCGCGGATAGCACCTGGCTGTATTTCAGTTTTGTCACTTTGACAACATTGGGATACGGTGACATTACACCGGTAACGGCGGTAGCACGAACGCTCTCCTACCTGCAGGCGGTAGCGGGTCAGTTCTACATCGCGGTGCTGGTAGCGGGACTGGTCAGCGGATACATTTCGTCCAGGCAGGGGTCCTGACGACTCTCGCCGACCTCATCAACGGCTGCCCGTAATGACCTCCTGCAACTCCTGGCGATTCTCCCGGGCCATCTGATAGGCGACGTAGTACTTGAAAACGTTCCGGACGTAGGACACGGTCTCTCGCCCGATATTACGCGCCGCGATCAATTCCACGTTATCGAGCCACTGATCCGGATCGTAGCCCTCGGCCTCGGCCTGTCTTCGCAGGCGCTGGACGCGTGCGGGACCGGCATTGTAAGCCGCGAGCGCAAAAAACCAGCGCTGCAGATCATCAATTTCACCGTCCGAGAAGTATCTGTCGATCAGGAACCGCAGGTAGCGCGCGCCGGCTCGAATATTGTCCTCAGGAGCCGATATGTCGCTGATACCGACGTTTGAATCGGCGGCCGTCGAGGGCTTGATCTGCATGATCCCGACGGCGCCGGCGGGGCTTGTCTTGCTGTGGTCGAGGTTGGATTCCTGGTAGGCCTGTGCAGCCAGCATCAGTGGATCCAGGTCGTTCTCCGCTGCGCTCGCGGAAAAGTATTCCATCAGGGACTGGAGCATATCGAGGTCGCCGTCGGACGTTGAATTTCTGACCCAGCGAAGATGGCCGAAGTACCTGTCGATCAGCACGTTACCCACCAGCGTACCCTGCCGGTGACCCTTGACGAAGTCGTTGACGGCGGCGGCAAGCTTCGGACTGTCCTGGCGAAACGCCCATGCGATCTCGCCGCCCGCATGCACGACGAGATCGTTACGTACGACCATTGCAGGAAACACCGCGGACCAGTGCGCCGCCTTGTAACTGTCTACGACAGTTGCGGTTACGAGGCCCGCATTCACCATCTCCAGGATGTCTTCCGTTCGCAGTAGCTCATTTGCCTCGATGATATTTACGGGGTCCTTGCCTCGTTTGACGAAGTCGGCGTTCAGCATGGACAGATGCTCGAAGTAACTCGACGACCTGCGAACGTAAACATCCATACCTGAAATACCGTCGAGCGCTTCCACGCCTGTACCTGCCTCCGGCGCAAAGACCACCACTTCGTCGATACCTGTTGCCGACGGCACCGAGAAGTCGACGAGCTCCGAGCGTGCATCGGTGATCGTAAGATCGGCCGCGACCAGGTCCGCCTGGCCGCTCAAAAGGGCCGGAATCAGGTGATCTCTGCTAACTGGCATCGGGACCAATTCGACCTGGTCGAGACGTCGACCCAGCGACGCATTCAACTCTTGCTGAAAAAGGGTCAGCAGCTCGTAGACGATACCTCGCGGCTTCCCCTCGTAGTAAAAGAACCGTGGTGTGCCGGATACGACGAGTACCCTGACGACGCGGCGCTCGACCATTCCATCGAGGTCTCCATGCCAGGGCTCGACCAGCCTCTGGAGCACCCCGGGCAATAGCTCGTCGAGCGAACGAGGCCCCTTCGATGCAGTTGCAGTCGCAGCTTCCGGAGACGACTGGGCGTCCTGCCGCGCCTCTCGCGTGGTGGCCGCACTCCCCGTTGTTTCGTTCGCTTCCGGCCCGCTTGCGTGACACCCGACCGCCATGACCAGCAGACCAATGACGAAAAAGCGCGTCATTGGACCGTCTCCTGCGGTCGCTTCCAGAGCGCGTCGAAGACGAATACGGCAACGATGGCGTAAAGCGTAGCCCAGCCGAACATGAACAGACGATCATAGAAGCGTGCGCCGGCAGCGCTGCCGAAATTCGTATCGAGTACCGCCGGGGCCAGCACCACGATCATCGTCAGGTATGCGTAAGTCCAGGTGGCGGCGTCCCTGTGCAGCCCCTCCCCTGCGAATATCCACCTTCCGAAGATCAATCCGGCCAATGCCACCAGCAGGACGTACAGGGTCAGGGATGGCCAGGCGCTCAATATGTGCCACGCAAGAATGGCGGCAACACCGCCGGCGAGCGTCGAAATAATCAACGACTTTGCAGCGGCCCGTGTGCTCTGCCGGGACACCTCCTGACCCATCGCAGAAACCTTGATCAGGACAGCCAAATTTGCCGCACTGGCGCCGGACAGCAGAAACCACAACAGAATCGGGAACACGACTGCCAGGGACCGCATCGCGCTATGCCGTGCCTGCGCCAGGTCCGTGGACTCCGAGCCCGCAGGCGGCGCGTCGGACTCCGCCTTTGCCGGCGGCTCACCCGCTTCGTCCGGCATCACCAGGTGGCTGATCAGCGCAAATGCCGCACCCACGACTGCACCTACCACGAGACCACTGGCCACCCCCAGCAGCGCGTCGACCGACACGGTGCCAACCGCAGCTGTCAGGGCCAGGCCTACCGTGACCAGCGTACCGACAACCGCGGCGCCGCCTCGTGCGGTGAAGTAAAAGGCATGAAACAGGGCAAGCGATAACAGCAATAGACCGACAAGCTCCTGGTGCAACAGGAGCGGCAGGAACACGAACGCGCCGTAGACGCTGAATGTCAGGGCAACCACGACCAGCAGGAAGAACTTTGGGCTGGGCCGCGGCATCGGCAGCGCCAGCAGGAACATCGTAATGACCGGAGCGATGAAGGAGATGGTCCAGCCTACTGCCTGGGAAAACCACAGTGACAAGGCCGTGCCAAACGCGAGGCGGACGATTCGTGTGCTCGCGGTACGCGAGCGTACCGGTAGTGCCGTATTCGACGCAGCCCTAGTAGGCATAGGAGAGA
>Ga0224502_10000608_pt1 | contig 12078 bp, 10 predicted proteins | sample SF_Oct11_sed_USG_5_FD_169104 | JGI IMG/M metagenome (GOLD analysis project Ga0224502, IMG submission 169104) | Sediment microbial communities from San Francisco Bay, California, United States - SF_Oct11_sed_USGS_13 | ecosystem: Environmental > Aquatic > Marine > Sediment | place: USA... | reverse complement strand
CGATGGCCACCGAGGCCACCTTGGGGTGATCATTTAACAACCCCTCGATTTCGGCCGGATAGATGTTTTGCCCGCCGCGGATAATCATGTCTTTTGAGCGGCCCAGAATCCACAGGCATTCCTGGTCGAATTTGACGATGTCGCCGGTGGTGGTCCAGCCATCGGAGTCGAATACCGTGGAGGTCAGCTCTTCATCCCGATAATAACCGGCGGGCGCGTGGGGGCCTCTGAAATAGAGAATGCCCGGCTCTCCATCCGGCACTTCATTATCGTCTTCATCCAGCAGGCGCACCTTGTTGCCGGGCAACATGCGGCCGACGGTTCGGCGTCTGAGATCTTTGGTATCCTCCACCCGGCAGCCGGAGACCGAGCCCATATCCTGGGTGCCCAGGTCGCTGGTGATGACGGCACCGAAGGCTTGTTCGGCTTCTTCGGCAATCTGGGGTGAGAGGTAGCCGCCGGCAGAGCGAATAAAGCGTAAGGAGCTCAAGTCATATTTGGAAGTGTCGCATTCGAGCATCCGCACCAGATGGGTGGGAACGACGCCGATGGCCGTAGCCTTTTCATTTTCGATCAGGGCCAGAGCGTCTTCCGGAACGAATTCTTCGAGCATGACCGTTTTGGCACCGGCCAGCGGCGCTGCAAAGTAGGTCAGGGTTCCGGCCGCACCACCGGCGTGCGGGGCAATCGCCATGGTAATATCGTCTTTGTTAAGGCCCCAGATGCTCACGCGCCCCTTGGACGTGCAGACACGGGGGGCGGTGGGCCATTCCACCAGCTTGGGCAGCCCGGTGGTGCCCGAAGTGGTTGTCAGCAGGGCGATATTCCAGACCGGATCCAGCCGTCTTTCTTTAAGAACATTTTCATCAATCGGTTTTTCAGCAGCCTCCCGGGCCAGCTGGGTCAAAGAATAGGTATTCTCCGGAGCCGAATTCGGCACGGTATCGTCAAAAAGAAAAATATTTTTCAGATGCGGAAACCGCTGCTGCAGGTCCTTATACATTTCAAGATAATCAAACTTGCGGTATTCATGGGGAATGACCACCGCTGTGGCTTCCGTTCTTTCCACCATGTATTCCAATTCTCTTTGACGCAGATATGGATAGACCGTCAGGGATATGAGGCCAGCTCTTTCGCTGGCAATTCGGGCCAGAAAACCGTAAACACTGTTTGGGGACTGAATAATGACACGCGAATATTGCGGGATCCCCATCTGAACCCAGGTAGACGCAATTCCGTCCACCAGGCGTTTGGCCTCCGCCCATGTCACGCGATATTTGGAATCCACCAGCGCTTCGCGATCACCGTACTCCCGGGCATTTCTTTCCCAGAAATCGTAAAACAGCTCCCGGGTCCAGTATCCTTCGTTTAAAAATTCGTCCACCATCTCTTTTTGATAACGAATGGGTTTCACAGGTATCCTCCTTCAATTGTTCTATTCTTCTTTTTTAGATGCGGCGCGTTTAGCCTTAAGACCGGCTTTAAATGTTTCCCAGAATTGCCTGTCGGTATCTTTCCAGGCTGCTCCCCAGCGCTTTTCAAAATAGGACACCGGCAGGCGGTCATGCCAGGACTTCCAGGGATCGCGGCCTTCCTTTTTAGCGATCAAGACATCCGTTAAATAGTCTATGATGTTTGTCAGTTCTTCTTTGGGTAAATAAGACACCGCGCCTTCCTTGATCGATCGCACCAGATTGTCCGGGCTCCAGGCATGTGCGGTCAGCATGACCGCCGGGATGTTTTTGCGGGTCGCAATTTCCAGCAGGCCGTAACCGTCAACCCCCATAATATCCAGGATCACCAGATCAAACGGCTGCGATTCCAGCAGCTCCTTGGCCTTCTCAAATGAAGGTGCGGTTACCAACTCACACATCGGCAGTAAATCGACCAATGTATCCAGAACATCCTGCTCGTCGTCGACTGCCAGGACCCGTTTGCCGTCCAATAACGTATTTTCTGCCATCTTCGCCGTTCCTTTTTTTTAGGTTAGGCCCGTTGAGCCCGCTGAGCCGGTTAAAGAAGGAAAGATATCCATTTTTTTAACCGGTAAACGGGCGAACGGGTGACGGGCTCAACCTTTTTGAGATTGCTCCTAAAGCCCTAACTCAGACCATCTTGCCTGAACCCTTTTGACGATTTCCTCATCGAGCTCAATGGGAATGGGTTTGTCTTTCCAGTCATAGGGAATCGTCGCATCCAGCAGGAGCCGGCCGGTAATCTCCCTGGCATTTATGGGAAGCGAGGGATCGAGCGGCGTTGATCTTCCGCGTTTAATCACCTGGGACCGGTTGGGCTGGAACCGGAAGCTCAGGGCATACATGACCCGGGGGATATCCCAGGGATCAATATCCTCATCCACGACGATGACCGTCTTCAGCCCATAGGCGCCCATCTCGGTTGAGATGGCCGCGGTCAGAACCTGATCGGCATGCCCGGGATACATCTGCTTGATGGAAATGATGGCCAGAAATCGTCCGGAGCCTTCCGGCGGGCAGTAAACCGCCTTCAAACCCGGTATTTTCATGGCCAGCAGCTGCTGCCACAGGGTCGCGCCGTATGATAGCGCCATCGTCATATGCGTGTCGGTGACCGCTCTGCCCACGGTGGTTCCCCACAAGATGGGGTTGTTTCTGTGGGTGACGCATTTGACATCGATAAAATTACGGGGGTCGGCACCGACGCCGGAATAATAGCCGGTGTACTCGCCAAACGGTCCTTCTTCCATAAATTTATCGGCATCCACTTCGCCTTCGATAACGATTTCTGCGTGGGCCGGTACGGGAAGATCCACGGTTTCCCCCTTAACCACCTCCACGGCTTCGCCTCGCAGTGCGCCGGCGACGTCATATTCCGAGACAAACGCAGATACACGGGCCGCCCCTAAAACAAAGAGCAGCGGGTCGCATCCGATTACCGAAGCCACCGGCATGGGTTTGCCCAATGCCTGGTACTTCTTCAACATGATGTCGGCGTGTTTACCCTTGATGAACTGGGTGCCGATTTTGTCTTTTTCAAGCAGCTGGCTGCGGTAAGTTCCCAGATTAATCCATCCCGTCTCAGGATCCTTGCTGATGATGAAATGAGCGGTGCCGATATAACGACCCCCGTCCAGCGGATACCACTGAGGAACCGGGAATTTAAAAAGGTCGATATCGTCACCGGTCACGATGTTTTCTTTACAGGGGGCGGCCGAACTGTCCACCATCTTGGGCGGCTCCAGGTTTTCACCCAGCCTGGCCCACTCTTCATAAAGGTCCACCAGGGTGGATTCGAGGGGCAGTCCCATAATCAAAGCCAGTCTCTGGGTGGTAGTGCACACACTGGTGATGACCGGTGTATCATAATCTTTGACGTTTTCAAAAAGAAGTGCCGGACCGCTCTGTTCCTCATTGAGTTTGGCGATATGCGACAATTCCAGATTCCAATCCACTTCGGCGGTGATCCGTTTGCACAGACCCGTTTCCTCGCCTTTGGCAACAAAATCCCTCATGTCTTTCATGAAACATTTCCTCCTTTTCAAATTAATAAAACTGATTTTGGGTAATATATTTAATTTGTTATTAGTGTTTTAAATTTATATGATTTCATCTCTCCTGCGGTTTTTCACCTACTGCAGGCAGTTGAGTCGTTCATGCGATTTGATATTCTCCTCAGTTGCCCCGGACGGAGCGCTGTTACTCTGGCGTTAAACGCAGGGGAGGCAGGTTTTTACAGTTAAGCAGTAATTTTTACGGTATCTTAATTCGTTTCATGGCCTGTTCCATCAAGAGCTGCCGACCGCTTTTAGCGCCAATGACCGATTCGGTCTTACGCTGGCTCCAAACGGTTTCAGGGCGTGCCTGAACAATAAACATGTTTTTCGGAAACGGGATATCTTTATCAATGGCCCATTCGATATCCATGGGTCGGCCGTAATGGTTTTCGATATTTTTAGCAGCCCGGACCAGCGCTTTGATCTCGTCGTCGGCCAGACAGCAGGTACACTGCATATCATCAGCGACATCCGCATCGACGGTTTCCCCTTTTTCCAGGTCATACACGCATTCTATGTGTTTGGTTGATATGGTCCGTTCGTTAATTTCCAGCATGACCTTATCGACCACAAATTTATCCGGGTTGACAGAACCGGAAACCACGGTTTCGCCCAGTCCCCAGCTGCCCTCGATGAGGACCTTGGAAATATCTCCGTTGGTCGGGTTCAGCGTAAACATAACTCCGGCGGCTTTTGAATTGACCATTTTCTGAACGCCGACACTGATGAGGACCTTGTCATGGGGAAAGTCGTTTTTAATGCGGTAAGCGATTGCGCGGGGGGTATATAAACTGGCCCAGCAATTCTGAACTTTGCGGATAACCTGCTCCGCCCCCTGAATCCAGAGATAGGTGTCCTGCTGACCGGCGAAGCTGGCGGTGGGCAAATCCTCGGCGGTTGCGCTTGAGCGCACCGCTACGGGAAGCGATTCCACGGCGCATTTTTCACACAGCCGGGAATATCCATCCTTGATGGCTTTGCTGACAGCATCCGGCATTGGCGTCTTTTTGATCAATTCCTGAACGTCGGCGCTGGCCTTGTTGAGGGCCGCCACATCATCGGGATCCAGGTCGGAAACCCTGTCGATAATTCGGGCTTTAATTCCGGCATCGGTAATGAACAATAAATAGCTGTCGGTGGTTACCGCGAATCCGGGCGGAACCCGAATAGCGGCTTTGATCATTTCTCCCAGGCTGGCATTTTTACCGCCGACAATGGGCAGTGAATTTTTATCCAGTTTTTCAAATTCCAGGATATAATCCATATTTACTTCCTTATAATACCCTTCCATCTGAAACCCCCTTCCTTACGGGAAGGGGTTTCAGCATGGAGGCTCATCTTACATGGCGCAGCGTTACGCTAAAGGGTAAAGCTTTTAAGGAAAACCGCGTAAAGTGTTTATCCTGCTCTTTTGACGATCTCGACCACCCCGCTGTCACCGTCGACTTTGAGGATGTCGCCGGTTTTGATCACCGATGTGGCTATCCCGGTGCCGGTAACAGACGGAACCCCATACTCTCGGCAGACAATGGCGGCGTGGCTGGTCAACCCGCCGATGTCGGTCACCGTAGCCTTAATTTTGGTAAACACAGGCGCCCAGGATGGATTGGTGGACGGACATACCAGGACCTCACCGGGCTGCAGGTCCACAATGTCTTTGAGCCGTTTGAGCACGCGGGCCGGGCCCTCGACGACACCGGCCGAAGAGGCGAAACCTTTGATTTCAGAAACATCCTCGCCTGCGGTTGCGTCGACACCCTTGAGCCATTCTTTCACTTTATCCGTGGTGATACCCCACAGCATGATCGTAAAGGGTTCGGCGATTTCTTCGGGTGGGACCCCCAGAGCCGGGGTCGGGTTCCACTTGTTGGCTGCTTCAAGGATTTTTTTGCGCTTTTCAGCTTTAGATTTATAGTAGTTTCCTCGCATGGGGATATCCACACCCAGGGCCCAGCCGGTTGATACCTCGGTCAGTAACTGTGGGATTTCATAGCGGTTAAACATGAAGATGTCATCGACTTCGTTTAACATCCCGTTGTTAACCAGAAGGGTTCCAATTTCTCTTATCTTGTCAAACCAGATGGTGTGAAACCAGTGCTCAACCCAGAAGAGGTGATCCTCGGCGTATGTGTAAATGGTTCTGACGGTGTTGAAAGCATCATCGAAGGCCTTACGATCTTCGTCGGTTTTGATGAGTTTGCGATATTCGGCAACGATTTCATCTCTTTGCTTTTCGATCTCATCCAGCGAGCGCTCGATTTTCTCGCCGTTTTCCAGCCGTTCGACATAACCTTTAATGTAGCTGTAGGGGATGTCCGGATCGGTCAGCCAGCTGCCCTCATAATGATACCAGCCGCTGCCGCAGGATACATAAAACCAAGGATCTTTGGCTTTTTCATACTCTGCCAGCCAATTTTTTCCATTCTCTGTGTTTTGAAGTTCAGCGACCTTATCTTCCGCCGGCTTGTCACTCTTGAGAATAGCGGAAACTTCCTTGGCAGAAGCTGCCAGTTTGGAAAGGCGGCAAAGTTCTTCTTCAGGCTTGAACATGGATACATAGGCGCCGGCGACCATCTTACCGATGGCACTTTCACTGATACCGGGAAAAAGCTTGCGGGACACATCGGCAAACATCAGATAGGCCAGGTAAGTGAGGTTCAGCATCTCGAAATGATACTGCCAGCCCTTAAACATCTGATTGACCAGCTTGTCAAAGGACTCGATCAAATAGTAACTGTCGTACACCCCGGTGGGCGCCGGCAGAACCTGATCATCGGGAACATATTTCGGCAACTCGCTGGGGACTCTCACCGCGGCCATTTCTTCACCAAGCGCTTTAAACTTGGTCAACCATTTGTCCCAAAGCTCATTATAATGTTCAAATACATAGAATACGCGTTTTTCAAAATGTCCGGCTTTCTCACCGATGATTTCCTCCGGTGGCGGGGCGATGGCGCAGATGTACATATAACATCCCACCATTCGTTGGGCGATTCCCTGGGCCGGTGGAATACAGAATACGCGGGTGGTGTACTGTGACAGGGAAATCTGCCAGGCTTCCTGAAAAATCAAATCAAGTGGGGGCACCGGTTCCGGGGCATGGATTTTGTCCTGATACCAGAATTGGGCTTTTTCCCAATCTGCTCTGTCTTCGGAAAACAGGTGGTGGGAGGGATACATTTCTTCCCAGCCTTCAAGTTCAGAAGGGACTTCAAACTCGTGAGGGTCCGGGAATCTTCCAGCGTTTTCGGCCATTTTCATTCTCCTTTCGGTGGTGGGTTAAAAAATGCGTTTAGAGCAAAAAAAGATACATGAAAAATGGTTTATAGGCTTTCGGTCGGAGGAACTGGAACTCGAGATGGAATTCAGAACCAGTTGAGGTGAGAGCACAGAAGCCTGAAATTAAGAATATTATTTATTTTTTATGAAGGAATCAAATAAATCTGTCAAACTAATTTAATTTATGTTATACATAACTTTTGCTTATGGATAAAAATGATCCATAAAAAAAAGTTAGGTTGATATGCTAAATTTTAACCAGTTCCGTGTCTTTTATTATGCCGCCAAAAACTTAAGTTTTACGGCTGCCGCCGGTGAGCTGTTTATTAGCCAGCCGGCGGTCACCGCTCAGATGAAGTCATTTGAGGAGTTTTGTAGCCTGAAGCTCTTTAAGAAAAGAGGACGCCGGATCTACCTGACAGATGAGGGTAAATCCCTTTATGCTTATGCGGCCAAAATTTTTAAATACGAAAAAGAAATCGAACACACCATTGATGATATGCGTGAACTCAAGCGCGGAATCCTCAGTTTAGGGACGACGAAGGCTTACGCGCGCTATTTTATGCCGCTGATGATCACCACCTTTCATAAAAGCTATCCCAACATAAAAATACAACTGAACGAAGGCAGTTCACTGGACATGATCCACAGTTTGCTGGATTTTAAAATAGAGGTGGCGGTGATTGCCAGGACAGAAGATAACCCGGAGATCCATTTTTTCCCGTTTAGCCAGGAAGAAATGGTGGTCATCGTTTCAACGGATCATCATTTGAGCAGGGAAAAAGCGATCACGTTTCAAGAGCTTTCCGCAGAACCTTTTATTATGAAAGAAAAAGGCTCCGGGACGCGCAAGCTGGTGGAAGAATTATTTGAGGCCGAGCAATGCACGCCCGACACCTTGATGGAAACCAGCAATACCGAATTCATCAAACAGTTAGTGCAGCGCGGAGAAGGGGTTTCATTTGTCGTGCGGGAAGCGGTTGCCGCCGAACTGAAAGAAAAAAAACTGATTGCCGTTCCCCTGAAAGGCCCAACCGTATATCTGGATGTCAACATTGCCTACCTCAAAGACCAGGTGCTTTCACCTCCCGCCAGGGCCTTTGTTGATACATTAATCGGCTTGAAGTCAGACGATTTACACCCCATGGGCATCGGTCTGATGATGGCCAAAATGCTTGCCCAGCGCAAGCAGGAGCAAAGAAAAATTTCCAAAATGAGAACGTCCCCATGAGCGACAGATCTGTTTTTAAGCAAATTTACCAACTCGCCCAACCGTATCTCAACACGCGGCATAATGATGTTCATACCGAGATGTCCATGCAGCTCGCCTATCAATTGCTAAAAGCCGAGGGAGGCCGGGAAAGCATTGTGATTCCGGCCATCATTCTGCACGACGTCGGTTGGCAGAAAGTTCCGGCAGCGCTTCATCTTAAAGCATTTGGCCCCAAAGCGACCTCACCGGAGATAAACCGGACTCACGAGCAAGAGGGCGTAAAGATCGCTAAAAAAATTCTGATGAAAGTTAATTACGATAAGGAAAAAATTACTGAAATACTTAAAATAATTGACGGCCATGATTCCAGAAAAGAATCTATCTCGCTAAATGACAGCCTTGTCAAAGACGCCGACAAGCTCTGGCGCTTTACCCAAACAGGATTTGATATAGACAACAAGCGATTTGAAGAGACCGTTGCTGAAGGATTGAACCGCCTGCGTAAATATTTGCCCAGGTGGTTTTTCACGCATACTGCCAATCAAATCGCTAAAAAAGAACTGCAGCAACGGGAAAGGGATGCTGGCAATGATTAAAGAATGGCCGGTAATTAGTCGGAAGCAGATTGGGGATTTCGGGCTTTTTTCGCTGACTCAAAAAAAGGTACGCTCGCCGCGCACGGGCGAAATCAGAGAGGTACAGGCCCTCCAATTTTCAGACTGGGTGTTGATTCTGGCGCTTACGCCGCATGAGGAAGTCGTGATGGTGCGTCAATACCGCCACGGTACCGAGCAGGTCTGCGTGAGTTGCCCGGCGGCCTGGTGGATCCGGCTGACCATTCCCCCGAATTATCCGCCCGGCGGGAACTGCTGGAAGAGACCGGATATCAGGCCGATGAAATTGTGTTGATCGGCGAATGTTTTCCGCAACCGGCGATTTTGAGTAACAAATGCTATTTATATCTGGCGAAAAATGCCGTCGAAGTTCAATCCCAGGATCTGGATGCCGGAGAGGACATCGAAATATTGAAAGTTCCCTTGAAAGACATTCCGGCTAAAATTGAAAACAGGGAAATCGATCACGGTATGGTTTTGCTGGCTTTCTTTTTTTTATGGATGAAGCAAGGGCGGATCGAATAGCAAAGAAGCCCTGCCGGATGATATTGCGGGTGTTGTTTTATTTTTTGCCGCTTCCTTATCGGATTACCTCAGTGGGGAATATATACCCGTGACCGGAGGAAGTTTTATGATTTAACGAACCGCTATGAAGCGCACCGCCGGTATGTAGATATCAGAAAGAGATTTGTCGGGTCCGTCACATGGTAATGGGGCCTTGCAAAATGTTGAAGACTTTCGTAAAGTTTCAACTATTTCCAATCGGAAAATATTATACCAGGCCCGAAATTAAAGATGCACCAATAAGCCGAATTGATAGAACATGCAATCTGTTACGCCTGAAGGAGTGCCTAAAATATTGTCGCATCGGCTTCGACTGCTCCTCGGCTTTCTGATGGGTATCACCTTTGGCCTCGTTCTGGCAGGCGCTATATCCATTCCTTTTTATTTCGAATCTTCCTCAATTCTTTACAAATTCGGCTTTAACCGGCACTTGCTGCGCTCGGGTCAGGTGCTCGGCATGGTTGCGGGGTGTTTGCTGCTGTTGCAGATCATATTGAGCACACGGTTGAAATGCCTTGACAGGATCTTCGGCCTGAATCGACTTTTCAAATTCCATCGCATTACCGGCATCATGATTGCCTGTTTGGTGATCATACACCCCATTCTGTTATTTCTTCCCGAAGACAGAATCTTCATTCCGCTTCAATTGCGGTACTGGCCCGAATTTGTCGGTCTTTTTCTGCTCCTGCTGATTACCGCCACGGTGATTTCAAGCCATTGGCGAGACCGGCTGAGGTTCTCGTTTCACCGTTGGCGGCCGATTCACCGAAGTGCGGCTGTTGTGATCGTCACTGCTTTCTGGGTCCATGTATTGTCTGTTAGCTCGACATTCGAGCAGAAACTGCCGAAGATGCTTGCTTTCTGCGCCATGGGGCTCTGCGGCCTCCTGGTTTTCTGGATCCTGACCCGAACCTTACGAAGCCGGCGAAGTTCTTTTCTGGTTTCAGCGATCGAACCGGCAGGAGAAGATGCGGTCTGTCTGAAGATTGTCTCAACGACAAATCATATGCCCGCTTACTTGCCGGGTCAGTTCGGTTTCATCACGATCTTTTCTCCTCATATTTCAAAGGAGGAACACCCGTTTACAATCGCATCAGCGCCCACCCGGCACGCTTCCCTTGAATTTATCGTCCGCACCACGGGCGACTGGACCGGTCAATTGGAAAATATTCAGCCGGGGGACAGGGTTTCGCTGAATGGTCCTTTTGGGCGCTTCAGCCATCTGCAACTTTCTAAAAAAAATGAAATTATCATGATCGCAGGCGGAATCGGCATCACACCGATGCTGAGTATGCTCCGGTTTATGGCGGGCAGCAATGATCAGCGCAAAATCACGCTGATATGGAGCAATCAAGCCCGAAAGCATATCATCTTCCCGGAAGAGTTCCAAAACCTGGAAGCGCAATTAAAAGGCCTTCGCATCTTTCATGTCCTGACCCGAGACCCTGAATTCAGCGGTGAAAAGGGGCGTTTGGATCGGCCCAAGCTCAAAAGGCTCACTTCAAAATGCAGTCGTTCATCGGCCACATTTGTCTGCGGCCCCAATCGTATGATGAAAGAAGTACATCGCTGCCTTGTTTCCATGGGGTTTCCGAGACGCATGATTTTTATGGAGCGATTCAGCTTATAGTTCCCCGGAGAGTTGACATCGGCCACACCATACTTATACCTAAATTAAGTTTTTCAAATTTTAAAAGCAGGAGAAAACCCATGAAACAGGCTGTTTCCATATTGGTTATGGTATTGTGTGCGCTTCTCATTACCAACACTGCAGTTGCTGAAGCAGAAAAATGGGAAATCGATAAAGCCCATACAAATATCTATTTTGATGTGAGACACACCTATGCTACCGTAAGAGGACAATTCGACGATTTTTCCGGTACGTTGCAATTTGATCCGGACAACATGGCGCTGAGCAGTGTCAAGTTTGAGGTCAAAACCACAAGCATTAATACGGGTATCCCCAACCGGGACAATCATCTTCGGTCAGAAGAATTTTTTGCAGTGAACCAATATCCCTTCATGACCTTTCAATCAACCGGCGTAAAACGGAAGGAAGGCAATCAATACACCTTAGTGGGAAATCTCACCATCAAAGGAAAAACCAATGAAGTGGCTGTTCTATTCACTTATTTCGGCACACGCGAGAACCCGCTGAAAAAGGGAAAAATGGTTGCCGGATTCGAAACTCGTTTTTCCATAGACCGTCTGGAATATCAGGTCGGACCCGGAAAATACTTTGAAATGGGTGTCATCGGAAGAAATGTCGATATTTTAATTACACTTGAGGTTCTCAAATAATGAGCAGATCAAGAAATAGAGATTCCCATGCATTCAGGCAGACCGGAGAATTCTTTAGACTGGACGTTTTCCGACCCGAACGTCTTTACAGTTTTTAAATATTCACGTAAATAAGCAATATTCAGATTGTCGATCCGACCAATAGCTCGATCAAAGAGAGCTCTGATCCGATTTCAGCCGTCATCATTTGTTACCCTTGAAAGTTTTTACTATCGGTAGGCTTAATTTAGGTTCGGGCAGTTTTTTATTCCAAGCATGTCATTCCCGTATAGACGGGAATCCAGAAATGTTTTAGGTTATGTTTGGATCCCCGCCCGAGAAGGAACGGAGGCTGGATGCCCGCCTGCGAGGGCATGACAAAAATTCCCCGACCCTTCAATTAAAGAAGGCCCCGCCTAAGGAAAACGGATGCTGGAATGATCAACCTTAACCAGCTCAGGGCATTTTATCAGGCCGCGAAATGTCAGAATGTCAGCGTGGCGGCCCAGCAGTTATTTGTCAGCCAACCGGCGGTTACGGCACAGATTAAACTGTTTGAAGATAGCTGTGGTTTGAGGCTTTTTAAAAAAAAAGGT
>Ga0224502_10000605_pt1 | contig 12087 bp, 11 predicted proteins | sample SF_Oct11_sed_USG_5_FD_169104 | JGI IMG/M metagenome (GOLD analysis project Ga0224502, IMG submission 169104) | Sediment microbial communities from San Francisco Bay, California, United States - SF_Oct11_sed_USGS_13 | ecosystem: Environmental > Aquatic > Marine > Sediment | place: USA... | reverse complement strand
TCTTGCGGCAGTTTGCCAGAGTGACTAAAGATTCCAAATCACAAATTACAATGACTAAGGTTTCAGTGTTCAGGTTTCAGCTTCTATGCTTTTTCCTGACACCTGACACCTGACACCTTTAGATTTCGTGCAATGAATTTTCTTACAGTGGAGGATTGAGGCCACTTGACTGCAAGGTCCTATCCATTGCAGCCAGTTGCCTAGATTTTTCTGGAGTCAGCTCGGTGTTCTGAACAAGGATTCCATAGTAGGTCTTGATTCGGTCCACATATCTGACTGGTTCGGTTCCTCTAGCATACCCATGGGGCAAGTTGCGGTAATACTTCTTCTGACGCAGTAACGGCAGCATAGCGCTCACATCCTGCCAGTTATTTGCATCTTTCTCCATTTTTTCGGCCAGCATTCTTGCGTCCTCAAGGTGTCCCCAACCTACATTGTAGGCAGCCAGAGCCATATATGTCCGATCTGGCTCGGACACATCCTCGCCAAGTCGTTCGTGTATCTGAGCCAAGTAGCGGACACCACCTTCAATGGATTGTCGGGGATCTACCCTACTTTTCACGCCTAGAGTGTCAGCGGTCTCCTGAGTAAGCATCATCAAACCCCTGACCCCGGTAAAACTTACCGCATTTGGGTCCCAGTGCGATTCTTGATAGGACTGCGCTGCCACAAGCCGCCAATCCAACCCATGCCTTTCTGCAGCCTCTTCGAAGTGATCGCGATACCGCGGCAAACGATGACGCACCCTGTTGTGGTATTGCACCAGATCCACATAATCAAAAACCTTGAGATGCCCATAGTAGTGTTGTTTGAGACGCTGGAGCAAGTCAGCGGTTTCCGGCCGGGCGAACCATCTTTCAACTGCTGCCAAAAGATACTGGTGCTGCGGATGCAGGGCCCACGCCAGCCGCTGGCCTTGTTCAATTGCAAAGTGAATTCTTAACTGGGGATAATAGCGCCGATTAACCGCAACGATGTTCGAATCAGCTATGGTAAGTGGTACTATTCCCTGCCAGACCATCTCTAGGATTTCCTCGGTCTCGTATCCCGAAACCGACATCCACGACAATCCAGGATATTGCTGTTTGAGCTGCCTCAGCCGTTCCTCATATGAGGTGCCGGCATTTACCCATAAAGGATGACCAATGAGATCGCCCACCTTGTCAGGTGACGGTCCTCCCAGCCGCCCCACCACCTGCTGCTGGACTTCCATATAAGCAGGCCCGAATGCCACTTTTCGTCTTCGCTGTTCTGTGACGGTAAAGCCTGCGGTGATGAGGTCAGCATCACCGCGAAGTAGGGAGGGGATCATCTGCTTGAAATTGTGGGTGACAACACAGACCAGCTTCACACCCAGATAGTCAGCGAAGGCTTTGGCCAGCTCGTATTCAAAGCCCGCAAATCCCGTGGGGCCTTCGTAATAGCAGGTGGCATTGTTACGGATAAGCACTCGGAGCTCGCCCCTGGCCTTTATAATCCCCAACTCATTCTGCGGGGTAAGCTGATTACAACCTGCTCCAGCCACCAGAGCGAGACAAAGGATGGTCAAGCTCGCCAGTTTCATCCAGGTCATAGGAGTTGATTTTTTATCGGATTTTGCCATCACTACAGCTTTTACTCACTCTTTTTTTGCGCCGGAGGTTGCCCCACAATGGTAGAGCAAAATTCGTTCCGAGTTCTGTTGTAAGGTCTTAGCTTTACCGCCAGCCAAACTATCTTATCCCGTTTTTTCCAGCAAGCACAAGGCCCCCCGAAAAGTGGGTCTTTCAGATAATACTTCTTTCAGGCTTGTCAAGAGCTCAACCAGCGTCAGTTTACGGTTTTTCGTTGTACCTCTGCAGGTTACGGAAAAAACTCTATTAATTCAAGTAATTATGCGCTACGCTACCGGCTACTACTATTCCAACCCGAGTGTACAATTGTATACCACAAGCGACCATTGGCAACCCATAATTATTAACCACGGAGACTCGGAGAGCACAGAGAGAATTTTTTTTGCCCGATCGGGAGACGGCGATCGGGCAAACCGGGAACCCGCCCGAAGGGTTGGACTCCAAGCGAAGCGCGGAGAAAAGATCGCAGCCCTTCGGGCACGATCTAGTAACCGAGTGGTTCCATGCCAACGGTTGGCGCCAGGCCAAAGAGCTTTCGCCGCAGGCGGAGGCTCTTTTCCCTGGCCAGAGGCCTGTCCCACTGAAAAGCGGGGCTCCCGGCCAGGGAAAAATCACCTTCCTCTGTGTCCTCTGTGCCTCTGTGGTGAATCTTCAATCAGGTCCCCTCAGGCCGTCATAATGCGGAGCAAAGTAACTAATCGTTTTTCTATTTTACCAATACCACGCGAAGGTCCATGACATTGGTATTGGTCGGACCAGTGATCAGCAGGTCATCGAGGTGTTGAAAAAAATGGTATGAGTTGTTTTCCGCAAGGAACTCTCTTGGATCTAGTCCTTTCGCCAGCGCCCGGGCTACCGTGTCGCCATCCACCACTGCCCCAGCGGCGTCAGTGGGGCCGTCTGTACCGTCAGTACCACCGCAAAGCAGGCAAACCCCTTGCAGCCCTTCAAGGTCGAGAGCAGCAGCCAGAGCAAATTCTTGGTTTCGTCCACCTTTTCCTTGGCCTCGCACCACCACCGTTGTCTCTCCCCCGGAAATGAGGCAAGCAGGTCGAACCACAGGATGACCGCTCATAACAATTTCTTTAGCGAGGGCCGTGTGAAAACGAGCCGCCTCCGTTGTATCACCCTCGATCAATGAAGAGAGGATAAGGCTCGTGTAGCCGAGCTTTTCAGCTTGATTTGCGGCAGCCTTCAACGCTTGCATATTGGTGCCCACCAGGATGGATAAAGTCTGTGAAAATATTGGTTCCCCCGGCTTCGGTGTCTCCGGAACCTTTCCTTCTATTCCTTCTTCCAGGTGAGATCTCACTGAAGCCGGCAACTTGTCTTTGAGAGCATAGCGATCCAAGACTTCCTGACATTCATTGTAGGTGGTGGGATCCCCCACAGTGGGTCCCGAAGCAATCACGTCCAGGGGATCTCCAACAACATCAGAAAGGATAAGAGAGATCAAAGTAGCCGGATGCGCCAACCGTGCCAGTTGCCCCCCTTTGACTTGCGAGAGGTGCTTTCGTACCGTGTTCATCTCTTGAATAGATACTCCCGACTTCAGAAGCAGGTTGGTGGCGGCCATTTTCTCATCCAGGGTGATCCCCTCTACCGGCATTGGCAGGAGAGCTGAGCCGCCTCCAGAGAGCAAGAAAAGCACCAGGTCTTGTCGCCCCAGTTTTTCCACCAGGTTTACCAGTTCTTGGGTGGCTCGCCAGCCATTTTCATCTGGAGTGGGATGTCCCGCCTCCAGCAAGCGGATCTTTTTCAGAGGTGCCAGGTGGTCATATTTGACAATAACCAACCCGCCGCTTATCCGATCCCCCAGCACTTCCTCCACTGCCTGAGCCATCGCTGCTGAGGCTTTGCCCGCGCCTATGGCCCAGATTCCTTCAAAGTCCTCCAGATCCAGTTCTTGCTCGCCAAGCAAAAGCGTGTTTCCCTCCAGGGTCAGAGACCGCTTGACAGCTTCATTCGGGTCTACAGCACGCAGTCCAGCTTCGAAAATTTGTCGGGCCTCTTTCTTGAGATCCGTTTGCATCATAAGCTCCTGATCAGACTAACTTATTAGAGTCCATCCATAAATTACCGAGTGTCATTCCGAGCCCTTGGGCAAGCTGAATAGCTCCGTGTCACCCCGTCGCCGCGTCCTTTTCCCTATGCTCTATGCCCTATGCCCTATGCCAATCTATACAATAGATCATTTACTGCTGACAACCACCCACGGACAATCTTTATTTGACAGTGCTCGCACCTGCCAAGTAGAATCTCTATGGTTTTAACCACATTGCCGGCAATCTATTTGTACACTTGGAAAGGGTTTCTGGAGGTATGTAATATGGAAGATTGTATCTTTTGCAAGATAATTCGCGGTGAAATCCCTTCAGCAAAAGTTCTCGAAACCGAGACTGTCCTTGCATTTCTTGACATCAATCCGGTAAGCAAGGGTCACACCTTGGTAATCCCCAAGGCTCATTACGACACTTTTCCTGAAATGCCAGCCGACGTAATCGCTGCATTGGGCCAAGCCCTGCAAAAGATCGGCGAGGCTGTCAAATCCAAACTCAATTCTGCGGGTTTTAACATTTTGCTAAATAATGAGCGCGCTGCAGGCCAACTCATCGATCACTCTCACTTTCACCTGATTCCCAGAAACCTTGGGGATGGCGTCATGGCCTGGCCTCCGGTGCGTCCTTACGCAGAAGGTGAAATGGAAGCGGTGCGTGCAGCACTGGAGAGTGAAGTGTCATAAAGGCTTCGAGCACAGGGCTCAAAGAGTTTCAGGGGTCATTTGGCCACTAGACGTGGCCGTCACTACGCTACGCTGTCATTATGCCTGCGGCGTCATTTATTGTTAAGACATAATGACTCAATTACGGCCGAGAGGCCGAATGACGGGCGCAGCCCTAGTGACGGCGAAGCCGAGTGACAGCGAAGCGCAATAGCGCTGAGCGTAATGACCTCATAATGCCTTCCGCCTGTATTTTTCCGGTAACGCCAGGTACCTCTCGCCCTCCTGAGCTTTCCCCCTTTTAAGGCAGCCCTCTCCATAAATCTGACATTTGCGCCGCAGGGCCTTCCAGGTCCAGTCGTATTGCTCCGGCGAGAGTCTGCCGCTGTTAAGGAGCTTCTCAAGGGCCTCTATTCTATAGCGATCTATCCCTTTTCTGGCAGACAACTGATCAGGGTGGCCGCCCCGCTTTATCACCAGTGGCTCAGGTAGTAACACCACTGGATAATCAACTGCAACTCGCAGCCAAAGATCATAGTCTTCGGCCATGGGCAACTCTTCGTCAAAATAGCCCACCTTTTCTAGAAGTTCCCGTCTCATCATCACCGCAGAAGGGCTTACCAGGCAGAGCTCCAGACTGCGCTGGAAAATATCCCCCGCCGGTTTCTGATGGTGATTTTTGGGATTGACCCGGCGGCCATTTCTCCACCAGATCTCTTCTGTCTGGCAAATGTGAATCTCCGGGTTTTCTGTCATGTATGCATGTTGAACCTGTAGTTTAGTTGGGAGCCACAGGTCATCTGAATCCAAAAATGCAAGCAGTGGGGCAGTGGAAAACCTAACTCCGCGATTTCGCGCAGCGCTTACTCCTGCATTTTCCTGCTGGTAATATTTGAGACGCGAGCCGTAGACAGAGAGTCTTTTCTCGGTATCATCGGTGGAGCCGTCGTTAATGACTATGAGCTCAAAGTCCGTCATGTCCTGAGCCAAGACCGACTCTACAGCCTCAAGCACCATGGATGCACGATTATAAGTGGGGATTATTACGGAGATTTCAGGAGACATTAACTGAATGCCTAAAATGAACTAAAGTGTCTAAAATGCCTAAAATAAACTAGAATCTGCAATCTCATATACAGTAGCCAGTAGTCAGCCCTTCGACAAGCTCAGGGCAAGTAGTCAGAATCCAGGAGTTAACGGGAAACGGTAGTCTGTGAATAACTGACCTCTTGGACTAATTTTCTAATTCTCTAATAAACCTATCGTGTCCTCTACCGATTACAACAAATGACAGCGAAGCGTAGTGACCTAATGACGCCGAAGGCACATGACGCGATGCGCTGCTACCTGCTGCAATCTGCTTGCTGCCAGCTGTATTTCCCCATGCCCCATGCTATGCTCTATGCCCCCCAATCTCTCAAAAACCATGACCTAAGAATTGATATATGACCGCTAGCCCACCAGAAAGATAGAAGCTGTTTTCCACCAGTGTTTCGAAGCGGAGACTACCCGGGCGCAGTAACTCCCGCCTGTGTACGAACAGAAAGAAACCCATATAGCAGCAGGTAATCAGCAGGACATGGCTAAAATCCGTAGCCAACCCGAAGAAGGGTGCCACCACGAACGCCATCGCCAGACCGAAGACTAAATAAACCAAGAGCCGTCTGGTACGTTTCTCACCTATAACAATCGGCAGAGTCTCCTCGCCAACCAGTCGATCCCCTTGGATATCAACAACGTCAAAGAGGGCCGAGCGCACAAAGACCAGGACAAAGACCACAACTAAAGCGAAGAGAGTTTGCAGACTCACATGGGAACCTTCCCGCAAACTTGGAAGCAGAGTAGCCACAACGCTCCAGCCACCGGCTATGAAAATCGTCTTTGATGCGGGAATATCTTTGAGCTTGACCACTCTTACAACTCGCAGCCATTTCTCAGGAAAAATGCGGACGCTGTAGAGGAGTCCTAGTCCGATCATGGCCAACAGCGCAAAGAAGATGCTCTTGCTCTGGGCATTAGCGATAATGAGGGCAGCAATTACTCCACTCAGACTGGCAAGGAAAAAGCCGAACCTGTAACGCTCATAAAGGGCGGCACGGGAAGGATAGTTAAAGCGCGACGCCTTGTCCGCATAGCGGTTGAGCACATGCATGGCAAATACATAGAAAAAAGTTATGAAGAAATCTGCAAGCCTGGGTTTGATTCCCTGAAGCACAGCTGCCGCATAGCTTAAACACCCTGCACCGCCTGCCACGTAAAGATTGCTTTGCAGAAAAAACCGCAAGTAGTGCTCAAAATTCCTGCCCAGCGGCCTCACTCCTCTGGGTTGTATGCTCTCCAGCTTGTGCACAACTCTCCTGAGCAGCCAGTGGGGCGTCGAGGCGCCGGCGGTAACACCAACAATCTTTAGGTCCTGCAAGCGCTCCCGATCCAGTTCCTCTTCAGTCTCAATATGAAAAGTCGGAATACCTGTAGTTGCGGCAATCTCTGCCAATCTCTTGGTATTTCCACTGTGGCGACCGCCCACTACCACCATGGCATCCACTTCGTTGCAGAGGGCTCGCACCTCTTCCTGACGATTATGGGTGGAGTCGCAGATGGTATTGTAAACGATGGTCTCGGGATAGCGTTCTTCTAAAAGACCAGCTATGGTCTTAAAAGCACGCTCATCCTGGGTGGTTTGCGCCACCACCAGAAGCTTGTCCAGCGGGGGGAGTTGGCCAACCTCTTCTGGTGTCTTCAGGACGTGAGCTCTTCCATTGGCAAAACCTTTTAGCCCGATTACTTCAGCGTGGTTGTCATCGCCGACGATAACTATATCGTAACCTCTCAGTGAATGTTTTTTGATGATTCCCTGCACCTTCCCAACTCTGGGACAAGTGGCATTAATAATCTTGAAACCTTTCTCCTTAATTGCTTTTCGTTCCTGGGGAGGAATTCCATGGGCTCTTATGGCTATGCGGCCTCCCTCCTCGGCCTCTGTCAAATCCTCGGAACAACGGATCCCTCGCCTCTCCAAGATCTCCAAGACTTGATTGTTGTGAATGAGAGGTCCATAGGTATGAATAATCTCGTCAGGTTCGCGGTCCCTGGCGGCATTCAGCACCAGATCAATGGCGCGCCGCACCCCCATACAAAAACCAGCATTCTTAGCTACTTTTACCTTCACTACTGCTCCCCGCAGTGTCCGTGGTCCGTAGTCCGTGGTCCGTCGCCTGAAACCGCATGGCGCATAGAGCATAGCGCAAAGCGTAGAATCTTAGATCTTATAATGCTATGCGCTTGGCGCTCTGCGCTTTGCGGTGAACGTAGTGAGTTGAGACAACGGACTCACCTTGTTTACAAGGTGGAAAAAAAATCCTCACAGATTTTTATCATGTCCTCCAGGTGCCTACAATCACTCAGAGAAGCACGCAAACGTGCACTTCCACGTAGCCTTTTACTATACCACATTAGCCGAGAGCGGACACCGGAGAGCGACTGGCGGCCATGGAGCGACTCTTCATAGAGTTCCAGGTGACGTCGCACCACATCCAATCGTTCTTGCGGCGTGGGGCCATACAACGGTTGTCCTTTTGTCAGTTGCCTGGCTTGCTCAAAAATCCAAGGGTTACCCATTGCTCCACGGCCAATCATTACCCCGTCACACTGCGTCAGTTTCCTCATTTTTCCAACATCTTCCGGGCGGGTTACGTCACCATTGCCAATCACCGGAATATTCACAGATTGTTTGACTCTGGCAATGAGAGGCCAATGCGCAGAGCCAGAAAATCCTTGCTTTGCTGTACGCGGATGAATGGTTATGGCATCCGCACCCGCATCCTCTGCTATTCTGGCCACCTCCAGGACGTTGATCTTGGATTGGCTCCAGCCGGATCGAGTTTTCACCGTAACCGGAATGCTCACAGCCTGCCGCACTGCATCAACCAGCATTGCCACTGTTTCTGGATTCCGAAGGAGGGCAGCGCCTGCACCCTGGCGCACTACTTTCGGCACCGGACATCCCATGTTCAAATCGATGATGTCGGCCCCCTCATCCGCAACAATACGCGCAGCTTCTGCCACTACCTTGGGATCTGAACCGAAAAGTTGGATGGCCAGCGGCTTTTCCTCTGCATGGCTTTGGAGAAGCATCTTCGTGCTGGCCCTATTTCGCACTAACCCCTCTGAACTCACCATCTCTGAGGTAACCAGGTCAACATCGAAACTCTTTGCTATCCTGCGGAAACTCAGATCAGTAATCCCCGCCATGGGGGCGAGGATTAACCCTTGCCCCAGTTCGAGCTGACCTATTTTGAGTTTTGTCTCTTTATGCACTTCTAAGGACTTCTCTCACCAATAACCATCCAGTATGCAGAAAACCTGCCAGATCTGAACATAGAGCTTGCACCTTTTTTGTCAAGAATAATCTTAGATTAGCTCGGGGGAAAGAGCAACTACGCACTAAGTGTGTCCGTTGTTCCGCCTAAGGCGGATCCGTGGTCCTCGTTGCTCACTTCGTTCGCAATCAGGTTCAAGGCACAAGTATGAAAGAGAAGGGGATCTTCGCCTTGCGCCTTGGGCCCTGCGCCTTACGCCCTTCCTGCGCTATGCCCCGTGCCAATAATGGTCGACATGATTCGCCTTTTTTGTTATAAAACGCCCGGAAGTGCCAAGCTCACTGGTGGGGCTCCCGGACTTCAAATCCGGTGTGGGGCAGTGAAGGCTGTCCCAGGTGGGTTCGATTCCCATGCACTTCCGCCACTGGTCTACAGGGGTTGAGGTCTTTACCTTAACCCTTTTTTTCTTGCTCTGAATGGGACTTTGAATGGGATTTTGGTAGTATTTTAGCATTTTTACCTCTATTTTGCCTCGACATCGTCTTCTTCTCTCGAAGTTGGGTTTGATGGATTTGTAGCATTTGATCTCGTCTTCTCTAACACATCCATTGCTGCCCGTTCGGATTCTCCAATACTGTGGAGGTAGATCTCAGTTGTCAATCGACTGGAGTGACCCAACAACTTGCTTATCGTAATGATAGGTACGTTTTCATTCGCAAGAACTGAAGCATTCGCATGCCTCAAGGCGTGAAAACCAAACTCCCTTACTTTCGCTTTCCTGCAGAGACTCTTCAGCATGTGAATCCTACTCCTATATGGACCCACCACCTTCTTGCCTTCCTGGTGACTCCAATATTCGTGGTAAAATACCCACGGTACCGATTTATCCCGTTCCTCATACCTACGCTTTAGAATATGAAACAAGGTTTGGGTCAACGGTATTTTCCTAGGCGTAAGATGCCCACCGCGTTTCTTGCGTGTATAGAGAACAACATACCTTTCCTCCAGGTTAACATCTCGCCACCGCAACCTATTAATTTCACTGAAGAAGTTCACATCTTGGCAAGATATGTGAACTCTCGATCCTCAGGACATTGCCCCAATATTTGGCAGTTCACATCCCGGCTGAGCATTCCCTCATTCCGATCCTATGGTCAGGTCTTCCGACCACCTTGATATTGACTGATAGATAGCATTAGGATAACTAAGGTTGTTCAAGTGGGAATTGGTATAAATTTCCGAAAGACTGCATAATGCCCTCTCAGAATGTGAAGACAGGCCAACCCAACCTTTTCCAACGAATCTGGTATTCGATCTTCCCTCATACCCACAAAGCCCAGGACGAGCGACGACGCTACCGGGGTTGGTTGAATACTCTGGTTTTGCACTTCCGTCCTAAAGTTGTCCAGGAGCGAACGCTGCGATTCTCTCTCACCTGGGGGTTAGGCGGCATGGCTGCAGTCTTGGTGATCCTACTGTTCGCCACTGGCATGATGCAGAAATTTGCCTATCAGCCGGTTCCCGACAGAGCTTACGAATCTATCCTTCACCTGCAAAACAACGTTTTATTCGGCCAACTCATCCGGAACATCCATCATTGGAGCGCCAATATACTTTTGATTGTTGTTTTCCTTCACTTCTTGCGGGTATTTTTCACCGGGGCTTTTCATGCACCACGACAATTCAACTGGATCATCGGCCTGACCATGTTTGTTTTGGTCCTGGGTTCAAACTTCACCGGCTACTTGTTGCCCTGGGACCAGTTGGCATTCTGGGCTGTTACCATCTGCACGGGTATGCTGGAATACATTCCTGTCATTGGCGAGGGACTTAAACAGATAATTCTCGGTGGTACTGATATGGGGCCGGCGACCCTGTCCAACTTTTTCGCCATCCACACTGCCATCATTCCTGCCTGCCTCCTTCTCCTCATGCCCTTTCACTTCTGGCGAGTGCGCAAATCCGGGGGGTTGGTAGTACCCCGAACGACAGAGGAGAACCCTGGCACAAAGGGCGAAATGGTGGCCACTATTCCCAATCTGATATTGAGAGAACTGGTGGTTGCTGCGGTGCTCATCGCCTTCATCATGTTACTGTCCATAGTCTATGATGCGCCCCTCGGAGCCAAGGCCAATCCAGGACTTAGTCCCAATCCAACCAAAGCACCGTGGTACTTTGCCGGTCTACAGGAGCTGTTGCTTCATGTCCACCCCTTGTTTGCCTTTGTGGTGATGCCTTTAATTATTGCTGGAGTCTTAATTCTTCTGCCCTACATCCGCTATGACGAAAACACTGCCGGAGTGTGGTTCGCTTCGCACCGGGGACGCCGGATGGCGAAAGTTGCTGCGGTTGTCGCCATTGTCTCTACGCCGCTCTTGGTATTGGCGGACGATTTATTTTTCGATTTTGCCGCCTGGATGCCGGGTATCCCACCTGTTTTCAGCAGCGGGTTGTTGCCAGTCGCTATCATCCTGGCGGCTCTGGGTGGGTTCTATGCTTTGATGAAGAAGAAGTACAGCGCCACGAACAATGAGGCCGTTCAAGCGGTTTTTGTTCTTTTGCTCTTTGCCTTCATTATTCTGACCATTACCACCGTTTGGTTCCGGGGTGAAGGCATGGCACTCACGTGGCCATGGAAAGTGTGAGATTTGAGATTGCAGATTTTAGATTTGAGGTAAGGGTTTCTTCTATGACCGAAGGACATAATGAGGAAGCTGCTGCTACGGAATCTTCACGTCGGAGTTTCTTGAGTAAACTCTGGATTGGTCTGGGGCTTGTGGCTTTGGCGGAACTTGTTGCGGTAGTGTTTGCTTTTCTGCGTTCGAATAAATCTAAACCGCGCGAAGCAGATTCCGATGCCATGATAACGGCTGGGGCAGTCAGTAAATTCGAACCCAATTCGGTCACAGCGTTCGTCCGTGGCCGTTTTTACCTCGTACGACTGGAAGACGGCGGTTTTCTCGCCTTATCTCGCAAATGCACCCATCTTGGCTGCACGGTTCCCTGGGTTGAAAAAGAGATGAAATTCGCCTGTCCCTGTCATGCCTCCGCCTTTGACATCACCGGAGACGTGATCAACTCACCCGCTCCCAGACCATTGGATATTTATCCAATAGTCATTGAAAACAACATCGTAAAGGTCGACACCAGCAAACCCATGAAACGAAGCGAATTCGAGTTATCGCAGGTAGTAAGACCGTGAAAAAATTTGACAGGATAACAGGATAAACAGGACATAGACAAGAATGGATAGTGACCGCAAAAAGGTGAGGCGGAGTCGCGGAGGCATTAATAGGAGGAACATTTCAAAGCTACGTGGTTAGCCCTTGATACCAAGGATAAGCAAGCTCATCCTTGCCTCAAGTGCTCCCCACTAGTCCCGATGCAGATCCATCGGGACCCCTCGTTTCACGAGGGCTTTCAAGCGATACCA
>Ga0224502_10000604_pt1 | contig 12090 bp, 12 predicted proteins | sample SF_Oct11_sed_USG_5_FD_169104 | JGI IMG/M metagenome (GOLD analysis project Ga0224502, IMG submission 169104) | Sediment microbial communities from San Francisco Bay, California, United States - SF_Oct11_sed_USGS_13 | ecosystem: Environmental > Aquatic > Marine > Sediment | place: USA... | reverse complement strand
GCAATGGCACTGGCCGACCAGCTGTGCTCGAAAGTGGGATCGACGCCGATGGATGTTACGGGCGTCGGCATGCCTATGACATCGAGCTTTGGCGTGTCGTCGATCTCGAAAAAAGACAAATCGCTTAACGACATGGTGCTGCGTGCCGACCGGGCTCTGTACCGGTCCAAGAGGGCCGGGCGCAACCAGGTGGACCTCGAATCGTCACAATTGATGCTCACTGCGGATGGCACGCTGAAACCCGTTTCTTCGGCATAGCCGGACTCGCGTTGCGGTAGAATGGTCAACAGGCCTGCCGTTACCGAGGAAGGACGAGCACATGTTGTTGACCAATTTCCCTCGTGTCCCGTTGGCGCACTTGCCAACGCGACTCGAGTTTCTGCCGCGGCTTAGCGAGCACCTGGAAGGGCCGCGGATCTGGGTGAAGCGCGACGACTGCACCGGTCTGGCGACAGGCGGCAACAAGACGCGCAAGCTCGAGTTCTCAATGGGTGAGGCACTGAAAAAAGGTGCCGATACGATCATCACGGTTGGTGCCGTGCAGTCCAACCATGTTCGCCAGACAGCGGCGGCGGCGTGCAAACTCGGCATGAAGTGCGAAGTGCTGCTCGAGCACCGGGTGGCCGACCCGACGGAACTCTACAGGAACTCAGGTAACGTGCTCCTCGACCGGATCTTCGGCGCGAATCTTCGCGAGTATGCCAAGGGCACCGACTTCGACGCAGCAATGGACGAAATTGCCGATCAGGTCAGGGCCGAAGGCGGTACGCCGTACATCGTACCGGGCGGGGCCTCGAATTCTGTTGGCGCACTGGGCTACGTTGGCTGCGGCGAAGAGCTGCTGCAACAATGCCGTGAGCATGAAATCGAGTTCGATCACCTCGTTACCGCAACCGGCAGCGCCGGCACCCATGCCGGCCTGGCAGTGGGCCTGAGAGCAAGCGGCAGTGACCTGCCCATGCTCGGCATCGGCGTCAATGCCCCACAGGATGTGCAGGAGGAGCGTGTTTTCAAGCTTGCCTGTGAAACCGCCGAGCTCGTCGGCAAGCCGGGCTGCGTCAGCCGCGAGGATATTGTTGCCGACTGCAACTACATCGGTCCCGGCTATGGTGAGCCAACCGATGCCATGAACGAAGCCGTACTGATGCTTGCGCGTCTCGAGGGCCTGTTGTTCGACCCGGTCTACAGCGGCAAAGCGCTTGCGGGCATGATTGACTACGTTCGCAAGGGACGATTTGCAAAAGATAGCGACATCGTCTTTCTTCACACGGGCGGTGCGGCGGGGTTGTTTGCCTACGCAGACAACCTGACGTTGACGTAGGCCCTAGCTGCCCTGGTCCAGCTTCCGGTATCACAGAAGTATCAGGAAATTGTCAGAGTTTCATCAGGTAGCTTGACGCCTGAGGGATTAGCCTGAACGCGTACCAAAGTATGTCTGAATTCAGGAGGTAAGGCTGATGACCAAGAACACGCGATCATTATGTGGCGCAATGCTGATGTTGATGATCATTCCGATTTTTGCCGGGCTCCTGGCATGTATGCCGGTCCCGATCGGTGACCCGGAACGCAGTCGCATCGACCCGGACCTGAGCGGCCCATGGGTGATGGATGACGGTGGCGACGTTGACCTGTACCTGTTCCAACCGTACGACAAACGAACCTGGCTGGTTGTCGGTGCGCAGATCGAGGAGGGCAGCGAAGCCGAAATCGTTGATCTGGACATCCAAACGGCAGGGGATGTCTTTGCCGCGTTGCGGGCTTATCCAATCGGCGAAGACGGCATTACTTCGAGAACGACAATCGCGTTCAAAGCGTGGCTAACCAGGCTTGGAGGCGTGCAGTTCATGACGTGGGAGCCGGTTGGTGGCATGAACAGCGACGGTTCGTTCACGCCGGAGTACTGGTTTGTATTCAAGGTCGTCAAGGAAACCGAGGACCGGGTCAATCTCTATGCGGTGAACCCGGATTACGAGGCTTTTGCAGGCATCACTACTCCCGATGACTATGAAGGCGATGACTACGCGGGCGACATGCGGCGGACATGGGAAAGGGCTCTGAAGAGACACGCCAAAGACCCTGCGCTATTCGGCGACGATCCGTGGATCATGTACAGAGTTCCTGCGTCCGCTGTAGAAAAAGCCGCGGAGCTGCTCCAGGAAGTCATCGAGTTCGACTAGGAACTGCCATGTACTCACACTTTGCTTCCAACGACTGGGTTACGCCATTCGGCCTGATATTCATCGCCGCGATTTTCGTTGCATGGTTTTTCGCACGACGTAACGCGTCCTCGACCTACATCGATCCATCGCACATCGACCTGCTTATGCCGGTCACAATCATCGTCGGTGTTGCAGGCGGTACGCTCGTTGCGATGCTCATGCCCGCCGATCACATGGTTGCGGGTGAGGCCATGAATCATGGCATCCGTCTGCGCCTGTTTGGCATGCTTGGAACAGGCGCCGTGGCCATGTTCATCTACAGCCGCATGACCAAACTGTCTTTCAGGCGCCTGCTCGACATTTTTGCATTGCCAACGCTTGCGGGCCTGATGGTTCACCGCGTCGGCTGCTTCCTGGCGGGCTGCTGCTGGGGTGATGTTATTTCGCATGAACACCCGAGCGCATTCTCATCGCAGGTGCAAACAACGTCCTTTCTTGAAGGCGTAGTGGCCGGCGTTCAGTATCCTCCCGGCAGCCTGCCCTATGAGCAGCATCTCGCCATGGGGATGATCGAGCCCGGCGCCCTGGCGTCGTTGCCGGTATACCCCGTACAACTCTACGAGGCCGGGCTGTTGCTCGTATTGATTATTGTCCTGACGCGGGTACGGTGGCGGCGTTGTCCACGCGGTGCGCTCGCAGTTCTTACCGTATGCGCCTATGCGGTCATGCGGTATTTCATCGAGTTCCTGCGCGCGGACGGTCATGTCGTGTTGGGTAACCTGACCATAACGCAGCTGCAATGCATCATTTTGCTGGCGAGTGTCGTATTGCTTCCGCGAATGAGCAGGTCCGTCGTATCATAAGATACATGCACCCTGTGATTTCGATAACTGGTCTAACCAAGACCTACGCCGGAGGATTCCGCGCACTCGACGATGTTGATCTCGAGATCAACAAGGGTGAGATATTCGGGCTGCTCGGGCCGAATGGAGCCGGCAAGACCACGCTGATCAACATCGTCTGCGGCATCGTCACGCCGACTGGTGGTGAGGTGCTGATCGACGGTGACAGCATCATTGCCGACTTTCGACAGACGCGCTCGAAGATCGGTCTCGTGCCGCAGGAGCTTCCCACCGAAACATTCGAGACCGTGCGCAACACGCTGCGCTTCAGTCGTGGGCTGTACGGCAAGCCGCCGAATGATGACCACATCGATAAGGTCCTGAAGTCGCTATCGCTCTGGGACAAGCGCGATACGATGATCATGATGTTGTCTGGCGGAATGAAGCGACGCGTACTGATTGCCAAAGCCCTGTCACACGAACCCGAAATTCTGTTTCTTGATGAGCCCACCGCCGGTGTGGACGTCGAGTTGCGTCAGGACATGTGGAACGTCGTCGAGTCACTGCAGCAAGAGGGCGTAACGGTCATTCTGACGACACACTACATCGAAGAGGCTGAACGTCTGGCGGACCGGATCGGCGTCATCAATCATGGCGAGATCATCATCGTCGAAGAGAAAGACAAGCTCATGCGGGATCTCGGCAAGAAACAGCTGATGCTGCACCTGTATGAGGCGCTCGAATCAATTCCTCCTGAGTTCGAACGATACGCGTTGGAGCTGAGTGAGGATCGACGCGAGCTCACGTATACGTATGACACAAAGGGCGAGCATACGGGTATTACCGACCTGATCCATGAGCTGCGCGGTGCCGGTATTCGCTTCAATGACCTGCGGACGACACAGAGTTCGCTTGAAGATATTTTCGTAGACCTGGTGAACAAGGGACGATGAACTTCCACGCCGTGAAAGCGATTTACCGGTTCGAGATGGCACGCATGTTCAGGACTGTCGTGCAGAGCATTGTTGCACCCGTGTTATCAACGTCCCTGTATTTCGTTATTTTTGGTTCAGCGATTGGATCACGGATCACCGAGATCGACGGCGTCAGCTATGGATCCTTCATTGTTCCCGGATTGATTATGCTCTCGGTTATGACCGAGAGCATTTCGAATTCGTCCTTTGCCATCTATTTCCCTAAGTTCACCGGTACGATTTTCGAAGTCCTGTCTGCGCCCGTGTCCTACGGTGAAGTGGTGCTGGGTTATGTCGGTGCGGCGGCGACGAAGTCGATTATCATCGGCACCATCATTCTTGCGACCGCGAGCTTCTTCGTCGATATCGAGATTGCGCATCCGGTGATCATGGTCACTTTTCTCGTGCTGACCTGCGTGTCGTTCTGCCTGTTCGGTTTTATTCTCGGGATCTGGGCCGACGGCTGGGAAAAGCTGACGATCGTGCCGATCCTCGTGATCATGCCACTGACGTTTCTTGGCGGGACCTTCTACTCGATCAGCATGCTGCCACCAATCTGGCAGACCATCAGCCTTTTTAACCCGGTTGTGTACCTGATCAGCGGTTTTCGCTGGAGTTTTTACGAGAACGCTGATGTCAGCGTCTCACTGAGCATCGGTATGACAATCATGTTCCTGCTCATATGCCTCGGCTTAGTGCGCTGGGTGTTCAAGACGGGTTACCGACTCCGCAACTAACTGGTTGCTCATATCAGAGTTTGAAAACACTAATCCGACAACCCGTTGAGCGCCGGAATCCGGCCAATACTAATCGCTCGACATTCCGCGGTGATCCCAAAACTTGCCCCTGGTGAACGACTGGTATGCACCCGAAAGCCGACATTTCGGGTGATACAGTGTCGATGGCTGCTACCGACCAATTCCAGGCTCTATCGTTTTTCGGCGTTTCCCCGCGATGCCTCGATAGTGTATCGAGTAGCGTTTTTGTCTATCTTGTTATTGATGGCTGCTTCGACGTCAATCTCTAGCTTGTCTGCCAATCGTAAGGCATAGATAAACACATCGGCCAATTCATCAGCCGCTGAAGACAGCTGTTGACTAGTCAGCGACTCCCGTCTCGATTGCTCTTGCGTAAGCCATTGGAACACCTCCAGTAACTCGCCAGCCTCTCCAGCAAGTGCCATAGAGAGATTCTTCGGACTATGAAATTGCTCCCAGTCGCGCGCGTCTGCAAATGCTGCTAACTTGGCTTGAATGCCCACAATATTCATGTGATTTCCAGCTCTTAGTTTTTTTGGGTGTCGTCTTCGGTCAAACCGGCCGAATACCCTGAAGAGTATACTCGAATGCACTGACTTGACGCCGATAACGCGCCCCCGCTACCAGGAAACCGAAAGCCCGGCCTTGTGCCGGGATTTTTTGTGCCTGCAAGCAACTCGTTGGTTGACCGCTTTACCTCTGAAAGCGGACATTAGGCTAGTATTGGTCTGAAGGGCTGCTACTGACCCTAGGCGGACATTTGAACGCAGCGTCTCTCGACTGCTGAAATCCTGCCAACAATATGCAACCCTCGAGAGTCGAATTGGTGAGTAGTTACAGGAGCGGCCCGCCCAGTTTGGGCGTGAAGAATATTTCTGTCGACACACGGTAAGTTAGTCTGAAAAATGCAATGCCCAAGATGTAGAAATAGCCTCTCGACCGTTCGAGCCGGATCCCTTGAGACGGACATTTGTCACAGCTGTGCAGGTATCTGGTTCGATCGCTTTGAGCTAAGTAAGGTTGACGAAGCGCACGAACTGCTCGGGGAGTTCTTAGTCGACGAGCTGGTGCCCCGTGACCGCCTACTGGTCGCCACATCTCCGAGAATGCATTGCCCAAGAGATACGGATGTCGTAATGATGCGACGAAAATTCAGCCCTAAGCAGCCGATCATGATTGATGAATGCCCAGCCTGCGGTGGAGTATGGCTTGATGCGGATGAGTTGACTGCGATCCGTGCCCTGTCTGGAAGCTGACCGTCCGTTAACCTCCCCAAAGCTGCCGTTCGTGGAAATTAGGCTAAACTGTTTGCTAATGACCTAAAGCGGATGTTGCCGGCAGGTTCCCACGGCCACAACCCGGTTGAAGAAATACCGGCGCGCAAAGCGCTACAAACAATGCAAATTGTGGTGCCCCGGAGGCAGGAATGACCATAGATCGGAGAACATTTCTCAAAGGGGGAACATCGTTCCTTGCTGCAGCGAGCAGTGGTGCGATCGCGTACGAACCAGTCCGGTATCCACCCTCAGACCTCGTACGGCTGGATTCGGATTTTTCAGGTTTTCTGTATCAAGCGCCGATCCGCCGGCTGTATACAAACCCAGATATGTACTGGGCCGAAGGCCCGGCCTGGAATGGATGGGGAAATTACCTGATCTGGAGCGATATTCCGAACGACGTGCAGTATCGGTGGCTAAATGAAGACGGGCACGTAAGCGTTCTTCGCAAGCCATGCAACTACTCCAACGGCAATACATTTGATCTGACCGGACGGCAAATTTCATTCGAACATTATCCCCCTAAGGTGCGACGATATGAGCCTGATGGGACGCAAACCGTTTTGGCAGAAAGCTTTAACGGCAAATCTTTAAACGGCCCCAATGACGGCGTAATTCATCCGAATGGTGACTTGTGGTTCAGCGATCCGGGATACGGTGGTCTGTCAGATTATGAGGGGCGCGCAGCTGACACGGGTTCGGTACAACCACATCAAAAAGAAGCCATCTACCGAATCGATATGAAATCTGGCGAAACTCACAAAGTAAGCGATGAATCCTATAAGCCGAACGGGATTTGTTTTTCTCCAGACTACAAGAAACTCTATGCGGCAGACACTGGAGCGTCGCACTATGGCACACAAGCTGCGTCTGTCATTCGGGTCTGGGACGTAGTCGACGAATCGCGGCTTGCTAACGGACGCGTGTTTACGAGCATGCAGTTGGAAATGGATGGAGAGGTCAAAACAGGATTCGCTGATGGTATTCGATGTGATATAGACGGCTTCATTTGGGCCGGTGCCGGTTGGGTTGGGGCCGGCTATGATGGCGTCCACGTATTTGATCCCGATGGTAAGCGCGTAGCACAGATTCTGTTGCCGGAAATCTGCGCGAACGTGTGTTTTGGTGGGCCGCTCAGGAATCGGCTATTCATGACTTCGAGTCAATCGCTCTTTTCTGTCTATACAAATACCAAGGGAGCTCACTTCTGCTAAGTGAAGCGTTTGAAAGAGTTGCGTTGGCAGAGTGAGTCGGGTGACTGCAATTGGCCATATCGGAGGTCAAGTTATGATCAGATTTGGACTCGTTATTCTATTGTCAGCGGTAATCATTTTCCCTACGACATCGCTTGCAGAAGATCGAGAGAAAATTGCCGTGATTGGTACAGGTGACATGGGCAATTCGTTAGGCCCAAAACTGGCCGCAAGCGGATATTCTGTGATTTACGGCAGTCGGGACCCGTCGAAAGCTTCGGTCCGGGAGCTGCTCAAGAAGACGGGGCCACATTCGACAGCGACAACCCAAAGAGAAGCAGCACAAGCTGCCAATATAGTCTTGCTGGCCGTGCCATGGCCGCCGATGGAACAGGTTGCCCAAAGTCTGGGGAGCCTGGATGGCAAAATCATTGTCGATGTGTCATTTCCGATTCGACAGGCGGAAGATGGCTATCCGGAAAGTGGAGTCGCCACGTCAAGCGCCGAGCTGATTCAGGGCTGGAATCCCGAGGCTAAAGTCGTCAAGTGGAGCCTGCCAACGGCCTATTACATAGACAATCCGTCGGAACTTGGGGCGCAAGGTCCCACCAATTTGATTGCCGCCGATGATCGGCGTGCCAAAGAAGTCGTAGCAAAGATGTCCTATGAGATAGGCCAAAACCCAATTGACGCGGGACCGTTACGAATGTCGCGCGAGATAGAGGGACTCATACGTCTTTTCATGGTCCCCATTTATCAGCGTCGTGACTTTTCGTGGGAGGTCATGCTGCGCCGAACGGATTTCTGGCCCTGTGTTTGGCAAGACGATTGGTCGGAACCGGTTTCTGACAACGACAATCTCGCAGATTTTCCGACGCGGGAGCCGCCCCGCGATCGATGCAACGAATACGAGAATCCTTGGCAGTGATCCATGTTTGGAAGTCCAAGACTTAAAGGTCCGCTCCTGGCCGTTAGCTGCCGTTCGTGGAAATTTGGCTAAACTGTCTGCTAATGACCCGTAGCGGATATTGGTCTATTTCACTCTAGAATCAGACCAGTTTAAGTACATTGCAAAATTGACGCCGCCCTCAATACACAGAAAATACATACTGCGACAAAGGCAAAACGGGCGAAAGCCCAGGATGCAACGCCACGGGTCCTCGCCGACGCCCTCTTCAGCGCCACGAAGGGCCCCAAGATCGGGGCTGATAATGGACGTGGCAATGATGATGAGCGCACTGAGAAATCGAGCGTGTTAAGGGTAGCCACCTTTACGATAGATTTATTGAGAGTTTATCCTTGACATTCGTAACCTGAAATTTGATCTAAAAAGGGACCGGATCATTCTTGACGATGCCTGTATGTGGGTTTTTCCAAACTGACAAACGAATGATTGATAAATGGTTCTCAATCCTCTCTTGCATCATCGCTTTTCTATGTTCTTTACACGGTTGCGCCTCGACCGATGATAACTATGGGAGTGCCGACGACGCGGCGGTGATCAGGGGCAATGATTGCGTCTCGGAAAAGATTATTCGGAGCTATGAGATCTTGGATGATCAGAATCTGATCATCGAGGTTGCGGGCCGCGGCAATTACCTCGTGGGGCTGCGGACAAGAGCCCGTGGACTGGATGAGCATAGGTCGATCCACTTCTTAAGCCCAGCCGGCATCTGCAAGGGATCGCAATTAATTGTCTATGGGTCGGGTGGTGGCCGAGAAATGATCAGGCTGTCCTCGATCAGAAAGATTACACCAGAAGAACTGGACGGGTTGCTGATCCATTACGGCAAAAAGGCCCCGGACTATAATCAATCCATGAAGGCTGAAGAAGGCTATGGCGCTGAGATAGAAGAGTTGGACTGAGGATGCAAAACATAGCATCCAGGATATGGCCAACTGATCTACATTACACGCCTCTTATCCCTGCATGAAGAATTTAAGCCGCTACAATTTCTCGGGATCAGCTGCGCTCTATTGCTTCCGAAATCCAATTTCAGTATTTATCCGAGGTCTTTTGGACAGCTCTTGGCCGTTAGCTGCCGTTGAGTTTAGGGCTTTTCCTCCTGGTTCAATGTCCGCTATCGGTAAGACCGGACATTCAGGCTGGTCCGATGTCCGCTTTACGCTCGGAACCGGACATTAGGCTACACGAGTCCTTAAGGGCCGCTAATGACCCTTTTCAGACCTCGAGACCACGATCAGGGAACCCTGTCGGCATATCAGACCGCGGCCAGAGCAGCACTCGACTGCTGCAGAAGCCGCGACCCGCTCTCGCCGATTAACGCTATCAATCGGTGACGTAATTACCTTCGAATCTTCCTAGCGTAATGCCGTCCGCATGCTCGGCGATCGCATTGTTGACACCGCTCATGGCCAGCCCCTCGTACTTGCCTGTGCCTGCCGTAATTGTCCAGCGGATCGGAGCATTGGGTGCCATTTCAATCGCAATCCACCACACGTCGCCATCGGGGTCGATGCCGTCGCAAGCACCATGACCCTCAACAATTGAGCCTTCGGCATCGCTGATAATGGTCGTGAGGCACTGTTGGGTTCCTCCATGAAACATGCCCTCCTGCGCGTCGGTAACAATGCCGACCAAGTGGTGAACGCGCGTCGCTGTCAGGCCATTCTTTAGTGGTATCGTCGTCAAAACCTTAGTCGTACCGCTCGTGAAGCCCGCCGTATCCGCAGCAACCACGGACGATGTACAGGACAGGGAAAGGGCCAGACCCAAGCCGAATAAAGCCAGATTCTTCTTTTTCGTTTTCATCAGTTTCTCCGTTTGTTGACCAGTAAGCATGGATAATCCACTACCGATATTTACTTTAGTCGAAATTCGAATTGCAGGTCGAACATTCCCACTACTATTTGTTGCCGGCGGGGATTGTCTCTTTCTGGCCGTTAGCTGCCCCATAAATCATTCGATGTAGGCCAATCTGACCGACTGCTTCGGGTGAAAGCGGACGAGCCTCCGTGCTATGACTAAGCTTATGGTCAGGTGTATACGGGAGGATTGATCATGAAATTCAAAGAATGGAACGAGATTGCGGAATTGGTTGGAATCGCCGCAATCGTCGCATCGCTGGTTTTTGTAGGGCTGCAGATGCGTCAGGATCACGTCTTCGCGCGATCTGAGTTGGGCGCCGGGTCATTCGAAAGTCTTGCGTCACTCAGACAGGAGATGACGGGATCGGAGTTCGCGGCAGTATATGCCAAGATGCTTGAACAACCGGAGCAACTAACCACCACGGAACAACTGCAAGTCAACGCATACCTCGACGCAGCCAAGTTCCTCATCATTAGAGAGTGTTACCTGCTCCAGCGAGGAATTTTCGAGGAGTGTACAGTCTTCGTTCGCGATTACGGGTCATACTTTTTTGGCAGCAAATATGCACAAGCATGGTGGCGGCTTCAGTCTCCGCAGAATCTGACATTCTTGTATGACTGGGTCGATGATGAAATCACCAGTATCGATCCAGAATACAATCTAAAGGAACTGCGGGCGATACAGGAAGGGCACTGACGACCGCTTCTGGCCAAAAGCAGACCTCGTTTTCAGCCTGTTTTTGCCTTACTGAACGTCCGCTTTCGGCGAGACCGGACATTCAGCCTAGCGGAGTGTGCGCTTTACGCCCGGAACCGGACATTAGGCTAGAATGGTTGGAAAGCTCTGCTAATGACCCAATCCGGACGTTCGTCGTCAAGGGAGGATTGACAGGATGAACCGAGAAGAACCGATTATCCGCACCCAGTCCCTCGTGATATTTGCATCGTTGATTGCGATATTTTGTGTCGCCGCTTGCCAGCCAAGCGACACACCAGTCGAGAGTAACGAGCCTGTTAGCGGCATGGCGCCTGTCAACGATGTCGAACTTTACTACGAGATACACGCCAACGGTACGCCGCTGATACTTCTGCATGGTGGACTTGGCCATAGCGGCCACTGGGAAAACCAGCTTCCTGTTCTAACTGAGCATTACAAGGTAATCACCGTAGACAGCCGCGGCCATGGTCGATCCACCATGACCGAACAACAGATCAGCTTCGAACTCATGGCCTCGGATATTGTTGCCTTAATGGATTACTTGGGAATAGAGAGAGCACACATCCTTGGTTGGAGCGACGGCGGTAATATCGGCCTTTATCTTGCAATTCATTTTCCGGAACGTTTGATGAAGGTTGTCGCATCCGGGGCCAACTACAGTCCATCTGGCGTTCGGTCCGATGTTGGTGAAAACCAGAAATTCCTTTCATACATTGGCGATGCGATAGGGGACTACCAGGCTCTTTCGCCTGATCCGGCCAATTGGGACGCTTTCTTTGGGAACATCGGTCGGATGTGGGCCTCAGAGCCGGACTTCACCTTAGACCAGCTTGGCAGCATTTCCATGCCAGTGCTACTTTTGGACGGTGAGAGCGACGAAGCGATATACACCGAACACACAATAGAGATGGCTGGCTTAATTCCGACTGCCCAACTTATTTTCGTTCCCGGAACGGGACATTTCGGAATGTGGGAAAAGCCCGTCGAAATTAATAACGCAATCCTGGATTTCCTAGCTAATTAGAAGCGGCAACGCGTCACTCGAACGGCTGTTATGGCCGTTAGCTGCCTCTCAATTTCATTGATTCTTACCTGAACGAACGTCCGCTATTGGTGAGAGCGGACATTTGGCCTGGACCAATGTCCGCTAACGACTCCAAAGCTGCCGTTGCCCTGAATTAGGCTAAAATGGCTGCTAATGACCCGAAGCGGACGCTCGTCCAACCACCTTTAGACTGCCTCTAGTTTAGGTACATCCCAGAATTGACGTCGCTTTGTAGAAGCGCAAAATGGTTGATGCGAAAAGGCAAAACCAGCCAAAGCTGGTGACGCAAAGCCAC
>Ga0224502_10000603_pt1 | contig 12093 bp, 10 predicted proteins | sample SF_Oct11_sed_USG_5_FD_169104 | JGI IMG/M metagenome (GOLD analysis project Ga0224502, IMG submission 169104) | Sediment microbial communities from San Francisco Bay, California, United States - SF_Oct11_sed_USGS_13 | ecosystem: Environmental > Aquatic > Marine > Sediment | place: USA... | reverse complement strand
ATCCTGGTAAATACCTATAATAGTATCTTTGTAGAGCGATATGGAAAGCTGGAGTCGACCGATGCTAGGTTTAAAGATGATGCCCATCTTATGAGGATTATTGACAAGATTGTTTCAACTGTGGGCCGGCGCATTGATGAGTCTACTCCAATGGTTGATGCCAGACTGACGGACGGCTCCCGCGTCAATGCCATTATTCCGCCGTTGGCACTAGATGGACCATCATTGTCTATTCGGCGATTTGCAGTAAATCCGCTGGAGCTGGATGATCTTATCGATTCTCAGACACTGATTTCCGAAGTTTCAGAACTTTTAAAGGGAATTGTTAGATCAAGATTGAACGTAATTATTTCAGGAGGAACTGGCAGCGGTAAAACCACCCTTCTAAATGTTTTATCACGGTTTATCCCGGAAAATGAAAGGATCGTTACGATTGAGGATGCCGCTGAACTGCAGCTTAAGCAAGAGCATATAGTGAGGCTTGAGACCCGGCCACCAAACATTGAGGGAAAAGGGGAGGTCGTTCAGCGTGATCTCGTCCGCAACAGCTTGAGGATGCGGCCTGATCGGATCATCGTAGGTGAGGTCAGAGGAAAAGAGGCCTTCGACATGCTTCAAGCCATGAATACCGGACATGATGGATCTTTGACGACGGTTCACGCTAACTCTCCACGGGATGCCTTGATGCGGCTGGAGACCATGGTTGCAATGGCCAATCTTGAGATCCCAAGTGAATTTATAAGAAAGTTCATCAGCTCGGCCATGAATGTGATTATCCAGGTTGCGCGCATGGTAGATGGGAGACGCAAACTCATCAGTCTGCAGGAAATAACCGGAATGGAGGGCAATATTATTACTATGCAGGAAATTTTTTCTTTTCAACAAACCAAATTAGATCCTGAAGGCAACGTAAAAGGGCGTTTTAAATTTCATGGGGTGCGTCCGAAATTCATAGAAAAATTCAAAGTTTCTGGCGTATCTGTATCTCAGGATTTGTTTGATCCTTCAAAATTTGTAGAAGTTTAACAAGGAAGGAGTAAAATATGCAACAGGTCTTTACGGGCACAATTATATTCATTACTTTGGTTATCGTAATTGAACTGTTAATCTATACTTATAAAAACATTCGATCACCGGATCGGACGAGAATCGTCAAAAGACTCAGAAAATCCAACTATATTGAAGATAAACAAATAGATACCGAAATTTTGAAAAAAAGAGTGTTTAGTGAGATTCCTTTTTTAAATCGCCTGCTGTTAAAAACGCCTGGAATGCTTAAACTGGATCAGCTTATTTCTCAGGCAAATGCGAAATATCCCATGGGTTTCTACATTTTGTTGACTTTTGTTATTGCAACAATTGGATTACTAACAGGTATCATTGTCATTAAAAACCAGTTAGCTGCTGCAATGCTATTTCTCTTAGGTGGTTCTATTCCTTTTCTATATCTAATCATGTTAAGGCGTAAACGGATTGAAAAATTTAGAAAACAGTTACCTGAAGCCTTGGATTTAATGGCACGGGCCTTAAAAGCTGGTCATGCCTTCACCAATGGATTCAAATTGGCGGCAGATGAATTTGATGACCCCCTTGGCCCTGAATTCCATGAGGCACTGGATGAAATTAACTTTGGGCTCAGTGTACCACAAGCACTGAGGAATTTAGCCGCACGTATGGATTGTTCGGAGGTTAAATATTTTGTAATGGGTGTTATCTTGCAACGCGAGACCGGCGGCAACTTATCAGAGCTTATGGGAATCCTTTCCTCTCTAATTCGTGAAAAGTTTAAATTTCAGGCTAAAGTTCGAACGTTGTCCGCAGAAGGAAGGCTTTCTGCTATTATACTTATTGCACTTCCTTTCTTTGTTGCTGCTTGGATTTGGTTTTCAACTCCTGCATATTTGAGTACTTTATGGACGGATCCCATAGGTAAAATTATGATGATTGGTGCGGCGATTATGATGGTCATCGGCATTTTGGTGATGAAAAAAATGGTTGTAATTGAGGTGTAAAGAAAAATGTTGAATATAATTAAATTGATACATGACCCCACAGTTTTGATGACTTTTGCAGGATTTTTTGTCATATTTCTTTTCTGTTTAGGGCTATTACAGTTGCGTCGACAGATAATCGCAAAGAAGGAAATTATGGATAGACTAATAGGATCTGGCAACGATTCTGTTGATATGCATTTTGAAGGTTCTTTATCTGAGACGACACAATCTGCTTTTAAAAAGACTTTTATTAAATTGTTCATAAAATGGGGAAATCGCTTCAAATTTAAAAACTCTCAAGACAGTTCGATCAAACAAATCCGGTTTCTCAGAGCAGGCATTAGAAATCCGAGGGCTGGGCTAATTATGTGGGGAGCCAAATGTTTTATTGCAATACTTTTTTTTGGAATTTTTTTAGGGCTTAGGGCTTTTGTTTTTACGGTTATGAATAGTCAATTGACTATCGTTCTTTGTGCTTTTATACCTTGCTTGGGATTCTATCTTCCTGAAATTTGGCTTCGACAAAAAACTGATAAAAGGAAAGAGAAATTACTTAATTCTCTGCCCGATGCTTTAGATCTACTAGTTGTTTGCGTGGAGGCGGGAATGGGGCTTGATGAAGCGATCAATCGAGTAGCAAAGGAAAGCAATCTTCAGAATCCGGAGCTGAGCGAGGAACTGAATATAGTAGGTCTTGAGTTAAGAGCTGGTAAACAGCGTCAGGATGCATTAAAAAATTTGGCAGAGCGAACAAATCTTGATGAAGTGAAAAATCTTGTCACTTTATTAGTCCAGGCTGATAATTTCGGTACGTCTGTTGCGCATACACTAAGGGTGTATTCAGATTCGTTTCGAACCGAAAGATTTCAAAGAGCAGAAGAAATAGCGGGAAAACTACCGGTAAAATTAATGTTTCCGCTCATCATGTTCATTTTTCCAGCACTTTTTATTGTGGTCATCGGACCTGGTGCAATCAGCATATACCGTAATTTGATTTTAGGTTCTTAAAAAGTAGGGGAATTAAAAAATACATGTTAAAAAAAATTCAAAAAGCAATTTTAAATTATAAAACGTTGGTGGTAATCTATTTTATTTTTTCGATCTTTGGTTTTTGGGGCTGTGCGTCCAGAAACAAAAGTCTCATTCAGAGGATGGAGCCAAACGTTATTAACCCCGTTTCTACTGAAATTTCCGATGAAATATTTGATAAGAAATTGCCTAAAATGACCAGCGATGAATATGAGCGGCTCGGGGATACGCTGTTAAGCAGAGGCAAGCTGCATATTGCATATCTACAATACGAGAGATCCCTTCAGTCTAATCCGAACAACCTGCGAGCCGAGTATAAAAAGGGTTTGGCCCTCTTGCTGGGGGAAAAAAGTGATGAAGCCATCGGGCAATTTAAAATCGTGCTTGAAAAAGAACCCGGCTATGCATTGGCTTACGAAGGTTTAGGCCGGGCCTTATTTCGCAAGAAAGAATATGATGAAGCAGAAATTAATTTTCAAAAAGCGCTTAAACTGAATCCCACACTTTGGAAATCTCACAATTTTTTGGGCAACATATATGATTTTCAGAAAAGATTCGAAGAAGCCGTCCGGGCGTATAAATGCGCTCTGGCGATCAGAGCTGATAATGGTTTATTGTACAACAATTTAGGCGTTTCATATACCTTGACAGGGGAATTCAAAAAAGCGGTCCGTGCGTTTAATAGAGCGATTGATTTAAAATATACCCAAAGCAAAGTATTTAACAACCTAGGTATGGCCTTTGCTAATCTTGAGCAATATTCTAATGCGCTACAGGCCTTTAAACAGGGCGGCGGTCAGGCACGCGCCTACAACAATTTGGGATGCATATATCTAAAAAAGGGGATGTTTAAAGATGCGGCTCGCTGCTTTGAAAAGGCCATTGAGATCGAACCGGGCTTCTATGCCAGAGCCAACGAAAACCTGAAAAAAATCAGGGAAGGGGAAGGTCAATTATAAAGGCCGCTTTTCTAAAATGTATTACGAAACCAGAGATATATATTAAGCCGATCAACGTGGGAGCTTCGAATAAAAAAAATTTCGATTCTGTAAATATGCCGCGGTTTTTCTATCAGCGACTTTTTTCTTGATTGGTTGTTATTCAAAAGACAATTTTGTCCACCGAAATCCGCCTGTTTATCAGGAGAAAGCTGCCGGCAATATCAGTAATGAAAATGTGAATAAATTTTATCTTCTATTAAAAAGATCGATGGAGAAGCAGAAGCAAAGTATCGGATGGCGAGATACTTTCAGAAAAAGAACAGGCATGAGCTTGCCATCGAAGAACTTAAAGAGGTTATTTTTATTGATCGCTTCTTTGTAAAAGCATACAATGCGTTGAGTGTCTCTTAGGTGCGGGCTCGAATAGTGGATTTCGTGTCTTTTGAAAACATTGGGAAAGTTTCGCAGGTGTTATTTATTAGTCGGAACAATCTTTAGCTAACCGACATTAATAAAGGTTGTGCAAATCTGAAAAAAAGCGGCTCCTAAAATTTTTTACCTTGGTAGCCATAATCCATCATTCAACTATTTTTGGCATTATGTTATGCAATAGAAAAATGAATACTGCGTTTAATTTCAAATTTCCCTTAAAACAGATTCGTAAATTACAATTCAATATTAATTCATTTTCCATTTAATGAGCTGTTTTTTGAAATCTATCTGATACTCAGTTCCCTTCAAAAAATTCATACCTAAAAGTCCTTGGAATTTATTTTCAGAGCCCTGATACTCAATAAAGCCTGCATGTATGTCTTTCTTAACAACTGGGCCAACCTTAGCATAACTTAACTTTGCGACTACAGATTCTATCTTTTGCCCACCCGCCAGGGTAAACATTGCTTTTTGTGTCTGGCTTATGGCCAATTGTTCAAAGATTTCCTGAAACAAAGTTATGATTGAGGCACCCGTATCCAAAAGAAGCAAAGCCTCTGTTTTTTTGGAGCCGCAGCCCAAAGTAACAGGAACAAATACTTGATTGCCCTTTATTATCACCGGTGTTTCATAATTGTCAGCGAGCTTTTCCTGCTGTCTATTAAATTGCTCGATTTGCCTATCCAACTTTTTACTCGCTTTAGTATCAACATAAAATTTTAGTTGCTCATCGATTATTAGATAAGTTCCATATCTATCAGATCCTATTTGGTAGGTTCCGGTTTGACCTATTGTAAATCTTTTAAGGTCAACTTCATCAATATACCAACCACCGTGATCATTGGTTTGAAAATAAACTCCTCCTTCATCTCTGCCGACATAATAGGTACCTTCGGCGTGCAAGGGCAATATCGCAAATAAGATAAACAGAACGGGAATGATAAACCGTAAGATCATAAAGAAAATCTCTGCTTATTTTAATTTAAAAAACTATCTGTCAGAAAAGTTTAGTTTTCAAAACCTAATAAAAACAGAGGTGGCTCTTGTTGAACCACCTCCCTTTATAGCTCTCCCAGATGCCGCTATTTTCATTGGATCCGCGCATCTTATATATGAAGGTGAAACAGACCAGTTGAAAAAATGCACGTGCATCCGAAAAGCATATTTTGCCCGTCATCAAATCGTAGGCCCCGAACTTATTCAACGCTTCGATCTAATTTGTAAAATTACACGCCGATTCTGAATGTTTAAGATTTGGGCTTTCTGTGAATAGATCTTGAGATTATTTTGTCATGTTTGATCTGGTCCTTACCGATTATGATCTTAAATCGATTTTTTAGGTTTTTTAATTCGATTATGCTTCGCTGATCCAAAACAAAGGGAATTTGTTGAAGCAGTTTGTAAACATCTTTTTTGCCCCCGTTGCAATAAAAAATTTTGGTTGATGCGTGGTCAAAGGAATTGGCATTTGTAACTTTAGCCACCTTATAGCCTTTTGATTTTAAATAGGCCCTAAACCTTCCTGCCGCGCCATTTACGCCGTTCCCATTGGCTACTATGATTTCAATTTCAACGGTGATGTCTTCTGATTTAGAATTTTCCGTTAAATCCGTCTCTTTGGCAGCTAAATTCGATTGCCCATTCCATTGGTAAGGTCCACTCTGGACAATTTCGTCGTCTGTTTTTCTATCTGTTGATGTAATAGTAGGTGCAGCTTGCGCATAAACCGAAGGCTGTTTTTTCTTTAAAATTGTATGATTTGTTCCGGTTAAATCTGACTTTGTATCTTTAGATTTTGCAGGTGTTACAATGACAGTTTCTTTAGCATCTTGGTAATAAGACTCATCAACTTCGATTACTTTCGGCTCAACCGTATTTTGGATTCTGTTTGCATCTTCATTGCGAGATGTTTCGGATTTAACCGATTCAGCAGAGGATTTTTTTTCAGATACAGGATCAGAAACCAGTTCTACTGCTGATATGGAATACACCCGATCAGAAGAAACCGAAGAATCCTTTGCTTTCTGAATATCTGTCTTTGTTTCAGGTCTTGCTTTTTCATTAATAGTTGGGGGCTTTTGATCTTCTGCGGCAATTATTTGAATGGGATCTACATCTGTTGCTGCGATTTTATTTTCAGCATTGTCCTCTTCAATAAATTCGGAATAGGCTGTTTGATTGTAATGTTTCGATACGATTTGAAGTTCTCGATGGGCTCGTTTATCGGTACTTTCTAAACTTTTTACCTTTTTAAGGTCTATAATCTCTGGGTTTTTTGCTGATGCATCACGGCTGTGACTTTTACTAATGCCAGTTTCATCAATTCGAGATACATCTTTGTCAGGTTTTAAAAGAGCTTCCTTATCACTTAGCGGAATTTGCTCATCTTTAATTTCCTGGTCCTCTGACTTTTGCACTGAATGATCAGCTTTAATTAAAGATTTTGTTTCTTCATCATGAATTTTTCGCCTGATAACCACAGGCGATTGGCTTTCGGATTTTTCCCGGTTATGCTCCGAATCAGAATACTTGGCAAGATAATGGTCCGGTTTTTCTTTGCCGAGCTTATCAAGCAACTTGGCCATTTTTTCTTTGGCTCCCGTATCACCTTCAATAATTCTAAATTGAGCATAAGCTTTATCATACTGGTCCTTCATTACGTATGCCAGGCCAAGATTGCTGCGGTAGCGTTTGTTGTTCTCGTTTAGTTCAATGGCTTTTTGAAAGGCTGCTATCGCCGCATCTAAATTATTTTTTAGCAAGTAGGAATAACCTAAATTATTATGCACGTAGTCGAGTGCAGGGTCTAATTTTAAAGCGCTCCGATAACAACCTATAGCCTGGCTATAATGCCCAAGATTGTCATAAGATACACCCATCGCATTGTAAGCATTTGTGAATAAAGGATTGAGCCGGATAGCTATTTTTAATTCTTCTATGGCAAATTTGTGTTTCTTTCTTCTTTGGAAATAAAGGGCCATTTTGTAGTGCGATTCTGCTTGACCGTCAATAACTTTCATCGAGGACCCAAAATTGTTCAGGTCTTTTTCTGAAAGCGTCATCCTTTGATCTGTCTGGTTTACAAAATTTGGATTGCCGCTGTCGCTTATTTTTTGATAACAGCCTAAGATCAAAACTGTTAGAATTAATGCTGATGTGATGGCGGGAATCCATATTTTAGTCTCAGGCTTTCTTTTCAAGGAATTTGTGCTCATCATTTCACTCCTTGGTCTGGCATAAGATGCTTGTTCAGTTTCCACATTTGGTTCTGAATCAATTAAAGTTTCTGAAGTTTTGATATTTCCATAAAAAGAGCTCCCATATATTTTTATAACCCTAAAATAAAATTGGGGTAAATAGATGGTTTCGCCGGATAGAAAGCTTTAGGAAGACGTAACGATCTGGGTAGGGAACTGCGATTAGCAGCATCAAGGTTGCCATAAATACACCCAAAAAATTGGCATTTTTCCTGATTAATTTCATCTTCACCCTCCAATCTATTAAAGAAAAACTAAAACTAATTTCACAGAATAATTGACAGCAAGATTAGTGCCAGAATAAAATAAATACTATTTCATATAATTTCAATTATATAAAGACCATATTAAAAACTGTTAGAGCGATTTATCGCCAAAATTTTGTCGAACATCGATTTTTTATCTATAAAAATGACATTAGAGTTGAAGATTGATGACAATGAATTTGAAGGAGAAAACAGTCACAATTAAACTACGGAAAAGAAGTGTTTTGCTTGTACCAATATGCAACTCAAAGATATAAAAACGAAAAGCAGGCAACCTGTGATTTTGTTTGCTGATGACGATAAAATCTGTCTGGTTGTCAGTGCACTAATGCTCAAGAAATTGGGCTACACAGTATTGGAAGCAAGAGACGGAAAAGAAGCTATTGAAGTTTATGAAAATTATCAAGATAAAGTTGATCTGGTAATCTTGGATATGAAAATGCCCCATAATGGCGGGCATACTTTTGAGCAACTGAAAAAAATTAATGCTGATTTAAAAATAATACTCACAAGTGGATATGCCGAAGATTATAACATCCGTGAATTGGCAAAACAAGGGTGTGCAGGCTTCCTCCAGAAACCTTTTAATATAAAAGCTTTGTCTCAGAAAATTAGAGATGCGCTGAATAATTAATTTTGAGACACTAGACCTCGCTTGACAAAAGAAATTTTATCTCAGCTTTTCTCGAAGAATCTCATAAGGGGTTTTTCCTTTCACTCCTGCATGAGGGCGAGTGAAGTTATAAAACTTTTCCCATCTGGCTAATTTTTTGTTTAGATCGACATCCCCCGTATACGATAACAGCTGGTAAAATTCAATGTCATCTGTTCTATGTGAACGCTCTACTTTTCCATTAAGTCGCGGTGTACCAGGTTTTATATAAACATGGCGGATTCCGAGATCCTCTACATGCCAGTGAAATTTGGATTGAAATTCATGCCCATTATCGGTTCGAATGGTGTTAATTCGAAAAGGAAATTTTTTGATTACATAATTTACAAAATTGATGGCATTTATCTGAGTATGCCGTTTATAGACCTTTAGGGCACGAATGCGGGTAGCATCAGCAATTGCGGCATACTGCTTTTAACTTTTTTCCCAGGGCTATCTTTGAATTTAAGGAATTTAACATCCATTTGGATGTGATGGCCAGGCACCTGTTTTTCATATCGTTTGGTCAAAACCGTTCGTTTTTTGGCATTTCTTGGAAGCCGGTTTAGGCCATTGTGTTTTAATACACCATATAGGCCGCCTGATGAAATTTTAATCCCATGATAGCGTTTAAGATATCCATCGTATCAGACCTGCCATCGCCACCTACGATTACAGATTTCCCCTTCAGTTCTGGCCTGTCCCTTTGTTCAACAGAGGCATAAAACGCATCCATGTCGATGCGTAGAATCTGCGCATTGGCAGTGGGAAATTATTAATTGAAGATTTATGATCACATCTATCATATGAAAGACTTATCTTGCTTTAATACATCCATAGTTTTAGAATGGCCATGATTATAAATCATTTGAAAAAGGGAAAAAGGGTGAACAAATATTCTTTTATTGGGTCGATTCTATTAATCTCCACTTTTCTTATGTTTGCCTATCAGGTCATTACGGCATTCCTCGGTATGGGTACCTCTGATGAATTTGTTTATGCGGTTCTCCAAAAAGCTCCAGTGATTTTGAAGTTTGTCCGTATCTGACAAACTATTCTGTTATAACAGGGCGGTGGTCCCCAAAAACTGGACAATGTGTTAAGCTCTGAGTCAGCATAAAAAGAAAGGAGCTGACATGAGCAATAAAAGAAAAAAGTATAGTCCCAAATTTAAAGCCAAAGTCGCATTGGCTGCATTAAAAAACGAACAGACCACCGCCGAATTGTCCCAGCGTTTTGGCGTGCATCCGACTATGATCGCCGCCTGGAAGCGGGCTTTGCTTGACAGCGCAGCCGATGTTTTTGACAAAGGCAACAAGTCCCGCAAGCAGGAGGACGCCAAAATAGACGAACTACACCGACAGATCGGCGAACTCAAAGTGGAAAACGATTTTTTATCACGCAAACTCGGCTTCTGAGTCGCAAACGACGACGGGAAATGATCGATTCTAACCATAAGAAGCTGAGTCTTTCGCGACAATGCCGGCTGCTGAAACTAAATCGCTCCACAGTTTACTATAAAAAGCAACCGATAAAGCCCATAGACCTGAGGCTGATGCAACTCATCGATAAACAGTATCTGAAAACCCCCTCATGGGGCAGCCGCTCGATGAGAAATCATCTGCGCCGGCTGGGCTATAAAGTCAATCGCAAAAAAGTTCAACGTCTGATGCGGCTCATGGGCCTTCAAGCCATTTATCCGAAGCCTAAGACCAGCCGGCCGCATCCGCAAAACAAGGTATATCCCTATTTGCTCAGAAATCTTAAAATTGACCGTCCCAATCAAGTGTGGGCGGCTGACATAACCTACATTCCCATGAATCGGGGTTTTATGTATCTTGTGGCTGTCATGGACTGGCACAGCCGAAAAGTTCTATCCTGGCGCGTCTCTAACACCCTGGATGCTGATTTTTGTGTCGCGGCCGTAACCGATGCTATAAGTGACTATGGCGTTCCCGAAATCTTTAATACCGATCAGGGGGCTCAGTTTACCAGCAGTGCATTTACAAGCCTGCTCAAGGATCATGATATAAACATCAGCATGGATGGCCGCGGCCGAGTCCAGGACAATATTTTCATTGAGCGGTTGTGGTGGACGCTCAAGTATCAGTATCTTTATCTGTGGTCTTTTGGCAACGGCTCCGAGCTGCACCAGGGCCTTGGCCAATGGTTTGGGTTTTACAACGCTGAGCGCTCCCATCAAGCTCTTGACAATCTGACCCCGGATGAGGTCTACTTCGAACTTCCTCATCCGTTTGCCGAGGCTGCCTGAGGCCTCGTTCTCAATAAGCAGACTCAGAGCTTAACTCTAAGCTCTGGCTGTCCAGACTATGGGGTCCACCGCCAGGACTCTATTAATTTTACATGTATGATCTGGATATGGCAAGATTTTTAGAGAGTGACAAGGTCTCGTAGGATTCTTTGATTTGAAAATTCACGCTTCAATTGCAGTGTGGATGCTTTTTATGAATTGCGCAATTTCCTCGCTTGTAATCCTTTCTACCTAATCAGATACCAAACAGGCGATAACTCGTTAGGCTTGCCTTATTATAATTATTCTTATTATTTGCATTACAAACATAAGCCTTGAAGGACTGTCCTTTTAATTTATTCACGTTTTTAATCCCTAACTATTTGTTGAGAGTCCGTTTTTAAATAGGCATCGACGGCTATCCAGATATTCTCATATCCTCAATATATTCAAACCATTATAATTTTAAGATTGATTATTTTTTGTCATATGATAGAATTATTTCAGTAGCTCGGGAGCTACGCTTATTGATCCATCATGTTTTAGCTTTAGGGCGGCCATATAGGCCGCCCTTTTTTTTAAAGTTGTCTGCAATAATACCGATAAGTAATGTACAGGGTTTTCTTTCACAGTAACGGGGTGACCTCGGAGGTGGTCACCCCGACTATAATCTCCCCCCCCATTTTGATAGGAGGTATTCAATGACCGATTCAGAAAAGGAGTTTTTTGAATATCAAACGCAATATCTCAATTTACTCCACAAATTAACCCAACTAAGGCTTTCCGGGGAACAACCCTCAGAGGAGCTGGTAAAACAAGCTCGGGAGTTAGGACAAGCCGCTCAAATTCCAGATTTTTTATTGAGGCTCATTTAGCCTGATTTTCGATCTTAACCTCTACATTATGCAAATAAACAAAAACAAAATCGCAAAACACAAACTTGAATACCTAAAATTAGCCTTGATAATCTCAAAACTTCGTTATCATGGGGACGAACCCCCTAAAGAACTTTTAAAGAGAGCCCACAAATTAGGTTGCTTAGCCGGTATCTCCAAAGATGAATTGAAAAATCTTTAAAACATCGCAAAGAAGAGGAAATAAAAAGATTATTACTGGGGATAGCCGAGCTCGTTTAGGTTGTTTCTTAGGGACTTTTAACCCCTCCTGACGCCAGATGCGCTCGACTCGCTTGTGATTGACGTGCCATCGTTTGCGGATCATCCTGTCCTCCTTTTCTGTACCCAGATTTTACCATATCTCTAATTTAAAAT
>Ga0224502_10000600_pt1 | contig 12127 bp, 12 predicted proteins | sample SF_Oct11_sed_USG_5_FD_169104 | JGI IMG/M metagenome (GOLD analysis project Ga0224502, IMG submission 169104) | Sediment microbial communities from San Francisco Bay, California, United States - SF_Oct11_sed_USGS_13 | ecosystem: Environmental > Aquatic > Marine > Sediment | place: USA... | reverse complement strand
GCCGCACTGTTCATAGGAGCCTAACCAATGGCACAATTAACTATTACCATTCCAGACGCGCAGGTCCAGCGTGTCCTCGCTGCCTTCGCAGCGCGAATAGGAGTGGAGAACCCCACCGCAGAGGACATCAGAGGTGAGATTATCAACCTCGTCAAGATCATCGTGCGCACCCACGAGGAAGAGGCCGCTAAGGCTGCTATCGTCGTCACGGATGTGGATGCTAGCTAATGGCTTCCCAACTCACCATAGTCAATAACGTGCTGGCGCGGCTCCGTGAGGAGCAGGTCGTCTCCGTCGCTGACAACGCCTACTCGAAGCTCATCGCCCGCTTCGTCAACGATGCTATCGCTGACCTAGAGGACGTCAACTACGAGTGGTCGGTGTACGTGACCGAGGTAGATCTCACCATCCTCGCTGACAGCTCCACCACGGTCTACACGGCGACGGGCACCAACGAGCGCTCGTGGCTCATGCGTGACCACGCGGACGACCGGTGGCCGGCTGCCTACGACATCACCTCCGGGGAGCTTGGCATGCTCAAGGACATCCCCTACAAGGAGCTGAAGAAGGCACAGGCCCTCAACGCCTCCGGGACCACGGACACCTACCCGTCCAACTTCGCCATCAAGTCCAACTCCACGGGCTCTGGCTACGAGGTTGTGGTCGTGTGGCCGGTGGACTCCGCGCAGAGCGCACGGTCGTGGCGCACCTACTGGTACGTCCCGCAGGACACGCTGGCCCTAGATGGCACCGACGACAACACAAGCATCCTTCTGCCCAACCGCCCCATCGAACTGCTGGCCATCTACTACGCCCTCAACGAGCGCGGTGAAGAGATGGGCGAGCCGAACGGCGTGGCCGAGAACCGTGCCCGTACCGCTATGGCCGCTGCGCTGGAGAATGACATGCAGGTGCAGAAGAAGTCAGAAGAGATAGACATTAAGCGAGGCGAATTCCTCTAATGCCAACTCCCAAGTACACTCCAGGCGCGAAGCTCATACCCTTGAGCTTTGCCAACCCGGCGTTCCTCGGCCTGAACACGGAGCTGGGCGGCAACATCCTGCCCCAGCAGTGGGCGACTGTGCTTGAGAACGCCGTGTTCGACGACACCGGCAGGCCAGCCTCGCGCAAGGGATGGTCTACACTCACCACGACCCCGGGCGCCTCCACGGCCAAGACGCTGTTCGAGCACTGGGAGGCAGACCAGACCTCCTCAATCATTCAAGCCTCGGACTCAGACATCTATGAAGACGTATCGACGCCTACTTCAATTAAGGGTACGCTTACTATTACTGATGGCAACATCAAGTTTGACAACTTCTATGACAAGTGTATTGCGTTCGGTGTCGGGACCGGTGGCATACCCGCTGTCCGTACTACTGGTAACTTCGCTGACATCACCGTCAACAGCGGCACCGCTCCTACTGGCGGCGTGGGAACTACTGCGTTCGGGCGTGTCTGGTGTGCTGACGCTGACGGCCTGATCCTCAGGTACTCGGCGCTGCTGGACGAGACCCGCTGGGCTGCGGCAGACGGGGGTGGCACCATCGACCTCTCCAAGGTGTGGCCCGAGGGACAGGACTCCATCGTGGCCATCGCAGAGCTGGGCGCTGACCTCATCGTCTTCGGACAGAACAACACGGTCATCATGACTGACGGCTCGGGCTCCACGCTGGGCATCGACCCTACCAAGCTCTACGTCTCGGACACCATCCCGGGCGTCGGTGCCATCTCTCAGTTCGCCATCGCTCGTGCAGCCGGTGACCTGTGGGTGCTGACCGACTTCGGCATCGTGGGCCTGCGTCGTGAGCTGGTACAGAAGAGCACCCCGTTCAGCAACATCTCCGCCAACGTCCAGTCGGGCGTGGTGGGCGCTACGGCAGCCGAGACCAACCCGGACGACATCCGCATGGTCTACTCGCCCAAGCAGTCTATGGTGGTGTGCCACTTCCCCTCCACGGACACGGCCTACGTCTTCGACACCCGCATGGGTATGCAGGACGGCACCTACCGTTGCTCCACATGGCAGAGCAGCCTCAGTGGGCTGGCCTACATCCGCTCGGCGGGCAACCTCTACGGCACCCTGAGTGGCACGACGGGTGAGGTATTCAAGTACGCCAACTACTCCGACGACGGTACGGCCTTCGTGTTCGACTACGAGTCGGGCTGGCTGGACCTCGGTGAGGAGCTCAACATCTACCTCAAGTTCGTCAAGCGCATGACGTCCTTCGTCCTCATCACCAAGAACGTCGAGGTCAACCACAAGGTCTACTACGACTTCTCCAACGACTCGTGGAACCTCTCCAAGGCTGCCTCGGGCTCCGGTTCCGCTGAGTACAACGCCTTTGGTGCGGTGGTTGACGGCTCCGTGCAGGCTGAGTATGCCGCGTTCGGGGACGCAGAGTCCGTCGAGTACGGTGGTGGCGTCACGCTCCAAGCTATCGACGCACCCCTCGGTGGGGGCGGGCAGTACATCAAGGTGGGGTGCCGTCTCAGCACAGAGGCCGGTGAGTTCACACTACAACAGATCAACCTTTTCGCTAAGGTCGGGAGGATCGCAACCTAATGTCAGACTATACACTACAAGCTACGTGGAGCACCAAGGACGCCCTCGCTACGGGGTCGGCCCTCAAGGCTATCTCCGCGACTGAGCTGGGAACCGAGTTCTCCGCAATCGAGACCGCCATCGCCACCAAGTACGACTCCAACGACATCGCGTCGCAGGCGCAGGCGGAGGCTGAGACCCTCAACACGGTGCTCATCACCCCGGCCCGTCTCGCCAACTGGGCGGACTACAACGCTGGTGTGGTCGGTGACCTTCAGGCGTACGTGGACCCCAACGCGGACACGCTTTTCGGGTGGGACGACAGCGCAGGTGCGGCCATCGGCTTCACCGCTGGCGCGGGTATCGTCTTCTCGGGCACGACGCTGACGGCTGACCATGACGCTGCTACCAACTTCGTGGCGGACGAGCACATCGCGCACTCTGGTGTGACCCTAACCGCTGGCAATGGACTCACTGGTGGTGGCACGATTGCTGCCTCGCGGTCCTTCGCAGTGGGCGCAGGTAGCGGCATCACGGTCAACGCCAACGACGTCGCACTCACGGACGCAGCAGCCTCCACGACCAACCCCATCTCTGTGGCCTCTGGTGTCATAGACATAGACATCTCTGCACTCACCTCGGTAGAGGCAGACGCACTGGCAGTGGCCGACGAGTTCATCGTGTGGGACAACAGCGCGGGTGCGCCCGTCGCCGTGACTTACAGCCACCTAGGCATGCTGGTGCAGACGGCGCAGACCTCGCAGACGCTGGCAGCCGCTGACGCCAACACCATCATGGAGTTCGACACTACGGCCACCATCACGGTCCCGGCTGACGCCACGCACACGTTCCCCCCGGGCTCTGGCGTCCTCATCTGTAATGACAATGCCGCCACCCTCGTGACGGTGACGGTGTCTAGCACTGCTATACTCAACTCGGTACACCATCCGGGTGGCGCTACCACGGTCTCCGACACTGTTGATCCGGGTGGCACGGCACTCCTCCTCTACTTGGGCTCTGACGAGTGGTACTTGTCAGGCAACGTGACAGACTAATGATCCCTCTCCTCTTCCTAGCTAAGGCTGGTCTGGGCGTGTCTAACGGTGCCTTCTTTCTAGATTCAGCAGGCAACTACACCGCACGCGACTCTGACGGACAGGCACAGTCCGGTACGTACACCGTATACGCTAACGGAGACATGGACTGGGTGGGTGACGCTGAAGGAACTAACGTCAACACCATCTCATGGTGGACCGTCATCGGTAACCCGTCCGGCACTTGGCACGTTAAAATGACCTATCTCAACGCTGATGGTGACGTATACACTTCTGGCTCAGGCTTGGGCACGTGGCTGGAGCTCAGCACGGATCGCTCATGGACGTTCAGCCGAGCCTCAGTGGGCGGGCCCGACACGCACAGCGCAACATACACACTTGAATTCTCTAACGACGGAGGGTCAACGACGTACGACAGCGATGTTCTCACGATCAACCTCCAAGAGTCGAGTCCATAAGGAGCCACGGATGGAACTAATTGAACTAATACGCATTGCAACCCCCCTGCTCGCCATCGGAGGCGCATGGGGCGGAGCCAAGGTCGCACTCAACGGGACACGTAACCGCGTCAAGACGCTGGAGACCCGCTTCGAGGAGCACGACTACCGCAACAACCAGCGGCACCTTGAACTGATCGACCGACTGGCTCGCATCGAAACCAAACTGGAGAACTAATATGGGATTCCTTTCATCTGCGCTCGGCTTTGCCAGTGGCGCACTAGACCTCTTCGGTAGCTCTGCGGGCATGCGCTCGTATGAAACTGCGAGCAAGGACATCAAGAGCCTGCCGGGTATGTCTGGGCCGCAGGGCGTCAGCGGTAACTTCGGTTCCGTCAACACACAGGGCCAGTTCGCAATGGACCCCCAGATGCTTGCCATGCAGCAGGCACTTGGTATGGGTGGCATGGGCTTCCTAAATGGTGGCTACGCCAACGACCCGGGGCTCCAGCAGGCGCTCATGAACAACGACATCGCCGGCGCTCTCGGGCAGGCCAACCAAGCATTAGGTGTCCAGCAGGGGGCCTCGGCCTTCGGTGGACTCGGCGGGCTGTACGGCTCGTTGCAGGGTCAGGTGGCTGGTGGGCCGCAGGATGTCTCGGGTGGTCTGATGGGAAACCTGTTTGCTCAGGGCTTCGGCAATCAGCTAGCAGCCGGGAACCAGAGCGCAATATTCGACCAGTCGCTAGCTTCACAGCGGGCAGCCGCAGCGCCGATGTTCCAGCGCCAGCAGAACCAACTCCAAGATCAGCTCTTCGCGAAAGGCTTGCTGGGGCAGAACTCGACGGCTACGGGCGAAGCGTTCCGGGGCATGTTCGAGGCGCAGAACCAAGCGGACCTCGGCTTCCAGAACAACGCTTACGGGCAGGCCATGCAGCAGCAGAACTTCCTCGCGAACCTTGGCTCTTCGCAGATCGGTCAGGGGCAGGGATTCCTTGGGCAGGGGCTCTCGCAGTACAACCAGAACATTGGGAACATGATGGGCATAGAGGGCCTCGGGTTCAACCAGTCTCTGCAAGCCAACCAGTTCAACACCAGTCAGGGCATGAACCGTCTGGCTCAAGCACAGGGCCTACTCGGGTTCGGGGGAGACCTCGCAGCGTCGCAGTACGGCATCGGCCTACAGGGCGCGCAGGGCATGCTGGGCTTCGGGCAGTTCGGTCTTGGTGCCGCACGCTCGCCGTTCGAGTTGCAGGCATCGTTGCTCGGGGCCTCGGGCTACCACGCTCAGGCGCTGGGTGACCTCGCGGCGGGCCGTGGGCAGGCACAGGAAGGCTTCTTCGGCGGCTTAGCCGAGAGCGTCAAAGGACTTATTTAAGGAGTCTAACACATGGCTAATGAAGAGATTGGATTCCTAGAGCGCCTCACCGGCTCACCGGTAGACGAGCGCAAGATACTAGAGGCGCAGCGGGCAGAAGCGATGGCCGACACCCGCAGGCGTACGCAGGCCATGTCGGCACGCGGCGCGCAGTCTATCGCACAGAGTATCGCTGGGCTGTTTGGCAAGGGACAGCAGGTAGAAGACGCCTACACGGCGCAGGCTGCTGGCATCTCTCCGGGTGAGCTGGCTACGCGCCGGCGCATCCGCCGTGAGGTGGCTAGCGTGGAGGACCAGAACTCCTTCGAGGGCCGTCGCAAGATGGCGCAGATGGCTGCCAAGATCGCCAACGAGGATGGTGACTCCGCCAGCCTCGGCAGGGCGCTTCAGGCACTACAGGCTGTCAACCAAGAGGAGACCGAGTGGCAGAAGCTACAGGCCGACACCCAGACCTCGCAGGCGAAAGCCCTAGAGGCAGGCATGGCTACGGGCTTCGACGCTGATGGTCCCGTCACTGGCGTACTGGCACGTGGCCCCAATGGTGAGGGTGGCATGAAGATCTCCTCCAACGGGGAGGTTGTGTTCCGTCCGTTCGGCGACGGCTTCACCCTGTACGATCCCAAGTCATCGGGTGTGGACATGACGTCCCCCGGCTGGCTGGCCGCTGAGCTCAAGAAGAACACCGGCGTGGGTCAGGTGTCCAAGATGCGCAACATGATGTCCTCGGCTAACCAGTCGCTGGGCAGGACTGACCGCGTCGTCGGCACACTGCAAGACCTCGCGGCGAAGGGCGGCGTTGAGTCTGTGATCGGTACGTCTGGTCGCGTCATTACCTCCGTCGATAACCTGTCCCGCAACATTCAGGGCCTCATCAACGTGTTCAACGACGCGGAGCCCGGCCTCACTGAGGACGGCAGCACCCGGTCGTGGGGTGGCGTCGAGGGCCTTAAGGCTATGGGCAGGGACAGCACGAACTGGCTCTCACAGCTGATCCAGCTCCCAGAGGGTGTTGCGGCTACCTCCGCAGCAGCGCAGCAGCACCGCGCCTCTGTCATGGAGATGGCGTACATGGCTGCCCGTCTGGCTGAGCCCAGCAACCGTGGCCTGTCCGACAACGACATCAAGAACGCACTGGTACGTATTGCAGGTGACACATCCAACCCGCAGGTAATGATGCGCCGCTTCCTTGAGATGCAGCTCGACGCCTACAACGACCTAGAGGCAGAGCTGGACATCTTCCGTGGCTCTATGGGCCCGATGGTGACTGACGAGGCTATTGAGACCGCACTGCTTGGACGCGCCTACGAGCGGTACAAGAAGCGCAAGGACTCGCTGTTCGCCAAGTTCGGCGCTGTTCCCAACGAGGAAGGCCGCATGGTATTCATGGACGACGAGGCTATGGGCACCGACGTACAGCCCGGTGAGGGCACGCTACAGAACCCGCCGCAGCGGCAGCAGGACGCCGCGCCGGCAGAGTCCCCGGTCAATCCGATGGACACCAGCAACATGACTGACGAGGAGTTCCTGCAAGAACTCCGCCGCAGAAGGGCAGCACGAGGAGCTAACTAATGAGTGACGCGAGCAGGGCACGTTCGAGAGGGGGCCTCATGGGTATGACGCGGGAGCAGCAGGGCCAGACCCCTCCGTCTGCCCCACCGGCCAACGCAGCATCTCAGTACCTCCGACAGATACAGGAGCGAGAGGGCCGTACGCCCAATGAGGCTGAGCAGCAGGAGGCCGCACGCCTCTTGCGTGTGCAGCAAGGACTCCCCGCAGAGCCGCGTAGCAACAGCAAGTTCGCCGCCATCGGTGCGTCGGGCGAGCCGAGAACCTCAGAGTGGGGCGCACGCATCTCCCAGTCCCTCGTGTCCGACGAGAACGAAGCCAAGCGCATCGAGGACATGCTCCTTAACCCAGACAAGTACCGCCTCACGCCAGAGGAGGTCAAGAGCTACACGGACGACCTGCGGTCGTGGCACCAAGCCAACCTGCGGGAGCCCACCCCGGCTGAGCTGTTCGAGTATAACATGATCGACTTCTCCCCGTACACGCAGCGGCAGGACGACGCCAAGAAGGACGACCCCACGCTCATGCTGTCCCCGTTTGGGCACGACCTCGCTCGCTACCGCAAGCGGGAGCAGGCACGTGTAGACGCAGAGGCCAAGGCGCGACCGGAAGGACGCGAGGGTCGCATGCGCGCCGCAGAGGCGCGGGGTGTGGACACCACGACTGGCTTCGGCAGCATCGGTGACGTTGCGCGCATCGCTATCAAGCCCAACCTCCCCAAGTTCAAGGCCGCTATGGTAACGGCCATCGCTATGGACCAGCTCGCAGCGGCTGGAGTGGACCTGCCCGTTGGGTACGCCCCCGTCCGCATCAACGACGAGCTGGGCCAGCTGGAGTACCTGCGCCCCACGGAGGACGGCAAGACTCGCTGGACTCTGGTGGAGGGTGAGTACTTCCGCATGGCAGACCTCGGCAACCTCGCTGACCTTGAGGAGGTCGGCTCTATGGTAGGTGCCGTGGCTGGCTACGTGGTTGGCAAGGGCATGGTGTCCGGCGAGATGGCGGGCGACGTCATTGGGCGCAACACCGGGTTCCTGCTGGAGTCCCTGTTGGCGCACGACCAGATGACGCAGGAAGACTTCGCTGAGGGTATCGGTCTCGCCTCGCAGTGGGACCGCACGGTACAGGCAGGCGTTGGCACGGCTGTGGGCCGAGGCATTGGCGCGGCTGGAGACTTCGCGGCAGGACGCCGGCAGGGCTGGATGGGCGGCGTAGCACGCTCCACCACCGATCCCAACATTCCCGCAGCTGCACGCGCACGCGCTGTAGACGAGGCCACAGAGGCACAGAAGTTCGTGTCGGAGAGTGGCAACGAGCTGGTGCTCACGCCGGGCGCAGCTACGCAGGACTCTGTGCGCATCCAGTATGAGAACATGCAGATCAAGAACCTGCCTACGTCGAGCAAGGCACAGTTCAAGGAGAACCAGCGGGCCAACCGTCGGGCGCTCCGTGACACCGCTGAGTCTATCTACGAGAACACCGCCGCCCCCGGTGACCTCGCGTACAACCCCTCCCGCGCAGCACGCAGGGTAGAGGACTACGCACGCGAGTCTACCACGCGCACCCAAGCCGAGGCTGCACTCGACAAGGCCAAGCGCCTTGAGGAAGTCAACAGCTACGGGGACGTCGCTGTGGTCCGTGGGGCGGGCAGTGAGCGCACGTACTACTTCAAGGGCGACACGCTCGAAGGAGAGCTGGGCGACGCTGGCATAAGCTACGTGACCAGTGGCGAAGGCGTGGGCCTTCAGCTCATGGTACGCGGTGGTGAGTACTCCGTAATTGGTGCCGAGGTAGGCTCGAAGTTCCGTGGCTCTGGCATGGTGCTGTATCAGGAAGCCATCAAGGACGCCGCCGACAACGGCATGGGCTTCGCATCTGACTTCGACGTCAGCGAGGCAGCGCAGGGCACGTGGATGCGCCTCCGTGAGCAGGGCTACGGCGTATGGGAGAACCCCAACGTCAAGATCGGCAAGCAGGGCCAGCGCCGTTCCATGAACGACGACCCCGTGTTCCGCATCACCCACCTGCCGGGCGACGTACAATACGTCAAGGACACCATCACCGAGAAGTACAACCGCGACCTGTTCGAAGCCTCCCTTGAGGACGAGATGCTCATGGTCGAGGGCATGCGGGCCAACGCGGTCAACACCGCCGAGGACCTCGCAGACGCCATCGGGTGGAACAACCAGTACCAGTCCTCCAACATCCTAGTGGACAACCCGAGCGGCAACTCCCGCATGAACGCACTGTTCAAGCGTCTGGAGCGCCGGTCGGAGAACGCCCTGCTGGGCAGTGAAGCCTCTGAGGCTGACAAGCTGCTGGCAGAGCTGCGACGTCCCGCCAACGATGAAGAGGGCATGATCGAGTTCGCTGGGCTGACCCAACCGTCTCTGGACCTCGGCCTGCTGCTGAACGCACGGGACCGACTGAGCCGGGTGGCTGCCGCTACGGGTGACGTAGAGGTGCAGGCCACGGTGGACGCTATCGACGGCATGATGGCCAACAACCGCTGGCGCTCTGCCAAGGGTGGCGTGCTGGGTGACAAGAAGCGGGCCGGTGTGCTGGACCTCGTGAACATGAACCGGGAAGCCAAGGAGTTGCTGGACCGCACGGTGCACGACATCGAAGCGCAGTCCATCTTCAAGACCAACAGCCGTGGTGAGTTCGTCAACACCAATCGCGGCGCGCTGGACAACCTGACCAACGACGCACGCTTCGTGACGCACATCAAGCCCGCACTGGACTCCAACCTCCAGCTCAAGACCGAGGTGAGGAACTTCCTGTGGGATCAGTACAAGGAGACCGTGCTCTCTGGCGACAAGTTCAACTTCGCTGCGCACAAGCGGTTCATGCAGAACAAGAGTGAGGCACTGCGGGCAACCTTCCCAGAGGAGGACGTCGCACGCATGTCGCAGAACCCCGAGCACTTCCGCAGCGCAGTCAACCGCTCCAAGGAGAGGCTGGACAACATCCAAGCCACCTACCGGGAGACGGAGACCGCCAAGGCCATAGAGGCAGAGGCACTCGCCAAGGGAGAGGCCATCGGCAACGTACGCATTGGCTCCAACGATCTGCTCAAGTCTCTCCGTGAGATGTCTGGCTGGAAGCGCCGGCGTCTCATGAACGAGCTGAAGACCGGCGAGCCTGAGCTGTACACAGACCTGATAGAGAACGCACGCCGCCAGAACATGGACGGCATCAAGAAGGCGTACTTCGGTGAGGGCAAGGAGAAGACTACGGGCAATGCCGTGGAGCGCTTCGATCTCTACCTGAAGGAGAACAAGGACATCCTCCGTGAGGTCTTCGGCCAGCAGTACGTGCAGGATCTGGAGAAGCTGTCGTCAGCCAACCGGGTCGAGAGCATGATGAGCCGCATCTCCACGGTGGCGCAGGACTCCCAGCCGGGCTGGCTGCGTATCCTCCGTTCCTTCCTCGGGCCGCTGTCCAAGCCCCAGCGTATCATCACCGCCGCCACGTGGAACCAGCGCAGGTTGCTGGCCAAGACGGCAGTGAACGCCACGGGTGACCCAGCCAAGCTCCGGGCTATCATCGAAGCAAGCTCTATGGGCCTGCCATTCGAGTCCAAGGCTGGCATCCAGCTCCTGTCACGCCTCGGTATCCTTGAGGCAGCAGGCATCTCGGTGGATGACCCCGAGGTACAGCAGAAGGTACTCAAGCTCGTCGAGGAGTCGGTCAACGCAGACCGCGCAGGACAAGCTGGTGAGTAGGAAGTGGGGACGCAGGAGTCAGGCGGTGTACGACACCCTTGACCCCACGCTCCAAAGAGTAATGGACCGGGTGCTCCATGAGGTGGCGGATATCTCCCTCACCTCGGGGCACCGTGGTCAAGCAGAGCAGGACGCCCTGTTCGACAAGAGGGTCACCAAGGTACGGTGGCCCGACAGTAAGCACAACACATATCCAAGTGTGGCCGTAGACTTTCAGCCTCACCCCTATCCCGACTACACCCCTAAGCTGTGGGGCGCGTTGGGTTACATCGCCGGGCGGGCGATAGCGATTGCGAAGGAAGAAGGGATTTGCCTCCGCTGGGGTGGGGACTGGGACCGTGATGGAGACACCACGGATCAGTCATTTGATGATCTATTTCACTTGGAGATATATAGGTGCGACACTTAATAGCAGCAGCAATAGCCACGTTCACGTTGCAGTACGCTTGTAACACGGTCATGGTTGAAGAAAGCATTGCCAACAACATAGCCACCGGAGTGTGGGTATTCTCACAGGGGCAGGAGATCCCCGACCGTGCACTACAGGACGCACGCTACCGAGCATGGATGGATCTGTGCTTTGAGTACCGCGCCGAAGAGGATTGCACAGGCATCAAGGTGCCCAAGGTCAAGCAGTTCCCTCGCAATCCGTTCCGCCCCGGCCTCGCTGGCTACTACGACGGCTCGGACACGGTGTACATCCGGCAGGGAATGAAGTACGACATGCGGGAAGAGGTTCTGGCGCACGAGATGAGCCACTACCTTGACAAGGTCAAAGGCTACACCCAGATCCCCGGCCCTGCGCTGGACGTCTGCTTCTCGGAGAAGCGTGCGTGGCGTGTGTCGGATCTGTTCTGGATCAAGCAGGGCTACGCGGCAGACGACAAACGCATCGTCGGCCACAAGTGGGTAGAATGGTACGGACACTGCACGCCCCACAAGGCCGAGCTGTACCCCGATGTCTACGGGTCCTGATCGCATAGGTTATTTGCAACAGCTCCACGCGGAGTACAACGAGCAATACTTCCACGGGCTGCTCATGCCAATCACCATACTCATCAAGCGTCACTCGACGAACGATGGGTGGTATGAGTTCACCACGGAGAAGCGGGATGGGGAATGGAGGCCCCGTCGCGACCGCCTGCACAAGGCGTGCATCGTCATCTGCGAATGGTGCTGGGAATACGACTGTGTGGAGGGGACTCTCCTGCATGAGATGATCCACCAGTATCAGGCCGAGGTCCTTGACACGGACACCCACCATGACTCTGTATTCAGGGCGTGGGCGCGTGGCATTGAGGAGGACTCGGGGTATGAACTAATATAGGATGGTACAATGAATCTATTCCAACTGATAGGCAGCATCTTCAAGCCAGCCGCTGAGCTGATTGACAACGTGCACACCAGCACTGAGGAG
>Ga0224502_10000597_pt1 | contig 12143 bp, 15 predicted proteins | sample SF_Oct11_sed_USG_5_FD_169104 | JGI IMG/M metagenome (GOLD analysis project Ga0224502, IMG submission 169104) | Sediment microbial communities from San Francisco Bay, California, United States - SF_Oct11_sed_USGS_13 | ecosystem: Environmental > Aquatic > Marine > Sediment | place: USA... | reverse complement strand
TTCTTATATTTTTTTAAAATACCTTTTTGAATTTTCTTTGTGTCTCGAGAGTCAAATTGGATTTCCATAAGTATAAGCCTATCAATGACGGTTGATTGGATATTTACCCGGATCGCCGACGAAGGGCATAACTAACAACCATGGTAATGTCAACTTTCCGGGGTCACGAAATTGCGACAACCCGATGGTCATGCCGGCATGGCCTTTAGCCGGCTGGTGGCAATAGGTTCCAAACAACCGGTCCCACCACGGCAGATTGAAGCCAAAGTTGCTGTTGGCCTCGCGGATAATCACGGAGTGATGCACACGATGCATATCGGGGGTAACAATAAAGTAGCGCATTATGCGGTCAAGGTTTAACGGCAGACGGATATTTCCATGATTGAACATGGCCGCACCATTCAACAGAACCTCAAATATCAGGACAGCCGCAGCCGGAAGACCAAAGATGACCACAACCGACAACTTGATGCTCATGGATAGAATAATCTCTATGGGATGAAAACGCAAGCCGGTGGTCACATCATAATCCAGATCGGCATGATGCACCATGTGCAGGCGCCACAAAATTGGAATTGCATGAAACATCACATGTTGCAGGTAGATAACCAGATCCAGCACAACGATTCCGACCACGATATCCAGCCAGTATGGCAGATCAAAATTGTTTAAAAGACCCCAGTCGCGCTCCCGGGCTTTTAGGGCCATGTTTACGGCCAGAACCGGAAACAACAGGCGTACCAGCAAGGGGTTCATGAAGGTGATGCCCAGGTTGCTGATCCAGCGAACTTTTTTGGAAACGGCCAAACCGCGGCGCGGGGCCAAAAGTTCCCAGAGCGCTACGAGGGCAAAACTAAAAAAGAAAACGCCTATCCGTATTGCATTTTCAGTGTGCATGATTTTGCAACTTATTAAAATTGTACTTTATTGCAACCCAGTCAGGAGTCACTTATTAAATAAACGGCTAAGAATTCCTTTTTTCTGCGTTTCCGGTGCAGGTATTCCAAGGTGTTTACAGATCATCGCTTCCAGATTCTTTTCGGAGGCGTCGGGTCCCTTCACGACGATCTCATCACCAAGCATAACGGCCGGAGCTTTCGGGAGTCCCAGTTCGAGATACGCGTTGAAATTATATTCCTCTTTGGGCTTGGATATAGTTTCGATTTCAATGTCATACTTTTCGCCCAGCCTGGGCGTCCTTTCCTCCAGATTATTTCATGTCTTCCCTTTGGGCTCGTTGAGGAAAAATCTGATCTTCAGCATGAAATCCTCCTTTATTTGGGTGTAGGCCTGAAAATAAAATTGCTGCTTGCTGTCTCCTACATTTTTCTAACCTCTGCCATGCGGATTAAAAATTGATCCGCCGGCAGATAATCCACCAGGCGCAGATCGCGCCGTTCTTTTCCCCATCGGTCTAAAAACACAACCGTGGGCACACCTTTGACCCCGTATCGATCTAATAGTCTTTCGTGAATCGGATTGTCTTTTCGGGTAAGATCAACTTTGATCATAACAATGTCACGCTGGGCCTGCTTAACAATTTCAGGATCATGAAGTGTGACTTCATCCAGCTCGCGGCAGGGTGCGCACCAGTCGGCATAAAAATCAAGGATCACCGGTTTTTGTAGTCTTTGTGCTTCCGCCAATACCTGCTCTGAGTAGGGATGCCAGGTCACGCCGGGGCCTCGCATTACCCATGAACCGATAAGAAAAGTGGCTATGATCAGGCCTACGATGGCTGCAGCGGTTCTGAGCCACTCAAATCCGCGAAACTCGGCCCGCGTCCTGTCAATCCAGCCCAGGTGCAATGCCGCTGCCAAAGCTACGGCGGCCAGCAAAAACATTTGCGCTGTTTCGGGTAATAGTGGCTGAATAAAATAGCCTGCCATGCCGATCAGAATCCAACCCAAAAGCTTCTTGACCCACAGCATCCATTCACCGGAACGGGGAAGTTTGTTCAGCTGTCCTGAAAACAGGGCCAGGAAAAAAAGAGGCAGGCCCAGGCCGAGGCTCAAGGTAAAGAAGATTAAAAACGCGATCCATATGTTTCCGATGGTGGCGACCCAGGTCAGCAATCCTAATATAAACGGCCCGATACACGCAGAGGCGACAATCCCCAATGTCATGCCCATAAATAGGCTGCCAAAATAGCCGGTCCAGGTTTTTGACGCGGCCTGTGTCAAACCATGTGGCATTCGTAATTCCCATAAACCAAAGAGGCTGGTGGCAAAAAAGATCAGGACCGCTGCCACCAGCGCCAGCACGATTGGGTGTTGCAGCGTGCTCCCCAGGAGGCCTCCGGTCAGGGCCGCAATCACTCCGAGCACAGAATTGGTGATCGCCAGGCCACCAATATAACAGGCCCCGTGGATCACCAGTTTTCGCTGACCCCGGACGCTCTGGCCGCCAAAATAGGAAACCGTAATGGGAATCAAAGGGTAGATGCACGGTGTCAGGTTCAGGGCGATACCGCCTGCAAAGATACCCAAAAGGGTCCAGATCATCGCCCAGCCCTGTAAGGGTCTTGAGTCTTGTGGCGTAAGGGATAGTTCAGAAAGTCCGGCCGGGGAACTATCTACCGGCAGGCCCCTGGCGTTCCATTCGGGATAGCCCAGGGGATCGCGAAAGACATTTTGATAACCGAGCTTTACGGCCACACGGGCCGCCGAGTCGCTGCGGACTCATGCCAGCCCCGCTCAGTAAAAAACGATCAAGCGGTTCTTATCCGGTCCTAAAAATTTTTCCAGTGGGCCTTTATTGCGCCAGCGCGACACCCAGGTCGGTTCTATCGGGAAACTCAGCGCGCCTTTTATATGGCCGGTGCGGTATTCCCATTCCTGGCGGGTGTCCACCAAAAGCAGGGATTCCGGTTTTACCGAATAATGCTTCCATAATTCATCCGTGCTCATAAGCTGATAACCGCCATGGGTGGCTTCGGCCCGCACATCATCCCAGGTAGCCTTCTTTGGCGGTACAACTCGGTTGGTGTGCCAGAGAGCACCCATCGTGATCGCTACGGCCAGCAGGGCGAATAAAGCTTTGCTTAGACCTTTCATTGACGATACTCTGTAGTTGTTGACTTGATTAAAAATCGATTTTTAATAGGTTCATTCATACGCTGACAATGCTGCCGTGATGCGATGGCTTTATTGCGCATCTTCACCCTCAGCAATCTGAAATCCCATGGCCCGCAAGTCCTGGATTCCCTCTTCAAGGCGTACGGCGTGGAAACCTTTGGCGCGCAGCATCTCGACAGCCTGAATCGAAAGCACGCAGTAAGGACCCCGACAGTAGGCGACGATTTCCTGGTCGTGAGGTAGCTCGGTCAAGTGCAGCGTTAGCTCCTTAAGGGGGATGGATAAGGCTCCCGGAATATGTCCGGCGTTGTATTCTTCGACCGGGCGGACATCCAGGACGGTCACCGCGCCTTCGCGGACGAGTTTTAGGAGCGCTTCTCGATCTACCGGTTCCATTCCTTCTCTTCCCTCCAGGAAGCGACGCTTGATCTGTTCAACCTCTGCCAGTCTGCTCTCAGCGAGCACGCGCATGGCGCGAAAGAATTCACAGACGGTTTGATCGGCAAGGCGGTAGATTACAAACAATCCTTCTTTTTCGGCCTCCACCAGGCGAGCGGCCCGCAGAACCTGCAGATGCTGGGAGGTATTGGCGATGGTCAGGCCCGACTCCTTCGCCAGAACCTCGACCGTGCGCTCACCCTGGCAAAGCAGGTCTAACAGTTCCAATCGCTTCGGGCTGGAAACCGATTTTCCGATGCGGGCAAACTGTTCATAAATCGCATCTTTAAAGGCACGATTTGGATTTTTCATTCCATTCTCCTTTAGTATTCAATAGATTAATTGAATACTAAAATAAACACATTCTTTTGTCAAGAAAAAAGCAACCTACAAAAAAATGTTGGGTCAAAAGGCTATTGGAAAGATTTGGAATCCAGAGGGGAAAACCGGGCAGGGTGGATAAAAATTATGCAATACACTGAAATTTTTAAAGAATTAAGAGATTAGATATCTGGTACGCTTTAGTGGATTTATGCTCCGCCTAAAAGCTTTGTCGTGGCATTCAGAATTTCGTTTACCAGGCCATCCCCCGTGCGAAAATGCGTTTTGTCAGCCCAGCTATCTTTTAATTGATGCATCCAGTTGATCGGTCGGGGCGGAGCGTCAGTCCATTCAGCACCAGATTCATAAAACAAGTAAATATCCCACGCGACCTGTCCGTTCCAGCCCAGGTGGTTTGCGATGGCTTTACCGGAGCGTTTGTTTGAATCGTAAAAGTGAGCCACCCGATGGTCTTTGAACATTGCGGCCGCTTTTTTGGCCGTTTGCTCAGAGTCGCCCGAGAGCTTTTTGATCCAGACGATGCTGATACAGATATCGGCATTCGGGAATTTATTGATAATCGATGCTTGCACCGCCCGGGCGCCCTGCACACTTCAACCGGGTCAGGTCGGAGAAAGCAAGGCTAAAAACCGGGGGCTTTGCCGGTGGCTGTTGAAACGGTCCTTAAGTGCCTGTAATGAATCATCGAGTATTATCATTTCCCAGAATTTATGCACTTGCATGAGATTATATGCTGATCCGTTTCATTTAGATTATCTTCAATAAAGCACAAATAATTATTTTATGCTTTAAACTGTCTATTGGCCCTTTACTTCGTTCACAACCCGGCGAACGTCCGGTAAACATCATTTGCCGCCGGAGTTCTTGAGTGTGCACTGACAGGCGCCCATTTTCTTTTCAGCCGTGATCTTTTCCATGATTAGCGAACGGCCGTTAGCGATGAAATCCTGTTTGATATCTTCGTTTGTATATTCAAAACAATAGCAAATTAGATCACTCATCTGTATTTTTCCCACCTTTAAGTTCGAAATAAAAACAACTACCCGGAAATGAGACCGCCAAAGCAGTTTCTGCGATTACCTTTAAATAGAATAATCTGCAGACCGAAGACAAAATAAATGATATCCCGTATCAGCGTCACTTTGGGTGAGCGGGAATATCCGCTCTGTCCGGCGGAAAAACACCCGCAATCAAATTCATGGCCGCGGATCAGATTGATGGTCAACGCGACAATGAAAGCCAGAAGCAGACCGTTAATGGTGATGGCAGCTGAGCGCGGATAGAAGCCGATAATTAGGGCGAATCCGGTGACGAGTTCCAGGAAGGGAATAATAATGGCAATCAAATTGATAAAAATTTCCGGGAAAAGGTTGTATCCGTAAATAATTTTGGCAAAATCCGCCGGCGCTAGAATCTTGTGTAAGCTGGCGTAGATAAAAGTCAGGCCCAGAATCCAGCGGGCCGCCAGTTCGATCCAGCTGTTATTGAATATGGATTGTCGCGGATTACTCAATTGGAAAACCCTGCGCTTCCCAGCCCGGGAAGCCGTCGATGAAAACGCTCACATGGGTGAACCCGACATCGGAGAGCAACCGGGCTAAATTATGACTGTCCTCGCAGGTCCTGCCGGAACAGTAGGTGACGATACGGGCATCAGTTGAATGCCGGTTTAGAAAGGATTCGATCTGCTCATCAAATTGACCCACCGGCAAAGATACGGCTGCCGGGATATGACCTTCTTCATAGTTGTCCCCCGACCGGGCGTCCACAAAAAGAACATTGCCGCTATCAAATATTTCTTTTGCCCGGGCGGCACTATTAATTTCTTGCGGCTTCCACTCTTCAGGTGCGGTTGGGCTGGCGGTAATCACCCCTTTTGATGTATTCCATTGCCCGACCAGGGCAATTCCCCTTGGTGAAAGAAAGTTAACGACCATGGCCAGTGTTACCGAGATACCCACCAGGATAATAATTTCTTGAATTGTTTTTCGAGAAACCATTCAGCTGATCCCAATTCGATTTTTAATGAAACAGTCGTTTATCGATTTATGTAATTCCAAATTAATTGTATTACGCGGTATCCGGATCGACAAGAAATTAATCCAATTTATGATCAATCTCAATAAATTACCGGCAAACATGACAAGGCGCTAAACGGGCCAACGGAACAACGCGTTAACCTTCCTTTATGAAGGTTCCGTTTTTAAGCTCTTCCAATGTCTGCTCTATTTCCGCCTGGGTATTCATAACAAACGGCCCCCAGCGAGCGATGGGCTCATTTAAGGGTTTGCCCGAAACCAGTAGAAACCGCACGCCCTGATCCGCAGCATGCGCTGATACCAAATCGCCGTCACCAAATACGATCAGGCGCGGGCAGGTAATCGGTTTTCCAGTCTTTGTTTCGTCTGCGTCAAATAAACCTTCACCTTCAAAGATATATGCAAAGGCGGCATGACCCCTTTCGATGGGCTGCGAAAACATTTTGTTGGGCGGAATCGAGATATCCAGATAAGTGGGGTCGGCGACGATCTCCTTTACAGGACCGCTGACACCGTCCACCTCGCCGGCGATGACGCGGATTTTGACGCCATCTTCATGTTGGATTTGGGGTATCTGTTCAGAAGTAATATTCTGATACCGTGGCTTTGTCATTTTGAGTCTGGCGGGAAGATTCACCCAGAGCTGAAAGCCAACCATTTCGTCCTCACGGGCTTGGGGCATTTCCTCATGCATAATCCCGCGGCCGGATGTCATCCATTGAACATCGCCGTCGGTTATACTACCTGTATTGCCGATGCTGTCTTTATGGTTCACATGACCGCTGATCATGTAGGTTACCGTTTCAATTCCCCGGTGAGGATGCATGGGAAAACCCTTCATGTAATCCGCAGGATTCTTGGATCCGAAATGATCGAACAGCAAAAAAGGATCGACATGATCCAGCTCGCCGGTCGCGATACTTCTAATGAGTCTCACCCCGGCACCTTCCGTTACCGACCGGGGCTCAACGATCTTGACTATTTTTCTGGCCTGGTTATTCATTTTTTCTCCTATTTGAATTGCTAAACTGCTAATTTCGATGCAATGCCGGCCACATGTTTACCCTGAAAGCGTGCAGCTTCTAATTCGTTTTCGCTGGGCATTCTGGAGCCATCACCGCCGGCGATAGTCGATGCCCCATATGGAGAGCCTCCCGTAATTTCATCTAATCGCATTTGACCCTGGAAGGCATAGGGCAGGCCGACCACAATGAAGCCATGATGAAGCAGCGTGACATGAAAGGTCAGGATTGTAGATTCCTGACCGCCGTGCTGGGTGGCCGTGCTGGTAAAAACACTGCCGACTTTGCCCACCAATGAACCATTTGCCCACAGTTGGCCGGTGGCATCCAAAAATTGGCGCATTTGCCCGCACATATTGCCAAATCGGGTTGGGGTGCCGAAAATAATTGCATCCGCCTGGGCCAGTTCATCCACCGTACACACCGGTATCTGTGAAAATGCTTTCTGGGCTTCCACTGCGCCCATTTTTTCCAGAACTTCCTGCGGAAGCGTTTCCGGGACCCGTCGAATTTCAACCTCGGCACCTGCGACTGTTTTTGCGCCTTCGACAATGGCTTCAGCCATTTTATAGACATGCCCGTATGTTGAATAGAAAACGACCCATACTTTCATCATCGAATCCTCCTGTATAAATTTTAGGTTTCCTTACCAAGTCCCAGTTTTTTGCACAAACGCCCCAAAGCATCCTGTTCAGCCGCCGTCAGTACTCCCAAATCTTTTGCGATTACGGCGGCATGGGGGGGAAATATATTGTTAATGAGGTTGTATCCTTTATCGGTCAGGTGAACGATAAAAAACCTGCGGTCAGCTTCATTGCGCTCACGCCTTACCAGTCCGTTTTTTTCGAGGTTGTCGATCACCATTGTAATATTGCCGCTGCTTCTGAGGATTTTTTGCCCGATTTCCCTCTGGGACAGGGGGCCTAACTGATAGAGCGCTTCGAGCACGGCAAACTGGCTGATGGTCAGGCCTGTCGAAGACAGGTGCCGATGGGTACGGGCGGTCACCGATTCTGCCGCTCTCATCAGCTTTACATATGTCTTTAATGCCCGGGACTCCTCTTTGCCTCCCTCATATCGCTCTCGCATAAATACCTCGATGTTAATTAGTTTAATATTAAACTAATTTCGCTTTGTATATTTGTCAAGCATTTTACAAGATGGGTAGCGCTGTTCCGAAAGAGAGGCGGTCAAATCGAATAAAATATCCATAAAATTATATAGTTATAGACCTTATTTTTTTTAGGATTGTTAACGCTATGCGTTTGCTATGAGAAATCAAACATTATCAAATGATAATGTTTAGGTAAGTTTGACATAATTTTGTTTTGATAATTTATTTGATTAAAATTTTGTAATAGATAAGATTAGGCCGGTATGCCGATGGCGTTAATAATTATGAAATATGTGAGGTGCAGGTGGGCTTCGTAAGGTTCACCTTAAGGTAACACGTAACATAATTCGCTCAGCGCTCAAGCCGTTTGCCGAATGAGATTTGACTCTGCATTTTACTTAAAAGAAAAAACAAAATTATCAAAACCGATCAAACGGGTTTCGGGATGTTTTGTATTCTTTTTAATGGTTGTTTTTATTTTATCACCGCTTAATTCGGCAAGGGCTGAAGACCTTCAAGGCGACCACGACGTTAAACAACGGCTAAAGAATATTGAAGAAATAGAAGAAAAAGAAGACGAGGAAGAAAGGGAAGGCGCGTTAAGTCCGATAATTCAAGAAATTTTCGGCGAAAAAGTCAAGCTCAATGGTGGCTTCGAGTTTAACTATGAATATCTCGACGTAGAGGATATTGGTGACGAAAATAGTGGCAGCAGTTCTGATTTTTACGTGAGCACGGTAGAACTTGCGCTCCGAGTTTTCTTTAACGAGTGGAGCAAGACCAAAATCGTGGTCACTGCAGATGATATCGGCCAGCAAGGTGGAAATGGAGAAATAAATCTGGATGAGGCCATCGTTACGTTGAAAAGTATGCAGCTGCCCCTGTACTTTATCGGCGGTAAAACCGTGATGCCATTCGGTGTTTTCGAAGACCATCTGATTGAAGGCACCCTTGCCGAAGATCTATATGAGATCGACGAGTGGGGCGCCACCCTGGGCGTTAGCCCTGATTTTTACGGGCTGGACATTTCCCTTTCAGTCTATAAAAGTCCTCAGGTTATTGAAAATCTTCAAAATTTCGATACCCACGAATGGAGGTCCGGCCGCCAGAAAGAAGATAAATTCAGATCCTTTATCGCCAATATTACGCTTGAGCCCCTGGAGGACACGCTCACCCTGAGCGCCTTTTACGATAATGAACCCGGTGATGGCAGCCGCAACCAGTCCATCGGTGGCGCTTTTACTTTAAGTTGCTGGAAATTCAGCCTGGACGCTGAATATGTCACCGCCCTGGAGCGGGAAAAAGGGGCAAACGGAGCGGAAAACAAAGAAAGCGCTGCAGTTGTTGGAATTGCTCTTGACGCGCTGGATTCATTGCAACTGGCAACGCGTTATGGCGTTTTCGATGATGATAACCCCGCAGATCAGGACGAAGTTCTGGAGTATCAGATTTCTGCCGGATTCAACTACTCACTTTTAGACGTTGCCGACTTTTTTTTTTTGACAGATGCCGTTTTTTCTTTTGAATATCGATACTCAAATTATGAAAAGGAATCAGATAGTAAGGCGACCAACTCACAAAATATGTTCATGTTCCAGTTGATGCTGGGATTTTAGTACCTGTCTCAAAAATGCATCTAACGCCCGATGGTAAAGTTTTAAGCCTATAAAAAGTGCTTATAAAAAAAGTGTCACTTTAGGCACTTCTAAATCAGACATTACCAAATGGTAATCTGCGGGTAATCTTACCTTAATTCTTTATGTTGTAATTAATACCATGCGGTTACTCTTAGTAGAAGATGACATCAAGATTGCGCAATTTGTGGTTAATGGCCTCAGAGAAGCCGGTTTCGCTGTTGATCACGCCGCCACTGGAGAGGACGGCCTGCACCTGGCTTTGACGGAACCCTATGATGTTGCTGTTGTCGATCTGATGTTGCCCAAGCTGGACGGCCTGACACTCATCGAAGAGATCCGCAGAAACAACATCGATACGCCGGTGCTGATTTTGAGTGCCAAAAGATCGGTGGATGATCGGGTCAAGGGTCTCAAAACAGGCAGCGATGATTATCTGGTCAAACCGTTTGCCTTTTCCGAGCTGCTTGCCCGGGTCCAGGCCCTCATTCGCCGGTCAACGCGCGTCACCGCTCCAACCGAGCTCAAGGTCGCTGATCTGGTGTTAGACTTACATGCGCGCAAGGTTTTCAGGGCTGACGGGGAAATTTCCCTGCAGCCGCTCGAGTTCTCCCTGCTCGAATATCTGATGCGCAATGCCGGCCGGGTCGTTTCCAAAACAATGATCATGGAACATGTCTGGGATTACAACTTCAGCCCCCAGACGAATGTCGTCGAAGCCCGCGTATGTTATTTGCGGGACAAAATTGATAAGCATTTTGATATAAAACTGATCCATACGGTTCGGGGTGTCGGATATGTTCTTAGAGAAACTTCATAATTTAAAAAAATCGTTATTGTTTCGCTTAACGATTCTGTATGCGGTGGCATTTACGGTCCTGTCAACCATCGGTTTTCTGATTTTTTATTACCGTATTTATTCGGTCACCATGGAGCATTTAGATGTCGAGTTGCTGGACGAAACCGAAAAGTACACTGACCTGATGAAAGAAACCGGTTTAGAGGTCGTAATTGCTAAAATCACAAAAGAGTCTGAATTTGAAAATCCGGAAGAAGACTTTTATCGTCTTTTTAATTTCAAAGGAGATATTCTCTTTAGCACCGATATGTCCACCTGGGGCGATGTCGGCAAGCAGGGCATATTGTCGAAGATGCAAAACGACGGGTTGACGAATTTAATCCAGAACATAACCATACCGGAACTTGATGATAAGGCGCGCATGATTACCGCAATTATCGGTCCGGATACCGTGTTTCAGATCGGAGAAAGCCTTGAAGAAGTCGATGAGTATTTAGATATTTTTCTGCAATTGTTTTCCATACTCATTTTTGTCTTAATCATCGTGTCGACCATAATTGGATGGCTGCTGGCCCGGCGGGCCACAATTGACATGGCAGAAGTAACTGAAACCGCCGAAGAAATATCAAACGGCGCATATGACAGACGGGTTCAGGTCAAAGGCCGGTTCAGAGAAATTGAACGGCTTGGCGCCACGTTTAACAGCATGCTGGACCGCATTCAGAGTTTGCTGAATTCCATGAAAGAAATCAATGATAATATCGCCCACGACCTTAGAAGTCCCCTGGCAAGAATTCGCGGCATTGCCGAAATGAACCTGCTCAAGGAAAAATCCATTGACTCATACAAAGACATGGCCGCCAGTACGATTGAAGAATGCGATACCCTGATCGGCATGATCAATACGATGCTGGACATCACCGAAGCTGAAGCCGGTGTCAATGGCGTTAAAGTCGAAGAATTTGAACTGGTCACCCTCATCCGTGATGCCTGTGAACTTTTTCGTCCGATAACTGAGGAGAAAAAGATAAATTTGAAAACCGATCTGCCTGAATCTCTGACATTTAAGACCGACAGGAAAAAGATGCAGCGAATCGTGATGAATTTACTGGAAAATGCCATAAAATATACCCCCGCAGACGGAACAATTGCCGTCGCCGCCGCGGCGCAAAACGGAGAGATTCGGATCGAGTTCGAAGACACAGGGATGGGCATTTCCGAAAGCGACCTGCCCCACATATTTGAGCGTTTTTACCGCTGCGATCGAAGCCGCTCTCAAGGCGGGGTGGGACTGGGTCTCAGCCTGGTCAAGGCCTATGCCGAATCTATAAACGGCACGATTCGGGTTGAGAGTGCCTTGAATCAGGGCAGCACCTTTGCCTTGAGATTTTTTCGCTAACCCTTCTAAATTAATCCCTTTGACCTTCAAAATCCGCTTCCTTTCAATATTTTTTATCTTCCGTGTGATACAGATGTTCTTCTTTTCCCAACCCTTATCAGCCTCACCGACAGTTATTGACTTGAAGTGGTTTCAAAATGTCAGATTGCGTTCGAGAGTAAGGCGCAGGCCGATGAAAAAGCGCAGCATACATGGGAGTATGTGAGCATTTTAAAGAGGTCTGCAACGCAGCTATCGGACGCTAGATGGTGTTTTGAAACCACTTCTACATTATCAAAT
>Ga0224502_10000595_pt1 | contig 12205 bp, 9 predicted proteins | sample SF_Oct11_sed_USG_5_FD_169104 | JGI IMG/M metagenome (GOLD analysis project Ga0224502, IMG submission 169104) | Sediment microbial communities from San Francisco Bay, California, United States - SF_Oct11_sed_USGS_13 | ecosystem: Environmental > Aquatic > Marine > Sediment | place: USA: California... | reverse complement strand
TATCCGGGCACCCGGAGCTTTATGAAACAATCGTGGCAAGCCGCAACCGGGTTTGGGCAGACACGATCGACGAGCTGTTGGAGCAAGGCGAGGATTACCTGGTCGTCGTCGGGGCCCTGCACCTGGTAGGCGAGGACGGCGTGCCGCGATTGCTGCAGCGGCGCGGTGTCAGAATTGAGCAAATGCACGAGCAGAGAGGAATCGAATGAGCTTGTTTACAGACGCCCGCGAGGTCATCGCGGGTGGTGTCAATTCGCCGGTACGCGCGTTCGCAGCCGTCGGCGGGGAACCGGTTTTCTTCAAGAGCGCAAGCGGCGCCTGGGTAGAGTCGGAGGACGGTCGCCGCTTTATCGACTACGTCGGCTCCTGGGGACCGATGATCCTCGGCCATGCACACCCGGCCGTGCTCGAGGCCGTCATCGAGACCGCCCGGCGCGGCCTGAGTTTCGGCGCCCCCTGCGTGCTCGAAACGCGGATAGCGGCGAAGATTACCGAACTGATGCCGTCGATCGAGCGCTTAAGGATGGTCAGTTCCGGCACCGAGGCGACGATGAGCGCGATCCGCCTCGCACGCGGGCACACCGGCCGCGACAGGATCGTCAAGTTCGAGGGCTGCTACCACGGCCATTCGGATTCGCTGCTCATCAAGGCCGGTTCCGGCGCGCTTACCCTGGGCGTTCCCTCCTCCCCCGGTGTGCCGGCGGAACTGGCAGCCCACACGATCACGCTGCCGTTCAATGATGCCGACGCCGTCGGCCAGGCCTTCGATGCATTCGGTGCCGACATCGCTTGCGTCATCGTCGAGCCCATCGCCGGCAACATGAACATGGTGCCGCCGGCTCCCGGCTTCCTCGAGGCGTTGCGAGATGCCTGCAGCAACAGCGGCGCCTTGCTAATTTTCGACGAAGTGATGACCGGGTTCCGTGTCGCCAAAGGCGGTGCACAGGCGCTGTTCGGGATCGAACCCGATCTGACGACGCTGGGCAAGGTTGTCGGCGGCGGCATGCCCGCCGCTGCGTTCGGGGGCCGCGCCGACGTCATGGCCGACATTGCCCCGGACGGTCCCGTCTACCAGGCCGGCACCCTGTCCGGCAATCCTGTCGCGATGGCTGCAGGGCTTGCGACCCTGGAACTGATCGACGCGCCGGGTTTTTACGAGCGACTTGGCGAGCGCACGAAGCAACTGACCGACGGCCTGGCTACCGCGGCTGCCGACGCCGGGATCGCGCTGTGCGTGGAACAACAGGGCGGCATGTTCGGCTTCGTATTCACTGACGAGGGACCGGTGCGCAGTTTTGCCCAGGTCGCCGCCGCCGACGTGGAGAGATTCAAGGCGTTCTTTCACGGCATGCTGGACGAGGGCGTCTACCTGGCGCCGTCGGCCTTCGAGGCCGGATTCGTATCGGCGGCCCACGACGAGGCCGAGATCGAGCAGACGCTGTCCGCCGCGCGCAAGGTGTTTGGATCGCTTTGACGGTCAGGCTGCGCCGGCCGGGCTGCGGACGTGTTTCAGGACCTCTTTGACGAGCTGCAGGCGCGCGGCCGGATCCGACTGCTCGAGACATAGCTGCTTTTCCTCGAGGTCGATGGGCAGGATTTCAACGAACCGGTTGGTCACCCAGCCGGCATCGTCGAGCCGACGCTCCAGGTCCTCGTACAGCCGCCCAAGTTCATCGAGGACGCCGGACAGGATCGCCGCCATCGGGCGGTACTCCTCGGGTAACGGCAGCTCCTGCTCTTCCGGCAGCAGCTCGATCTCGCCGACGTTGAGCCCGTCCGCTTCACGATACGACGACAGCAGACGAAAGCGCCGTTCGCCGCGGGCCGTCACGCCCAGCAGGCCGTCGCTGCCCTGGTAGAAGTCCACGATGCGTGCAAGCGTACCGACATCGTAAGTCCTGGACGGGCCGACCTCACCTCCCTCACGAATCAGCACGACGCCGAAGGGGCTGTCGTCCTTCATGCACCGGCCGATCATGTCCACGTAACGGACCTCGAAGATCCGCAAAGGCAACGGGCCGCCCGGGAACAACACGGTACTCAGCGGGAAAAGGGGTACGCGCACGACGCCGACCAAGAGTCAAATACACACCAAGTATAGATTCCTCGCGAGCAGCCGGCGAATACCACCACCGTGGCGCGCATGATCGCAATGCGCCTGGTCTGCGGTATTTGTCTCCGGGCTGCTCGCTGCGCTCGCTTGAAGCCTCGCCGACAAACACCCCGAACCAGGCGCCGTGGCATTGGTGAATCACAGTCGGGCAGGCGCCCGGGGGCGTTTGTCGACCGAAGTAAAGCGCAGGCGAGCTTAGCGAGCCGAGCCATGAGGGAGACAAATGACCCAGACGCCTGCCGCGTCGCACACGAAACAGGGAAAGTCGCCGGGAATCGCGGACGCCTACCTCGCGTTCGTCAGGAGCTGCGCGTGCGCTGCAATACCGCAGTGAGCGTCTGCCGCGCCCCGCCGAAGCCGCCATTGCTCATGAACACGACCTGGTCCCCGGCAAGCATCCGCCTTGACATGTCGCCGACGAGATCGTCGTAGTCGTGAAAGACCATCAACTTCTCGCCAAGCGGCTCCAGCGCCGCATCGAACCCCCCGTCCATCGCTTCCGGGCGGTACATCCAGACCAGGTCGGCCCGTTCGAGCGCCTCCGCTAGCTCGTCGTTGTGCACGCCGAGTTTCATTGTATTCGATCGCGGCTCGATCGCGACGACCAGCCGGTTGCCCGGAAAGCGCCGCTTCATTGCCGCGATCGTGCGCCGGATCGCCGTTGGATGATGTGCGAAATCGTCATAAATCGCGATGTCGCCTACGGTTGCCGTGCGCTCCATGCGCCGCTTGACACCCTCGAAACGTGACAACGCATCCACGGCCCGCTCGAGATCGACACCGGCTGAGCGCGCGGCGGCGACAGCGGCCAGCGCATTTTCGAGGTTGTGCGAACCGCCGAGCTGCCATCGCGTTTCCGCCGATCGACCGTCCGGGTCCGTCAAACGAATATGGCGCTCGGTCGCATCAGCGAACTCGGCGCGCCACCCGGAACCCCGCTGCAGGGAAAAGGATTCCCGGGGCGTCCAGCAACCCTTCTCCAGCAGCCGTGCGAGGTTCTCGTCGCCCGCGTTGACAACGATGCGGCCGGATCCCGGCACGGTCCGCAGCATCTGATGGAATTGCCACATGATCGCGTCGAGATCCGCGTAGATATCCGCATGATCGTACTCTAGATTGTTGAGGATCAGCGTGCGCGGCCGATAGTGCACGAACTTCGCCCGCTTGTCGAAGAAGGCCGTGTCGTATTCGTCGGCTTCCACGACGAAGCAGTCGCCGCTTCCATAACGCGCCGATACGCCGAAGTTCGCGGGCACGCCTCCGATGAGATACCCCGGCCGCAGACCCGCGTCCTCGAGGATCCAGGCCAGCAGACTGGCCGTCGTCGTCTTGCCATGAGTGCCGGCCACCGCGAAGACATGCCGCCCGCGCAGTACGTGTTCCGCCAGCCATTGCGGTCCCGACTGGTACGGGATCTCCCTGTCGAGCATGGCTTCGACGACATCGAAACCGCGGCTGACCACGTTGCCGACGACCACGCAGTCAGGCGGTGAGTCCAGCTGCTCCGCGCCAAAACCCTCGTGGATTTCGATGCCGAGCTTCTTGAGCTGCGTGCTCATCGGCGGATAGATGCCGGCATCGCAACCAGAAACTTCATGACCGGCGGCCTTGGCCAGCGCCGCGACTCCGCCCATGAAGGTGCCACAGATGCCGACTATGTGTATGTGCATGATGTAACTCAGGTCGTGGGCGAAACCGCCGTCGAAAACGCATACTGTAAAAGGAACACGGCAATTGCAATGACCAGGCCGACATACCAGTCGCGGTTGATCGCGCGGGAGATAATGTGGCCCTTCACGTAGATCGACCAGAACAGCAACAGGTAGACCGCCAATTGCGCGAATACCGCGCCGAGCAAAAGCGACAGCAGCACGAGGCTGGTGACCTGGGCGAGAAAGATGATCGCGCCGCAGCCGATGATGGCGGTGAGTGACTGCAACGACCTGCTGCCGTAGCCTGCCAGCACGATGACCAAGGCGAAGCAGACGAGGCTCAACGCCCAGCTCGCTGTCGAGACGGCTGCAGCCGCGGCGCCGAATCCGGGCACGAGCACCGCCGCGATCAGCAGCGGCAGGAACCACATCGCGGCAGCCGTATTGAGCAGCAGCCACGAATAAGGAATCGCGTCCGGTCCCTTGCGTATCATGACGATCTCGAACAGCGTTTTGATGAATGCCTGCACGGCGGAAGCACGAATCTCGTCGATGCGACAATGATCGCATGTTAATCTGCCGATCCGAAGTCCACCCCTGCGGTAATCAATGACAGCGTTCACGTTCGTCGACGAACCCGGTTCTGTAAGCCCCCGGCTCCACGATCTCGCCCTGATCGGCGTCGACACCGAGTTCATTCGCGAGAAAACCTTTTTCGCCAGGCTTTGCCTGGTCCAGGTGGCGGCCCCGGACCGCGTCTACTGTGTCGACCCGCTCGCCGGGAATTCGATGCAGCCATTCTGGGACGAGACGTTCGGAAAGACCTGGGTCGTCCATTCGGCCCGGCAGGACATCGAGGTGATTTTCCAGTCGTCCGGGGCAATGCCGGCGGCGCTTTTCGATACGCAGATCGCGGCGGCGTTTCTCGGCATGCAGCCCCAGGTCGGCTATGCGGGTCTCGTAAAGGAGCTCTTCGACGTCGAAATCCCCAAGTCGCACACCCGTGCGGACTGGTCGCAGCGCCCGCTTCCGGATGCCTTGCTGCATTACGCGGTCGAGGACGTCGAATACCTGCTGCCGGCTTACGAATGCCTTCGGGACCGCCTCGACAAGGCCGGCAGGCTGGAGTGGGCGGAACAGGACTCGGCACTGCTCCTGGATGAATCGCTGTACGCATTCGACGAGACCCAGGCCGTACAGCGGCTAAAGGGCGCGCGCAACCTGCGCGGCCAGCGACGATCGGCGGCTGAACGCCTTGCGGTTTGGCGGGAGGCGGAGGCGGCGCGCAGAAATCGCCCGCGGCAATGGATCATGCGGGACAACGTGCTGCTGGATATCGCGCTCGCACTGCCACGCACGCTGCCGGCCCTGCGCGCGATCGAGGGCGTTCCCGCGAAACTCGTGAATCGCGTGGGCGAGGAACTGCTGGCTGTTGTGGCCCGCTCCGCCAGCGATTCCCACGACTACCAGCCGCCACCGGCGCCGGGCGAACAACAGAAAAGGCTCCTGAAGAGCATGCAGTCGACGGTCGCAGAATGCGCAGGCGAACTCGGCATCAGCCCCGAGCTGCTTGCGCCGCGCAAGGAACTGTTCGGCGCAATACTTTACGACCAGAGGGACTCGAGGGTTTTCCGGGGCTGGCGCCGGGAGCTGATCGGCGACCGGCTGCTGCAGCTGCTATAGCGCCTGCTTGAGCCTCGAGTAAATATCCTCGATCGTGCCTTCGGCATCGATCGTCCTGAGCTTGCCGCGCTCGCGGTAATAGTCGACGACCGGTTCGGTCTGCTCCCGATAGACGTCCAGACGGCTGCGGATCGTCTCCTCGTTATCGTCTTCCCGCTGTATGAGTTCGCCGCCTGCTTTCAGGCATTCGTCGATCTCCTCCTGTGGCGAGAAATAAATGTTGAGCAGCTTCCCGGTCCGCGAACAGGTCCGGCGCCCGGTGAGGCGTTTCATCAGGTGCTCGAAATCCACGTCCATGAGCACGGCCGCGTCCAGCGGCACGCCCAGCTCGTCGAGCAGCTCCTCAAGGTCCTCGGCCTGCTTCTTCGTGCGCGGGAAACCGTCGAGAATGAAGCCGTCCGCCGCGTCCGGTCTCGAGAGCCGTTCGCTGAGGATGCCCAGCACGATCTCGTCGGAGACGAGTAGCCCGGCCGCCATGGTTTTCTTGGCTTTCGCGCCGAAGCGCGTGCCGGCGGTGACGGCCTCGCGCAGCATGTCGCCCGTCGATATCTGCGGAATACCCCGGTCCGCTTCCAGCCTCTTGGCCTGCGTACCTTTCCCGGACCCCGGTGCGCCCAGCAAAACAATTCGCATTTTTCTTTCCCGATACGATTCAAAGAAGGTATTCAGGGCGCCGCCCCGATTGCCCGGGGACGCTACCGGCAATGGACGATAACGTCAATTCGACCATAGATGCAGCCGTGATCCGGACCCCGGTTTCCGCTATGCTGTTGCGCCTCCCGACTACAAGCCAGAGGTGTCCCGAGTATGCCCGGAAAAAACGCGTTCTATGCCCAGTCTGGTGGCGTAACCGCCGTAATCAACGCAACGGCCTGCGGAGTCATCGAGACCGCCCGGAAACATCGCGCCCAGATCGCCAACGTTTATGCGGGCCGCAACGGTATCATCGGGGCGCTCACCGAGGACATGATCGACACGAACAGGGAGCGGGCAAGCGCGATCGCGGCGCTCCGCCACACGCCGGGCGGCGCGTTCGGTTCCGCGCGGTACAAGCTCAAGGGTATCGAGGAAAACCGGGCGGAGTATGAACGCCTGATCGAGGTATTCCGGGCACACGGGATCGGCTACTTCTTCTACAACGGCGGCAACGACTCGATGGATACCGCCCACAAGGTATCCCAGGTCTCCAGGCAGATGGGGTTTCCGGTGCAATGCCTGGGCATTCCGAAGACCGTGGACAACGATCTGCCGGTCACCGATAACTGCCCCGGATTCGGCTCGGTCGCCAAGTACGTCGCCGTGTCGACGCAGGAAGCAGCGCTCGACGTGTTGTCTATGGCCGAGACTTCGACCAAGGTTTTCATTCTCGAGGTCATGGGACGCCATGCCGGGTGGATCGCAGCCGCAGGCGGGCTTGCTGGCAAGGAACCCGGCGACGCGCCCCATATCATCCTGTTTCCCGAGGTGCCCTTTGACAAGCGGGCATTCCTCAAGCGCGTGCGCGAGTGCGTGAATCGCTACGATTACTGCGTCATCGTCGTCAGCGAGGGTGCGCGCTACAAGAACGGCAAGTTCCTCGCCGAGGCGGGCACCCGCGATGCATTCGGCCATGCTCAGCTCGGTGGCGTCGCGCCCGTCGTCGCCCAGATGGTGCGCGATAACCTGGGCTTCAAGTATCACTATGCCGTGGCCGACTACCTGCAGCGCTCGGCGCGGCACATCGCCTCGGCGACCGATGTCAAACAGGCCTACGCGGTCGGCAAGGCCGCCGTTGAATTCGCGTTACAGGGCAAAACCGCGGTGATGCCGATCATCAAGCGGGTATCGGACAAGCCCTACCGCTGGCGAATCGATGAGGCGCCGCTGTCGCGGGTCGCCAACAAGGAAAAGATGCTGCCCCGGCGATTCATCAGTAAAGACGGCTTCGGGATCACCGAGGCGGCGCGCCGGTACCTTCAGCCCCTGATTCGTGGCGAAGATTATCCTCCTTATGTCAATGGCTTACCGAAATATGTCGAACTGAAGAACGTTCCTGTTGCACCGCAACTAAAAGCGAAATTTGTGGTATGATGCGCGCCCGGTCGGGGGTCGGCCTTGGTGCTTCTGGGGATCGAAGCCCGCGATCAGATAATTCAAATCGGATCGAACACAAGAACAAAGTCGGCAGCATTGCTTGCCGATGGCGAATTCGTTCGATCCGCCAACCAATATTGAGTCTGGAGACAATCTGATGAGTAACGAGTTGGCCCTGTGGCTCTCGATCGGTGCGGGCGCCCTCGCCGTGCTGTTCGGGATCATTTCTTCACAGTGGATTCTCAAGCAGCCGGCCGGCAACGACCGGATGCAGGAGATCGCACTGGCTATCCAGGAAGGTGCCGGCGCCTACATGAACAGGCAATACGGCACGATCGCCGTCGTCGGCGTCGTCCTCTTCATCGTCCTGGGGATCGCGCTGGACTGGTACACGGCCATCGGCTTCGCGATCGGCGCCATCTTCTCCGGCCTCGCGGGCTATATCGGCATGTACGTGTCGGTTCGCGCAAACGTGCGTACCGCTGAAGCCGCCACCAAGGGTGTCAATCCGGCGCTTAACATCGCGTTCAAGGGAGGCGCCATCACGGGACTCCTCGTGGTCGGGCTCGGCCTGCTGGGCGTGGCCGGCTACTACCTGTTACTGACCGGCATGGGAGCAAGCACCGACAAAGCGATTCACGCGCTCGTCGGCCTCGCTTTCGGTGGTTCCCTGATCTCGATCTTTGCCCGATTGGGCGGCGGCATCTTCACGAAGGGCGCAGACGTCGGTGCCGATCTCGTCGGGAAGGTGGAAGCCGGCATTCCGGAAGACGATCCCCGCAATCCGGGCGTTATCGCCGACAACGTCGGTGACAACGTCGGTGACTGTGCCGGCATGGCTGCCGACCTGTTCGAGACCTACGCGGTCACGATCATCGCGACCATGCTCCTCGGCAGCATGATCGTCGGGGAGGTCGGCACTTCTGCCGTCGTCTACCCGCTCGTGCTCGGCGCTGTATCCATCGTCGCCTCGATCATCGGCACGTTCTTCGTCAAGACGTCCGACGGCGGCAAGATCATGGGTGCCCTTTACAAGGGCATGATCGCCGCCGGCGTTCTCGCCGCTATTGCCTTTTACCCCATTACCAACATGATGATGGGCGCCAGCGGCAACGCGACCGGCATCTTCGGCTCCGCGTTGATCGGCCTCGCGCTGACAGCCGCCATGGTCATGATCACCGAGTACTACACGGGTACCGAATTCAAACCGGTGAAGACGATCGCCAATGCGTCGCTTACGGGTGACGCCACCAACATCATCGCAGGCCTGGGCATCTCGATGAAGGCCACCGCTCTGCCGGTACTTGCCGTTTGCGCGAGCATCTGGGGTGCGTTCGCACTGGCTCCCGAAGGGGACCAGTTCGCCGGCCTTTACAACATCGCGATCGCGGCCACGACGATGCTGTCGATGACGGGCATCGTCGTTGCTCTGGACGCTTTCGGCCCGATCACCGACAACGCCGGTGGCATTGCCGAAATGGCGGAGCTGCCGCCGGAAGTCCGCAATATCACGGACCAGCTCGATGCCGTGGGCAACACCACCAAGGCCGTGACGAAGGGCTACGCGATCGGTTCCGCGGGCCTCGCCGCGCTGGTGCTGTTTGCCGATTACACGAATGCGCTCAGCAAAGAAGGCGTGGACGCGGTATTCCAGCTCGACGATCACCTCGTGATTATCGGCCTCTTTATCGGCGGACTGGTCCCCTACCTGTTCGGCTCGATGGCCATGGAAGCGGTCGGCCGCGCGGCCGGCTCGGTCGTGACCGAGGTCCGCCGCCAGTTCAAGGAAATCGACGGCATCATGGAGGGTACGGGCAAGCCGGACTACGGCCGCGCCGTGGACCTGCTCACGCGGGCGGCCATCAAGGAAATGATCGTGCCGTCGCTGCTGCCGATCCTGGTGCCGATTGCAGTCGGCCTGTTGCTGGGACCGAAAGCGCTCGGGGGACTGTTGCTGGGCACGATCATCACGGGCCTGTTCGTCGCAATCTCGATGACGGCTGGCGGCGGTGCCTGGGACAACGCCAAGAAGTACATCGAGGACGGCAACTGCGGCGGCAAGGGTTCGGACGCGCACAAGGCGGCCGTGACCGGCGACACCGTCGGCGACCCGTACAAGGACACCGCGGGTCCTGCCATCAACCCCCTTATCAAGATCATCAATATCGTTGCATTGCTGATCGTTCCGCTGATCGCCTGACCGCGGGCGGAAGCAGATACAGGAGGCCGCCCGGCTCTCGCCGGGCGGCTTTTTTGTGCCGCTGGCGGGGAAGCACTCCTGCCTGATTCAGGCGCGAAACGCGCCCGTCGTCATCGAGCCCAGGCGAACGGGCCGGTCCACTAAATAACCCTGTACGTAATCGACGCCGACGTCGCGCAACCAGTCGAAATCCTCCTGTCGCTCGACCTGCTCGGCGACAACACGAAATTCCAGGGTACGCGCGAGCTTTATCATCGCCGCCACCATCTCCTGGTTGACCTCGTCGGTCTGCAGGTCGTGCGTATACCTGCCGTCGATCTTCAGATAGTCGACCGGCAGGTGCTTGAGGCTGGAGAAAGAGCCCATGCCGCTGCCGAAATCGTCGAGAGAGAATTCGCAGCCGATTCCGTGCAGCACCTCGATGAATCGCTGTGCCTGCTTCACGTTGTCCAGGATCGCACGCTCAGTGACCTCGAAACAGATCTTCGATGGCCGCACTTCGGTGCGGTCGAGCGCATCGACGACAAAACCCAGGAACGAATCGTCGGCAATCGTCTGGCCGGACAGATTGATAGCACAACTGCGGTGGCCGGCAATCTTGAGTTCACCGCCCGAGATCGCGGTCAACGTCGCATTGACGACCCAGCGATCGATCTGCGGCATCAGCTGGTAGCGCTGCGCGGGACGCAGGAACTCCGCCGTTTCGGATTCGCTGCGGCGGCCCGGCAACCTGATGAGCACCTCCACTGCCGGACCGGAGTCGGCGCCGCGGCTCATCGAAATGATCGGCTGTACGGCGAGCTCGAAAGAACCGTCGTGGAGGGCTGTCTGCAGCTCTCGCAGCCATCGAATGTCTCCGCGGTCCCGCGCGACTGCCTCGTCTCGTGCCGAATAGATATGGACCTTGCCCTTACCTTCCTGCTTTGCCACGTAGCATGCGGAGTCCGCGGCGCTCATGACGTCCTGCACGGTACCGCTGATGTGGCTGATTTCCAGGATGCCGATCGATACGCCGATATTGAAGATCTTGTCTTTCCAGACGAAGCGGTAATCGGCGACAGCATTACAGATATCCGCTGCGATCTGCCGTGCCTTGTTGATCGGACAGCCGATCAGCAAAGCGCCAAACTCGTCGCCGCCCAGGCGTCCGACGAAGTCCGAATCGCGCACCTGGCCCTTGATGAGCGTGGCGACTTCGCGGAGCATGTTGTCCCCTGCGAGGTGGCCGCAGCTGTCGTTGACTGCCTTGAACCGGTCGAGGTCCATGTAAAGCAGCATGTGCACGGCTTCCTCGGCGTGCGCTGAATCTATCGCCTCCTCGAGGCGGCGCTCGAACTCACGCCGGTTGATCAGCCCTGTCAGTGGATCGTGAGTAGCCTGGTAGCTCATCTCGCGGGTCAGACCGCGTTGCTCGCCGACATCGTGGAAGACGACAACGGCGCCGGACATACTTTCGCCCGGTCCGCGGATGGGCGAGGCCGATAGTTCGACCGAGTGTTCCAGTTCACCGTCCCGGGTCACCATGACCGCCCGCCGCCCCATGTTGACGCGGCGTCGCATCGCGAGGCACCGCTCGACCGGGTCTCCCAGCGGACGCCTGTCCAGATCGTCAACGAGTACGAACAACTCGCCGATCTTGTGTCCCGCGGCATCGTCGCGGCTGGTGCCGACAAGCGTCTCCGCCGCAAGGTTCATGTAGTCGATATGACCATCGTTATCGGTGGTGATGATGCCTTCACCGATCGACTCCAGCGTGTATTGCGCCTGTCGCTTGCTGCGCGACAGTGAGACCTCGATACTTTTTCGGTGACTCACGTCGCGCGCTACCGTCATTATCGCGGGACGCCCGTGGAATTCAATCGTGGAACTCTGTGCGTCGACCCAGAGCCCTGCCCGTGCGCCGTTGATCAGCTGAATTTCCAGCCGCTGGGGTACGTCTTGCCCCTCGAGCCGTCGCGTCACTGTCTTGCGAAACAGCGCACGATAGGCGGGCTTCACGAGATCGGCGACGTCCCTTCCGACGAGTTGTGCCGGATCAAGCCCGATCAGCGCGGCAGCAGAGTCATTGGCGAGCAGGATTTTTTCGTCGTGAATCAGCACGATCTCGGGTAGCGTGCGCGCGAAATTCCGGAACAGCCGGTCACGGTCGTGGATCTTCCGGTCACGCTCACCCAGCGCGTCGAACAGCTTGTTGATGGTGCGCGCGAGGTCGGCTATCTCGCGATGCTCACTGGTGCTCAGCCTGTGACCCACCGATGCATCGGCCGACACGTCGACCATCTCCTCGGAGAATCTCCGGATTTGGTCTTGCAGCCGTCGCCTGGCGACCGTCGCCATCGCAGCGACGACTATCGCCGACACGAGCAATAATGACAACGCGATCAGGATTAGAGTCGTCGAATCCATTCAGGCGCCAATATCGGGGCTTGGGAGTGACGCTGCAAGTGCGTTCAGCTTGCGCTGGATGTAATGCCGCTCATTTAT
>Ga0224502_10000594_pt1 | contig 12208 bp, 12 predicted proteins | sample SF_Oct11_sed_USG_5_FD_169104 | JGI IMG/M metagenome (GOLD analysis project Ga0224502, IMG submission 169104) | Sediment microbial communities from San Francisco Bay, California, United States - SF_Oct11_sed_USGS_13 | ecosystem: Environmental > Aquatic > Marine > Sediment | place: USA... | reverse complement strand
GGCCTTCGCCCAGCGGCTCGCCGACGCTCATGAGTTCGTCGCCCGTGGAGAAGAATGCGACGCGGGGACGACGGCGGACAGCGACCTCGCCGACGCCGAGTGATGCGAGGATACCGATCTGGGCCGGCATAAGGTGGGTACCGGCGCTCAGGGCGACACTGCCTGCCGCGATGTCTTCACCGGCCTGGCGTACGTGCTGTCCGGCTCGTTGCCCGGCGCCCACGACTGCGGTATCGCCGTCACGCATGACGTTTTCCTGCATCACGACGGTGTCCGCGCCCGCCGGCATCGGCGCACCCGTCATGATGCGCACGCACTGCCCGGCAGCCACTTCTCCGGCAAAAGGCCGGCCGGCCGCCGACGTCCCGATCACCGCGAGGCGCGTCTCGCCGTCGGCCGGCAGGTCCGCGCCCATCAGCGCATAGCCGTCCATTGCCGAGTTGGTGTGCGACGGCACGTCGATCCTCGACACGACGTCGGCGGCAAGCACCCTGCCCAGTGCGCTGCGCACGGCCAGCGTCTCGCTGCCGGCGACCGGCCGCACTTCGGCCAGGATCCGGGCCAGTGCATCCGCGAGCTTCAGCGCCGGGCCGGCATGGCCGTCGGCGCAACAATCGGCGCTTGTCTTGCTGTCCATATTCCCCGGTCTTTCTCCGTTCATCGCCGGGCACGCTGCGCGAGCGACTCTTCCAGTGCGCTCCTGTCCTCCGGCGCATTGATGTTGGCGAACGACTCCGCCACGTCGCCGAAATCCACGCTCTCGTACCCGTGCCGGGCATACCACCGGTCGATCTTACGCTCTCCGTCATCGAGATAACCAGCCAGGTCCTGCAGCAGATCGCGGGCCAACAGCGCGAACACCGGCTGCAGCCGCTCGCCGTCGTGCGCGGCGGCGACGGGCAAGCCCGACGACACCGCGGCGGCGTAAAGCCGTGCCACGAGTTCACCGCTGAGCAGCGGCGAGTCGCAGGGCACGACGGCGATATACGGCGTTTGCGCAATCCGCATCGCGCTCGCCATGCCCGCCAGCGGGCCGCGGAACTCGCCGTCCCCGTCATCGATCACGGGACAGCCGAATTCTCCGTAGCGATCATGGTTGCGATTCGCGTTGATCATCACCGCGGCCACCTGGGGCCGCAGCGCATCGATGACCCAGGCGATCATGGGCCGGCCGTTGACAGTAACGAGGCCTTTGTCCACGCCGCCCATGCGCCTCGCCCTGCCGCCGGCGAGGATGACGCCGGTCACCTGCTCACGAGCAGCGGCGTCTGCCGGGCTCGAATTACTCTGTGTCCGCACCGCCGCTCGCCCCGGCCGCATCCGGGAAGAAGAGTTGCTGGCCGTCGACGCGGAAAGCGGCGATCGCCCGCTGGCCCGTCGCGGAGGTCAGCCAGTCGGCGAAGGCCTGCGCCTCGACCGCGTGTACGTGCGGGTGCCGTTCGGGGTTGACGACGATGACGCTGTACGGATTGTGCAGGCGCGAATCGCCCTCGACGAGCAGCCGCAGCTCTCCCTTGTTGCCGAAGCTCACCCAGCTCGCGCGGTCGGTTAGCGTGTAGGCACCCATGGCGCTCGCCGTGTTGAGCGTCGTACCCATTCCGGAACCCGACTCGCGGTACCAGGCGCCGCCGGCCGGGCGCGGATCGAAGCCCGCTGCCTGCCAGAGTTCGAGCTCCTTCTTATGCGTCCCGCTGTCGTCACCCCGGGAGACGAAAACGTGTTCGCCCTCGCCGATCCGCCGCAGCGCCGTTGCCGCATAGGTCGTCCCGCGAATACCGGCCGGATCGTCGCCTGGCCCCACAATAACAAAGTCGTTGTGCATAACCGGGTAGCGCGCAAGCCCCAGCCCGTCGGCCACGAAGCTGCGCTCGGACGCCGGATGGTGAACCAGCAGCACATCCGCGTCGCCGTTCGTCGCGAGGCGTATCGCCTGGCCGGTTCCGACGGCCACGACGCGAACGTCGATCCCGGTCTCTGCCGTGAATTTCGGCAACAGGTATTCGAATAACCCCGAATTCTGCGTGGACGTCGTCGAGGCGACGGTGATCGGCCTGGGTTCCTCGCCCGAGGCGAGCGCAGTGACGGCAAGACCAACAATCAGCGCCGGCAGGCGCCCCAGAATCCCTCCGGGCAGCCGCCAGTTCACGCTGTTGTCGAACGGTCTCGCGATCATGGCGCGCTTTGCTCCCGCGTCGGCATCTTGCTAGTCGGGCAACTCGCCGGCCAGGAACCGCACCGCGGCCGGATCTTTCGGCGCCGCAAAGAATTCCGCGGCCGGGGCGTGTTCGAGAAGACGCCCGTCGTTCAGGAACATGACGTCGGCGGCGAGCCGCCTGGCCTGCGCAATGTCGTGCGTCGTCATCAGTATTTTCGTGCCGGCCGCGGCCACGACACGCACCAGTTCCTCGACGCCGCGCACCGCGGCCGGGTCGAGGTTTGCGGTCGGCTCATCGAGAAACAGCACGTCCGGCCTCAGCACGCAGGCTCGTGCTATTGCCAGGCGTTGCTGCTGGCCGCCCGACAACGTGCGCGCGGCCCTCGAAGCGAGGTCCTCGAGACCGGCCTGCCGCAGCGCAGCTTCGACCATGTCCTGGCGTTGTTCGTGGGGCACGCCTTTGACGCGCAGTACGTGCATCAGGTTGCCGGTCACGGTACGGCGCAGCAGCACCGGGTGTTGTGCCGCCATGGCCTGCCGCTCGCGTGCCTGCCCGACGGAGAGATCGCCCCAGCGTATCTCCCCGCCGCTCGGTTTCAGCAGGCCATGGCACAGGCGCAGCATCACGCTCTTCCCGGCGCCGTTCGGCCCGAGTATGACGGTCCGGCCCGAGGACCCGATCCAGAACGACACGTCCTTGATGATTGTCCGGCCGTTGATCCCGAAATGCAGCCCGCGCACCACCAGCGGCAGCAGCGGATGGTCGTCGCTCCTGTCCGGAGGCGACGGCATTCGGGGCTCGGTCCTGGACGCTTCGTCAGCCATAACGCCGCTGTGCCGTGTCGGAAATGATCAGCGCGGTCGCGTTTACGCCGAGCGCCAGCGTTACGAGTATCAGTCCGAGGCCGAGCGCGAGGGCGAGATTCCCTTTGCTCGTTTCCAGCGCGATCGTCGTCGTCATCACGCGCGTCGCATGCTGGATGTTGCCGCCGACGATGATCACCGCACCGACCTCGGCGATGGCGCGGCCGAAGCCCGCCATGATTGCCGTAAGCAGGCGGAAACGCCCGTCCCATAGCAGGGTCGCCACACTTTGCAGTGGCGTGCAGCCGAGCGAGCGAAGGTGCTCGTCGTATTCCTCGTGGAGGTCGGCGATCGTCTGCCGCGACAGCGCCGCGATGATCGGCAGGACGATGATGCTCTGCGCAATGACCATGGCTGCCGGCGTAAACAGCAGACCCATCGGGCCCAGCGGCCCGGCGCGGGACAACAACAGGTACACGACGAGCCCGACGACGACGGGCGGAAGTCCCATCAGCGCATTCAGCAGGATCACGACGCCGCGCCGGCCGGGGAAGTTCTGCAGCGCAATCAGCGCACCCAGGGGCAGCGCGATCACCGCGGCGATCGTGACCGCGCCCAGGCTGACCTGCAGGGACAGCAGGACGATTTCCACCAGGTCCTCGTCGAGCGTCAAGATCATCGACAGCGCTGCAATGATTGCAGACGAAAACTCGTTCATCCTCCGAATCCGGCCACGTTCCTCGAGGCCACCTCCCGGCGTAGGCCATGCGCAACGGTGCCCGCCCGGTCGGAGCGCTGACCGGGCGGTAAAAGGCATTCTTCCAGATGCCTCGGCGCGATGCCAGCAACAAATAGTCGTACAGTCACCGTTCACTTGCGACAATTTGACCCACAGCATAGGCTGACGCCGAACGCTCCACCGAGCGCGACAGCCGGAGAACCCGTGTCCCAGTCCACGTCTATCCTTCTCCTCGGTGACGGACCCGAGGTGGCCCGCCTGCAACGGCGCCTGGCAAGGCATTTCCTGATGGTCGAGTCTTCACGGACCATCGACGAATCGCGCGAACTGGCGCAGCGCTGCCGCTTCCACCTGCTCGTGGTCATCGACCCCCCCGGTCCCTGGGCCGCAATCCGCGACGCCCTCGGCGTCTCCGACGGCCTGCCCGCGGAGACCCTGTTGATCGCGGACAGGTCCGGTGCCGAGACCGCGATCGAAGCGCTGCAGGATGGCGCATCGGGCGCGCTGTTGAGACCGTTCTCGACCGAGCAGCTCATCGCCAAGATCAATGCCGTTTGCGATCGGTCCGCGGCGCAAGCGGCTGCCGGGATCGGCCACTCGCGGCAGATGCTGGTCGGGGACAGCGGGCCCATGCGGCAAGCCCGTGCACTGATCGAACAGGTCGCGACCACGCCTGCGACGATACTGGTCGAGGGTGAAGCCGGGACCGGGAGGAAACTCGCGGCGCTGCTGCTGCACGAACGCAGCGGGCGGCCAGGCCCTTTCGTTGCCGTCGACTGCCGCGCGAGCGCGGAGCCGGGCCTGCAGCTCGAACGGCTCGGCCGTGCCCGGGAAACGTCGCTCGACGGCACTCTCTTTTTCGAGGCTGTCCATGAGGCATCTCTCGACCTGCAGGCCGGATTGCTGCGCAGCATCGAGGAGAACGAGATCTACCCGGCCAACACCCGCATCGTCGCTTCTGCGACGACGGATCTGGCGCGTCTCGCGGCCGGGCGGCGATTCCGCACGGATCTTTATTACAGGCTCGGCGTGGTCCGAGTCGCGCTGCCGCCGCTGCGCGAGAGGCGAGCGGATATCCCGCTGCTCGCGGCGCACTTTGCGAACAAGCTCTCTGCCGACCTGTCGCTGCCGTTTTTCGAATTGCGCCCTGCAGAGCTGGACAGGCTTGCGCAGCATGACTGGCCCGGGAACGTGCAGGAACTGCGCGACGTCATCGAGCAATCCTTGCGCCTCGGCAGGCTGCCGGCCGACGCACTGACAAGCCGGCCGAGGCAACTCCCCGGGGCGCCCGATTATCCGCTAGACTGGACGCTCGAGCAGGTGAAGCGCCATCACATGGCGCGCGTTCTGGCCGCCGTTGACGGCAACAAATCGGCCGCGGCGCGGCGCCTTGACGTCTCGCGCAAGACACTGGACCGCAAGCTCGGGACTTCGGGTAGCGGGTAAAGGAGACTTTTCGAGTATGACGAATATTGACGAAGACCGGCTGAACGTCACGATCCGCAAGTTCCTGAAGGCGGTCGGGATCACGTCGCAACGTGAGATCGAGAAAGCCGTGCGCGAAGCGGCCGAGAAAGGCTCCCTGCCGGATGCCGGCAAGCTGCAGGCCACTATGACCCTGTCCATCCCGGCGCTCGGGCTCGAGCACGTCATCGACCACGAGATCGATACGGGCACCTAGGAACGCTCCCGGGGGTTGCGGTTTCCGCAGGAGCGGGCCTGGGCCCGCGAACCAGGCTCGAACCATTCGCGGTTCGATCGACAACCAGCTCTACCGAACGGCTTGTTCCGTGCCGGTCCAGACGAGGTTGCCCAGCTCGGACAGATCGTAGCCGCCCAGCATCTTCGCCTGCCGCCGGCACTCATCGCCACGCAGGTAATCGAGCAGCCGCTGAAACAACCGGCGGAAAAAGATGCCCCGGTGCAGCGCGAGATCGAACGCTTCCCAGCCGATGGGCACGAAGTCGAGCCCGAACTCGTTGGCGACGGCGCGCACGCCCGGACCCACCTCGGCCTGGCCCATCGCGATCACCGACGCCGCCTCGCGCTCGGTACTCGCGCGCCCGGTGATACGGCGGTCTGCCGGGTCCAGCTCGTGGCGCGAGACCAGCTCGCGAAGAAATCGCTGCGAGCCCGCACCTTCCTGGCGCTCTACCCAGCGGACCCCGCGCTGGAACAGCCCCTCGACCCCGACCTCGGCCGACCACAGGCCCGGCGACACCAGCAGGCCCTGTTCGCGGCGAAACAGCCGCACCAGCGCCCAGTCGCCGGCCTGCACGTACTGGCGCAACAGTGCCGGGTGGCGCTGCTCGCTCTGGTCCGCGGGGCCCCAGTGAATGCCGCAGACGTCGGCACGCCGCCGCGCGAGCAGCGTCAGGCCCAGCTGGCTGCCCGTTGCGGCGTAGCTGATCAGCGCTTTCGACTGCAGTGTGTTGGCCACCTGCGTGACTGCCCGAAACAACAGCGGATCGTCGCTTCCCGCTATGACGATACGGTCGGTCAGCAGCCCGCCGTGGCTGGATTCCAGCAGCCACTGGTCGACCAGGTCGCGCGGAAACAGCCATTTGCCCGTGAGTTTCGTCGCGGGAATCTTGCCCTCGCGCACCAGCGCGTAGATCTTCTTCTCGTTGACCTGCAGGTAGGCGGCCGCCTGTTTCACCGACATGAAGCGCGGCGGCTCTGCGCCGGCGGGCTCGTCGGCTGCCTTCATTGGCGCCGATGCCTGCTCTTCGGTTTCTACATTCTTCGACGTCAACGTCATACTCGCTCGTGGCATTGCGCTAATATTGGCAGAAATGAGCCAGCCAGATCGACATACTGTAGCGGTAATCATGGAGCGCAAACAGGTTACGCGCGGGCGCTGGTCCGTGCCGAGCTGGCGCGCGGTATCGGTCGTGGCGGGGGATCACGTCGTCGGTGCGGGCAGCGGACGCAGCCCGGTTTACGAGAACGATGACGAGGCGCAGTACCTCTGGTCCGGCCTGTCGCTCCAGCTCTATCGCGACCTGGCCGAGGAATACTGGTACAACCTGACGGGCGACAACCCCTCGTTGTTCGTCATCTGTCACGAGACGCCCGAAGGCGAATTGACACCATTCCGGGTTACTGCAGACCACGATTCGGCCACGGTCTGCCTCGAAAGCGACGACCAGGTATTCGCGGTGCCGATCCCGCCCGAGATCTACCGTCACCTGGAACAGTTCGTCGTTGCCCACTTCGTGCCGCAGGAACGCAAGAAGCGCAAGCGCAAGAACTGGTCGGAGACGCAGGGCTGATGGGCGACGATACGCAGAGCGAGCAGGAAGGCTTCCTGACGCGCTGGTCGCGCCGCAAGACCCTGTCGCGACAAGGCGAGGAACTGCCGGAACCCGAGGCGGGCACTGACGCCGAGCAGCGTGAGGCCGAGCTGCCCGCGCGGGAAGCGCCACCGGTCGCAGCAGAGGACGCGGCCGAAAACCTGGAAGAGGGCGGCGACGCAGCCGCCGGCGCAGAAGTGGAGCTGCCGCCCCTGGAGTCGTTGGGCGAGAACTCCGATTACAGCGCATTCCTGCGCGGCGGTGTGCCCACCGACCTCAAACAGAAGGCCCTGCGCAAGCTGTTTCACAGCCCGAAATTCAACATCCGCGACGGACTCGATGACTACGACTGGGACATGAGCAATCCCGAGCCGTTGGGCAGCGTGATCACGGCCGAGATGCGCTACCGCATGGAGCGCGAACTGGAGCGGCTGGCGGGTCTCGACGACGAAGACGAGCACGACGACGAGACGACCGCGGTGGCCGCGGTCGACGCCGGCGAGCACGAAGAACCCGACAACGCAGCCGACTCCGAGGCCGACGATGACCGATCTGAACCTTCCTGACACGACGACGAACGGCCGGGCAAGAGCGGAAGCTCTCGACCTCCGCCATCGGCCGGAGGTGGCGCCAACTTCCGTGGTCAGCTTCCTGTCCCACGGGCGAGTGCTTGTCGTCGGCGACGAAATGCAGGCCCTGGAGCTTGCGGGCAGGCTGGGCGAAGGCCTGGTAGCCACGCTGTTCTGCCCCGCGGACGTGCGGCCGGCCGCGGCGACCGTCGAAGGCTTCACGGTCGTCCGCGGCGGCAAGCCGGAGCTTGCGGGCAGCCTCGGCAGCTACACGCTGAGCCTCGCGGAGTCGGGTGACGAGCAGGAATCTCCCGCGGTCGCACTGCTCACGCAGGCGCGCTTCGACCTGGTGCTCGACCTGGGCGAGCCGCCGTTGCTGCAGCAGGAAGCGCTGCCGCCGGGCTACTACGCACCGCGTGGCGACCGGGAGGCACTCGACAGGATCCTCGACGAACTGCCCGAGATGCGCGGCGAGTTCGAGAAGCCCAAGTATTTCAATCTCGACCCCGAGATCTGTGCTCACGGCCGCAGGGGCGTCCGTGGCTGCACCCGTTGCCTAGACGTTTGCCCGGCGTGGGCAATCACCTCGGCCGGCGAGCACGTGACGGTGGACCCGAACCTGTGCCAGGGATTCGGCAGCTGCGCATCAGTCTGCCCGACGGGAGCGATCACCTATGCGTTCCCGAGCACGGCTGACCTGCTCGGCTACGTTCGCAACGTCCTCGTCACCTACCGCGATTCCGGCGGAACGGATCCCGTGCTCGTGTTCTTCGACAGCGCCTCGGCGAGCGCGATCGCGGATGGGCTCGGCGCCGCATTGCCGGACAACGCGCTACCGGTGGAGCTGGAGGAGGTCGCCTCGATCGGGATCGATGCCTGGATGGCCTGCCTCGCATACGGTGCTCGACGTGTGCTCGTGCTCACGGGCACGGAAACGCCGCAAAGCATCCATGACGTGCTCGACCAGCAGATTGGCTACGCCGCCCCGATCCTCGAGGGGATGGGTTACTCCGGGGCCGTTATCGCGGCAGTGGACTCCGGCAGCGTCGACGCGGTCACCGCGGCGGCAAACTCCGCGGATGTAATCAGCCTGGAGAACCCGGCCCGTTTCGCGCCGCCGCCGGAGAAGCGCCTGTTGCTGCGCACGGCGATCAACTACCTGCACGGGCACGCGCCGGCACCGAAGAAGGTCACCGCTTTGCCCGCGGGCGCGCCTTTCGGACAGATCAAGGTAGACGCGGCGGCCTGCACGTTGTGCATGAGCTGTGTCGCGGTCTGCCCGACCTCGGCGCTGCGCGAAGGCCAGGGTCTGCCGCAGCTGAATTTCGTCGAGCGCGCCTGCATCCAGTGCGGGACCTGCGAGAAAGCCTGCCCCGAAGACGCCATTTCGCTCGACACCCGTTTCCTTTACGACGACAAGGCGCGCGGCGCCCAGCGCCTGCTGCACGAGGAGCAGCCGGCATGCTGCATCTCCTGCGGCAAACCGTTCGCCACGCATTCAATGCTCAAGGTGATGGCGAAGAAACTCGAGGATCACTGGATGTTCCAGAGCGAGGCTGACCGGCGGCGCCTGGAGATGTGTGACGATTGCCGGGTCAAGGACCTGATGCGGGCCCAGCAGGGAGACGGGCCGGGCCCGACCTGAGCCTGCCGCTCGCATTGCATCGGGCGCCCCGTCGGGTCCGGAGAACCGCAATGGACAAAATGTCGCACTTTGCGCCTGCAGGACGAATTCACTATCGTAATCGACCCTTTAGCAGTGACTTTTTGTCAGTGGCGACCCACGCCGGATTTGACTAGAATTATTGTAAATAGATGGGGGAATAGCGGGCTCGGACCAGATGACCGAAGCACCTGCAACGAACGACGCGTCTGCCGCACCCGGCGTCGTGTCGCTGGAGCCGGAAGACCGGCTCCGTGCCGATACCTACAGGGTCCTCGGCCGGCTGCTTGCGACGCCGCCGGACGCAGAGACACTCGGGCTCTTCGCCCGGGCCCCCGTCAGCAACGAAGACAGCCTGCTCGCCGTCGCCTGGCGCATGCTGGCCATGTCGGCCGAGCGCGCGACGCCTGCCGAGGTCGCGGACGAATACCAGACGCTCTTTATCGGTCTCGGCCGCGGCGAACTGGTCCCGTTCGGCTCCTGGTACCTGACCGGCTTCCTGATGGAACAGCCGCTCGCGAAGCTGCGCAGCGACATGCGGCGGCTCGGCTTCGAGCGCCAGGACGACGTGGCCGAGCCCGAGGACCACGCTGCCGCCCTCTGCGAAATCATGGCGCTCCTCGCGTCGGATGACGACCCCCGGAGCCTTGCTTCGCAGGCAGAGTTTTTCGACAACCATATCGCACCCTGGATGGCGCGTTTCTTCCGCGACATGCAGCAAGCTTCATCGGCGCGTTTCTACCGCGCGGTGGGGCAGCTCGGGGAGCATTTCATCAATACGGACCAGCATTACCTGGAAATGGTGGAGCGATCGGACGATGCCACGGCCGACCCGGTCCGCCCCGGTATTTCATAAAGCGCCGGTTCTACGGCGCCGCATTGGGAGATAGGAGATGAGTCGTAAATCGAGTTCGTACACCGCTGACCGGCGTACTTTTCTCAAGAAGCTGGCTGCGGCGGGGGGCGCAACGGCAGCGGTCGCGATGTCCGGCCGTGCGGCCGTCGCCTCACCGGAGCAGGGCACCGCGTCGAAGCCGGCCAAACAACAGGGTTATCACGAGACCCCACACATTCACAGTTATTACCGTTCTGCACGCCTGTAAACGGCCCCGTCACCGGACCGCAGTAGAACAGCAACCAAACCTGGGAGATTAGCGATGAAGCTGATCAAGAAGCGAGACCTCACCGCCACCGAAACGGCCAGTGCATCGAGCGGCGTGCTCGGCTCCACCGTGGACCGGCGCGCGTTCCTGCGCCGCGCCGGCCTGGGCCTCGGCGGCACCGCCGTCGCAGCGACCCTGCCGACGACCATGATCCGGCGCGCGGAAGCCGCCAGGATCGATCCCGGCGTCGCGACCGAAGTTCGCAAGTCGGTCTGCACCCACTGCTCGGTGGGCTGCGGCGTCGTTGCGGAAGTGCAGGACGGCGTCTGGACCGGGCAGGAACCGGACTTCGATTCGCCGTTCAACATGGGCGGCCATTGCGCGAAAGGCGCGTCGGTGCGCGAACACGGCCACGGCGAACGCCGGCTGAAGTACCCGATGAAGCTCACCGGCGGCAAGTGGACCAAGGTCTCCTGGGACCAGGCCATCGAGGAGATCGGCGACAAGTGCCTCGACATCCGCAAGCGTTCCGGCCCGGATTCCGTGTACTGGCTCGGCTCTGCCAAGTTCAACAACGAGCAGGCCTACCTGTTCCGCAAGTTCGCGGCCCTGTGGGGCACCAACAACGTCGATCACCAGGCGCGCATCTGCCATTCGACGACGGTTGCCGGCGTAGCCAACACCTGGGGCTACGGCGCGATGACCAACTCCTACAACGACATGCACAACTGCAAGGCGATGTTCTTCATCGGCAGTAATGCCGCAGAAGCGCACCCGGTCGCGATGCAGCACGTGCTGCGCGGCAAGGAGAACGGCGCGAAGATGATCGTGGTCGACCCGCGCTTCACGCGCACGGCGGCGCACGCGGACCAGTTCCTGCGCATCCGTCCCGGCTCCGACGTGCCGATCATCTGGGGCATCCTCTGGCACATCTTCGAGAACGGCTGGGAAGACAAGGAGTACATCCGGCAGCGCGTTTACGGCATGGACGAGATTCGTGCCGAGGTAGCCAACTGGACGCCCGACGTCGTCGAGAACGTCACCGGTGTTCCGGAAGACCAGGTGAAGCTGGCTGCCCAGACCATGGCCGAAAACCGGCCCGGCACGATCGTCTGGTGCATGGGTGGCACGCAGCACACGATCGGCAACAACAACACCCGCGCCTACTGCGCGCTGCAGCTGGCCCTCGGCAACATCGGCGTGTCCGGCGGCGGCGCCAACATCTTCCGCGGCCACGACAACGTCCAGGGTGCCACGGATCTCGGTGTGCTGTCGCACACGCTGCCGGGCTACTACGGCCTCGCCGAAGGCTCGTGGAAACACTGGGCGGGCGTCTGGGGCCTCGATTTCGAGTGGGTCCAGTCTCGATTCGACACCGGCTACGTGGATACCGGTGCCGACGTCGAGGAAGGCCAGGCGCCGGTGCCGTTCGCGAACCCGATGAACTCGGCCGGCATGCCGGTCTCGCGCTGGATCGACGGCGTCCTCGAGGACAGCCGCCTGATCGACCAGCGGGACCAGCTCAAGGCGATGTTCTTCTGGGGCCACGCACCGAACAGCCAGACCCGCGGGCCGGAGATGAAGAAAGCGCTCGAAACGCTCGAGCTCGTCGTCGTCGTCGATCCGTACCCGACGCACACGGCCGTGTTGCCCGACCGGCAGGAGGGCGTCTACCTGCTGCCCGCGGCAACGCAGTTCGAGACCTACGGCTCGGTCACCGCGTCGAACCGCTCGCTGCAGTGGCGCGAGAAGCTCATCGATCCGCTGTTCGAGGCGCTTCCCGACCACACGATCATGTACAAGCTGTCGAAGAAGCTCGAGTTCTCGGACCAGCTGTTCAAGAACATCAAGGTCGAGAACGACGAACCCTTGATCGAAG
>Ga0224502_10000592_pt1 | contig 12211 bp, 23 predicted proteins | sample SF_Oct11_sed_USG_5_FD_169104 | JGI IMG/M metagenome (GOLD analysis project Ga0224502, IMG submission 169104) | Sediment microbial communities from San Francisco Bay, California, United States - SF_Oct11_sed_USGS_13 | ecosystem: Environmental > Aquatic > Marine > Sediment | place: USA... | reverse complement strand
TATTCAATGTTACTTACTCCGCTCACAGACTCTAAATAATCTGTTAGTAACCCGGTTATTCTTTCCTTAGCTTCTTTATTTTGTATCTCTGTTACCACTCCGTCTCCTCACTCACTAAATAATTAAGATTCTTCCGGCTTCTGATCATCATCGTACTTGATCTTTATCCCATTGCTTTTGAGAGATATCAGGTCCCCGGCCAAACTATCTCCTCCACTTCCACCACTGCATACATGTTCTTGAGGAAATTGCGGAAAATGCCATTGTGATAAAATAATCATTCCATCTGGAGCAACGACATCGGCATAATTCCCGTTAATGTTTTGAAGTTCAAATAAAACTTTCATAGCCAGTCTCCTTAATTAAAAAGTTGCATCACATTCAACCGAATAAAAGAAAGCATAAACCAACAATACATAAAAGGCTCAATATCCAACTGCTCCTCAGAACTGGTCAACTGAAACACTTGCTTTGTTTTGCTGGCCATAAAAATAAAATACCCTTGTTCCTGTGCTGTTCTCATTGCATCGAAACAATTCTTTTCATCCAGGGTTGTCATCTCCCAGCCTTGCCCCAATCTCTTGACTTGAGTTTTAAAGATATCCTTACCGTATTTTGACCGCCTGGAAGTAGGGAAGAACTGAACGTTATCGATATCTTGAGCCATGACTTCTTTCCGGATCGCGTCAAAAGCAATCCTGCCAGCTCCGTTTGTCCTGACACAAACTATTAAATTATTTTCAAGATCTTCACTTGAATATACTTTAATAATGTCTATCAGTAAAGCAATAAAATTATTTTCTGAGATTTCTTGATTTTGGTAGGAGATTATTTCTTTCGAGGGGATATTGATATCTTGACCGATAAGGTTCCCGTTGTCGTCTTCTTCACTCTCTGAATACCAACCGTCATTGTATTCTAAAACTACAAAACAACGTCTTGAATCGTTTACTATAGATATGATGTAGTTTTTGTCTTGTTGGGGGGCTGGATCATCACCGACTTTGAATTTATGCCTGACCCATAATCGGAATAGTTCTGGATGAGCTTTGCGGAGTTCTTTTTGATTCATCTTTTTAATAGAATAGCAGCTAGTGCAATTATTCTTATGACATCATAAGCAAACAGTGAAATCCCAATCACTGCCAACACTTCTATCATTTTCACGCCTCCATAACACAATACAGAACCACCTTCACAGCATCTTGAAGGGACACTTGATAATGGTCTGAATACTCGGTTATTAGGTTTGCTATTTGTTCAGCCATGATTTACTTCGCTTCCGGCAGGCTCATAATCTGCAATTCAAAATCATTCTTTGCCCGTTCTGCCCATAAATCAGCATCACCGACATTAAGGAAATGCGGATCATGTACCTGTCCCGGAATCGGGGGATTGAAATACTCAAGAGGACCGCCTTTTTTGAAAACCTTTGCCAGCCCTTCTTCCTGGTATGTCTCGACTGTCTGTCCTTCAACAAATGATTCAAGCTCTTCTTTTGTCTCTGCCCTGGCAATTGCCGTGAGAGTTTCAGGTGCTTTTCTCATGTCGTTTAGCTGTAATACCCACATACCTTATTCCTCCGTCTCTTCTGATGTTTTATCAACAGTTTCCGAATGATATTCAACCCTGGAATACCCATTCTCATCGATATGCACTGGGACTGTTTTCGCTTCGGTCATACTTTTTTTGAACACCGGGGATTTAAACGCGAGTGAAGTCAACTCTTTCATGTCGTTGATTCTGAGATCAGCACATTGGATGTGAGTTTTCAATTCACGCTCTTTGTAGATCAACTCATTGTATCTGCTCTTGCAGTCTTCGCAGATTTTGACTTGATCTTTCAGTACTTCCGTTTCTCCTTTGAGAGAATTGATTTCGTCAAGATGCTTGATAGCCTCCTTCTTGTTATCGACATCGTATTGTTTGTAAATCTCAAGCTGCCTTTCGTTTTCTTTGGCTTGCTCAATAAAGCCTTCATTTCACCGGCAACCGCTTCTGGCAAATGCTCTTTGATGCTGCTTTGAATCTTTTCTGATAAACTTTGCATCTATCGTCTCCTTAACTGTTTTATTGATAAAGAATGGCTGTGCCAGCAAGCCTCGAACTTGCGACCACTCGGTTAACAGCCGAGCGCTCTACCAACTGAGCTATGGCACAGCATCTGGTACCTGCACCTGGACTTGAACCAAGGACCGCCGCGTTATGAGCACGGCGCTCTAACCGACTGAGCTATGCAGGCGCTTTAACGTCAATCAGACCCATACCGGCTTTCACAGCATCCTCTCTTGTAAAAAACGGGTCTTTGAGTCCACCACCGGCCAAGCTGTCTACCCATGCCATTGATCTTCCACAATGAAGGGCAGGCGCTTTCTTTCCTGAATAATCAGATAACATGAAATAGGCACCGAGCGTTTGAACTTTGATTTCCATTTTCCGGTACAGACACTCTTCATCTGTTTCATCCGGCTTTGATTCATCACTTGGAATATCATCAGGGCTGGCTTTTACCAACTCCGGCACTTCCGTAAAATCGACATAATACGACTTACCCGGCTTCAGAAAATCCATGGCACCGGCCTTATCGATCAACATTTCAATGGTTCCGTAAGGAGTCGCTTCATTAAACATTTGATCTTCAGGACTGGCACTGTATTCAGTCATCAACTTGGCAGTTTTTGAATGCTCATCACCATCAGTACTCTGACAAACAAACTTTGCTCTCATCTTTTGCGTCATGCTGTTTTTCCTTTTTTTGATTTGTTTAAAAAATGATAGAGAGACCGGGGGTCGAACCTGCATTTGCTACCCAAGATTACCGGGGACTCGAACCCCGCAACTCTCTCACCTTTTCAGGGAGAGGTCGTTACCAGTTCGCCACCGCCCAACTTCTCACTCAAAATAACTTGGGCTAGTTGGCCGGGTATATGGCTCACCGTCTCCAAGAAACTTTGTGTATCCGTTTGTATGGTCATGATGCTCACGGTAAAAGGCTGTAAAATCGCTTTTCTCTGGACTTGTGGCACCGCATGGACATTCCAAAGTTGCGTAGTCTAGACCTGCGATATTAAGCATTGGCCCTCTATCGTCTGTTCCAACTGACGGAGCTTTCTCAACAACCCCAACAATATCGGCTTCCCGGCACAGCTGAAGTTCTTCACCATCCACCTCAACTTTATTTCCGACTATATGCTTATACAGGACTTTATCCCCGTCCTTAACGGAGAGAGCTGCAAAGTTCCCATCCTGCATTCGATGGCCTTGGCCAACTGACAGGACTTCACCGTCGCGGATATGACTTTTTATGATCTTGTCTTCTGGAAGAATAATTCCTCCAGGGGTCGTTTCAACCGGTTTGATTTCTCTGATCAGTACTCCATCATTAATTGGTCTTATCAATTTGTCTCCTTTGAGATTGGTTATTGGTTTGATATTTTTGATTGCGTGAACCAAGTCTTTGAATCCTTGACCAAACTGGCTTTCCAAGCAATTCTGCCCGTACTTACTCCAGTTTGGCGGGTTTTCTGTATCTATTCAGCCATTCACGCACATGCAGAGACCGGGATTCGGTACCCGGACTGGTTTGGCTTCTTAGTTGGCCGTACGGTTGCCAAGTCTCATTTAAAAAACATGATCGCCGTATACTTTAACCAGAAAAGTAGCATTGGAATTTACAACCCTCATACGGAGGGTAACTTAATCGCCGGGATTGATACCCTATTTCTAGACTCACTGGCGATGCGTCTACTTATCGAGTTGCCTTAAACTACAGATGCAATCCTCGCTTTTCGCCTACCTCCACACGTACTTCTTTTAAACAGCTACATAGCAGGAGTCTGACCTGCGTCAGTTTTTAAATCGGCTACGGCGTACCAAGCCTCAACTAGAGGATTCTGAAGCGCACCGTCCATCAGCGCTGCGAAATTTCCTTTCGCCTATAAGTAGCTGCTTATATACAGAGGCACGGTATACCTACAAGCGGTCAGGATTCGAACCCGTTGCTTCATGGTCCCACAAGGCGTCCATCGTCATAGGTCAAACGACTTACCACCGCTCAATGCCTCTGCAATTCTTTATCATTCTGAATGGAGCGGGTGAGGCTTGGCCACACGCATGCTTGCGTTTCTAGCGCCTACCATGATATTTCGGCATTGCCGTATCTGCGTTCCGGCTGTCATCGTCTATTTCAACGACCGCTCCATATTTCAATCATTCAAAGACGGCACCCATATTTCAGGATGCCGCCACCGGGTTCTTTTAATCCAATATTCTCACCGGATACTTGAATAAAGGACGATCCGGTTTTCTCTCCCATGGCTCAGATAGTTTCCACATGTACCCCATTCCTGATCAAACCGGAAAACTCAGGATAGGATTGCATGCTTTCACTATCGTCATAGCCCTCTGGGTTTCGGTAGGGGCGTACTGTCCTGGGCTTTAAAAAGACGGCGGATTGTGCTGATTGTTCCGTCTAGTATTATCCCTCAGATATACGCCCACGGGCATTTCAATTCTAAAACTTGCGGCCTTGGTTCGGGTTTCTCTTCCTCCACTCCTTGGCATGGAAAGCGGAACAAAAAGCATTATTATGCGTATGCTTCTTTCCGCACTCAAGACAAGGCCGCATGAATCTTCCGGAACTTACTGGCTTGCTGCTGCTAGACATGTATGGAGAATGACTATCCATCGTTTCCTTATCGTTTAAATTTCTTTTCAAGATGTGCCGCCATCGCTTACGGTCTCCGATGCTTCACGGGAGAAAGCCTGTCATGTCAGGCTGAAAAATACGATAACGGCACAATTCAAAAACTCCCGCTGGCCTTTATCGACACATGCCTTATGGCGTTCGTATCTAAGGTGTGGGAGCGCCCGGAAATCTCGTTCCAGATTATCCGGGCATCAGCAAAACATCAAAGCCGGGTAGGGCAACTCGAAGTTACCAGGAAAGCTTTAATGTCTGCTAACCTGTTTTGATCATAATTTAATAAATTATATTCTGTCAACTACTTTTTTTGGTTTTTTCTAATATGTCTTGCAAGTGCCTCTAACTGGTCAACTGTAACGATTCTATTTATAAGTATCCCTTCGCTTGGCACCTGATATAGTATATTTTCACTCCCATCATGACCATATTCGATCAGATCCCCTTGGGTATGGTTGTTAAACTTGAAATTCCCCTCAAGCTCTTCTATCCATTCTTTCATTGGATCTGGCTGATCATTTGGCCTTCCGATAAACTTTTCAAAATCCTTTGGGTATACTTCCCCGTCTTCAATGCATTGTTCTCTCGTTTTTTCACTCATTCATCGTCTCCTTATTCATATGATATCCATTAATAGAAAGTGGGGTTTTGGATAGGTCTCGTATTCTGTTATTATTGACTTTCTAACTCAAACGCCAAATCGTGAATCTTTTCCTGCTTGGTCACATCTTTAAAATGCTTTCTCGGATTACCGCAACACTCACGGGAACATGGATGAGGCGTATTAACCGCAAACCCTAAAGCAACTTGGTTATCTTTATGGACACCACCGTAATAGTGCTTTACTTTCTGCTTGATTCTATTCCTGTGATGTCTTCTTAGTGCTCTGTTCATGAATGAATACCTATCCATTGTTCTTTAGAGATAGGGGCTTTAATTCTTTTAAGCAATCCCCAACCATAAAGATATGCTGATATCTCGCGCTTATCTCTTCCAATCTTGCGATCTTTATTTCTGAGATGATGAAAGAAATGTCCCAGTTCATGGGCAACAATCATTAAAGCATCTTCAGCACATGGCTCATTTATTCTAACCGTCTTCTTGCGATAACATATTCTCCCAGCTACATTTTTTGGTAAAGATTGATCATGTAATACGAATTTTAATCCAAGTATTTCACCGACCCTTACCAGCTTGTAAATGTAATCAGAAGTTGTCATTTCAAAACCTCATTAACAGAATACCTATAACCAACAGATCCTTCATCCCAGTTTAATTCAGTATCAACTCTAACTATCATATCATCTTTGTAGTTATATTGATCCCAATTAGGACCGGTATAGCGAACCGCATTTTCCTGAAGGTCGTCTATGGAGATTTCATTGATCGACATATACTTACGGACATATGATTCAATGAATTCATTTCGCTTATTATTGGCATCCCTGTGAAAGTCATCAAAAACTTTTTTGTGCAACGCCCTCCATGACGTATAGTCGTCAATATCAAGAGTTGCGCTAAACTTAATGTCTGGTACTTTTATTCTGTCAGATTCATTCGATGATGCTGTGACTTTCAAGTCACTTGATTTAAATACTCTATCACCAAATCTGATTTCCCATTTATCGGCTTGAATTGTTGCCGTCATTCCGTCTCCTTAGAAAGTAATTCAATTCCGCTATTTGAAATACTCTTACGGAATGACTTAATTGCTTCTTCCATTAATTCCTCAATCCTTCCTGTGGCCGCTATGTATCTGTCTATTTCTGCGATTTGCTCTGTACCAAGTATTTCTGTGTTTCTTGCAAATCCTTTTCCGGTATTGCCGATCATATAAAGCCACGGTCTAAGCCCACCTATCGCAAGTAGGCCATCAGCACAAAACACGCATATATTACTTAACTTTGGGATACTGAAATCAAAATTAAAGATAACACTTTTATGAAAACCATACCCGCAACCTTTACATTTTATTAATTCTGTCATTTATCCGTCTCCTGTTTTTGAATTAACTCGATTCTATCTACTTCATCATAAACAATATCAGCCATAATTGCATCACCTTTTTCGACATATTTATTTGCTATTTGATCAAGTACAGCTAACGTTTCATTAAAGTTTTCTATTGCTTTATCATCTATTCTTTTCTTTGATAGGAGTTGTTTTTCAAGGATTTGGAATAGGGTTTGTTTTTCTAGTTCTGGGTTGTGCTGTGTTGGCCTGTGTTCTTCTTGAGTTCCAGTGTCTGCCCCCCAAAGCGACTTAATGGTTCTCATGATCAAGATATATGCAGCCTTGGCAACAGCATCAAGCCTGTCATCGTGTGATGTTTTGCTCGGCCACATTTCAGCCTCATCAAAGAACGTATTGCCATCACATTTATCGATTAACCATTTACCCTGGAATTCCCCGTCTTCATTTCTGGCAGTATTTACGCAATACACATTCCCGGTTTCAGCCTTATTCGCAATGTATGTATCAATATAGAATTCCTTTGATTTCTTCTCAGTAAAAGGGGCTCTAAGATGCTCATCTAAAAGCTCTTGCATGAACATCGAAACATCAGGCCCTGAAGCTCCACCCTCTTGCTCCCATACCTGCATTACTTGACCATACATTGCATCATCAAGGACAGCTGTCTGTTTGATCAGGTCATATCTCGTCTTTGGGGAAAGTCTTGTTGATACAATATCGATGATGTAGATGCAGCCATTGACATAAGTAAGTAATGCGCCAGCAGTGAAGTCGGGATCGTTCTTTTTTGCCTCTTCTTTCGGCGTTGATGCCAAATCCCAGAACCGGATAAGCTTTCCACCTCTCGGAAAGTCTTTGCATATCTTAAACCATGCCCGGTTGATTACGTTTCCACCTTTCGGCCTTGGCCTTTGCTGCCACTCTGAGTTCCATGAATGCTTATTGAGCATGAACTGCTTAAGGTGTCTCTCGCTAAATCTCTCAGGCCATAACGCTTCACCCGGCTCCCTTGGATCTTCTGGATGCTTCCATGGGTAAAAGTCTTCATCCATAACTGCAGGAAGACAGAGAATAGTCCATGCTCCATTAGGGTCCCCATTATATTCAGGGCAAGAAATTGTTTCTTTACTCCCATCATCATTGACTATTATCTGAGTCGGCTCATGACCGTTGTATTCCTCAATCCCATATACTTCGACAACACGTCCACTAATATCTTTTGGGTTCCATCTTGTATTGACAATAACAATACCTGAATCCTCTTCATCCTGCCTGGAGAGAAACGTTGAAACATAGAAATCGAAGTTCTTTTCATGATATGCAGGGCTTTCTGCCTGCTCCCTGTCTTTTACAAGGTCATCGATTCCTGCCAGTGAAAATCCAGAACCTGTAATTCCACCGGACCGACCTGAAGCGATCAATGCTCCACGCCATCCTGAGCCAAGTTCCCATTTCTTTTGAGTGTTTTTCCCGTTTATTCCTGGGAAATCGGGGAATATATCATAGTGAAGCGGATCGGTAACATTAGCCTTAATATGACTTGATATGTCTTCAGCTTTCGGGGATGAGTGACCAATGATCATCAATTTCTCATCTGGATTTTTACCCAAAGCATAGGAGAAAGCCCGTTCGAGATTTTCCGACTTCATATGGCGGGGAGGCGAAAACACCATAAGACGGGTAATCTTTCTTTCAACTGCCATCTGCAGGTACTTCGTAATCAATCTATGGTGCCAATTCTCCTTTTTGTATGTCCGGAAGGTGTACTTCATATAATCAAAGACTGTCCTTCCGCCAAGCTCTTTTTTTATCTTTCTCTCTTCCAGTTCAAGCTGTATCCGCTCTTTCTCTATTTCAAGTGCTGCCAGTTGAGACTGGACACTTATCCCTCCGGTAGATTGCTCTAACATGCTAATTTTTGTTTCTTAAGTTCAATTGCCCGGAGCCTATCGTTGAGCTCATCAGAAGATGCCTTTTTCAAATCATCACCTTCTCTGTCTGGTCCTTCTGTTATCTGGGTAAGATCTGCTTTATTGAGAAGTGTTTTTGTGAGGTCTTTGAAAGGGAGAGATTCTTTTGCCATTTCGAGTAATGCCATGACAGGGGATACTTCACCGCCTATCATTCTGTCCATCAGATCAGCGTATAATTGGGCCTTGTCAACGCTCTTCTTATACATCTCAACTTCCATGCCATGCTTTCTAAGCTCCATTTTGGCTTTTAGTGGATCGGAAAACTTGTACTTGAATTTCCTTCTTACAATCACCCCGCCGTCTTCATCATCACCCAATGACTTCAATACATCTTCTGTCGTCTCATACCCGCACAATGCATGCCTTAGTTCTTCTGGCCATTCTGTGATGTTTGTCTTTAAATAACCGTTCTTGTCGCATGCCTCTGTCCAGAATTCAGGGAAGTGTGCGGTTTCCATGAGTCCTGCCAGCACTTGATTGCCTGTGTATCTCATTGCAACAAAGTCAGCTGCTTTCATCTCATAGATGGCCGCTTTTATCTCAGGTCTTTTTAATAGCTCATAAACAGCTTTGCCGGAGTTATCCCCAAAGCCAGCCTTTTTATATGCATCTTCTTTGTTCCTGTAACCGTTGTCTCTGTAGCACAGAAGGAATTTTTCATGCTTTGGGTCAACGTCAGGAAAAGTCATAGCCCCATTGATAGCGTGACCGTTAGTTCTTTGATTTTGTTTATTATCTTCCTGTTCTTGCAATTCAGTGACATTCCCCTCCATATGGGTTTTATGACGGGTAACATTCATCGGGATAATATTCAGCTTAAATTCCTTATTCAGCCATCTAAGGAACTTTGACATCTTCCCTTTTTCGTTCTTACTAATCTGTTCTGTGAGTTGTTCATGAGCTTCGGGGTGTGTCTTTTGAAGCTCACATATTTTGCAGGCTCTTCCTCGTCCCATTTTTCCGTAACGTTAAAGTTTGCACTTAGACAATTGCTGTCTTGAGAGAATTATTGTGATTCTTTAACGTTAAAGATATATGATTAAAACGATATTAATCAAACAGGAACACAGTCTCTTTCTTCTTCCCCGCATCCATGATATCCTATTTTATTGGGATCATAGTCTGGAACATACTTCCAGGAGTACACTTTCTAACTCTTGGCGCTATCTCCTCTCTGACTGTTTTTATCCCTCCGGGGATATAATGAAGAAATATGAAATGCGACTTGAGTATAAGTTTAAATCCAAAATCCAAAAACCCCAACTCAAGCATCATTTGCAAAACTTCATCTGGCACATGCTCTGCGCTATCAAATCCGATGAAGTGAATCCTTCTCTCTTCATCTTCGTATATCTCTGTTACTTGATCCCATGTTAGAGACATACCGTTATGGAATTGATCAACTGGGGGAGACTGGACAACTCCTGGAGGTATTTTAATTGTTTCCATTAGTATTCAGTTGATGCAAAGAATTGTGGTATTTGATCGAGTTCGTTCATCCGCTCACGGAAAGAACACTTAGGATCTCCGTTCTCATCGTCCCGGCAATCACCATCTTTATAAAATCGGCTGCTGTCAAGCTCTTCTTCTGTCAATTCCCTTGCTTTATCAATACAGTCAGACTCATCATCGTTTTCGGTATGCTCCATATAATTCTTTTTCGCTGATTCCAGACCGATATCCATCCACCAATCGTAATCGTTCATTCTGAAGATTTTCATCTGGTAAGTAACAGCTTCACCTTCAACCCGGAATGATTCTACAAGATCGTAATTGTACAGCTTTCCACAACCCCAACAACCGACCATTCTTAAGTCTTCTCCCCATGCCATCGTCTTGCCAGAATTGCTGATTATCTGATCACCGCATATACAGTCTACTCTTCCTTTTTTCATCACGCCCCACTTGTTTGGATTGTCTTTATCAATTTTTTCATTGATTCAAGAGGCAAATAGTAACCTATCACCTTGCCTTTTCCGTTGCGCTCTGCCTTGAAATCGAATTCAGGCTTTTCTATCCCAAGTAATTCGGCTATCAGTTCCGGTTCTTTTGAATCCCTGTTCCATGCTGATATGATTTCGTCTCTTGGATAACAACCGCAAGGAGAAAGCTTTACTTCATGGCCACAATTATTGCATTTAGCTCCACCTACATTGAATGATGAATACCCGCAATCCCATATCTTTATGTCTTTACTGTCACACTTCCGGCAAGGCTTTGCCCTCTTAGCCATACTCGTCTCCTTAAATACTGGTTAAAATACCCAAATTAAACATCCTGGTCTTTACTGCTTCTTCAGATACCTGGAACTTATTTGATAGCCTGTTGATTAAATACGCATCACTATTAAGAAGAGAATTTCCAACCCGGTAGTACATCTGGTTTTTCTTGCGGATTATTTCATGGATCTTATTTGCCTCTTCTATAAACATCTTCTTTGGCATTAGAAGTTCCATTGCAAAGGCATTAGCTTCTGCTTCTTGTTTTTGAGTCATTCAAGTTCCCGTTAGTTATACTCGTCAATGACATACTTGTTAATTTGCTGAGCTGCCACTTCATAAGGACGCTTACCGCGACTCATCCGGCCAAATTCGATGCCAATTGTTCTCTTTTCATCGTCTGTCTTGCCGTGTTCGTCTAATTTCTTATTCAGCCATCCCCATGCTACCCATAGCTCTTTCATTTCTGGATCAGAAGACCACTCAGCCTCTTCATTATCAAGCATAAGCCGGATCATTTCAGATCTATCATCTTCGGTAATTTCTTCCTTGATCTTTTCAACTGTATATCTCACTTTATCTCCTTTTCGTTAAATATCTCCCACTCTTTCTTGATGTGGGGGAAGTGTCTTGTTAGCCATTTATCGAAAGCAACATTGTAATCTGGATAGTCTTCAAGTTCGCATTTCTCCCAGATGTAGTCTTGTCTTTCTTCTCCATTTTCATCATGGATATCAATATCTACATCGTGATATTTGCAGTATCCTGGTGGATCATCGAAGCTATGAAAATAGGCACAGCCCACGCATGATTTGGTAACTGCTATTTTCTTGATGAATTTATTTTTCATTGAAGAAAAGGATTGATTATTATGTAGGCAGGGATACTCAACGCCAACCCAATCACAATGCCAGTAATGAATTTGATGAATCCTTTGTGGTAATACTTTTTCAAGGCATCTCTCAGATCTATTACCGTCTGATCAGAATGTTGCCCGTCATCAATAAAATCATATGTCATAATTTCAAGTGCCTTATATACAGGCACCTTTTGACCGTCAATATAAATCATTTCTTCCTCTCATCCATCAGTTGAGTTATAAAGTCGTTAATATCTTCCATGCATCCTTTGTTGAAGATGGTATTTTCAAATGGAAAGAAGCAATATTGTCTCCAGGGTCCATACCATTTTACTATGCCAAGGTAAGCAAAGCTTTTATTATTGGCACATTTCCAAACTGATGTTTTGAGTCCAGTTGAATTTATCTGTTCGAAGTGGATGTATTTATACTTGGTTTTCAATTCGTCTCCCTGCTAGATTTCTTGGTCAAAAACATGAAGTTT